>Ga0256835_1000241_pt1 | contig 44053 bp, 40 predicted proteins | sample PIR30metaG_FD_185972 | JGI IMG/M metagenome (GOLD analysis project Ga0256835, IMG submission 185972) | Hydrothermal vent microbial communities from East Pacific Rise, Pacific Ocean - PIR-30 | ecosystem: Environmental > Aquatic > Marine > Hydrothermal vents | place: Pacific Ocean: East Pacific...
CGGCCACCGATGCGAGCAACGGCATCGCGCCCGCTGCGAGCACGGCCACCGCATCGAACCGGCCCGCCGCCCGGGCCACGAGCCACGCCGAGGCGAACAGCGCGGCGAACAACGGCAGCGAGCGACGCCCCATGACGCCCCCGATGATGTGGCGCCCGCCTCCCCGGGTCAAGCACCGGCGGCCCGGGACCGCGCACCGTGCCCCTGGCCGGGCCGGCCGCCGGTCCGACGTCGCGGGGACCGTCGCGACGGGAACGGACCGTGGCTGTGCCCGCGTCGCTGCCCGTGCCGGTGTGCGCGTCGGTGTCCGGTTCACCGCACGTGTCGGTGACCATGACCCTGTCATGGCGAGGACCTTCCACCATGTTCATTGCGAGGTCCCGAAGGGGCCGAAGCAATCCCTTGCAGCAACGTCCACGATGGACAGGGCCGGCTCTTCCGATGCAGAGACTCCACTGCGAGGGATTGCTTCGTCACTCGCCTTCGGCTCCTTCCTCGCAATGACAGGGTTGGCGGGCACGGGCACCGACACGGTCACGGACGGAGACACGGACACGGGCACGGGTACGGACACCGGCACGGACGCGGACACGGACACGGACACCGTCACCCGCGCGGGCGGTGGTGCCTCGCGGGTGGGGATGGTCTCCTCCCGTTCGTTCGGTGGGATGGCGCGTAGCCCCCGGGGCGTCCGGAGTCAAGGGCGGGCCTGCGGTCGCTTCGCGACCCTTGACACCGGGCGCCCCGGGGGCTGGTGGAGGGGCATGAACGAACGGGAGGTGACCATGCCGCACTCGCTCCATCGGAACCAGCCACCGGCACGGGCGAAGGCCATCGAGGCCGCGGGCATCGCCATCGCCTTGGCTTCCACCCTGAAGGCGCCGCTGAGACCGCTTGCGGACCAGGTGGTCCGGGCCGCGGCGTCGGTCCCCGCGAACATCGCCGAGGGCGAGGGGCGGTCCGGCGACGGAGGCGAGGGCAATCCCCGTGGAGGCGTGCCCGGGCGCCGGTTCGCCCCCCGGCGGGCCGGTTCCCACGGCCGGGACGCGCCCCTGTCAACGTGGCCGTCACTTCCGGCGTCGGAGAGGCGCCGGGGCGGTGGGAGAGAATCACACGCCCGGTGACGACACCCCCGCCGTCCCGGCACCTTCCCGCCGGTCCACGCTATACTCCCGCGCAATCCGCGGGTCACGGACGCCCGCGAGGAGGAGCCTGCCGATGCGGACACCGCGAATCGACCTGCCCGTCGCCGAGATGCCACGCCGCTGGTACAACCTGGCCGCCGACCTGCCCGTGCCGCCCCCGCTGGGGCCGGACGGCAAACCGATCGACCCGGCGGCGCTGACGGCGATCTTCCCGGAGAACATCGTCGAGCAGGAGGTCAGCACCGAGCGGTGGATCGAGATCCCCGAGGAGATCCTCGAGATCCTCCTCCGGTGGCGCCCGACCCCGCTGCGCCGGGCGTACGCCCTGGAGCGCCACCTCGGGACGCCGGCACGGATCTACTACAAGGACGAGAGCGTTTCCCCGGCGGGCTCCCACAAGCCCAACACGGCGGTGGCCCAGGCCTGGTACAACCGGCAGGCCGGCGTGAAGCGGCTGACCACCGAGACCGGCGCCGGCCAGTGGGGCAGCGCCCTGTCGTTCGCCTGCTCCCAGGTGGGCCTCGGGTGCAAGGTGTTCATGGTCCGGATCAGCTACGAGCAGAAGCCGTTCCGCAAGGTGATGATGCAGACCTGGGGCGGGGAGTGCGTCCCATCCCCCAGCACCGAGACCCGGGCGGGCCGGGCGATCCTCGAGCAGGATCCGGACTCGCCGGGCAGTCTCGGCATCGCCATCAGCGAGGCCGTGGAGGCCGCCATCTCGGACGGCTCCGGCGAGACCCGCTACTCCCTGGGCTCCGTCCTCAACCACGTGCTGCTCCACCAGACCGTCATCGGCCTCGAGGCGAAGCGGCAACTCGAGCTGGCGGGCGAGACACGGCCCGACGTCATCGTCGGGTGCGCCGGCGGCGGATCGAACTTCGCCGGGCTCGCCAACCCGTTCGTCCCGGACGTCATGGCCGGCGAGCCGATCGAGATCGTCCCCGTGGAGCCCGAGGCGTGCCCGACCCTGACCCGGGCGCCGTACGCCTACGACCACGGCGACGTGGCGGGGATGACGCCCCTGCTTGCCATGCACTCCCTCGGCCACACCTTCGTGCCGCCGACGATCCACGCCGGCGGGCTGCGGTACCACGGCATGGCGCCGCTGGTCAGCGCCGCGACAGCCGAGGGGCTGATGCACCCGCGGGCGTACGGGCAGCTCCAGTGCTACGAGGCGGCGGTCACCTTCGCGCGGACCGAGGGGATCATCCCCGCGCCCGAGACCTCCCACGCCATCGCGGGAGCGATCGACGAGGCGCTGAAGGCGAAGGCGTCGGGCGAGCCGAAGGTCATCCTGTTCGGCTTCAGCGGGCACGGGCTGCTCGACCTCAAGGGGTACGAGGCGTACTTCGCGGGCGAGCTGGAGAACTACCCGCTGCCCGAGGAGGTGCTGGCCCGGTCGCTCGCCGTGCTCGAGGGGCTGCCCCGGCCAGATCGCTCCTGACGCCCGGCCCGCGCGTCGCCGCTCACAGCTTGGCCCGCAGCCACCCCGCGCCGTGCATCCGTTTCAGGATCAGCGCGACGCGGGCGCGGTACGCCTTCGAGTCCGCGCCGGGGTGCCAGCGCGAGGGCCTGGAGAGCGCCGCGGCCAGCGCGGCGGCCTGCTCCGCCGTCAGCTCCGACGCAGGGATCCCGAAGTACCGCCGCGCCGCCGCCTCCGCTCCGAACACACCGGGGCCAAACTGGACGACGTTGAGGTAGAGCTCCAGGATCCGCCGCTTGGAGAGGCTTCGCTCGAGCTTCCAGGTCAGGACCGCCTCCTCCAGCTTCCGCCACACCGAGCGCCGCGACGAGAGCCAGAGGTTCTTGACCAGCTGCTGGGAGATCGTCGAGGCCCCCCGGAGCCGCTTGCCCGCCAGCCAGTCGCGGATCGCGAACCGCAGCTCATCCCGGTCGAACCCGCGGTGATCGAAGAAGTTGATGTCCTCGGCCACCAGGACGGCCAGCTTCAGCTCGTCCGAGATGGCGTCGTACGGGACCCACCGGTGTTCCACGCGCTGCCCCGCCCGGCGGGCGCGCTCGAGAAACGCCCAGTCCGTGGGGTTCCGGTGCACCAGGCCGGAGGGGTCCGGCAGTACGGCGAACACCCACACCGCGAGGGCCACCGCCGCGGCTGCAAGGAGGACCGCGCCGGCCACCGCCATCCGGACCACCGTGCGGAGGTGCTTCCGGGCCATCCCCCCCAGTGTACCGCCCCGGCTCAGCAGTCGCGGCAGGGCAGCACCTCGACCTCGCCATCCGGGCGGAAGAGGTCGCGGAGGCGGACCCGTTCCAGACGTCCCGCGAAGGCGTACTGGAGCCGGGCCAGCCGCCCCTCCCACGGGCCGATCCGCCAGCACGCATCCTCCGGGAGCTCCTCCACCGGCGGCCCTCCCGCCTCGTTGAGCGGGCAGATGTCCCGCATCTCCACGAGCTGCCCCCCTCCCGTCTCCTCGACCCACGACAGGGGCAGCCCCTGGGTCCGGCAGACGTACGGCCGGTGCGGGTAGATCCGGCAGGCTCCGTCCCGGTCGAGGAAGACGCAGGCCCCCAGCGGGTACGGGTCGGCCGTCCGGAGCAGGTCGCCGTGGTGCCGCCGGATCAGCTCGGCCTCGACGGTCAGGACGGTCAACCCGTCGACGCAGCAGTCCGCGCACCCGCGCTCGCAGCGGATCCGCCCGCCGTGGAGCGCCGCGACCTCGGCGGCGGCCCGGTCCACATCCTCGTGGAACAACTCCACCGCCACGACGGGATCGGATTCCATACCCGCCATGATACGCCCCCGGGCCCGCGGCGGGGTGCGCTACTCTCGATCCCGAAGGGAGACCTCCATGGACACCAACCTCCGGCCCATCACTGAGATCGCAGAACGGCTCGGTATCCCTGACGACCGCCTCGTCCCGTACGGCACGGACAAGGCCAAGGTCCGGCTCGGGGCGCTCGACTCCGGGCGGCCGCCCGGCCGCCTGGTTCTCGTGTCGGCCATCACGCCGACACCCGCGGGCGAGGGCAAGACCACCACGTCCATCGGCCTCGCCCAGGGGTTCGCGCGGCTCGGCGAGTCCGTCTGCCTGGCGCTCCGCGAGCCCTCCCTCGGGCCGACGTTCGGGATGAAGGGCGGCGCCACGGGTGGCGGCAGGGCCACCGTCGAGCCCGCGGAGGACATCAACCTCCACTTCACCGGCGACTTCCACGCAGTCACGACGGCCCACGACCTCCTCGCGGCCATGCTGGACAACCACCTCCAGCACGGCGATCCGCTCCGGATCGACCCGCGGAGGGTCCTGTGGCGGCGGGTGATCGACCTCAACGACCGGGCGCTCCGCCACGTGGTCATCGGGCTCGGTGGAGCGCTCCAGGGCGTCCCCCGCGAGACCGGCTTCGACATCACGCCGGCCTCCGAGATCATGGCGGCGCTCTGCCTGGCCGAGGACGTGGAGGACCTCCGCTCACGGCTCGCCCGGATCGTCGTCGCCCTGACCTTCGACCGCGAGCCGGTCACCGCCGCCGAGCTGAAGGCCGTCGGGGCGCTCCTCGTCCTCCTCAAGGACGCCGTCATGCCCAACCTCGTGCAGACCGTGGAGGGTGTCCCGGCGTTCGTCCACGGCGGGCCGTTCGCCAACATCGCCCACGGGTGCAACTCGGTGATCGCCACGCGGATGGCCATGGCCCACGCCGACTGGACCATCACCGAGGCCGGGTTCGGATTCGACCTCGGGGCCGAGAAGTTCTTCGACATCAAGTGCGTCTCGGCGGGACTCGACACCGCGGCCGTCGTCCTTGTCGCCACCGTCCGGGCGCTCAAGATGCACGGGGGAATCGGGCGGGACGCGCTCGAGGAGCCCGATCCCGCCGCGGTGGAGCGCGGCCTCCCCAACCTCGAGAAGCACGTGGAGAACATCCGAACGTTCGGCGAGGTCCCCGTGGTGGCGCTCAACCGGTTCGCCGCCGACACGGAGGACGAGATCGCCGTCGTCCGGCGCGCGTGCGAACGGATGGACGTCCCGTTCGCCGTCTCCGAGGTGTTCGAGAAGGGTGGCGAGGGCGGCGTGGAGCTCGCGCGCCAGGTCATGGCCCACGCCGAACGCCGCCCCAACCCGTTCCACCCGCTCTACGCCTGGGACGAGCCGTTCGAGGCGAAGCTGGAGAAGATCGCACGGTCCATGTACGGCGCCTCGGGCATCGCCATGACGAAGGAGGCGGCACGCGACCTCCGGCGGATCCGGCGGTTCGGGTACGAGGCGTTGCCGCTGTGCGTCGCCAAGACCCAGAAGTCCCTCTCGGACGACCCGAAACGGGTGGGCCGCCCGGAGGGGTTCGAGGTCACGGTCCACCGGATCGTCCTGGCGGCCGGTGCCGGCTACCTCGTGCCGATCCTCGGCGATATCCTGAGGATGCCGGGACTTCCCTCCTCGCCCCAGGCAGAGCGGATGGACCTCGTGGACGGCAGGATCGTCGGGCTTCGCTGATCGCGCCAGGTTGCCGCGCCGCGTCAATCCCTTGACGCGTTTGCCGCAGTGCGGTATATTCCGTTCAAGGACCGCCGCCCTGCGGCGAGCAAGGAGTTGGCCATGGCGCGACTGATCAAGCGGTACGGAAGCCGGAAGCTGTACGACACCGAGGAGAGCCGGTACGTCTCCCTGGAGGAGCTCGCGGGGTGGATCCGCCGCGGGCAGGAGATCGAGGTCATCGACAACCGGACCGGTGAGGACGTCACCGCGCAGACCCTGACGCAGATCATCTCCGAGGAGGGCCGCCGGGGCGTCTCGATCCTGCCGAACGATGTGCTGCACGAGCTGATCCGGTTCGGCGAGGACGCGGTCTCCAGCGGCGTCGAGCAGATCCAGAACCGGGTGGACCGCCTGATGCAGGCCTCCCTCGACCGGCTGGGGCCGGTGCGGCGCGCCCGCGAGGAGATGGCCCGGCTCAGGGAGCGGCTCGCCGAGCTGGAGAGCTCGCTGGCGGCCATCGAGCGGGAGCGGGTCGGGACGGAAGAGCCCGCGCCGAAGAAGAAGACCGCGGGGACGAAGACGCGCCGGTCCGGGGGGAAGCGCCCGGGCGGATCGTCCTCGAAGAAGGGCGCCGGAAAGGGCACGTCGGAGGCCTCGTGACGGCCCCGGGCGCGGTGATCCGGGCGCTGCTGGGGACCGGTGCGGCGGCACTGGATTCGGCCGCGCAGGCGATCGACGCCCTCGCGGTCCGCGGCGAGACGGTGGAGCGGCGCCACCGGGCGCGGATCGAACGGCGTCTGGACCGCCTCGGCCGCACCCTCGCCAGGATCAGGGACCACGCCGCCGAGAGTGCGGAGACGGTGCTGGAGTCGCTCTGGCACGGCTTGGAGGTCCCGACCCGGGGCGACGTCGAGGCGCTGGAGCGGCGGATCGAGGCGCTGGCACGGGAGATCGACCGGCTCGCCGGCCGCTGACCACGAACCTGGAGGGCACGCCGGATGGGGACGACGAGCGGAAAGAGACGGTGCGCGGGGGAGACCGCGCTGGCGCTGGCTGGCGGCGGACCGGTCGGCGCGATTTACGAGATCGGTGCCTTGAGAGCGCTGGAGGAGGCGATCGAGGGTCTCGACCTCAACGACCTCTGCCACTACGTCGGCGTCAGCTCCGGCGCGTTCCTCGGCGCCTGCCTGGCCAACGGACTGACCACGGCCCAGCTGTGCCGTTCCATCGTCAAGGAGGAGCCGGGCGAGCACCCGTTCGTCCCGGAGACGTTCCTGAGTCCCGCCGTCGACGCCGTTGTCCGGGGCGCTACGCGGATTCCACGGCTCGTGCTCGAGGCGCTCAACGCCTACCTCCGGAACCCCCGTGACCTCTCGTTCGTCGAGTCCATGACGCGGCTCGCCCGGGCGCTGCCCGTCGGTGTGCTGCGCAACGAGCCCATCGCGGAGTTCCTGGAGCGGATCTTCTCGATCAAGGGCCGTACCAACGACTTCCGCAAGCTCGAGAAACGGCTCGTGGTCGTCGCCACGGATCTCGACGCCGCGCGCCCCGTGCTGTTCGGCGAACCGGGCATGGACCACGTGCCGATCTCGAAGGCCGTCCAGGCGAGCACGGCGCTCCCCGGCGTCTACCCTCCGGTCCTGATCGACGACCGGTACTACGTGGACGGGGTGCTTCTCAAGACCGTCCACGGCTCGGCGGCGCTCGAGGATGGTGCCTCCCTGCTGTTCGCCATCAATCCGATCGTCCCGGTGGACACGTTCCAGGCCGTGGAGCTCGGCGTGCTGAAGAGCGGCCACCTGATCGACCGCGGGCTCCCCGCCATCATGGCTCAGACGCTCCGGACGATCATCCACGCGAGGGCCGTGCAGGGGTTCGCCAGCTACGCGAGCCGCTACCCCGATGCGGACGTTCTGCTCTTCGAGCCCCGGCGGGACGACTACCGGATGTTCTTCATCAACGTCTTCAGCTTCGCGGCGCGGAAAGAGATCTGCGACCACGCCTACCGCAGCGTCCGGCGTCAGCTCCGCACCCGGGAGCGCGAGATCGCCCCGAAGTTGCGCCGCCACGGCTACCGGCTGGACATGGAGATCCTCGCCGACGAGAACCGGTCGGTCTGGGAGTCCGTGGGGCTCGGCGAGGACCTGGAGCCCCTGGTGCCCCAGGCCCAGCCCGTCCGCCACGACGTTGCCGCAAGGCTCCAGGACGCCCTGGCCCGCCTCGAGGCCGTGGTCGGCGAGGGGTGAGCCGCCCGCCCGACGGGACGGTCATCCCTCCCGGACGATGACGACCGGCGGCATTCCCGGAAGCGCCGCCTCAGAGGCGCCGTCAGCGGCTCAGCGGATGATCTCCGAGAACCCGGACGTCCTCCAGGAAGCCGTCCATCCCGTCGAAGTCCTCGTAGGTCACGTGCCCGGCGCCGTCCACCTCGACCCGGGCGGCCACGTGCAGCTCGCCCTCACCGTGGCCGCGGTCGTCGATGTGGAGGTCGAGGACGCCGAACGGATACTCCAGTGACTCCTCCCCGAACTGCTGCTCGCGGACCTGGATCCGCCGGGGCGTCAGAAACAGCATCCGCCAGCCGCCGTCCTCCGTCCGCGCCGCGACCACAAGGGCGATGGGCAACGTCATGGCCCCGAGCTGGACCTCGCCGTCGTTCCGTCCACGGAGCGTCGACAGCAGCGCCTGCTGTCCGCCACGCTCCAGGATCCCGGCGAACCGCCGTGCCTGCTCCACCGGCGTGAACCGGTACGCCGCGAACGTCACGGGCATCCGGCGCGTCCCTTGGCTCGAGTCCACCACCGCCGTCGCCGCGATCCGCCGCGGCGGTCCGTCCCCGCTCCCCGCCCTCGCCACGCCGCAGGCGAGCAGCAACGCCACCGCCACACCCGTCGCCGTCATCGTCCCTCGCATCCCGGCCTCCGTTCGCTTCCAGCGTACCACTCCGCACGCCGGACCTCGTGTAGACTCCCGCCGGGAGGTGCCATGCCCGAGTCCACGAACCGGAAGGCCGAGATCCTCCGCAGTGCGGCCCGTTCGATGCTCGAGCACGGGTACGACGGCGCCTCGATGGACCGGATCGCCGAGGAAGCCGGCGTCACCAAGCCCGGCCTGTATTATCACTTCGAGAGCAAGGCCGAGCTGCTGGCCGCCGTGATGGGGTTCGCCATGGACGAGCTCGAGCGGGAGACCCGTGCGGCGCTCGAAGGCGTCGAGGGACCCGTACCGCGCCTCCGGGCGATCCTCCATACCCATGCCTCCATGATCTGCAGCGACCACGACCGGGCGTTCACCCTCCTGATCACCACGGAGCTCGACTCCCTCCGCCCCCGAGACCGCCGGGCCGTCGCCGAGCGGCTGCGCACCTACCTGAACACCGTCCGTTCCTCCCTGGAGGAGCTCGAGGCCGCCGGCCTCCTCCGGCCCGGTCTCGATCCCACCGTCGCCGCCCATACCCTCCTCGGGGCCGTGGCCTGGCTCTCGTTCTGGTTCCGTCCGAACGGCCGGCTCGACGGCCCCACCGTCGCATCCCAGGTGACGGAGATGGCCCTGGCCGCAGTGGTCCCCGACGCGCACCGCCACGGGGATCCAGTGCGCCGCTGAGGGGGCTGGGAGGGGGCCTCTGCTACCCTCGGGGCGTGTTGCCGGAGTGGGTGTTCGACGAGAATGACCGCCGCCTGATGCGCGAGGCGCTGGAGGAGGCGGCGTCCGCGGCGGCGCGGGGCGAGGTGCCCGTGGGCGCCGTGGTCTCGCGCGGGGGGACGGTGCTCGCCCGGGCGGGGAACGGGAGGGAGGCGCTCCACGACCCGTCGGCCCACGCGGAGATCCTCGTCATGCGGCGCGCCGGCGAGTTGCTGGGCGACTGGCGCCTCGATGGGTGCACGCTCCACGTGACGCTGGAACCGTGTCCCATGTGCGTCACCGCCTGCCGGCAGGCGCGGCTCGACCTCGTGGTCTGGGGTGCGCCCGACCCGCGGGCTGGCGCGTGCGGCACGGTGCTCGACCTCGCCGGGGATCCCAGGCTCGGCCCGCCGCTGGCGCACCGGGGAGGGCTCATGGCTGCCGAGGCCACGGGGCTCCTCCGGGCGTTCTTTGCCAAACGGCGGGAATCGTCGTAGAATGTCGGCCCGTTTGCGGAGAGGTGCCGGAGTGGTCGAACGGGGCGGTCTCGAAAACCGTTGACCCTTCACGGGGTCCGTGGGTTCGAATCCCACCCTCTCCGCCACGGTCTTTGCAGTCGAACGGAGAGGTGTCCGAGTGGCCGAAGGAGCACGCTTGGAAAGCGTGTGTGGGGGTAACTCCACCGCGGGTTCGAATCCCGCCCTCTCCGCCAGCAGGTGTCTCGGAGCCCACCCTGGAGCCCGGGCCCTGTGCATCGCCCACCTCCGAACCGTGTCAGGCCCGGAAGGGAGCAGCACTCAGGAGGACCGTGGCGAGTGCCGCAGGCCGCCCGGGTTCCATGGTGGGCTCCGGTTTCCCAGAGGGGCGGGCAGGACCGCCGGCGTGGAATGGAGGATGCGATGGGCGATTCGGTGACGACTCGTGTGAAATGGGTCGAGGGCCACCGGTTCGTGGCGACCACGGGATCGGGGTTCTCCCTCGTGCTGGACAACCCCCACCGCGAAGACGGCGCGGCCGCATCACCGATGGAGCTGCTCCTGGTCTCCCTGGCCGGCTGTACCGGTGTGGACGTGGTGGCGATCCTCGAGAAGATGCGCCAGCCACTGGACCGGTTCGAAGTGGTGGCGGAAGGGTTCCGCGCTCCGGAACACCCGCGGGTCTACACCGAGGTGGACGTGGTCTACCGCGCGTGGGGCGACGGGCTCAAGCCGGCAAAGCTCCGCCGAGCCGTGGAGCTCTCCGAGGGGAAGTTCTGTTCGGTCTCCGCCATGCTGAAGCCCACTGTCCGGATCAACGTCCGGATCGAGCTCAACGGCGAGCCGCTGCCGGACGAGATCTGATCCCCCTCCGGTGCCGGCCGGGGAGGGGAGTACAATGATGGCGGCCGACAGAACGACTGGGAGGTGCGTGATGAAGCGGATCGTTGTGCTGATGGCGGTCGCCGCCATGGTCGTCTCCATGGGGATGGCAGGGGAGCTCGCCGGCGTCAAGGTTCCGGACCAGGTGACGATCGACGGGACGACCCTCCACCTGAACGGGATGGGAGTCCGGAAGAAGCTCTGGATCAAGGTGTACGTCGGAGCGCTGTACCTGGAGCACCCGAACCACTCCGCGAATCAGATCCTCCAGGACGAGGGGTTCAAGCGGCTGGAGATGCACTTCCTGACGAACAAGGCGACGAAGAAGCGGATGGACAGCGCATGGGACGAGGGGTTCGAGGAGAACAACCCCGAACAGTACGCTGCGATCAGGGAGCGTGTCGACCAGCTCAAGGGGTTCTTCGGGGACATGAAGGTCGGTGACGTCATCGCCTTCACCATCACCCCCGAGGGCGAGACGAGGATCGAGCTCAACGGAGAGCTCAAGGGCACGATCGCCGGGAAGGACTTCGCCACCGCGTTGCTGCGGGTCTGGCTCGGTCCGAAGCCGCCATCCGAGGACCTCAAGAAGGGGCTCCTGGGCCTCTGACGGCCTGTTGACACCGCGGAGGCGGGCCGGATGCCGGACCCGCCTCCGCGATCTCCATCGACGGGGACGGATTCACGGTGAAGACGCTTTCTGTGATCGTACCGGTCTACAACGAGGAGGCCACGGTGGCGGCTCTTCTCTCCGCCGTGTGCTCCGCGCCCCTCCCCCGGGGGGTTGCGTCACTGGAGCTCGTCGTGGTGGACGATGCGTCCGCCGACGGAACGTGGTCCGTGGTGGAGGGGTTCACCCCCGCGGAACGGAGCGACGGGCGAGCCATCGACGTCAGGCGCACCCGGCACGATCGGAACCGCGGCAAGGGCGCCGCGCTCCGGACGGGGTTTGGTCTGGCGACGGGCGATATCCTCCTCATCCAGGACGCCGACCTCGAGTACGACCCGCGGGAGTACCCCGTCCTCCTCGAACCCATCCTCGAGGACAAGGCCGACGTGGTCTACGGATCACGGTTCCTGGGAGGACCTCATCGAGTCCTCTTCTTCTGGCACTTCATGGGAAACAGGTTCCTGACTCTGCTCTCCAACATGCTGACCGACCTCAACCTGACGGACATGGAGACCTGCTACAAGGTTTTCACCCGCCCCGTCCTGGAAGGGCTGCGGCTTCGGTCGGACCGGTTTGGGTTCGAACCCGAGTTCACCGCGGGCGTCTCCCGCCTCCGCTGCCGGATTTACGAGGTGCCCATCTCCTACCACGGCAGGACGTACGAGGAGGGGAAGAAGATCGGCTGGAAGGACGGGATCGAGGCCGTCTGGTGCATCATCCGGTACAACCTCCTCCAGCCGCCGGTCGAACGCGGCTGAGGATCGGCCGACGCCCGGCTCCAGATCGAGGCCGGGTTCATGGGAAGCCATCGGTCCTGCTGGATCCATCACGCGTGAAATGGTGGGACGCCAGACACCGGGGAACCACTCGAGGAAACACCACCTTGACGAGGACTGCCGGAACAGTCTACAGTCACGGCGATATGTTTCCCGCGGTAGAGCGGGATCTTCAGCGGGTGGGATCTTCAACGGAAGGGACGACGACCGGATGAAACCGATTTTCATACTGGGGATGATTCTCATGGTCCTTTTGCTGGCCGTCCTGCCGGCTGCGGCCCAGGAGTCGCCCCCGCCGCCCGGGAGAGTCGATCCTGGTGAGGCGATCCCTCTCGGACCGTTCATCTTCAGTCCGGCAATCGATCTGTCGTGGGAGTCGCGGGACAACATCTTCTTCACGCCCCGCGACACCGTCGACGACACGATCTGGACGGCCCGGGCGCGGTTGCTCTTCGAGCTGCCCGTCCTCAACTCCTATCTGAGCTTCTGCTACACCCCCCAGTACCGCGAGTACAAGGACTTCGACCTCGAGGAGAACTGGTCCCACTTCGTGGATGTCGGGGGGGTGTTCGAGTTCTCCAACGGGCTGCACATCGTCCCGACGTACCGGTACGTGTCCGGGATGCTGGAGACCCGGGAGGTCGATCCCGGCGGCGAGCTGATGTGGGGTGACCGCCGCTTCGACAAGAACGATGCGGGGGTCCGGCTCGACTACTGGCTCTCCCCGGTGAACGGGATCTCGTTCGAGGGTGAGTTCATCGATATCGACTACGATGGCGAGCCGACGTTCCGTTCGTTCTACGACTACTCCAGACAGTGGTTCGGGGCCGCGTGGCTCCACCAGTTGAGCCCGACCCTCGTGATGGAGGTCTGGTACCGGCACGGCATCTTCGATGCGGACACGATTGCGGATTTCCGCGACTCCTCGACCGACGAGATCACGGTTGCCTTCCGCGGCAAGATCAATCCGGTCCTGACATCGACGTTCGAGATCGGCTGGAGGGCGACCGACCTCGACGAGACGGCACCCGAGCTGATCGAGCTGGGGTACGACGACTATTCCGGTCTCGCCTTTCGCGGGGGGCTGAGCTGGGAGCTCGGGCACCAATCCGACCTCGATCTCGACCTCGTGCGGCAGGATTACCCCTCGGGTTACGGGCTGAACGCCTTCTACACCCACACCGGCGGCAGTCTCCGCTACCGTCTCCAGCGGGAACGGCTGTTCGGTCACATCCAGTTCGGATACTGGAACAACGACTACGACGTCCGGGACGTCCTCACGGGCGAGAGCCGCTCCGACGACATCACGGAGATCGGGGTCGGTGTGGGGTACCGGTTCAACGACATCCTCTCCCTGCGGGCCAGCTACCTGTACCAGGATCGTGACACGACGGACCGTCTTTCCTACGACGTCAACACCTTCCTGGTGGGGCTGACGGTGGGGTTCTGACGGGGACTGCGCCGGGTCTGGGGATGAGGAGCCGTCACGGAGTCGTGGGTCTCGTTCTCCTGGCGGCCCTCGTGCAGCCGCTGGCTCTCGGTGCACAGGAGCCGGCCGGTGCCCCCGGGACGACTCCGGTCTCGCCAGGGGCGGCCGTGGGGCGCCAGGTGGCTCCCTACACCGTCGGGGCGGGGGACATCCTGCACATCCAGTCGTTCCAGCACGACGAGATATCGGGTGACTTCATGGTCGAAGACGACGGAAGCATCACGTTCCCCCTGCTCGGGAAGGTTCCGGTCGCCGGCCTGACAGCCACGGCGGTCGCGGCAAAGATCGAACGTCTCTTAGAGAAGGACTACTACGTGGACGTCCAGGTCCAGACCGAGATCAAGCGGTACCGCTCGCGGCCCGTGACCGTGCTTGGCGAGGTCCAGAACCCTGGCACGTACTACCTGGAGGGACCTGCCACGCTGGCCCAGATCGTGGCCGAGGCGGGCGGACTGAAGTCCTCGGCGGGAACGACCGTCGAGGTCCGGCGTCAGGAACGGGATCCGGAGTCCGGCGACATGGTCCAGAGGGTCTACACCTTTCCTGCGGACCACATGGTCTCGGGGCGTGACTCGGACATCGAGATCCGTGCGGGCGACATCGTCTGGGTTTCGACCAAGCAGCTCTGCTTCGTCACGGGAGAGGTCGCCCACCCTGGACAGTACGAGCTTCACCCCGAGATGACGCTCATGCAGGCGATCACCCAGGCCGGCGGGCTCGGGAAGTTCGCATCCCAGGAGGTGGAGATCCATCGGGGAACCGGGGGAGAGAAGACGATCCTCCGGTTCGATCTCGGCAAGATCCGGAAGGGCAAGCAGAGGGATCCACTCATCCAGGCGGACGACGTCATCATCGTCCGGCGCCGCTTCTTCTGAACATGGTGGCGTGATGATGATGGAGCACCGGGAACACGACGGAGGGGACGAGATGAACGGCCAGCAGCCGTACAGGGGGGACGTTCGCCCGGCACGGTGGCCGGAACGGGCGGGATCCGCTCATGACGACTGGACCTCTGTGGGACCCGCCGGATGCGAGGGCGAATCCATCGAGCCCGAGATCGACATCAGAGAGTACCTGAGGATCTTCTGGAGCGGCCGGTGGATCATCCTGGCCGTCACGGCGGCCGCCGTAGCGCTCGGCCTGGGCTGGGCGATGACACGCCCCAAGATCTACGAGGCGACCTGCACCATCTCGATCGACTCTCATCCCCCGCAGATCATCAAGAACCAAATCAACCTCTCACCGACATGGTGGGAGCTCGAACGGTACATCAACGAGCAGGAGCGTGTGATCCGCTCCCGCACGCTGGCCCAGCGTGTCGTCGAACGGCTGGGCCTCGAGAGCAACCCCGAGTTCCGGGACATCAGCGATCCCGCCGGGATGCTCCTGTCCCGGATCAAGGTGGAGCCGTTGAAGGCCGGGGATGTTTCCTCGAACGTGCTCGATATCTCGATCCGGGGCCGTGACCCCGAGCGGATCACCGAGTGGCTCAACGTGTACGTCCACGAGTACATCGCCTTCAACATCGAGGACAACCTCAAGCGGATGCGGCAGATCTACGAGGTGATCCAGTCCAAGCTCGAACCGCTCAGGCAACAGCTCGGCGAGTCGGAACGTAAGCTCACCCGGTTCAAGGAACGGCAGGACTCCCTCTTTTTCGCCGATCAGGACAAGAACGTCATCACGGAGCAGGTCAGCACCCTGACGAGCGAGTACGCGAAGACCAAGACCGAGCGGATCCGCCTCGAGACCAAGATCAACGCCCTGAAGGCGATCCAGAAGAACGGCGGGTCGCTCTCGGCGTTTCCGGAGGTCGCGAACGACGCGACGATCCAGTCGCTCCAGGCGGAGCTCCGGAAGCTCGAGGTGGAGCTCGACGAGAAGCTCAAGACGTACAAGGGCGGGCACCCGATCATCAAGGACCTGCGCGGCCGGATCGAAGGTATCCGGCGGCAGATCACCGACCAGATCGACCGGATCATCCAGCGTCTTCGAACGGATTACGAGATCAAGCGGCGGCGCGAGGCGTCGCTCTTCGCCAACATCCAGAAGCTCAAGCAGCAGTCGATCGAGCTTTCGAAGCAGACGATGGAGTACGAGAAGCTCAAGCGCGAGTACGAGCAAAACAAGGCGTTCTACGAGGATATGCTGGCGCGCTCGAAGGAGGCGGACATCTCCGGGACCGTCGCGATGAACAACATCCGGATCATCGATGAGGCGCGCAAGCCGGAAGCTCCCGTCTCTCCGAACGTTCCCCGGATCGTCATTCTCAGTCTGATGCTGGGGTTGATGCTGGGCGTCGGACTCGTGTTCGGCCTGGACTACCTCGACCAGTCGTTCCGGAACCCCGAGGCCATCGAACGGTACACCGGCCTCGAGGTGCTGGCCGTCGTTCCCGCCTACGATGACGAGCCGGGCGCCGCGATCCGGGAGGTCTACCAGAGCCTGAGGACGGCGCTGCTGTTTGCAGCCCGTGGCGAGGGTGCCCAGGTGCTCATGATCACCTCGGCGGGTCCGGGCGAGGGAAAGTCCACGACGTCGAGGCGGCTGGCCGAGACGTTCGCCGCGTCCGGGTCGAGGGTTCTCCTCGTGGACGCCGACATGAGGAAGCCCAGTGTCCACCGACTTCTCGAGGCGGACCGGAAGATCGGACTGACCTCGGTCGTCCTCGGGAAGGTCTCCCTGGAGGAGGCCGTGGTACCGGTTCCAGGGGCCGGACAGCTCCACGTCCTGCCTTCAGGCCCGCTCCCCCCAAACCCGCCGGAGATGTTCGGCAAGGAGAGCTTCCTCGCCCTGCTCCGCGAGGCCAGATCCCGGTATGACTGGGTGATCCTGGATCTCCCGCCCGTGATCTCCGTGACCGACCCGGTGGTCTGCTCGCCGCTCGCCGACATGGTGCTTCTCGTCGTCCAGTACGGCCGTCTCGACCGCAAGGTGATCGTCGGCGCCCTCCGCCAGCTCGCGCGGGCCGGCGCACGGGTGGTCGGAGCCGTTCTGAACCGCGTCGATCTTGAACGTGAGCACTACTATGCGGATGGTTACTATGCGGGGTACTACCACTACGCCTCGGCGGCCGAGACGGATGCCGAGACCGGTGGTCGTTGACAGTGGTGCGGCCGCGCTCCTATAGTCCGAAGGCAGGAGGCTCGAGATGAGGCGTCTCATTCTATTCGTCGTGCTCGCCCTCGTGGCGTCGATGGCCCTCGCACAGGATGAAGCGACGGCTACATCCGTCCCGGAGATCTCTCACGGTGTGCTCGCGCAGTTGCTCCTGGACGCCATCGCCACGAAGGAGCCACCCCACCTCGCGCCCGAGGCCGCGCTCGAGAGGGCGAAAGAGGTCGGCATCCTTCCCGATGACTGGAAGACGGGCGACACGCTGACGCAGGCGGAGATGGCGAGCGTGCTGCGCGGGCTGTGCCCCGACGTCACATACCAGCCGGGCGATCCGGATGCCGGTCTCTCGGAGGTGTTCGCCGCCGCCCTGATTCGCAGGGTCCTCTCCTGTATCAGACACACCCTCGCCGCACGGCTGGGACACGGCTCGACGAGCATCCAGCTCGGTGGCAACGTGGCCGCGGCACCGGTTCCCGTCAGTCCGTCGGGGTTCTAGAGGACCGGCACGGCGGCCTGCCGGGAGGACGGCCGGTGAGTGCCGGCCGCCTTCGTGGCCTCCGTCACCGCTCCCCGGCGGCCTCCCGCAACGCCTCCAGGATCGGTCCGAGGTCGGTGATCCCCTTCTCGGCCGCCAGCTCCTTCAGCGTCCCCCAGTACGGCTCCCCGCACCGGATGCAGACGATCCCCTTCTCGGCAAGGATCCGGACCGCCACGGGCAGCGCCTCCACGAGCTCCTCGATCCGCACGTTCTCGTCGATGGTCAACGGCATGTCTCCTCCCCGACCGTACGATACTCCCAGCGCGGCGATCGCGCCAAGGCGGTTGTCACCGATCCCGTGAGCGGATAGACTGCCCGTGCCGCCCCGGCGGGCGGATTCCACGAACGACGAGGAGGAGGTGTTTCATGGGAATCGCGAGGGTCGGAGTGGTCGGCTGCGGGCAGATGGGCGCGGGCATCGTGGAGATCTCGGCCAAGGCGGGTTACGAGGTCGTCGCCCGCGAGGTGAACGAGGAGCTCCTCGATCGCGGTCTCGGCCGGATTCAGAAGAGCCTGTCGAAGGCCGTCTCCCGCGGAAAGCTCGAGGAAGCCGAGAAGGAGGCCATCCTCTCCCGGATCACGGGGACGACGGAGCTGGCCGGCCTGTCTGACTGCGACCTGGTCATCGAGGCTGTTCCCGAGGACAAGGAGCTCAAGATGGCGCTGTTCGCCGAGCTCGACGGCCTGGTCAAGCCCGAGGCGATCTTCTGCACCAACACGTCCTCCCTGGTGGTCACGGAGCTCGCCATGTCCACGAAGCGGGTGGACCGGTTCGCGTGCCTCCACTTCTTCAACCCCGTTCCGGTGATGAAGCTCGTGGAGGTCGTCCGGACGATCCTGACCTCGGACGAAACGTTCGACGCGATCTTCGACTTTGCGAAGAAGGTCGGCAAGACGCCCATCGCCGCCAAGGACAACTCGGGGTTCATCGTCAACCGGCTGCTGATCCCGTACCTGCTCGATGCCATCCGCTGCTACGAGCAGGGGTTGGGCTCCCGCGAGGACATCGACACCGGAATGAAGCTCGGGTGCGGCCACCCGATGGGGCCGCTGGAGCTGTGCGACTTCATCGGTCTCGACACCATGTACTTCGTCGCGGAGGTCATGTTCGACGAGTACCGCGAGCCGCGGTTCGCCCCGCCGGGCCTCCTGAAGCGGATGGTCAAGGCCGGCCAGCTCGGCCGCAAGACCGGTAAGGGTTTCTACGACTACTCGTGAGGAGGGTGCCGTGGAGTTCGAGAACCTGAAGCTCGAGAACCGGGAGGGTGTCCTGTGGGTCACCGTCAACCGCCCGGACAAGCTCAACGCACTGAACGTGCGGACCATCGGGGAGCTCGGCCGTGCGGCCGAGCTGGCCGCGGCGGACGGTGACGTCCGGGCCGTCGTTCTGACCGGCGCGGGTGACAAGGCGTTCGTCGCCGGGGCGGACATCGCCGAGCTCAACACCCTCGGCCCCGAGGAGGCCAAGGAGTTCGGGCTCCGGGGCCAGGCGGTGTTCAACCGCTTCGAGCGGCTCCCCAAACCTGTGGTCGCCGCCGTCAACGGGTACGCTTTAGGCGGCGGGTGCGAGCTCGCCATGGCGTGCCACGTGCGGATCGCCTCGGCCAACGCCGTGTTCGGGCAGCCAGAGGTCAAGCTCGGCCTCATTCCCGGCTACGCCGGCACACAGCGGCTCCCGCGCCTCGTCGGCAAGGGCCGGGCGCTCGAGCTCCTGCTGACCGGCCGCAACGTCAAGGCCGAGGAGGCCGAGCGGATCGGCCTCGTCAACCGGGTCGTGGAGCCCGAAGCGCTGGTCCCCGCGGTGGACGAGTTCCTCTCCGCCGTGTTCCGCAACGGTCCCCTGGCCGTGGGGCGGTGCATCGAGGCTGTCCAGTACGGTCTGGACGCGCCGTTCGACGATGGCTGCATGCTCGAGGCGACGCTGTTCGGCCTGTGCGCCGCGAGCGAGGACATGGCGGAGGGAACCGCCGCGTTCCTCGAGAAGCGCAAGGCCGAGTTCAAGGGGAGGTAGCACCATGGTCCGGGCGCTGGTCGGACTCCTTGGGAAAAACCCGTTCAAGCCGCTCCAGGCGCACATGCACCTCGTCATGGAGTGCGTGGCGCTCGTCCGCCCCCTGATGGAGGCAGTCATCGCGCACGATCCCGAGCGCGTGTCCGAGGTGCGGAAACAGATCACGAAGGCGGAGCACGAAGCCGACCTCGCCAAGGACGAGCTGAGGGACAACATGCCGCGGACGGTGTTCCTCCCCGTATCCCGGACCGACCTGCTCGAGCTGCTCCACCACCAGGACGACATCGCGGACGGCGCAGAGGACGCGGCGATCCTGGCGGATATGAAGCCGCTCCAGACGCCGGAGGGGATGGGGGAGGAGATCCTCGAGTTCGTCGACATCTGCCTCGAGGCGGCGCGCTCCGCCGAGACGGTGGTGGGACGGCTCGACGAGCTGATCGAGACCGGGTTCACCGGTCCGGAGGCGGACGAGGTCCTCGATCTGATCCGGACCATCGGACAGCAGGAGTGGAAGGCCGACAAGGCGGCGTTCAAGCTCACACGCCGGCTCCTGGCCGACGACGACACTCCGGACTGCATCGATGTCTTCCTCTGGATGAAGCTGTTCGAGGCCCTGGGCAACATCGCCAACGCGGCGGAGCAGGTCGGGAACTACCTGCGGCTGATGCTCTCCCGCTGACAACTGGAAGGATCGGCCGATGACGACGGTGCTTCTCGTGGTCGCCCTGCTCAGCGGTGCCTACATGGCGTGGAACATCGGCGCCAACGACGTGGCCAACGCGTTCGGAACCAGCGTGGGGTCCAGGGCCCTGACGTTCCGGCAGGCCGTGCTCGTTGCCGCGATCTTCGAGTTCTCAGGTGCGGTGCTCGTGGGCGCCCATGTGACGGGAACGATTCGATCGGGGCTGTTCGACCCCCAGCTTCTCCAGGGCCGCGAGATGGTGCTCGCGTTGGGGATGCTCTCGGCGCTGATCGGGGCGGGCGTCTGGCTCCAGATCGCCACGCACTTCGGCTACCCGGTCTCCACGACACACTCCATCGTCGGGGCGATCCTCGGCTTTGCTCTGGTGTCGCTGCCGGTTCATGCCATCAACTGGGCCAAGGTCGGGAAGGTCGTGGCGTCCTGGGTGGTCTCCCCACTCGTGGGGGGACTCCTGGGCTGGCTGATCTTCGTCTTTCTCAAGTGGGCGATCTTCAAGCACCCCGACCCCCTCGTCCGATCGCGGCAGATCGCCCCTCTTCTGATCTTCGGCGTCTTCTTCGTCCTCTCCCTGAGCTTCCTCTACAAGGGGCTCAAGCAGCTCCATCTGAACTTTCAGCCGCTCGAGGCGATTGGCCTTGCTGCTGCCGTCGGTTTCATCGGAGGACTGGTCGGGTGGGCGTTGCTCCACAACGCACCGGTGCAAGGGCAGTACGCCGATCGGCTTGCCGGCGTGGAGTCGCTGTTCCGCCACCTCCAGGTGATCACGGCGTGCACCGTGGCGTTCGCCCACGGTGCCAACGACGTGGCCAACGCCGTGGGTCCGCTGGCGGCCGTCGTCTCCGTGCTCCGGGAGGGCGCCATCCGGTCGAGCGTGGAGGTGCCGGTCTGGATCCTGATGCTCGGCGGCGCGGGCATCGTCGTGGGGCTGGCGACCTTCGGCTACCGCGTCATCGAGACCGTCGGCAAGAAGATCACCGAGATGAGCCCGTCGCGCGGATTCTCGGCGGAGTTCGGCGGGGCGATCACGGTTCTGATGGCCTCGCGGATGGGGCTGCCGGTCTCCACCACCCACGTGATCGTCGGTTCCATCATCGGTGTCGGCTTCGCTCGGGGCCTCGCCGCCCTCGACCTGCGGGTGATCCGGGAGATCGTGATCACCTGGGTCGTCACCCTGCCCGCGGCTGCCGCGGTCAGCCTGGCCTGCTTCTACCTTCTCAAGGCGATCGTGCTTTCGTGATCCAGGCCCCTTCCCGGCCGGCGATCCGATGCTACGATAGAAGGAAGGAGGAGGGCCGCGGGTTGTTCCGCGTGGAGGACCGATGAGCGATTCGAGGGCACGACGGTTGCAGGAGCTCCTGAAGCGGCTGGGCGAGGCCGTCCACCGCTCTGTGGTGGATTCCGAGGAGGTGGAGGCGTGCCTGCGCGAGATCCACGCCGAGGGGTGGGACGCCGTGATGCTCCTCGAGGCTTCCCTGGCCTGCCGTGACGGCGGCGAAGTGGAGAGCGTTGGGGGGTCCCTCCACATCCACGCAGACCCCGCGCGCCACCGCCCGGAGTACCGGCTCAACCTCCAGGACGCCATGTGGCTCGCCTCCCTCGGAATCTCGCCCACGCGGCACCGTGAGGCGAACCCCGCCCCGCTCCCCTCCGACGGCGGGACGAGGGACCCCGATGCCGAACCTCGTCGGTAGACCACGCCGGGAGATCGAGGCGCTCCTGTCCGGTTCGGTGGATGCACCGTACCGCGCGCGACAGATCGCCTCGTGGATCCTCGACCGGCGGGCAACCTCGTTCGAGGAGATGACCGACCTGCCGAAGGCGCTCCGGGCCGAGCTGGCCGGACCGTTCGAGATCCGCGATCCTGCCATCGCCGACCGGACGACAGCCCCCGACGGCACGGTCAAGTACCTCTTAGCGCTCGAGGACGGAGCCACCATCGAGTGTGTCGCGATGCCCGAGGGGGACCGGGCGACGCTGTGCCTCTCCTCCCAGACCGGCTGTGCGCTCGGTTGCGCCTTCTGCGTCACCGGCGCGCTCGGTGCGGGCCGGAACCTCGAGCCGGACGAGATCGTGGGCCAGTACCGCGTGATGGCCCGCGGGCTCCCCGGCCAGGTGCAGCGGGTCAACCTCGTCTTCATGGGGATGGGGGAGCCGCTGCTCAACACGGAGGCGGTGGAAAAGGCACTCGAGACGCTGTACGAAACGGTCAGTCCGAAACGGATCACCGTCTCCACCGCGGGGATCGTCCCCGGCATCCGCTGGCTCGCCGGGCTCCCCCGGCCGCCGAAGCTCGCCGTCTCCCTCAACGCGCCGGACCAGCCACGCCGCGAGCGGATCATGCCCATCGCCAGGCGGTACCCCCTCGACGAGCTGCTGGACGCGGTCCGGACGTTCCCCCTCGATGGCGGCCGGCGCATCACCTTCGAGTACGTGCTGATCCGAGGCCTCAACGACCGTCCGGCCGACGCCGTGGCCGTCTCCCGGCTGCTCCGGGGGATCCCCTCCAAGCTCAACGTCATCCCGCTCAACGAGGACCCGGGCCACATCCCCGGCCTCGCCCGGCCCGCTGACGACGCCGTGGAGGCGTTCGCCGAGGCCGCCCGGCGGCACGGTCTCGTGGTCACTGTCCGCCGCTCCCGGGGCCAGGAGGTCGCCGCGGCGTGCGGCCAGCTCAAGGGGCGAACCGCTGCCACCCACGCCTGACCGGTCTGAGAAATGGAAAGGCCACCGCGAGTGGTGGCCGGTCGTTTCGTGGTGGCTGGGGCGCAGGGAGTCGAACCCCGATTCTACGGTCCAGAGCCGCATGTCCTGCCATTGGACGACGCCCCAGCACGGGGTCCCCCGCAGGGGAGCGTCATTATAGCAAGCGACCGCCGGCGGTCAACACCGTGGGGCCGACCCGAAGCGCCCCCGTCCAGGGACCAGCGAAGCGACGTCCCGGTCACCGATCCAAGAGACTCCCGCCCTTCACAATCGACGCCCCTGCGGGGTGCAGTCCGAGCCGCAGGAGTCGGGGCGCCCCCGCCCCCACGGCCCCGAGGAGCGCAGCGACCCGGGGGAGCCGCGAAGGCGGCGCCAGCGGCACGCTCGGACGGCGCGGGGGAAGCTCGCTTCCACCGCGATGACGGGCCGGGACGCTCAGCCCGCGCGAAGCGCGGGGGCCGGCCGCCGGTTCGCCCTCCGGCAGGCCGGGTTCTCGTGGCCGGGACGCGAGATGCGTCCCGATGGAGCGCCACCGCCGTACATCATGGATCGGCAGCGCGACGGCCTCGATCGGTTCCAGCCTTGACACCGGGTTCTTCCAGAGGTATGAAGGATGCAGAAGCATACAACCTGGGAGGCGTGGGATGGCAAGGTCGATCCGAGTCGTTACCGCGGCGGTCTTCGCCGCCGTCCTCGTGGCATTGCCGGCGTGGCAGGGAGCCGCACAGACGTGGAAGGACTTTCTGAAGAGCACGGCTGCGAACGCCGTGGACGGGCAGCTCGGCGGGGAAGCGGGCAGGATCCGCCGGGTCCGGGTGGTGGCCCGTCATCCTTCCGAGATCACCGTCGAAGCTCGCCTGACCGACGTCACGGACCCGTCCTCGGTCCGGCTGGAGGCCGAGCTCCTCGACAACAAGGGCAACCCCATTGAACCGATCGTGGTGAAGCACGGTGCGATTCCGAAAGGAGAGGGCACGGTCGAGGCGACGGTGCGGTACACGGGAAGCGGCTCGGTCTACTCCTCGATCCTGCTGCTCAAGCTGGTCCACACCTCCAGCGGGAAGGTCTCCTCCCAGCGCAGCACGATGGTCGCAAAGAGCTGGGAGGGTCCCGGGGAGGGACCTGTTCTGGAGGATGCGTCAGACCGCCCATCACCCCCTCCGACGCCGGCGCCGAGGGTCGTCCGGCTGCACCCCGTACCGGTCGGCAACACGCCGAAGGGCGCGTCGGCCGTCGGGATCGGGGGACTCCAGTTCCGCACGCCACCGGTCAGTCCTCCCGCCCGGACCGGCTCGCCGGCGCAGGTTCCGCCTCCACCCCGTCGGCCGCTGTCCCCCGGCGCCGTCCAGCTCGCGGCGGGGCGGAGAGCGACGCTCGTCGACCTCTACCGTGCCGCCTTCCACGGGAGCTGGCGAAACGCCACGACGGCGCTCCCGTTCAACGGCTCGGACGGAGACCGACGTGGTTTCGTCCGGGCGCTGGGAGCCCACGCGCTGATCGACGGCACGCGGCACGAGCGGGTGCTGGAGACCCACCCGGAGTGGAAGCCCCACGGGAAGATCGTTGGCGAGATCACCGTCCAGCTGCCAGAGAAGGCGCGGCACCTGGCGGGGACCGTCGGATTCCTTCCCGGCTCGAGAAGTCCCGACGGCGTCACCGCCGAGGTGTTCATGCGGGCGAAGGGGATGCCGGCAACCCGGCTCTGGGTCCGGCGGGTCCGGCCGGCCGATGGAGCCGTTCCGTTCAGCGTCACGATTCCTCGGGAGTTTGCCGGAAAGCGTGTCGTCGTTGAGCTCAGGGTTGACGCGGGCCCGTCCTCCCGGCAGGACTGGTTCGCTTGGAGCGATCTGCGGATCACCGACTGAAGCCGATGCGGCGGCCGTTCCTCTGTCTCCTCGTCGTGACGCTGGGTGCGGCGATCGCCTCCGCCGGACAGCCGGTGGCGGTCTCCGTTACGCCGGACACCGTCCGGCCGTACGAGAGCGTGGTGCTGCGTGTCGAGGGATCGGGTTTCGGACCCGGGTGCCGGGCGCTTCTCGGCCGTGCCGGGCGGTACGTCCCGGTGGCCACCACCGTGGAGGGAGGGACGGTGGTGGAGATCCGGCTCCCTGCCGGGCTGCCGCCGGTTCCGCGCGAACGCGCCGTCGTGGTGGAGTGCGGTTCGACCCGCACGGCTCCGCTGACCGTCACGGTGAACCGCTCCATGCCGGGCGGCGCGCAGCCTGTCCCGTCCCCCTCTCTCGCCGCGGCGGCGGGTGCCGCCTCGGCGGCGGAACCTGAGCCGGCCACTGCGGCGGTACCGGTTCTCGCCCGTCTCGACCCCTGGACCGTGCCCGCAGGGGAGCCGTTCACCCTGACGCTGACCGGGAGCCGGTTCGAGGAGGGCGCGTCCGTGGAGGTGACGGTGAACGTCAACGCGGGCACATCGCGCCCACCGGAGTACCGGCCGCGGCGGTTCCCCGCCGACCGGCTCTCCGACACCGTCTTGCTCGTCGACTTCGACCGCGGTTTCGCGCCGGAGCCCCCGCTCCGGCCGGTCCGTGTCGTGAACCGTTCCGGGGCGCAGAGTGCGCCCCTCTACCTTCGGATCTCCGGGAGGACACCATGAGACGATCCACTGGCGCCGCGGCGTGCCTCGCCGTGTTGCTGTTCGCATACCCCGTCCGCGTGGCGCACGCCGCCCCGGGAACGGACCAGTTCGGAGCTCTCAAGCTGGCCGACCACGTCCATCTGATGCAGGTGCTGCCACAGCTTCAGACGGCGGACAGGCAGAGCGAGGAGTCGAGAAAACGGCAGGGGCGTGGCCCCGCCGCCGGGGCCATCGCCGTCGGCGACCTCGCCACGGTCCGCCAACTCGACCGGTTCCCCGGCGTCTCGCTGGAGCGGCTGTGCCGTCTCAGCCTGACGGTGTACCCCGACGTCAACGCGGACTCCGGGATCTTCTACTACCGGCCCAGACGGTTCGTGCTGAAGTTCGAGCCGGAAGAGGGGTACTACCTCAACCTGGACTACAAGGCGAAGGGACGGGACGAACAGTCCGTGCTGATCCAGGCCCGGCTGACGCCCGGGTTCGCCCAAGTGGACAGGGTCGTGCTCAAGGCGCTCCTCATGTCCGCGCTCCACCGGCTCGGGCGCGAGGTGGCCGACCCGATCCTCCTGCCCCTGCCGGCCACCTACGAGGTCTCGTTCAACCTTCAGAACTGGGAGATCGAGAGCGTCACCGTCAACGGCGTGGATCCCGAGAGCGGTGAGATCGTGCTCAGCCTCGCGGCGTCGGTACCCGACGCGACGCTCGTGGCCAACACGCTGGGGAACCTCAACGGCCTGGTCGGGTCGGTGGAGTTGCGGCCCGCGCTGATCTCGCCGAGCCAGAGCCTGACGACGCCGATCCAGATCCCGGCCAGCATCCGCCTGGCGGACATCCGGAGCGCCCCGCCGCTGACACCGGCCGATATCGTCCCACGGTTCCGGAACCCCTGGCCGTTCGACCTTCGGCTCTCGTACCTCTGCTACCTGGCGGGGAACCCGGCTTCGGCACTGGAGGTCCGGGGATGGAGCCTCGGGGACGCGGTGCTCCACCCCGGGGACACGGCCGAGCTACCCGCGCACGCACTCAACGCGGAGCTCCGGAAGTCTCCGGCCGTTGTCGTGGCCGATCTGGACGCCTCCCGCGAGGCACTGGACGCCGTCGTCCAGCGGCTGACGGGCGGTGTGGGGTCGCTTCCCGTGGCCACGCTGAACATCGAGGCCGTCGGGCGCGGGCTGTTCGAGCAGTACAACATCCACAAGATCATGGTGGAGGTCGAGTCCACGGCGTTCGATCCCGAAGGACGGACCGCGGAGAGCCACCTCTACGTGCTGACGGAGGACGAGCCGCGGGTGACCTCCGACCCGCTTTACCTGGCGGGTGAGCCGGGACCCGGCCTCTACCGGTACCGGGTCGGCATCATCACGCTCGACGGGCAGGGGCACCAGGACGCCGCCTGGCGGAAGCCCGGGGCGATGCTGTGGAACACCATCACCGTCGGCTCCAAGGTCGTGGAGGAGGTGCTGGGGCAGTGAAGCCCGCCGCCGCGCTCCTGGTGGTCCTCGCGACGTGGCCCGCCGGCGCCGGGCCGGTGCTCCAGGGGGCCCGCCAGACGCCGGACGGCGCCTGTTACCCGGATCATGCCGATCCGACGCTCTGGTACCTGGCCCCCCCTCCGCCCGTCCTGACCGCGCCCTCGGGACGAAGCACGGTTGAGCTGACGCTGTTCGGGTACCACGGCAGCAGCACGACGGCCGACGAGACCGCGTTCGCCGCGGGCGGCGTGCTCCAGTTCCGCCTCCGGTTCCCCCACGATCCTGGGCGGCTGACCCGGGCCGCCCGGGCGCTCGGCGGTGCGGTGCGCGTGGTCCCGATCACCCTGTCCCGGGTGGATGCGTTGGTGGTGTTCCCCGGAACCGCCGCCCGACCCGCCACGGAAACCGGCGGCTCGGACGAGGGCGAGGGTGGCGCATGGGAGGAGCGGGCGTTCTCGATCCGCCTGACGCCGGCGGACCAGGCGCTGCTCCGGCGGGCGTGGGAGGCGGGTTCGACGACCCTCTCCGTCGACATCGCAGCGTACGCTGTGCTTCGCGTTCCGGAGGGCGACGGAAACGGCAGGACCCGCCCCGGGGAGGTCCCCGTCCTGGCCGATGCCGTCCCGGTCGTCCTGTCCGCGGCGAGCCCGGCGGTCCGCTGGCTCGATCTCGAGGCCGCCATCGCGGCGGACTATGCGGGACTGGAGGTCGGGTGCGCGGAGATCGAAGCGGCCGGGGGGGCGAGCGACACCGCCGCCATCGTCGTCCGGATCCGGGCCCGCGCCGTCAACGGCGACACGCTGGAGAAGATCGTCACGTTCCGGAAGGGCTCCCCCCCGGTGCAGACGGTCCGGTTCGACTCGGCCGTCCGGCTCGACGACGGGTACGACGTCTGGACCGGACGGCGGTCGACGACCGGGGAGCTGGAAAGCCTCTCGAGCGAGCGGATCCCCGTCTGGCAGGGGTTCCTCGATGTCTGCGCCAGGAAGGCGGGGACGGAGGACCGGCTCGACCCAAGGATGCTGTACTGAGGAGGATGCCGATGGATGTTCGACACCGTACCCGGGCCGTGGTCGCCTCTCTGGCCGTGCTGCTTCTCGCGTCGTCCGCGTGGTCTCTCGTCTGGTACGACAGGGGCCGGCTGACGATCGGCGGGATCCAGCTGTTCCAGGACACGGAGGACCCCACGGTCTACTACTACCTCCCCACGGTGCCCAGCCTGGCGTTCACACCGGACGGGCACCCGCAACTCCTCTGCCTGAAGTACGTGGACCCGGACGGGAACGCTTCGGGAGGGATCCTCCACTTCCTCGCCGGGCTCGACTTGCCCCCGGAACGGGTCGAGGCGCTGGAGAAGGCACTGCGGAAGAAGGTGCCCGGCGCGAAGCTCGCCGGGCCGGTCAGACTGCTGGAGCCGAAGCGCACCGCGGGCAAGGGCGCATCGGGGTCGGGGAAGACGGCGTCGTTCCGGGTGGTGTCGGCGATCCTCGCCTCGGCCGGTGAAGAGGGCGGCCTGACCCGGACGCTGATCGCGTCGGGACACGCCCCGCTGACGCCGGGGAGCCGGGCCGCCGTGGCCGCGACCCTCGACCCGAAGGGCGCGACCCTGCTCTGGGGCTCGTTCTCCGGCCCCACCTCGGACGTCTCGGTGACCATCGAGGCCGAGTACGAGGCCCGGGTCCGGGGGTACAACGCCGTGGTCACCGCCGACGTCACCACGCTGTACGAGCACTTCTCGATGGAGATGAACCAGCAGGAGGGGTACACCAAGCGGGAGCTCCGCCGGATCGTCGACGAGCTGCGCCACGACAACGTGCTCAAGATCGAGGTGTTCGACCGGTCGAAGAGCCTCGGGCTCGACTCGACGGGGATCGAGGCGATCCTCGATCTCGTGACCGACAAGCTGACCGCCCTGATGTTCGACCAGAAGGCGGGGCTGGCGAAGATGCCCGAGAAGGAGAGGGCGATCGCCAAGGGGCAGGTCCGCGGCCGGAGGAAGGCCGGCGCGTTCATCGAGTTCTTCTCTGGCGAGAAGGACCCGAAGTACGTCACCGACGACCAGTTCGTGCTCAAGTCCCGCAGCGACCTCAAGCGGACCACGTTCTCCATCAACCTGGCCCACGACACGACGGTCCGGGTGCCGGTCTACCTGACCGGGAACATGCGCGGTCTCTACGACCGGTACCGCGACGATCCGGAGGTCTTCCGCGTCGTCAACCTGGCCGATCCGGCGTTCGAGGTGCGGGAGATCCACTTCGTGCTGGACGGCGCCTGGGCCGCACGGTTCCAGGACCTGATCAACTGGGTCTCGGTCCAGGCCCGCAAGGTGTACGGTTCGGAGCGGCCCACCGTGGCCGGCCAGCTCCAGCTGACGCCGAAGGACGTGGCGGACGGCACCCTGGAGCGGGTGTTCCGGTACCCGAGGCTCGGGGAAACCGGCGAGGACTGGCTCGGGTACGGCTACCGCGTCACGTGGAGCTTCCGCGGCCACGGGGAGACGACCCTGCCCGCGGGTGGCGGCTGGGACGAGAGCACGGCGCCCGTGGTGACCCTGGAGCCTCCGCTGACGATCACCGAGGCCGAGGCCGAGGTGGACACGGCGGCCATGGCCGACCGCGGGGTCCGCCGGGCGGTGGTGCAGGTCCGTGCGACGCGGCTGGGCAAGGCTGCGACCCGCAGGGTGGCGGTGGTCTCTCCGGACAGTGCCGAGCCGGTCGTGGAGCTCGCAGTGGCGGCCGATCCCGGGCAGGAACCGCAGGTCCGGGCGATCTGGATCATGGACGACGGCTCCCGCGCCACCGGGCCGTGGACGGGGCTGGGCGAGGGGTACGTCTGGCTCCAGCCGCCACAACCCCCGGAGCCGTGAGGAGGCCGTGATGCGTGAACGAGCCCTCGCCGCTCTGGCCATCCTGGCGATGACCGCCGGAATCCTCCCGGCCCAGGAGGTGCTCCTGGATGGCTCGATCCGCGTTGGGGGGCTCACCCTGTTCGCCTCCCGGACCGACCCCGGCGTCTGGTACTACCTCCCGGACCGCCCGCACCTCGCGGTGGACTCCGCGGGCCGGCCCGAGTTCTCCTTCGTCAAGTACGTCTTACCCGGCCGCACGAACGGTGGCGGGAGCCAGGGAATCACCAGGGCCTCCGGCGGCGGTGTCGTCCACCTCCTGGCGAGCTACGAGGTACCGCCGGAGGCGGTGGAGAACGCCGAGGCCGAGTTGCGGGCGCTGGAAGGCCACGAGGAGGACCGGATCGCGGGCCCGATCCTGTACCGGGACGGGACGTTCGAGCTCGTCTCGGCCGTGACATCGCCCGACGGCGCCATGACGAGACGGGTGCTCGGCACCGGTAAGGCCCCGTTGATCGAGGGGGAGCGGGCAGCGATCTCTCTCGATCTGACACCCGAGGGGGCATCCTTCCTCTGGCAAACCCTTGACATGGAGCACCCCGACCTGACCCTCGTCTTCTCCATGCGGATGGCGGGCTACCGGACGCCGTACGAGGCGGAGCTCGTGGTGGACTGGGACCGGCTCTACCACCACCAGGCGATCAAGGCGGGGGTGAAGATCTACTGGGTGGGAATCGACGTGGACGCCCTCGTCGAGTCGCTCCTGACCGACGGCACGATCCAGGTGACGGTCAAGGGCGAGAGCGCACCGATGGAGAGTCTGCTCCAGTCCGCCTACGACCGGGTCACGCGGATCCTGTTCGAGGAGGTGCCGCCGGGCGAGGAGTCCCCGCCGGGCGAAGCTTCCTCCGGCGAGACCCTGGGGAGGCTCATCGACGCCGCGCGCTCGGTGAGCGACCGGTGCAAGAACATCGACCTGACGGCCCGGTACCGCCTCCGCCACGTCCGCCGGTCCGGAAAGACCCGGCTGACCCTCCGCCAGCAGAGCGAGGCGTCGCTGTTCGTCCTGCTCAGCGCCGACATCGGCCCCGTGGCCGCGCGGTACCGGGGCGATCCGGCGTTCTTCAAGGCGGTCAACCTGGAGGACCCGACGTTCCGGCAGCGGGAGGTCAGCGTCACGTACGACGGCGACGCCGAGGCGTTCGCCGAGGCGTTGAACCACGTGGTGGTGCAACTGAGGAAGCGTCACGGCGACGGCAGCGTCACCCTGCGCGAGGCGCTGCTCCGGCCGGGACGGCTGACGGGTGAGCACGGCCCCCTCGTGTTCACCTACCCCAACGCCGGCGACGACGACCCCGTGGCGTGGCTGGATTACGAGTGGCGTGCGATCTGGAGTTTCCGCCAGGGGTTCGACCACGACACGGGCTGGCAGGAGTCGAACGCCTTCGCCATTGCCCTCAGCCCTCCGTTCCTGGTCCGGAGGCTCGCCCTCGATGGGGACCGAAGCGTGCTCGAAGGCGCGCACGTCCGCGCGGTGACGGCCGAGATCGTGTGGGATCTGCTCGGCCACACCGAACGCCGCCTGGTCACGGTCCGGCCGTCCCAGATCCCCCGAACGGTCCCCGTCCTGCTCTCCCGGGAGGACCCGACGGTCCGGGTCACGCTCCGCTGGCACCTTGCTGGCGGGCGGAGGATCGAGACCGGGCCGCGAAAGGAACGCTCCGACATCGTCTTCATCGACGAGATCCCCGAAACGGCCGCCCCCGGGACGGGGGTGCCGGACCATGGAGGTACCTGATGCGATCGTACCGAACCGTTCTGCCGCTCGCTCTTCTTCTCGCCATCGCCATGGCGGTTCCCGCCGCCGCGAAGCTCCTGTACGAGGAGACGCTGACCATCGTCCTGGACGACGGAACCCCCGTCATCCTCGTCCTCGACGACCAGGGCCTCACGCGCCCACACGAGAGAACGGCTGCCGAACGGGCGATGCAAGCCGCGAAATGGCAGTTCCAGCAGAGGGTAGCCGCCCACAAGGCGTGGCGGTACGGCATTCCGCCCCAGGTCAACGCGCCCTCGAACCTCTCGGGCGCCCAGGCGGCGGCCGTCCGGGGGGAAGAAGCTGCCGTCGCGCCCTACCGGTCGAAGCTCGCCGCTCTGGCCGACCATACGAAGGGGAAGACCCTCTGGAACCTGGTGGGACGAAACGGCCAGCCGTTCTCGGCGGTGAAGAAGCGCTACTACTACCTCCCCCCACCGCCGCGTGTCGCGGTGGACGCCCAGGGCCGGCCCCAGTTCCTGTTCCTCAAGTTCACCTCGGACCGTGACGTGGCCCACGGCGGGGTCAAGGGGGGCATCATCCACTTCCTCTGCGAGTACGGCCTGACGCCAGCGCAGGAGGCCGAGCTGCGCGAGAAGCTCTCTGAGCGCGTTCGCAACGCCGAGCTCGCAGGCGCCGTCCGGATGGAGGATGCCGCCGAGGAGTCCTCGTTCAAGGTGTTGTCCGCCGTCCTGTCCGACGAGGGCCTGACGGAACACGTGGTGGCCTCGGGCAAGGCCCCGCTCCTGCCGGGCCAGAAGGTGGCCGTCGCGGCCCGTCTGACCCCCGAGGCGGCCGTGATCCTCGAGGAGGCGCTGCAACGGCCCACCTCCGACTTCACCGTGGAGTTCGACCTGGCGTACACGGCGTTCCTCCCCGCCTTCGAGGGCAAGATCGTCTTCGACTGGCAGCGGTTCAAATCCCACATCGACGACTGGAAGATCAGGTACCGGGACAAGAAGAGCTGCAAGTGGTGGATCTTCGGGTGCGACCACACCTACACCGAGGACGAGATGCGGGAGCTGTACGACTTCCTGTGCGAGAACCAGGTGGTCCGGATCGAATGGACCGAGGGAATCGTGGACGAACGGCTCGAGGCGATCCGCCAGGCGTTCTTCCGGTTCATGGAGACCTCGTTCTTCGACCAGGTCGCACCGATGGACAGCAAGGACGAGAATCCCGAGGAAGCGATGGGAACACCCGAGAAGAAGGGGAAACGCTCCCTGTCCACACGGTTCATCGCCAAGTCCGAGGAGGCGTTCAAGACCAAGACGATCTCCATGCGGGCGACGCTGCCCGTCAAGGTCCCGTACCGGGTGGTCGGCAACATCTCGGGCTCCTGGTACCGGAGCGCCCGGGAGCAGTACCCGGAGCTGTTTGCCGAGGTCAACGTGGACGACCCGTTCTTCCAGCAGCGTCCGGTGGTCTTCACCCTCGACCTCGACGCCATGGAGATCTTCGATCAGGCGATCAACTTCGTCACCGTGGAGGTCCGCAAGCGGCGCCCGCGCGGACGGGATTTCCACACCTCGTTCACCCTGACCAAGGACGAGGTGGCCAAGAACGGCCCGTCCAAGACGATCACCTACGCCAAGATGCGGGACGACTCGCCGGAGGTGTTCGAGTACCTCGTCCGCTGGAGCCTGCGCGGCGGGATCGAGTGGCCCGCCAACCCGGCGTGGAAGCGGGGCTCCTGGGAGGGCGTCACCCTCTCGCCCCCGGTCCGCCCGCTGACCGTCGAGGCCGAGGCCGACCTCGAGGAGCTCCAGGAGCTCGGGATCCGCCGGGCCACGGTGGAGGTCCGGTACCGGCAGTTCGGCAAGGACGTCAGGGACAGGCGGTCGATCCACCTCTCCCCGGCGAAGGGTGAGCCGATCGGATCGATCGTCGTCTTCCTGGACCGCGACCACCCCGACTGGAAATACCGCGTCACCTTCTACCACGAGCGGTTGGGCCGTCTGGCCGGCCCATGGAAGAAGGGCGGCGCCGACGGGTACATCTTCTGCACCGTCCCGGACACCGTCCGTGCCAAGCTCCTCGCCCGGGACCGGGTCGAGGAGGCGGTGGAGAAGCTGGTCGAATGACGACCAGGACGAAAACTGGAGGTGTCCCATGAAACGGCCGAACGTCACGCCTATTCTCGCGGTCCTCGTCCTGTTGATCGTGCCCCTTTCCGGGATGACCCAGGAAATCCTCTTCGACAGGGGTGTCCAGGCCGCAGGACTCAAGTGTTTCCCGATTCGGGGCGACGAACACAGCTGGTACTACCTCCCCGACAGGCCCCACGTCGTCGTCGACGGGGAGACGGGGCTACCCACGTTCTCCTTCCTGATGTACGTGGCACCGGAGCAGACCGAAAGTGAAGGAATCACCCATGCGCCGGGGGGAGGCATCCTCCACTTCCTGGTCGCCTACGACGTCCCCGAGGAGACCGTCAAGGACGCCCAGCGGGAGCTCGCCCGACTCAAGCCCGGCGCGAAGCTCCTGGGACCGGTCAGCTACGAGGACGGGGTCTTTGCCCTGAGGACGGCAATGAAGGACAAGCAGGCCGGGTTCATCCGCACCATCGTCGGGGTCGGCGGAGCACCCGTGATGTCCGGGCACAAAGCGGCCGCATCGATGCACCTGACCCAGCGCGGCGCCGCGCTCGCGTGGCAAGAGTTCCACCAGACAAACCCCGAGATCTCCATGGCGTTCGAGATGACCCTGTCCGGGTACTACAACCCCGTCGAGGCCACCATGACCATCGACTGGGACAAGGTCAACCAGGTCATCCAGGCAGGTGCAGCCGGCCGCGTGTCGTTCCTCGCTTTCGAGGCCGATGCCCTGATCCAGAACATGCTGAACAACGGCGCCATCACCATCGAGCTCGTCGGGGCTCCACCCGAGCTCTGGAACAAGGTCCAGAAGATGGGCCTCGAGCTCGCAAGGAACATGCTCTTCCAGAAGAGCGGCGTCGCCTCGTTGCAGGAGCTGGGTAGCCTCGGCATGTCTGGCCCCACGCTGCGGGACTCCGATTCGGCGTTCGGCCGGGACCGCCGGAACAGCAGCCTCGTCCCGTGGAGTACACCGTGGGGATTCCCGTGGGCAGCCGGAGGAACCCCTCCGCACGGTCTTCGCCGGGAGGCGTGTTGGCGTGCACCGGCAGTCTCCCTGTCGGAGCAATCGTCCGTTGCAGATGCCGTTTCAGCCGGCCGCAGCCAGTGCTCCCAGGCGGAACGGCGTGCGGCACGGGATCTGTTCTTCCAAGGCGTCCAGGCCTACCGGGACGGCAACTTCTCCGAGGCGCGGAGACTGTGGCGGGAAGGGGTCGCCCTCTGTGATGTCTCCTCCTTCCACTGGAACCTCGCCGTGGTGGCCCTCGCCCTCGACGATCACGACTCGGCGACCTACCGGAGGGAGATCCTGAACTGGGCCTCCTTCATCCGCCCCGAGGCAGAGTCGCCCTCGCTCACCCGGGCCATCAACGAGGTCCGGAGCCTCCCGGACAACGTCCGGCCACCAGAGGACTTGCAACGGCGGCTCACCGAACAGAAGGAACGGCTTCCGAGAGCCGCCTTCACCAGCTACCTGGCCTCCAGCACCGTAGGGCAGAGCCCAGAGATGGAGGCCAGTCCCACCCCAGAACCCACTCGCCCCCCCATACCGACACCCGGCGTGACGCCGCCCACTCAAAGGACACCCGGCAGCCGGCCCCGGACATCCCCTCATCCGACAGGAACCCCTGCCGCGGTCCAGACAAGGAGCCGGACGCCCCAGGGACATCCTGCAAGGACACCAGCATCCCGATCCCCCACGCCCTCACGACGGTCCACGGCCACCGGGAGACGGACAGGGAGCAATAATCGGAGCGCCTCGGGGATCCTCGTACGCTTCCGCCTTCGCCGGTTCCGCAGCACGGGAACCACGGTCCTCAGCCTCAAACAGTGGCGCCGTGTGCGCCGGATCGTCCGGTTCAGCGGCGACCTCGGCGACCTGACCGGATATCTGGACAACCCGAAGCTGTTCCGCCGCGTCAACATCGACGACCCGATGTTCAAGCAGCGGGAGATCCCCGTCACGGTGGACGTGGCCAGCGACGAGGTGTTTGGCGCCATGCTGAACTCCGTCACCGTCACCCTCCGGAAGCGGCATCAGGGCGGACGGGAGACACTCGACGAGGTGACGATCCGGCGCGCCGACATCGCCGAGGGAAAGGTGCCGAAGCTCCTCTACGGTTGGGACCAGGACGCGAACCGCACCCGCTGGCTCCAGTACGACTACCGGGTCCGTTGGGCCTACGTCGGCGGGCCTGAGATCGACACGGACTGGCAGACCACCTCGGCGGGCGCCCTGGTGCTCCAGCCGCCGCTCCGCCCGAGGACGCTCCTTCTCGAGGCCGACACGGAGGTCCTCCGGGAAGCCGGCGTCCGCCACGTCACCCTCGACCTCCACTACGACGCCGCGGGGATTGAGCGGCGGGCCACCGCGACCCTCAAGCCGAGCCAGCTGGAGGGGGAGAAGCAGCTTATCATGTATCAGGATCCCCAGCACCCCGAGTACCAGTACATCCTGAGATGGAGGTTCCGGGGTGGCCGGACCGTGACCAGCGAGCCGGCCCGGAGCATCGAGGACATCCTGTACCTGGACGAGATACCGGAAACGTGAACGAACCCGCGGCCGGGGGGAGGACTCGCCTCCCGGCCGCGGGTTCCCCCCGGACACCACCTGCCGTGAAGGCGAGAAGTGGCTGGCCTGAAGGTAGGGGAGAAGCTTCATGGCCTGCCCTCTGAAACCCCTGCCAGCATGCACCTCGCAGCACGAAGCCCTCCACGATCGGGACTGTCCGTATGATGGGTGAAGCGTTGAGGTTGGCCCTACGTACTGTCTGCTGGCCGGCGGGCGGGAGCCAGCCGCTGGTTTGGCCCACGGCGAGGTGGTTTGGCACCGGCCGGGGCCGGACTTGCCGGAAGGGATCGCCGGGTCGGTTGCCTCCGGTTTCCTCGTCGCGATGACAGCCGGACGATCTCATCCCCGAGATGTCGCCTCAGGTAGGCCATGCGGATCATGAAGATGGCGTGATATCGTCACGTCAATACCGGTTTCGCCAATCGCACTCAAGGCACCGAGACCTTGCTCCCGCCAGGGCGCACGGGCGAGGCGCTCGGCCCGTGCGAAGCGCGAGGGCGGCCGCCGGTTCGCCCGGGCGCGAGACGCCTCAGGCGAACTCCGCCAGGGTGCGTTCCATGTCCCGGCGGCCGATGGCGATCGCCCGGCGGACCCGGTCCCACTCCATGGTCCACCGCCGCATGGAGAGCGGTTCGGATGGGGTGATGGTGATGATCCGCTCCGGCCGGCCGCGGGCCACGGCGAGCTCGGCCTCGAGCTCGCGCCGTCCGTTGGGCGAGCACACCGCCACCCAGATCTCGTCCACCTCGCCGGGCGCGATGGTGGCCAGCGGGACCCTGCCGGTCACCCCTCCGTCGAGGTACCGGTCCTCCCCGATCCGGATCGCCGAGCGGAACCCGTTGATCCACGGCACGAACGCGGTGGCCCGGAGGTGGAGTCCCAGCGCCTCCGGCGAGCCGATCGCCCGTGAGGAGACGACGGTCCGCTCCAGCCGCGGCAGCGGGAACCCCGGCCCTGTGATCCGGGAGAGCACCAGCCGGACCTCCTCCCGGGCCGCGAGCACGGCGTCGAGGTCCATGATCTGGAGCGTGATCGTCCGGATCAGATGGTCCACCGTGCGCCATCGCCCGCGCTCGAGCCACGGGTGGAGCGCCACACGCCACCGGTCCGCCTCGCGCCAGGAGCGCTCCAGGGCGTCGGGGTCGCCCGCGGCGAACCAGGCGGCGGCGATCCCGCCCGCCGAGACGCCGGCCAGGATGTCGAACCGGACCCCGGCCTCCTGGAGCGGGCGCATGAACCCGGCGTAGTACGCGCCGCGGTTCGCTCCCGAGGCCATCAGGAGGGCACGGCGTGTCACGAGGCCCGCCGCCGCGCCCGGGCAGGGGCCATCACCGTCGGGGCGGACACCGTCACCCCTCCCGGTGGACGTGGACCGCCGACGCCTGCGCCGACGGCATCAGGATCATCTCCCGGACGTTGACGTGGGGCGGCCTGGTGGCGCAGAAGAGCACGGCCTCGGCCACGTCCTCGGGATGGAGCGGCTCGAACCCCTCGTACACCTTCCCGGCCCGGTCCGCGTCGCCGTGGAACCGGACGAGGCTGAACTCGGTCTCCACCATCCCCGGATCGACGGACGAGACCCTCACGCCCGTCCCGAGCAGGTCGATCCCCATGGCCCGGTTGAGCGCCGCGACGAAGTGCTTGGTTCCGCAGTAGACGTTGCCGCCGGGGTACACCTCGTGTCCGGCGATGGAGCCGATGGTGATCACGTGGCCCGAGCCCCGGGCCACCATCCCGGGCAGGAGCGCCCGGCTCACCCGGAGGAGCCCCTTGACGTTTGTGTCGATCATCTGCTCCCAGTCGTCCGGGTCGCCCTCGTGGAGCGGGGCGATCCCCCGGGCCAGCCCCGCGTTGTTGACCAGCACGTCCGGCGCCCGCCACGGCTCGGGAAGCGCTGCCGCCCACGCCTCCACGGCCGCCCGGTCCCGGACGTCCAGCCCGAAGACCAGGACCTCGGGGCTCCCCATGGCCTCGACCTCCCGGGCCAGCGTCTCCAGCCGATCCCGCCGCCGGGCCACGAGGACGAGCGAGGTCCTCTCGTGGGCGAACGCCCGGGCACAGGCCGCGCCGATCCCCGACGAGGCCCCCGTCACGACGACACGCCGTCCGCACAGCTCCATCCCGTCACCTCCACCGTCCATTCTAGCCCGGGACGGTTCCGGCCGCGCCGGACGGAGACCGGCTACCATGCTCCCGTGGACGCCGAGACCGAGTCCGCCGTCGTGCTGGAGCCCCGGCCGTACCGGGAGCGTGACCTGCTGCTCACCGTCCTCGGCGAGGCCCACGGCGTTGTCCGGGGCATCCTGCGCGGCGCGCGGGGGAAACGGCACGCCCGCGGTGCGGCCACCGCGCAGATCCTCTCCCTGGTGACGGTCTCGTGGTTCCAGCGCCCCACGGCCGAGCTGGCCACGTTCACGGCGATCGAGCTCGATTGCTCGTCGTACCCCCTCGCCGGGTCACTCGAGCGGTCCGCCACGGCCGCGGCCGTCGCCGAGCTCCTCCTGACGTTCTGCCCGGCCGGGGAACCCGCCCCGCAGCACTTCCGGCTGGCTCGGGGCCTCCTCGACGCGCTGCTCGGATCCACGCCCCCGGAGACCGTACTCGCCTACGCCCTCGTCTGGATCCTCCGGCTCGGCGGGGTGTTCCCCGATCCCGATCGCTGCGCCGCGTGCGGCAGCCCGCCCGGTGAGCGCGTCCTGCTGGCACCCGGAACGGGCCACCCGCTCTGCGGAGCCTGCGCCCCGCCGGGCGCCGCCTCCCTCGGCCGGGACGCCCTGCGGTTCCTCGAGGCGAGCCGGACCGCCCCGCCCTCGGGGCCCATTCCCCCGCCGCCCCGCGGGCTCCTGCACTGGCTGAAGCGGCTGGCCAGGGACGAGGCCCACCGCCCCCTCAGGGCGCTCGACATGGTGGAGAGGCTCTCTTGAGGCCGCCTACAGTCCCCGCGCCCACTCGGGGACGAGGCGTGTCTCGTCCCTGGTCTCGAGGACGTGCCGGATGAGCGCCATGGCGGGCTCCCGGTCCGCCGGGAGGCGGAGCTTCAGCGGCAGGTAGTTGGAGGCGTGGTTGGCGTGGAACGGGCCCCGGTACCCCTCCATCGACTCGAGCATCCAGAGGAGCTCCCGGAGCATCCCCCACCGGTCCGGCAGACGGAACCGCCCCTCCCGGACGGCATCGAACAGCTCCGTGCCCGGCACCGGCGTGACGGTCAGGGCCGCCGCCCACGAGGGCGCGGCCTCCACCAGGAACCGGCCCGTCGCCCTGGCGTGGCGCTCGGAGCCGTCGACGCCCGCGAGGCCGAGCAGGACCATCACCGACAGCCGGACCCCCGCCGCGGTGACCGTGCGGGCGGCCTCGAGCTGCCGCGCCGCCGTGGCGCCCTTCCGGACGGCGCGCAGGGTGGCGTCGTCGCCCGATTCCGGGCCGAAGTAGACGATCCCCAGCCCCAGCTCCCGGAGACGCTGGAGGCCCGCCTCTCCGTGCCGCAGGATCGAACGGGCGTCGCCGTACAGGCCGACCCGTGTCACCTCCGGTAGCTCGTTCCGGATCGCCCCCAGCACGGCCTCGAGCGCCTCCGCCGGCGCCGCCAAGGCGTCCCCGTCCGCCAGGAACACGCGCCGGACCCCGGGAAGGTACCGCGCGGCGCCGCGGATCTCCGCGACCACGTCCTCCACCGGACGGACCCGGAACCGCTTGGTGCGGTACATCCCGCAGTAGGTGCACCGGTTCCACGAGCAGCCGACGGTCAGCTGGAGGATCAGCGACCGCGCCTCCGACGGAGGCCGGAAGACGGGCTCCTCGAGCACGGGTGGCCAGCGCACGTCCACGGCCCAACTCTACCGCGTCCGGCGGAACCGCTGGCCGAACCGGCGGCCGGCCCCCGCGCTTCGCGCGGGCTGCGCGCCTCGCCCGTGTGTCCCGGTGGGAGCGAGCTCCCCCCGGTTCGCCCGTGCGACGCGCTGGCGCCGCCTGCGGCGTCGCTGCCGGCCGCCGGTTCGCCCCGCGCCTTGCCGGACTTCCACGGACTGGGTGTGCTTCCACGGTTGGGTGTGTCGGGGGGGCGTGTCTTCCTCGCTTCTCGCCCTGGATCGAATCCGGCCGGACACGCGCTTCAACCCCCCGAAACCGGTGGGTCCGAGTTCTCCATGGGGTGTGTCCGGTCCCAGATCCCTTCCAATACCCGCTCACCCCACCACTTACCGGCAGCCCAACGGCCTCTCTGCCTGGGGTGTTGACACAGGGGGTTCGAGGGGGTATTCTTCCGCGGCCCTTGCGTCAGCGGGGCTTCATCCCGAAAACGAGGTCGGGGGGATCTTCTTCCCCGGCCGTTCGTGCGGACGAAACGAGGAGAGCGTATGCCGACGATTGCGCAGCTGGTCCGGAAGGGACGCAAGAAGGTGGTCGAGAAGACCAAGAGCCCGGCGCTGCAGGCGTGCCCGCAGCGGCGCGGTGTCTGCACCCGCGTGTTCACCACCACGCCGAAGAAGCCGAACTCGGCGCTCCGGAAGGTGGCCCGTGTGCGTCTGACCAACGGGATCGAGGTCACGGCCTACATCCCGGGCGAGGGGCACAACCTGCAGGAGCACTCGCAGGTGATGATCCGCGGCGGCCGCGTCAAGGACCTGCCCGGCGTGCGCTACCACATCATTCGCGGGACCATGGACTGCCAGGGTGTCGAGGGACGGCGCCAGCAGCGGTCCAAGTACGGTGCCAAGCGGCCGAAGAACTAGGGAGAAAGAGCCATGCCGCGTCGAGGAGTCGTCGTTCGTCGAGAGATCCTGCCGGATCCGGTCTACAACTCGCAGCTCGTGACCAAGTTCATCAACTCGGTCATGAAGGAGGGGAAGAAGACCACGGCGGAGCGGATCTTCTACGGGGCGCTCGACCTGATCGGCGAGCGGACCGGCGACGATCCCCTCAAGATCTTCAAGCGCGCCGTGGAGAACGCCAAGCCGCAGGTGGAGGTCAAGTCCCGCCGGGTGGGCGGCTCGACCTACCAGGTGCCCGTGGAGGTCCGCCCGGAGCGGCAGCTCTCCCTGGCGCTGCGCTGGCTGATCGGCTACGCGCAGCAGCGACACGAGAGGACGATGAAGGAGAAGCTCGCGGGCGAGCTTCTCGACGCGGCGAACAACAGGGGCGGGGCCATCAAGAAGCGCGACGACACGCACCGGATGGCCGAGGCCAACAAGGCCTTCGCCCACTACAGGTGGTGAGGTCGAGGAAACCAAGAGACGTCGGAAGCTTCGAAGGAGATCTTTGAAAAAATGCCCCGCATCGTACCACTCGACAGGGTCCGGAATATCGGCATCATGGCCCACATCGATGCCGGTAAGACGACGACCACCGAACGGATCCTGTACTACACCGGGATCAACTACAAGATCGGTGAGGTCCACGAGGGTACGGCCACCATGGACTGGATGCCGCAGGAGCAGGAGCGGGGCATCACCATCACCTCCGCGGCGACCACGTGCTTCTGGCGCGACCACCGCATCAACATCATCGACACGCCCGGCCACGTCGACTTCACGGCGGAGGTCGAGCGCAGCCTCCGCGTCCTCGACGGCGCGGTGGCGGTGTTCTGCGCCGTGGGCGGCGTGGAGCCCCAGTCCGAGACGGTGTGGCGGCAGGCGGACCGGTACCACGTGCCCCGCGTGGCGTTCGTCAACAAGATGGACCGCGTGGGCGCCAACTTCGCCGGCGTCGTCGACCAGATCCGGACCAAGCTGAAGGCCAACCCGGTCCCGATCCAGATCCCCCTGGGCAGCGAGGAGAGCTTCGCCGGGGTCATCGACCTGGTGACCATGAAGGCGTTCCGCTACTTCGACGAGACCCTCGGCGCCAAGTACGAGGTCGAGGAGATCCCCGACGAGTACCGGGCCGAGGCCGAGGAGTACCGCGAGCGGCTGCTGGAGGCCGTGGCGGAGGCGGACGAGGAGCTCCTCGACGTCTACCTGGGCGACGGCGAGCTCACCGAGGAGCAGATCCGCACCGGGCTCCGCAAGGGGACCCTGGCGGGCCAGGTGATTCCGGTGCTGTGCGGCTCGGCGTTCAAGAACAAGGGCGTGCAGCCCCTGCTCGACGCCGTGGTGGATTTCATGCCCTCGCCGCTGGACGTGCCGCCCATCGAGGGCCACGATCCGGACTCGGGCGAGCTCGACGTCCGCCACGCCGACGACGGCGAGCCGTTCGCGGCGCTGATCTTCAAGATCATGACCGACCCGTACGTCGGCCAGCTGGCGTTCATGCGGGTCTACTCCGGCCAGGTGACCACGGGCACGGCGGTGCTCAACGCCACCTCGGGCAAGAAGGAGCGGATCGGCCGCCTCCTCAAGATGCACGCCAACAAGCGGGAGGAGATCAGCGAGGTCTACGCCGGCGACATCTGCGCGGCGGTGGGCCTGCGGTCCGTCTCCACCGGCGACACGATCTGCGACCCGAAGAAGCCCATCGTGCTCGAGTCGATGCAGTTCCCCGAGCCGGTGATCGCCGTGGCCATCGAGCCCAAGACGAAGGCGGACCAGGACAAGCTGTCCAACGCCCTGGCCAAGCTGATGCAGGAGGACCCGACGTTCCGCGTCCGCGTGGACGAGGAGACGGGTCAGACCATCATCTCCGGTATGGGCGAGCTCCACCTGGAGATCATCGTGGACCGCCTGATGCGGGAGTTCCAGATCGGCGCCAACGTCGGGCGGCCGCAGGTCGCCTACCGGGAGTCGATCACGGCGGAGGCCAAGGGCGAGGGCCGGTTCGTCCGACAGTCCGGCGGGCGGGGCCAGTACGGCCACGCCAAGATCCGGATCGCCCCGCTGACCGACGGGACGGACTTCGAGTTCGTCAACGAGATCAGCCAGGGCGTCATCCCCAGGGAGTTCATCCGGCCGGTGGAGCTCGGGATCCGCGAGGCGATGGAGCGCGGCGTGCTGGCCGGCTACCCGATGGTCGGGGTGTCGGCGACGCTGTACGACGGCTCGTTCCACGAGGTGGACTCCTCCGAGCTCGCGTTCAAGGTTGCCGGTTCCATGGCGTTCCAGGACGCCGCCAAACGGGCGAAGCCCGTGCTGCTGGAGCCGGTGATGGAGGTCGAGGTGGTCACGCCCGAGGAGTACATGGGCGACGTGATCGGCGACCTCAACTCACGCCGCGGCCGGATCGTCAGCATGGAGCCCCGTGCCGGGTTCCAGGTGGTGACGGCCCACGTGCCGCTCTCCGAGATGTTCGGCTACGCCACGGACCTGCGGTCGGCGACCCAGGGCCGTGCGACGTACACGATGCAGTTCGACCACTACGACGAGGTGCCCGCCTCGATCGCGGAGCAGATCGTTGCCCGCGCGCGGGGCGTTGTCGCTTAGACGGGAGGCAAGGATGGCCAAGGAGAAGTTTGAGCGGACGAAGCCGCACGTCAATGTCGGGACGATCGGTCACGTGGACCACGGGAAGACGACGTTGACTGCGGCGATCACGAAGACGTTGGCGGCGAAGGGGTATGCGGATTTCACGCCGTTCGACGCGATCGACAAGGCGCCTGAGGAGAAGGAGCGAGGGATCACGATCAACACGGCGCACGTGGAGTACCAGACGGAGAACCGACACTACGCGCACGTGGACTGTCCGGGTCACGCGGACTACGTGAAGAACATGATCACGGGTGCGGCGCAGATGGACGGGGCGGTGCTGGTGGTGTCGGCGGCGGACGGGCCGATGCCGCAGACGCGGGAGCACATTTTGCTGGCGCGACAGGTTGGGGTGCCGTACATCGTGGTGTACATGAACAAGACGGACATGGTGGATGATCCGGAGCTTTTGGACCTGGTGGAGTTGGAGGTTCGGGAGCTGTTGAGCGAGTACGATTTTCCTGGGGACGACGTGCCGGTGATTCGTGGTTCGGCGTTGAAGGCGTTGGAGAGCGACGATCCGGACAGCGAGGAGTGCAAGTCGATTTGGGAGCTGGTGGCGGCGATGGACGAGTACATTCCGCTGCCGGAGCGTGACATCGACAAGGACTTTCTGATGCCGATCGAGGACGTGTTCACGATTTCGGGGCGTGGGACGGTTGTGACGGGCCGCGTGGAGCGGGGGATCGTGAAGGTTGGTGAGGAGGTTG
>Ga0256835_1000242_pt1 | contig 43811 bp, 47 predicted proteins | sample PIR30metaG_FD_185972 | JGI IMG/M metagenome (GOLD analysis project Ga0256835, IMG submission 185972) | Hydrothermal vent microbial communities from East Pacific Rise, Pacific Ocean - PIR-30 | ecosystem: Environmental > Aquatic > Marine > Hydrothermal vents | place: Pacific Ocean: East Pacific...
GAGCGCACGACCTTGCCGGTTATGCCTACGAGGCGTATTTCTGCTTGTTCGCCGTGGCTGGAAAGAACGATCTTCGCAGCCGTGGGCTGACGCTCGCCGTAAGGCGCATGATATTTAAAATAATTACCAGGAGCGGGCGAAGAAAAGGTTACGCCGTCGGGAAGGTCGTGCTGCTCGATTACCCGGGCCCCCAGCTTTAGGCGATAGGTATCGGAGTCAACGATCTCCCACCTGGCGTCTACATTGGCCTTCTGGGCAAGGCTGCGCGCTCGCTGCAGGGATGCGGCCACCTCGGCGCTCGCCTGGCGCAGGCGGGATTTGAGCATCAGGGGGCGTAGCGAGGCGTAGCCCACACTCAGTACCGCCCCCAGAATGGCGAGCACGATCAACAGTTCGAATAGTGAAAACCCACGCCTGTTCATCTTAGTTGCCCTTGACCGGTTTCCAGAAGCCAGTTCCCGATCCCCCGGTCGGTTCTTCATAAGTGGCCGAGGTATTCCAAGGCAGCGAGCCGTCAAACTTGGGGAACAGCGGCGGCGTAAGACCGTTTTTCATGCGAATATCGTAAACGAACTTACGGCCGTAACCGTTTCGCAGATTCAGACTGCCGTCGAGCCTGCCAAAGCGCCCGTACCAGTTCTGGATGATGCCGCCCGTCAGATGGAGATAGCCTTTGGGATCTTTTTGATTCCAATGCTCATAGTAGACCCGCTCTTTGGCGGACATGAGCACGCCGTCAATGTGAAGGTTTTTGGGGGCGGATTGGGAAATCATAATTGATCCCCTGTCCGAATAGACGCCCAGTACGTTAGTGGCGCTGGTGTTGGGGCAGTTGGCCTCGGCGACGCCGCCGTCGGGCTGACGTTCCGGGGCCGAGGTGCAGGGGCGGTCTTCGTAGATAATATCGCGGTTGAGGGTGATCTTGTTGCCCACTACGGTCAGCTGAGAGAAGTCGGCGATGGAAGGTTCAATGCATTTGTAATGGCCGTCTTCCTGGGTAACGGTGTGCTGACAGCTTGTGGGGTCATGGACCCACTTGCGTGGCGAGTTGGCCTTCCAGTGTGCGACTTGCGTTGTGGGCGGAGCTATACCGGCACCTTGTAGCACGAAGTTGCTGGTCTTGCCCTTGCCGCCGCCGCCGTCGCGGCCTACGTAGATGACGCCGTTGAAGTTGTCGCGGTAGTGGACCCAGCCGTTTCCGTCGTTGCGGTTGATCTCGACCGTACCGGACTCGTCGATTCGGAAGGAATAATAGAAATATTCACGTTTCGTTGTTACATAAGAATCAACCCATCTCCATCTTGTTGGATCTGCTTTGCATGCCGATTCAGTTTTTGGTGGTTCGTCGTCGTCGTCGGCGTATGCTGGAGAGAACAATAGGGCAGAGGCCAGCCTGAGAGCACTGTCTATCGTGCCGCTTACCAGCTGCGAGCCAGGGTTGGGTGCGCTCGCTAGCAGGTCACGCTCGGGTACGGGCCGCTGGACGGGCGGACCATTGCCCGGGTCCGGATCAGTATGACCGCCGCCTCCACCACCACCTTTTTTAACGCAATGGCCATCCACAGTCCTTGTTCCATTGCTACGTCCGCCGTGTACCTGCACGAACTGGTACTTCTTTCCCGCTACGACGTCGAAGCTCAACGTGACTGCTCGAATGTCAACTTGATGAGGATGTTTTATATCACCAATATCTTGATCGAGGTCTTCGATGAAGATACCCCCGGTCTTAGCCGCCTTGTAGTGGTTTTCGCTAGAAGTCGGAAGAGCGATATAATTTTCGTCCCATTTAGGGGTTTTGGTGAACACAGGTTCCGCATGAGCCGGTGGAATAGGGTTAATCGGGGGGGTGATTTTTACGTTAGTCTTATTATTAGTATCCCAATAATAATACCCTGGATGGGCCTCCTTGCAGCCAATAGGGTTGTTATTCTTGAGTACTTCTTTTTCACAACCAGTGCTGGTGACCTCGTCGCCGAACCAGGGGTTGCCGGTAAAATTGAATTTATCGTTGGTGTGTACGGGACCGTTGAAGAGGGTGCCGCCGAAGAAGTATACTCTAGGATCATTAGCGCCCTTCCCGGCGCGCTGGTAGTTCGTAAACATCATGTAGCGGGCGAAGCTGGGCGGGGTGAGGTCGAAGTAGAGACGGCCCGCAAAGCTCTGCTGGATCTTGCGCACGCCCACATCGGTCGTATTTTTTACAAGTTTCCCAACGGAAACGGTGGGCATGGCCTTCCAGTACAGGCGCACCGCGCCATCGAAAAGCATTTCGGCCCGGTCGGGTACGAAGCCGTACTGCACCGTGTACTCGGTGTTGACCGCGCCGTTTGCCTTTAGCGTACGGTTTTCGGACTGGGGCCCGAGGTGGTCCCGCCAGTACTGGTACGGGGTGACGCCCGGGGGATACTTCGAAGAATCGATGTGGTTGAGGTCGGTCAGAATCGTGAAGGGCGCCTTACTGGGATCGGACCAGTCGAGATTGTCAAGGTCGGCCGTACAGATTACGTGGCCAGGCGTTGGGATAACACCCGTAAGTTTCTTTCCGCAAAAATTCTCGATGTCACCCTTGATGGTGAGGAATTTGGTGCCGGCGGGAAGCTTGAAGTCGCTGACGTTGTTGATGAAATCGGCCGCTTCCTGACCGCGGGCCTGTAGCTGGGTCGCGGCCAGCGCGAGACCGGACTCGGCCGCGTACTGGGCCTCGATCGATACCTTCTGGTTCGAGGTCACCCGTTTTCCCGACAGGGACATGCTGCTGCTAATCGTTATGACCGCGAGGAACAGCAATAATGCGATCATCAAGGTGACCACCAGTGCGATACCGTTTGTTTTTTTCATCCTGCGCCTCCAAGTGCCCTTCTCAATCCGTTCCACTTGTTAGTCGAGCGATATTCCAACATCTTGCCCGTTTCAGAGTCTGCCAATATATGTCAACTATAAAACCTATGGATTTTGCTTCATACCCCCAAAAGGGGGGTATCGTTTCGGTTCGTAAAGTGGTAATAGAGCTATACTTCGGTACGTGGAGCGATGGTTCTGGGTAGTTGCGGGCGGCGCGCTGGGCGCGGCCAGCCGCTACTGGGTGGCGGGTCTGCTGCAGCAATGGACGGGGTCCGGCTTTCCATGGGGGACGGTCGGCGTCAACCTGATCGGCAGTTTTCTGCTGGGCTTCGTGGTGCAGGCGAGCCTGCTCGGGGGGTGGACCGGAGAGCTGCGCCTCTTCGTGGCCGTGGGTTTTTTGGGCGCGTTCACCACCTTTTCGACCTTCGCCTACGAAGCGCTCGAGCTTTTGCGCGCGGGCCAGACCACCGAGGCCCTCGTCTACGTGGGCCTCAACCTGGTGGCGGGGGTGTTGCTGGTAGCGCTCGGCATGGCCGCGGTGAGCGTGCTGCGGGGAGCTTGAAGGGAGGCGGGGTATGCAGCTGAACGGAACGGCGGTGCTGGCGCGAATCTTCCTGGGCGAGAGCGACAAGATCCGCGGGCGGCCGGCGTACGCGGCGATCGTGGAGGAGGCGCGGCGGCGCGGAATCCGCGGGGCCACGGTGCTGCGCGGCATCATGGGCTACGGCGCGGGCAGCCGCATTCACTCAGCGGTGATCCTGCGACTCTCCGAGGACTTGCCCATCGTCATCGAGCTGGTGGACGAAGAAGCGCGGATCCGCGGCTTCCTGCCCTGGCTGGGCGAGGTGCTGGGTGGCGGCCTGGTCACCCTGGAAAAGGTCGAGGTAGCGCGCTATAGCGCTGCGGGCGGGGCATAGGACCCGCAGGCCGGGTGGTATAAACATACAAAGTCGAAAGGAGGCCTAAATGCGTATCAAAATCTGGCTATTAGTGGTTGGAGTATGGTTGCTGGCGCTGGCGCTGGCGCTTTCTCCCGAGGACCTGGCGCTCTACTGGTACGGCAAGACCCCCGCCCCGGCGCCGGCGGTGCAGACCATCGACGAGGCGCTGGACTTCCAGGCGGCTTTCGTGCGCCGCCTGATCCCGATCGCGGGCGCGCCGGTGGGGTACAAGGTGGGGCTAACCAGCAAGGCGGTGCAGCAGCGGTTCGGCGTGGGCCACCCGCTGCGCGGGGTGCTGCTCGAGCGCATGCTGCTCGAAAGCGGCGTGACGGTGCCTGCCCGCTTCGGCGCGGTGCCCATCGCCGAGGCCGACCTGATGGTGCGGGTGAAGGACGCCGGCGTCAACCAGGCGAAGACGCCCGAGGAGGTGCTGGCGCACCTTGACGCGGTCATCCCCTTCATCGAGCTGCCCGACCTGATGCTCAAGAAGGGCGAGCCCCTGAACGGCGCGACGATCACGGCCATCAACGTGGGCGCGCGGCTGGGGGTGCTGGGCCGGCCCATCCCGGTAGAGGCCACCCCGGAGTTCGCCCGGGCGCTGGCGGAGATGCAGGTCTACGTGAGCGTGGACGACGCGCTGGTGATGAAGGTGCCGGGCAAGGCGATCCTGGGCCACCCCCTCAACGCGGTGATCTGGCTCGCCGAGGACCTGGCGCGCCGCGGCCAGGCCCTGAAGCCCGGCGACCTCGTCAGCCTGGGCAGTCTGGGCAAGCCCCTGCGCCCACAGGCGGGGCAGACCCTGTGGGTGGGCTACAGCTTTGGCCGCTGGGGCGGCGAGGCGAAGGTCCGCTTCGAATAGGCGCACGAATCTGCTTTCGGGCGGGCCGGGCCCGCCCGTTTTTCGTTTGGATTGCGGGCGCGAAGAGCGCCTGCCCCCCCAGACAGACGCCGATGCGCTACCCCCTGCTCTTTACCGTGGACCGGTGCCGCCACTAAAGAACGCGGCGCGGCGTTGCACGTCCCGGGCGCAACCCATGCGCTCGTCCGGTCGCGCGGCGGCTACAGCGCCAGCCTGCTCCTCGAAGACCCCACCGCCCCCGGGGTGCTGCTCGCCTGGTCGCTGGACGGCGCGCCCTTTCCCCACGAACACGGCGGGCCGCTGCCCGCCTCTACGGCTGGAAGGTGACTCGCCAAGCTCCGGATCTTCGCGCACACGGTCGAGGGTTACTGCGAGATACGCGGCTACCAGAGCCGTGGCGAGCCCTGGCGCGAGGAGCGGTACGGCTAGGGCGGTCCGACGATCCAGCGCGTTTCGCGTCGCAGCGTACGGGCGAAACGATCGTTTCTCTTGCGCAGCGCCGCCCACTCGTCGCGCGTCAGCACCAGGGCGTCGGCGGGGACGGGCAGGGTTTCGAGCGGGAACCGCACGGCCCTGAGCGGCGCGGGCGCTTTGGACTCGGCGACGACGAGGACCAGGTCCAGGCCGCTGCCCACACCCGCCTCGTCCCTCGCGTAGGAACCAAAATATCCCAGAGCGATCAGGCCGGGCAGGTCCAGCCCGTCGGCCCAGCGCCGCAGGGCGGCCTCTACCTCAGCCGCTCCGGGCCATTTGAGCGCGGACGAACGCAACGACCGCACCAGCATGGTGCAACGCCTCCTCGCTTTGCAGCGGACCGTAGTGGTCCGCGGGAATGCCCTCGCTGAACGCGTCGGGGTAGCGGGTGGGCACGTAGTAGGCGTCCAGGAAACGGGCCCGTTCGATGAGGTCCTGGGGCGCCTCCACCGGAAGCTCGGCGAGCAGCTTGGCGACGGCGTGGCCCCAGGCTTCCTGCCCCAGGTGCAGGTGCAGACCCTGCCCCGCTTTCTCGGCGGCCTGCTGGGCGGCAAAGCAGACCCACTCGTGACGTCCGGCGTCGCGGGCCAGCTACGCGAGCTCCAGGTCCCTTTCGGCTTGTTTGAGCCGATCCCCGGCGCGCTGCATGCCCTAAGGATACCCTTAGGGGCGAGCAATGCGAATTTTGTTGGTTGGGGGATCCGATTGTCCCGGCATCGACCCGTTCCGCGACCGGCCGCTCGTGCTGCTAGGGGGGAACACCTCCTCTCGAGGCCGAGCTACCCTGCATCCTTGGAGTTCACGACTTCGTGACCCGCCGCGGTCAGGGCGGCGCGGGCCGCCTCCAGCCGCACGCCGGGCACGAGCAGGAAATCGGTCGCCCACGTCGAAAGGGCGAATACCGGCACCCCCGCCTCCGCCATCGGCGCGGTGAGCGCGGCCAGCACGCCGGTCAGCCCGAAGTCGAGCGGCCCTTCCACTATTAGCACGCGCCAGCCGCCGCGGCAGGTCGCGCCCTCGGGAACGGCCGCCTCTGGTCCCACCCAGGTGTAGCCGGCGGCGTCGCGCAGCGCCGCCGCGAGCGGGCCGGGCCCGGGCTCGAGCGGGCGGGGGGCGGTGCAGACCGCGTAGGGTTCCGCGAGCAGCTCGAGCTTCATCCTTCCTCCAGATAGACGCGCGGCAGCCGGGGGCTGAGCGCCGTGGCCAGCTCGTAGTGGATCGTGCCCAGCGCGCGCGCCCGGCCGGTCAGGCTGGTGCGCTCGTCCAGGTCGGGCGTCACCACCTCGAAGACCTCGTCCAGCCCCACGGGCCCGGGCAGCCGCACCGTGGTCTGGTCCATGCTCACCCGCCCCGCCACCGGCGCGTAGCCGCCGCGCCAGCGCAGCCAGCCGCGGTTCGAAAGCGCCCGCGAAAAGCCGTCGGCGTAGCCGAAGGGCAGGGTGGCGATCCACTCTTCACCCTTCGCGCGGTAAGTAAGGCCGTAGCCCACGCCGTGTCCCGCGGGCAGGCGCTTGACCTGGCCAGGTCGCGCCTTCCAGGCGAGGACGGGCTCGAGCCCCGGCGCTTCGCGCATGTCCGGCGGCAGGCCGTAGAGCGCCACGCCCGGCCGCACGAAATCGAGCCCGGTGCCGAGGCCGGCCAGGATCGCCGCCGAGTTGGCCGCGTGTAGCGGGTAGCGGCGCGGCAGGGCGCGCGCGGCTTCCAGGAACACCGCGAGCTGCCGGCGGGTCTCTGCCTCGTCCTCGTCGGCGACGGCGAAGTGGGTGTAGATCGCCTCGACCTCGAGCCCCAGCTCCTCCACCGCGGCCAGGAAACCCGCCAGCTCCGCCGGTGCAACCCCCACCCGCCCCATGCCGCTGTCCACCTTGACCTGCACCCGGCCGCCCGGGCGCGCCGCGGCGAAGGCCCGCGCCGCGGCCAGGGTAACTAGCGTGGGGGTGAGGCCGTGGCGGGCGGCGTCTGCTGCGTCGTCCGGGTGGAGCGCGCCCAAAAGCAGCAGCGACTCGGCGATCCCGGCCGCCCGCAGCTCGGCCCCCTCGCCGCTGGTGGCCACCGCGAAGCGCCGGACCCCGCAGCGCTCCAGCAGATGGCGCGCCACCCGCACCGCGCCGTGGCCGTAGGCGTTCGCCTTGACCACGGCGATCAGCTGCGCGTCCGGGGCCCAGGCGGCCAGCTGCGCGCAGTTGCGCTCCAGCGCCCCCAGGTCGATCTCCAGCCAGGTCGGCCGCATGCCCCAAGCCTAACGGCGCGCACCCGAGCCCCGCAACGCGCGCGGCGGGGACACCTGTCCCGCAGGCGCGCGGTAGACTCGCTTTGCTGCGTCCAAGATCCACAGAATGATCCCTCCCTCCGCAGGCCCGCGAAAGCGGGCCTGCCCCCTTTGGCGGTACCCTGGAGACATGAAACTCTATACACGCAGTGGCGACGCCGGCGAAACCGGCCTCTACGGCGGCGAGCGCCTGGGCAAGGACCACCCGCGGGTGCGGGCCTACGGCGAGGTGGACGAGGCGAACAGCCAGATCGGCTTCGCCCGCAGCCTGCTGCCGGAAACCCACGAGGACCTGGACGCCCACCTGGCGGCGATCCAGAACGCGCTCTTCGACCTGGGGGCCGACCTGGCCACCCGTTTTGGCGGCCCCTCCGAAGCCAAGGTGCGGCGGATGGGGGAGGACGACACCGCCCTGCTCGAGGCCTGGACCGACCGCTACAGCGAAGCGGGGCCGCCGTTCACCGGCTTCGTGCTGCCCGGGGGGCACCCCGCGGCCGCGGCGCTGCAGCTGGCGCGCGCGGTGGTGCGCCGCGCCGAGCGCGCGGTCGTCGCCCTCGCCCGCGCCGAAGACGTAAACCCCGAGGCGCTGCGCTACCTCAACCGGCTCTCCGACCTGCTCTTTGCGATGGCGCGCTGGCTCAACGCGCGCGAGGGGGTGAGCGAGCCGCTTTGGCAGCCCCGGCCGTCCTCGCCGAACAGCTGAGCAAGACCTTCCTGGTCGCCGAGAAGGACCCCGGGTTCGCGGGCACGCTGCGCCACTTCGTACGCCGCCGCTACCGGCGCATCGAGGCGGTGCGCGGGGTGAGCTTCGAGATCGCGCCCGGCGAGGTGGTGGGCTTTCTGGGCCCCAACGGCGCGGGCAAGACGACGACGCTGAAGATGCTGACCGGCCTGGTCCAGCCCACGAGCGGCCGCGCGCGGGTGCTGGGGCGCGACCCCTACCGGCGCGAGGCGGCGCTGCTGCGGAACCTGACGCTGGTCATGGGCAACAAGCAGCAGCTGATCTGGGACCTGCCGGTCCTCGACACGCTGCGGGTCAACGCCGCGGTCTACGAGATTCCCTGGGCCGAGGCCGAGCGCCGCACCGCGGAGCTGGCGGAGCTGCTGGAGATCGAAGGGGTGCTGCGCCAGCCGGTGCGCAAGCTCAGCCTGGGCGAGCGGATGAAGGCCGAGCTGCTGGCCTCGCTTTTGCACCGGCCGCGGGTGCTCTTTCTCGACGAGCCCACGCTGGGCCTCGACGTGAACGCGCAGCTGGCGGTGCGCCGCTTCCTGAAGGCCTACCGCGAGCGCTACGGGGCGACGCTGCTGCTCACCAGCCACTACATGGCCGACATCGAGGCGCTGGCGGAGCGGGTGATCGTGATCCACGAGGGCCGGCTGCTCTACGACGGGCCGCTCGGAGGGCTGGTCGAGCGGTTCGCGCCCTTCAAGGAGGTGCGGCTGGTGCTGGCGCGGCCGGCGGCGGCCGCCACCTTCGCCCGCTACGGCGAGGTGGAGGAGGCCGGGGGGCTGCGGGTGCGCCTGCTCGTCGAGAAGGAACGGCTCACCGCCGTGGTGGCGGAGCTGCTGGCGAACTTCGAACTGCGCGACCTCTCGGTGGACGAGCCGCCGCTGGAAGAGGTGATCGGGCGGGTCTTCGCGAAGGGGGCGGTCTAGGTGTTGCTCGCCAAGGTGCGCACGCTGCTGGCGGTGCACTTCGCGTACATGCTGGAGTACCGCGCCGAGATCTTCTTCTGGATCCTGGGCGGGCTCGCGCCCTTCTTCTTCATGGCCGCCTGGAGCGAGGCGGCGCGGCAGGGGTACACGCCCTACAGCCCCCTGGAGTACGCCCGTTACTTCTTCGCCGTCTTCGTGGCGCGCCAGCTCGCCATCGTCTGGGCGAACTGGACATTCAGCGACTGGGTGCGCAGCGGCAAGCTCTCCTTCTACCTGCTCCAGCCCCTCGACCCGATGTGGCGACTGCTCGCCGACCACCTGGGGGAACGGGGGGTGCGCTTTCCCGTTCTCGCGGTCATCGGGGCCGTTTTCGCCGCCCTCTTCCCGGGGGCGCTCGTCTGGCCCGGCTGGGGGGCGCTGGCGCTGGGGCTCGCCGCCAGCGCGCTGGCCTTCCTGCTCAGCTTTTTCGTGGCCTATTCGGTGGGCCTGTTGGCGTTCTGGCTCGAGGACGCGACCGAGATCTTCGAGCTCTGGTACGTGTTGGTGCTCTTCTTCTCGGGGATGCTGGCGCCGCTTTCGCTCTACCCGGAGGCGGTGCAGCGGGTGCTCTTGTGGACGCCGTTTCCCCACCTCGTCTACCTGCCGGCCTCGTACTGGTCGGGGCTCGAGCCCGCCGACGCCCGCGGCTTCGCGGTGCTGCTGGTCTGGACGCTCGTCTTCTTCGCGGTCACGCGGCTGCTCTGGCGGCTGGGCCGCCGCCGCTACAGCGCCATGGGGGCCTAGGGTGCGCTACCTGCGCCTCCTCGGCATCTTCTGGACCGCTGCGGCCGCGGCGCGGATGGAGTACCGGGCGGCCTTCGTGGTGGCGATCTTCGCTTCCCTTATCGAGACGGCGGGCAAGCTGTTCGGGGTCTACCTCTTTTACTCGAGCGGCTTCGAGCTGGGCGGCTGGCCCTGGCAGGAAGCCCTGCTGGTCTTCGGCTTCGCGCAGCTGGTGGACGCCTTCTTCCTGCTCTTCTTCGTCCCCAACCTGCGGCGCATCTCGGAGATGGTGCAGGACGGCACCCTCGACTTCGTGCTGCTCAAGCCGGTGGACAGCCAATTCTGGGTGAGCGTACAGAAGCTCGACCCCGTCGGCCTGCCCTACCTGCTGCTGGGTGCGGCGCTGCTCGGCTACGCCGGTTGGGCCTCGGGGCTGGAGGTGGGCGGCTGGGCGCGGCTCGCCTTCGCGGGGACGGGCGCGATCTTCCTGGTCTACGCCCTGGCCTTCCTGCTCGCCACCACCTCGATCTGGTTCGTCAAGATCTTCAACGTCGTGCACTTCCTCAGCTCGCTGATCTGGAGCGCTCAATACCCGGTACAGGCGTATGCGCGCCCCTTCCGAATATTCCTTACCTTCGTGCTGCCCGTCTACTTCATGACCACGGCGCCGGCGGAGCTGGCGCTGGGGCGGGCTGCGGGGGTCGCTCCCTGGGCCATGTTCCTGGTGGCACTAGCGCTTTTCGGTTTTTCCCGGGCCTTTTGGCGCTTCGCCCTGCGCTTCTACACCTCGGCCTCGAGCTAGGGCCTTAGAATGCGGGCGTGAGCCTCTACGCCCTCGTCACCCTGCTGCTCGCCTACCTGTTCGGATCGGTGCCGGCCGGGGTGCTGATCGCGCGCCTCTACGGCGTCAACATTCGTGAGGTGGGTTCGGGCAACATCGGCGCCACCAACGTGCTGCGCGCCCTTGGCTGGGGCCCGGCGATCGTCGTCTTCCTCTTCGACATGTTCAAGGGCGGCCTGGCGGTGCTGGTCGCGCGGGCGCTGGGGGTGGATGGCTGGCTGCTGGGCGGCGTGGCGCTGGCGGCGGTGCTGGGGCACAACTACTCGATCTTCCTGGGGTTCAAGGGGGGCAAAGGGGTGGCCACCAGCTTCGGCACCGTGCTCTTCCTCGACCCCGAGGTGGCGCTCTTCGGCTTGGCCGTGGCCATGGTGGTTATCGTGCTGACCCGTTACGTTTCCGCGGGCAGCCTGACGGGCACTTTCACGGCTTGGGTCTACGCCGCCTTCAGCGGGCGACCCGCCTGGGAGCTGGTGGTGCTCTTCCTTATGGTCGCACTCGTCTTCTGGACCCACCGCGAGAACATTCAGCGTTTGCAGCAAGGCCGCGAGCTGCGCTTGGGAGAGAAGGTGGAAAAGAAACCGAGGTACCCGTGACCCTCGACCTGCCCGTGGTCGCCCCCACCACGACCAGGCCGAGCTGGGCGCCGGCGGCACGCTGGCCAAGGCGGGCCGCGCCGGCCGCGGGTGGTCCTGGCGTCCCATCCCGAAGACCGCCACCCCGACCACATGGGCGTGGCGACGCTGGTGAGCCGGGCGGTCCACCTGGCGCAGGGGAACGTCGCGGGGCGGCTCCACAAATCCGAGCGCTTCCTGCACTACCCCGGAAACGCGCCCGTGCCCCGGACCTGCTCGTGGACGTCTGCGACGTGATCGAGGTCTGGGAGGAAGCGGTGCGGGTCTTCATCAGGCAGTTCGAGGGGAGGACGTGAGCAAAACCGTGGACCCGGCTGGCGCTGCGCCACTACCGGGGCAGCCTCGCGGGGGTGGCCTGCGCCGGGCCGCTGGTGAGCCCCGCCCCTGGCTGCTCGACCTGCCCTAGTCCCCGGGGCCGAAGTGGGCGCGCCCTTCGAGCCGCGCGTCGGGGATGAAAAGGGTGGACGCGAGGCCCAGCAGCACCAGCCAGGCGGCGTAGAGGTAGACCTGCTTCATCGCCTCGGTGATGGCGAGATTGAGCGCCGCGGTCATCTGCTCCTTTAGCAGTTCGGCCTGCTTCTCCAGTTGCTCGCGCACCTTGGCGAGCACCATCTCGCGGTACTGCGGCGGGGGCGGCGGGCCTGAGAGCATATCCTTCAGGTCGTCCGGAAGCAGCGGGTTCTCGAGCAGCGCCGTGCGCGCCGCCTCGTCGCCGGCGAGGGCGCGTTCCAGCTGCTCGAGCGTCTCCTCGAGTCCCGCGCTGAAGCTACGCTCGAGCGCGCTGGGGTCGCGCATCGCGCTCAGGTCCACCCCGCCGCCGGAGATGCTCGGGGGCAGGTTCGCGGCCAGCTGGGTCTGCAGGCTCGCCGCCAGCACCGCGCCCATCAGGGCGATGCCGATCGTCGAGCCGATCTGGCGGAAGAACTGGGTGGCGCTCGAGGCCGTTCCCATGCGCTCGGGCGGCACCGCGTTCTGCACCGCCAGGGTGAAGAGCGGCATCCCCGGCCCCAGCCCCAGCCCCATGCTGACCATTAGCGCCAGCACCTGCCACAGCGGGGTATCCACCTGGATCAGGTAGTGCATGGCGAAGAAGTTGAGCAGCAGCCAGCTCATCCCTCCGATCATCAGGGGCTTGTAGCGTCCCCAGCGGCTGGCGATCTGCCCGGAGCCAATCGCGCCCACGATGGCGCCTAAAGTAAGAGGCGTAATGGTGAGGCCGCTCATCGTCGCCGAGATGCCCTTGACCTGGATCAGGTAGAGGGGCAGGAAGAACATCGCGCTCAGGAAGGCCGCCCCGAAGAAGAAAAGGGCCACGCTGGCCCAGCGGAAGACCGGGTTCTGGAAGAGGGTGAGGTCGAAGAGCGGCTCCGGGGTGTGCGTCTCCACGTAGACGAAGAGGGCCAGACCCGCCGCCGCCCAGGCGAAGAGGCCGAGGATGACGGGGCTGGTCCAGGCGTATTCGTGGCCGCCCCAGGAGAAGGCGAGCAGCAGCGGCACCGTCCACAGCGTCAGGGTGAGGGCGCCGCCGAGGTCGAAGCGGTGGGTCGAGGCGGGTTTGAGCGCCGGCATGTGCACGGCGATGAAGTAGAGGGCGACCGCGCCCACCGGCACGTTGATGTAGAAGACCCAGTGCCAGGAGAGGTGGTCGGTGAGGAGGCCCCCCAGCCAGGGGCCCACCACGCTGGCGATGGCGAAGACCGCGCCGAACAGCCCCTGGAACTTGCCGCGCTCGCGGGGCGAGAAGAGCAGGCCGATCGTCGTCGTGGCCACCGCGAAGAGCGCCCCGCCGCCGACGCCCTGCAGGCCCCGGAAGGCGATCAACTGTTCCATCGTGCCCGAGAGGCCCGAGAGCATGGAGCCGATCAGGAAGATGACGATGGCCCAGAGGAGCAGCATGCGGCTCGAGACCAGATCGGCCAGGCGCCCGAAGATGGGCACCGAGATCGTCGAGGCCAGCAGGTAGCTGGTGCCGACCCAGGCGTACTTGTCCATTCCGCCCAGGTCCTGCACGATGCGCGGTAGCGCCGTCGAGACGATTGTCTGGTCGAGCGCCGCCAGGAAGATACCGAGAAAGATGCCTATCAGGGTGAGCAGCTGGGTGCGGTTCACGGTCGTTCCTCCAGCACGCGGTCCAGCAGGGTGACGAGGGTCTCGCGCTCCTCGGGGGTCAGGCGGCCCAGTCGCGCACGCAAGCGCCCCACCAGGCAGGCCCGGCCTGCGGCCAGCGCCCGCCTGCCCCTGGGCGTGAGCCGGAAGAGGAAGCGGCGCAGGTCGGCCGGGTCGTTTTCGCGCGTAATCAGGCCCGCGCGCTCGAGCCGCTTGAGGGCGTGGGTCACGCTGGGCGCTGGCAGGTGCAGCTCGCGGGCCAGCTGGCCCGCGAAGGGGCGGTGCTCGACGAAGGCGAGGAGCATCAGCTCGCGCGGGCCGAGGTCGTACTCGGCCAGGCACGGCTCGGACTCCTCCGCCAGGGCGCGTTGCAGCCGCCAGATGCGGGTGAGCAGGGGCCAGGCCTCCATGGAGGCGAGAATAGCATGGTAATTAAATATTTTCAAGTGAAATAAAACGGAGGCGGAACGAAATCTGCGGTTGAATAATCATGCGAAGGCCGCCTATACTGAAGCACGCCCGATCGGAGGCGTACGCCCATGTCCAAACACCTTCTGTCCATCGCCGACCTCGACGCCGCCGAACTGGCGGCGCTGCTCAAGACGGCCGAATACTTCAAGCAGGCCCGCTACCGCGGCAGCGAGCTGCGCGGGAAGACGCTGGCCACCATCTTCGAAAAACCTTCGCTCCGCACCCGCACCACGCTGGAGGTCGCCACCGTGCACCTGGGCGGCCACGCCGTCTACCTCGACGCCGGCCAGATCGGCCTCGGCCGACGCGAGCCGGTGCGCGACGTGGCTGAGAACCTGGGCCGCTGGGTCGAAGGGATCGCCGCGCGCGTGAATAAACATGAAACGGTCGCCGGCCTCGCGGAGCACGCCGGGGTGCCCGTGATCAACGCCCTTTCCGACGCCCACCACCCGCTGCAGGCGCTCGCCGACCTGATGACGCTCAAGGAAGCCTTCGGGCGGTTGCAGGGGGTGCGCCTTACCTACGTGGGCGACGGCAACAACGTGCTCGCCTCGTTGCTCGAGGCGGCCGCGCTCTCGGGGGTGGAGGTCACCGTAAGCACCCCCGAGGGCTACGAGCCCGACCCGGGGTTGCTCGAGCGCGCCCGCGCCCGCTTCGTGCGCGACCCCTTCGAGGCCGTGCGCGGCGCCGACGCGGTCTACACTGACGTCTGGACCTCGATGGGGCAGGAGGCCGAAGCCGAGCGCCGCTTGCGCGACTTCGCCGGCTACACGGTCACTCCCGAGCTCATGGAGGCCGCCGACCGCGAGGCCATCTTCCTGCACTGTCTGCCGGCGCACTACGGCGAAGAGGTCACCGAAGCGGTGGCCTACGGCCCGCAGAGCCGCATCTTCGACCAGGCCGAGAACCGGTTGCATACGGTCAAGGCGGTGCTCGCGCACTACCTGGGGGGTCGCCCTTGGTCCGGGTAGCCATCCTGGGGGCCAGCGGCTACGGGGGTTCCGAGCTGATCCGCATCCTCGGCCGCCACCCCGAGGTGGAGCTGGTGGGCTTCAGCAGCCGCGCCTACGCCGGCCGCCCGCTCAGCGCCGCCTGGCCCCAGATCGACCTGGGCACTCCCTTCGCCCAGGTGGAGGAGGCGGTGGCCGAGGCCGGGCTGGTCTTCATGGCCCTGCCGAACGGCATCGCCATGGAGCTCGCGCCGCGGCTCGTCGAGGAGGGGCGCAGGGTCATCGACCTTTCCGGCGACTTCCGGCTGCCGCCCGACGTCTACGAAATCTGGTACGGCATCCGGCACGCGAGCCCCGACGGGTACCCGCGCGCCCGCTACGGTCTTACCGAGCTCTTCCGCGACGACTTGCCGGGCGCCGAGCTGGTGGCCAACCCCGGTTGTTACGTGACCGCCGCCAGCCTGGCGCTGGCGCCGCTGGTGGCCGCAGGCCTCGACGGACGGGTGGCCGTCGCCGCCATGAGCGGCGTCTCCGGAGCGGGGCGCGACGCCGGCGGTACCGCCTTCGCCGAGGTGAACGAGAACCTGCGGCCCTACAAGCCCGCCGGCAGCCACCGCCACACCGCCGAGATCGAGTTCAACATGGCGCGCCTGCGCGCCCAGGGGCGGCGGGTCCGCACCCACGGCCCCGCCGAGGCCCGGCCGCTCTCGTTCACCCCCCACCTGGTGCCGATGACCCGCGGCATCCTGGTGACCGCCTACGTCGACCCTGTGCGCGAGGTCGCCGCGCGGGAGCTGCACGAACTCTTCGCCGACTTCTACGCCGGCGAACGCTTCGTACGCCTCAGCGAGGAAGCCCTGCCCCAGACCAAGGGGGTCTACGGCGCCAACACCGTCTGGATCCGCCCGCACCTCGACGAGCGCACCGGAGAGGTGGTGGTCTTCGCCGCCATCGACAACTTGGTCAAAGGGGCCTCGGGCCAGGCGGTGCAGAACATGAACGTCGTTCTGGGTTTCGACGAGGGAACCGGACTCGAGACCCACGGGCTCTGGCCCTAGGAGGTACGGCATGCGTTTACCCGCAGGATTCATGGCCGGCGCCGTGGCCAGCGGCATCAAGCCCAGCGGCCGCCCCGACCTGGCCCTCGTGCGTTTCGACCCCGCAGCACAGTGGGCCTACGTGGCCACCACCAACCGCGCCGCCGCGCCCTGCGTGCTGCGCGGGCGCAACCTGCTCGCGGGAGGGCGCGCCCTGGGCGGGCTGGTCGTGAACGCGGGCAACGCCAACTGCGCAACCGGCGAGCGGGGCGTGGCCGACGACCTGCGGCTCGCCGAACTGGCGGCCGAGCGCCTGGGGCGCGAGCCCCAGGCCGTGCTCACGGCCTCGACCGGGGTGATCGGCGTGCCCCTGCCAATCGAGAAGATCGAAGCCCACATCGCGGCCATCGAACTCACGTCCGGCTTGGACGCCTTCGCCGAGGCGATCCTCACCACCGATACCCGCGTCAAGATGAGCGAGCAGCCGCTCCCCGGCGGCGCGCGCGTCGTGGGCGTGGCCAAGGGCAGCGGCATGATCCACCCCAACATGGCGACGATGCTCGCCTACCTGTTCACCGACGCGCACGTGGACGCGAGCGAGCTGCGGTCCCGCTGGCCGGAGGTGGTGAGCGCCACCTTCAACCAGGTGACCGTGGACGGCGACACCTCGACGAACGACATGGCGCTGCTGGCGGCCAGCGGCCTGGCCGGGCCGGTGCCTTCGGGGGCGTTCTGGGAGGCGGTGCGGGCGGTGGCCCGCGACCTGGCCCGGCAGATCGCCCGCGACGGGGAGGGGGCCGAGAAGCTGATCGCGGTGCGGGTGCGCGGGGCGGTGAGCGACGAAGAGGCCCGCGCCGCGGCCCGCGCGGTCGCCGGCAGCATGCTTTGGAAGGCGGCGGTACACGGCAACGACCCCAACTGGGGGCGCATCCTGGTGGCGCTGGGGTACTCGGGGGCGCGTTTCGAGCCCGAGCGGCTGGAGATCCGCCTGCAGGACGTGGTGATCTACGACGGCGGCGCAGTTCCCTACAGCGGCATAGCCCTGTCGCAGGCCATGCAGGCTGAAGAAGTGCGGGTAGATGTGGACCTTCGCGGTGGTGAGGGTGCGGGTGAAGCCTGGGGCTGCGACCTTACCGAAAAGTACGTAAAAATAAATGCTGAATATACTACTTGAATAATTTTCAAGGCCATTTTTCCCCGCCGGCAAGGGCGTTTTAATCGGTATGTTGTGCTATACTAACGGGCGTAACAGACTGTGGAGGTGAAGTTATGAAAAAAGTTTTGGTAATCGCGGGCTTGATGATGGCGTTGTCGTTCGCTTCGGCTAAGAGCTACTTCGGCGTTTTCACGGGATACCCCGAAGCCCTCGGCTTGCAGTACACCATGGATAACAACATGCGCTTTAGCCTGGGCTTGCCGATCTTCGGAGGCTTTGGCGTAGCCGGTTCGGTGGACATGCTCATGGGCAGCGGCGCGCTGGGCGTCGAAGGCATGGACCTTGACTACTATTACGGCGCCGGCGCTTCGGCTTTCTTTGTCAGCTATTCTGTATTGGGTAGCGACTTTGGTGTAAACGGACACGGCCTGGCCGGCATCGAGTGGATGCTCCCGGAAAGCAATATTGGTATCTTCTGGGAACTGCAGCTTGGTGTACAGTTTGGCAGCCTAACCAAATTCGGCCCCTTCTACGGCGGCCGCCTCGGCGTCAACTTCCACTAATCTTTCTTGCTACGATGGGGGAGATGCGAAAGCTTCTCCCCCTTTTCCTTTTGTCCGTGCTCGCCGGCTGTTCCCGCGGCGGCGACGCGATGGCGCCGCTGCTGGGCATCACCCAGCCGCGCAGCGGCGCGGTGAGCGAGGGACAGAAGGTGACCGTCGAGGGCTACGCCTTCGACGACGCCGGGGTCGAGAGCGTGCGCGTGGGCGGGCAGGAGGTGCTGCCAGAGGCCGACCGCGGCCGCAAGCTGGTGCAGTTCCGCTTCCTGGTCGAGGCCAGAAAGGGCGGCCAGGTCGAGCTCGAGCTCGAGGCCCGCGACACCGGCGGCCAGTTGCGCAAACTCAAGCTGCCGCTCACCCTCGACACCGAAAAACCCAAGCTGGTGCTCGAGCGCGTCGAGCTGACCGAGGACAAGCTGCTGCGCATCGTGGGCAAGGCCACCGACGACGTGGAGGTGGACCGGGTGGTCGTGAAGTACGGCAAGACCTTCAGCCGCCTGCCGCTGCCGCGGGGCAAGGAGGTTAGCTTCATGATCCAGGTGCCCGCCAGCTCGGCCACGGTGATCGCCGTGGACGCCGTCGGGCAGCGGGTCGAGCGCGTGGCCAAGCCTTGACAGCCCCCCGCGGGGTTGATACGATGTCCGGTGCTGAGCGAGGTGCGGGCGATTAGCTCAGCTGGTTAGAGCGCACGCCTGATAAGCGTGAGGTCGGTGGTTCAAGTCCACCATCGCCCACCAAAAGAGCCGGGGAAACCCGGCTTTTTTTCGTTGGTTTTTGACACGAGGCTGGTAGCATGAGGGCGTGATCGACCCCGAACTGCAACGCCTGGCGGGGGAGGTGCGCGGCCTGCTGACCGAGGGGCTGGAGCTGCTCGCGCGCACGCCCGCGGACACCGCGCCCCTGCGCCAGGCCATCCAGGACCTGGAGGGCCCCTTCCTGCTCGTCGTCGCCGGCGAGTTCAACAGCGGCAAGTCGAGCCTGCTCAACGCCCTGCTCGGTCGCGAGCTGCTGCGTGAGGGCGTTACCCCGACGACCGACCGCATCCAGTGGATCGCCTACGCCGACGAGGCCGGCAGCAAGGCGCTCGAGCCGGGTCTGGTCGTCCTCTACCTGCCGCACCCGCTGCTGCGCGACGTGCACCTGGTGGACACCCCGGGCACGAACGCGGTGATCGAGCACCATCAGATCCTGACCGAACGCTTCCTGCCGCGGGCCGACCTGATCCTCTTCACCACCAGCGCCGACCGCCCCTTCACCGCCAGTGAGCGCGACTTTCTCGAGCTGATCAAGGGCTGGGGCAAGAAGGTGGTGCTGGTGGTGAACAAGCTCGACCTGCTCGCCCCGGAGGAGGCCGAAGAGGTGCTCGCCTACGTGCGCGAACAGGCGGCGCGGGTGCTGGGCCTCGAGCCGCCCGTCTTTGGCGTTTCTGCGCGCAAGGCCCGCAGCGGCGAGGACGGCGGGATAAAGGCGCTCGCGGCCTACATCGAGCGGGTGCTGCGCGAAGAGGCGGCGCGCATCAAACTGGGCTCGCCGCTGGGGGTGCTGGAGCGTCAGCTCGCCGCCGGGGCCGAGGGGGTCGCCGCCGACCTGGCGGCCCTCGAGGCCGATCTGGAGACCTGCCGGCGGCTGGAGGCGCTGCTAGAGCGCCACCAGCGCCGGGTGCGCGATGAGTTCAGGGGGCAGACCGCCCAGGTGCGCGAGGCGATCGCCGGCGTGCGCCGCCGCGCGGCGCGCTGGCTCGACGAAACGCTGCGCCTGGGCCGGATCTTCGACCTGATCAACGCCAGCAAGATTCAGAAGTCGTTCGAGGACGAAGTGGTGGGCGAGGCCCACCGCGAGCTCGAGCGCCAGATCCAGGAGAGCCTGGCCTGGCTGGCCCGCGCCGAGCGCGACCTGCTGGCTTCGGCCCTGGACCTGCTCAGCACCCGCGGCGGCGCCCGCGCCTACGAAGGCGAAGGGCCGGCCCTCTCCGAACAGGTGACCCGCGCCCTCGAAGCCTACGACCCCGAGGCCGAGGCGCGCGACCTCCAGGGCCTGCTCAGCCGCGCGCTGCAGCACACTGCGCTGGCCGAGCTGGGGGCGGTGGGTCTGGGCGCGGGGCTGGCGCTGGCGCTGCACGGCCTGGCCGCCGACGTGACCGGCGTCACCGCCGGTCTGGTGGCGGCGGTGCTGGGCCTTTCGATCCTGCCGCGGCGCAAGCGCGCGGCGCAGAAACGGGTGGACGAGGGGCTCGACCGCCTCGAGCGCGAGCTCACCGAGGGGCTCGAGGCCACCCTGGAGGGCGAGCTCGAACGCTCGGCTGCGCGCTTCCGCGCCCTCTTCCGCGACCGCTGCGCCGAGCTGGAAGAGCGCCAGCAAGCGTTGCAGGCGCTCGAAGAGCGCCTGCAGGAGCTGCGCCGGCGGGCCGGCGCCATGCGGGTCGAACTGGAAGCCTAGGGCTCGATCCGCGTGCCCAGCAGCTCGAGGAACTGGCGGATCCAGGCCGGGTGGGCGGGCCAGGCGGGGGCGGTGACGAAGTTGCGGTCGGTGTGCGCGTTGGTAAAGTTCTCGTTGGGGCCGATGTACTTCGCGCCCGCCAGCTCCACCTCGGGGCCCACGGCCGGATAGGCGCTAATTTCGTAGCCCTCGATCACCCGCGCCGCCGCCAGGATCTGGGCGCCGTGGCAGATTGCGGCGATTGGTTTGCCAGCGGCCGCGAAGGCCTGGGTGTGTTTGATCACGCGCGGGTTCAGCCGCAAATACTCGGGGGCGCGGCCGCCGGGGATGAGCAGGGCGTCGTAGGCATCGGGGTCGACCTGGTCGAAGTCGGCGTTGACCGCGAAGTTGTGCCCCACCTTCTCGCTGTAGGTCTGGTCGCCCTCGAAGTCGTGGATGGCGGTCTTGACGGTGTCCCCGGGCTTCTTGCCGGGGCAGACGGCGTCCACCTGGTGACCGGCCATGAGCAACATCTGGAAGGGCACCATCGCTTCGTAGTCCTCCATGTAGTCGCCAACGAACATCAGGATCTTCTTTCGTGCCACTTCGGACCTCCTTTTCCGTTCGAACCTCATTCTACAAAAGAAGGCGCCGGGCCCCTGGGGCCCGGCGCCGCAAGGGCTGCGGTCAGACCAGGTTGACCATGATCGCCCGCTTGACCTCTTCGATCAGCTCGGTCACGGGGATGTCGCGCGGGCAGGCTTCGGTGCAGTTGTAGGCGGTGCGGCAGCGCCACACCCCGCCGCCGCCGGAAAGGGCCTTGAAGCGCTCGCCGTTGCCCTTGTCGCGACTGTCGAAGATGAAGCGGTGGGCGTTGACGATGGCCGAGGGGCCGATGTAGGTGCCATTGACCCAGAAGACCGGGCAGGAGGTGGTGCAGGCGGCGCAGAGAATGCACTTGGTGCCCTCGTCGAAGATGGCCCGCTCCTCGGGGCTCTGCAGGCGTTCGCGCTCGGGCGGCGGTTCGTCGTTGATCAGATAGGGCTTCACCGCCTTGAAAGCCCGGAGGAAGGGGTCCATGTCGACGAGCAGGTCCTTTTCCACCGGCAGGCCGCGGATGGGCTCGACGGTAATGGTGTCGGTTCCCAGGTTCTGCACCAGCGTCTTGCAGGCCAGGCGGTTGACCCCGTTGATCATCATGGCGCAGGAGCCGCAGATGCCGTGGCCGCAGCTGCGGCGGAAGGTGAGCGTGCCGTCGGTGTCCCACTTCACGTTGTGGAGCAGGTCGAGCACGCGGTCGGTGGGCTCCGCTTCCAGCTGGTAGCTCTCCCAGTGGGGGGCCCGGTCCGCTTCGGGGTTGTACCGGAAAAGTTTCAAGGTTACGCGCATCGTCCCCTCCCTAGTAGGTGCGCGGCTTGGGCTCGAAGCGGCCCAGCACCACGGGCTTGTAGGCGAAGCGCACCTTGCCCGGGGCCTCGCGGTAGGCCAGGGTGTGCTTCAACCAGTTGTCGTCGTCGCGTTCTGGGTAGTCTTCGCGGGCGTGGGCGCCGCGCGACTCGGTGCGGTTGAGCGCGGCGTGGACCAGCGCCTCGGCCACGGTGAGCAGGCTGCCCAGCTCGAGCGCCTCTACCAGCTCGGTGTTGTAGATCCGGCCCTTGTCTTGGATGGAGATGTGCTCGTAGCGTTCCTGCAGCTCGCGGATGATCTTCACCTGCTTGCTGAGACGTTCTTCGTTGCGGTAGACCGAGGCGTTTTCCATCATGCTTTCCTGCAACGCCTTACGGATCCTGGCTACCGACTCGTCGCCGCTGCCGTTCAAAATCTTCTCCACCCGTTCACGTCCCGGTTCGACGACCTCAGGCGGCAGCGGGTGCGGCTTGTAAGTCTGCGCGAACTTGGCCGAGGCGATGCCCGCGCGGCGACCGAAGACGATCAGCTCGGCGAGCGAATTCGTGCCCAGGCGGTTGGCGCCGTGCATGCTCACGCAGGCCGACTCGCCGGCAGCATAGAGGCCGGGCACGACCGTATTCTTTTCGTCCCTGACGACCTCGGTCCAGAGCGTGGTGGGAATGCCGCCCATAGAGTAGTGGGCGGTGTAAAGCACGGGGATCGGCTCCTTGACGGGGTCCACGCCCGCGTAGGTGCGGGCGAACTCGGCGATGTCGGGGAGGCGTTTCTCGATCACCTCGGGTTCGAGGTGGGTCAGGTCGAGGCAGATGTGGTCCTTGTTGGGACCGCAGCCGCGCCCTTCCATGATCTCGATGAACATCGAGCGGGCCACCACGTCGCGCGGGGCCAGGTCCTTGATCGTGGGTGCGTAACGCTCCATAAAGCGCTCGCCGTTGGCGTTGCGCAGGATGCCGCCCTCGCCGCGGGCTCCTTCGGTGATCAGGATACCGAGGGGGAAGAGGCCGGTGGGGTGGAACTGGAAGAACTCGGGATCCTCGAGCGGCAGGCCCTTGTTGTAGATCAGGGCCTGCATGTCGCCGGTCACGGTGTGGGCGGTGGCGGTTATCTTGAAGACGCGGCCGTAACCTCCGCTGGCGATGACTATGGCTCCGGCCTTGAAGGCGTGTACCTCGCCGGTGGCCAGCTCGTAGGCCAGCACCCCGAAGGCGCGGCCGTCTTCGTCGAAGAGCAGATCGAGAACGTAAAATTCGTTATAAAAAGTAATACCGTGTTTGATCGCCTGCTGGTGCAGGGTGTGCAGGATCACGTGGCCGGTGCGGTCGGCGGCGTAGGCGGCGCGGCGCACCGGCGCTTCGCCGAAGTTGCGGGTGTGGCCGCCGAAGCGGCGCTGGGCGATCTTGCCGCTGGGCAGGCGGTCGAAGGGCAGCCCCATGTGCTCGAGCTCGATCACGCCCTCGATGGTTTCCTTGGCGAACACCTCGGCGGCGTCCTGGTCGGTCAGGTAGTCACCGCCCTTGACGGTGTCGTACATGTGCCATTCCCAGCGATCCTCCTCGACGTTGCCCAGCGCGGCGGAGATGCCTCCCTGGGCCGCTCCCGTATGGCTGCGGGTCGGGTAGAGCTTGCTGATCACCCCCACGTTCGCGCCGTTCTTGGCGGCGAAGAGCGCGGCGGTGAGCCCTGCGCCCCCGGCCCCCACGATCAAGACGTCATGAATGTGTGCCATCGTTAACCCCCTACCTTGTCGAACGGGAAGCTGAAGAGCAGCATGGTGCCGGTGGCGATCAGCACCGCGACCACGAAGTAGAGCGCGAATTTGATGAAATTGCGCCAGCCGTCGTGGTGAACGTAGTCGTCGATGACGTAGCGCAGACCGTTGGTGCCGTGCAGCAGGGCCAGCACCAGCATCACCAGGTCGTAGACCTTGACGAGCGGCTGCGAGAATCTGGTCGCGACGTAGTCGTAGTCGATGGAAGTGTTGCTGATCACGATGTTGTTCCTGTAGATGTGTCCCAGCACCAGGAAGACCAGCAGCACCCCGGAGACGCGCATGAAGACCCACCATATGAGCTCGATGTTGGTGCTCGCCTGCTGGCGCGCTTCGTTGAAGTTACGGGTCTTGATCGCCATCAGTGACCTCCGCCCCCGAAGATCTCGGGCAGGATCTTGATAATCGTGGGGATGTACAGCAGCGCGAAGAGGACCAGCACGCCGTACCAGAGCTTGTTTTGCACCCGCGTTCCCCAGCTGGTGAAGTCCATGATGAGGATGCGCAGCCCGTTGAGGGCGTGGTAGAGCACGGCTCCGATCATGGCGAGCAAGCCAAGCTGAAACAGAGGTTGGTGGAAGAAATGCAATATAGCATTGGAATACTTTGCTCCGAACATGGCGGCCGTGAGCTCGCCTACGTGGATGAGCAGATACAGCAAGATCGCCACACCGGTTATTCGATGCAGGTAAAACGCCCATTGGCCTTCTCTTCCGCGGTACATATCGCCTCCTTTTTCCCAGTCACTTCCGTCCACAAGTTTAGCACCGCTCGCGGCAGTCTCATTTATTTAACGCCCGTCCATGCGCGGCTTCCAAGGGGCGAAAGCCCCCTGGGCTCTTCGCCTCGCAAACAAACGGATTTGCGAATAGCTCCTGCAGCGCTAGCAATGCCAAGTCGCTCCCCGGGGCCGCCGCAGAGGCGTCTACTAGCCCGCCCTGTATGCGGGGCGCATTCCTGGACGGGGTTTGCTGCGGCGCAGGCCCACGCCTAACGCGGATTGAGCAGGCCGCTTTCCCAGTAGGGTTTCAGGCGGCCGCGCTCTAGCTTTTCCCGGGCCGCAGGCAGGGCCGCGGCCAGCTCGCGGGCGGTCAGGCCGATCCGGCCCAGGTGGTCGCCGGCGAGGCCGTGCAGGTAGACGCCCAGCCGCGCCGCGTCCCAGGGGGCAAGGCCCGCGGCCAGGAAGGCGGCGATCGCGCCCGAAAGCACGTCGCCGGCTCCACCCGTCGCCATCGCCGGGTTGCCGGTGGTGTTCACGGCACTGCGGCCGGGTTCGCAGAGCACGGTGGGCCCGCCCTTGAGCACCGCGGTGGTGCGGAAGCGGCGCGCCAGCTCGCAGGCGGAGCCCAGCGGGTCCTGCACCACCGTTCCCACGCCGGTCTCCAGGAGCCTGGCCGCCTCGCCCGGGTGGGGGGTGATCACCGTGGGCACGGCCGCCGTGGCGTAGGCCCTCGCCACCTCGGGGTATAGGGCGTCGGCGTCGAGAACCGTGGGTTTCTTGAGCTTCAGCGCCGCCCGCGCCGCGGCTCCGCCGCCACTGCCGCCGCCCATCCCCACGGCCAGGGCCTCGGCCCTGGCCTCGAAGAGGCGGGCGTCCTGCCAGCGGCTGACCGGGAGCCGCACGGCCTCGAGCGGGAGGTCCACCCGGGCGTCGCTGGGGTAGGCCACGGTCACCAGCCCCGCCCCGGCGCGGTAGGCGCCCAGGGCCGCGAGCGCGGGGGCACCGGTGTACTCCGCCGCACCGCCCACCACCAGCACCCGGCCCACCGAGCCCTTGTGGGCGTCGCCGGGACGAAGCGGCAGGAGGGCGCGCATGGCCTCCGGCTCCAGCAGCTGGGGCAGTTCCCGCGGCTCCAGCAGTTCCGGCGGCATGCCGATGGGAGCCAGCTGGATGCGGCCGCAGGCGCTGCGGCCGGGGAAGAAGACGTGGTCGGGTTTCAGGCCCGCCAGCGCCACGGTTACGTCAGCGTTCACGTGGGGATCGTAGGGCAGGCCCGAGGGCACGTCCACGGCGACGACGGGCCGGCCCGCGGCGTTGATGCGCTCTGCGAGCTCGGCCCACATCCCCTCGAGCGGCCGCGTCAGTCCGGTGCCGAAGAGGGCGTCCACCACCACGTCGGCTTCGCGCAGGTCCGCAGCCTGCAGCGGTTCGATCTCTAGATGGACCGCCAGCGCCGCGCGGGCGAGCGCCGCGTCGCCGCGGTGCCCCTCGGGGGCGAAGACGCGCACCCTGCGCCCCCAGAGGCGCAGCCAGCGGGCGGCGACCAGCCCGTCGCCGCCGTTGTTGCCCTTGCCGGCGACGACTGCGTAGCTTTCGGCTTCGGGCCAGGCGGCGCGGGCCGCCTCGGCCACCGCCCGCCCCGCCGCTTCCATTAGCAGCAGGCTGGGGTAGCCCAGCTCCACCGCGCGTGCGTCGGCGGCGCGCATGGCTTCGGGGGTGAAGAGCCGCATGGTTCAGGCCTCCTTTGCTTCGCGCTCGAGCCGTTCCTTGCGGTTGGCGCTTTCCTGAAGCTCCATCTCGCGCACGAACCGTTCGAGCTGCTCCACCGTCGCCATTACGATCACCTGATCTCCGGGTTTGAATACGCACTCGGCTGCGGGGGACACGATCGTTTCGTCCCCGCGGATGATGGCCAGCACCACGATGCCGTAGCGGCGGTTGAGGTTCAGTTCGGCGATCGACTTTCCCACCAGCGGGCTGTCGCGGGTAACCAGGATGTCTTCGATCGAAATCGGCGCCCCGCCGCGCCGCAGCGTCGTTTCCAGGAAGTCCACCACCGCGGGGTGTAGCACCAGGCTGGCCAGCCTGCGACCCCCGATCGCGTAGGGATCGATTACCCGGTTGGCACCCGCCTTGAGCATCTTCGGGATCACGTCAGCGTCTTCGGCGCGGGCGACGATGTAGAGCTCGGGGTTGAGGGCGCGTGCGCTCAGGACTATAAACAAGTTGTTCGCGTCATCGCCCGTGGCTGCGATCAGCCCCTTGGCGCGTTCGATGCCAGCTTTCTTCAGGGTCTCGTCTTCGGTGGCGTCGCCCTCGAGCACGACGTAGCCCTGGTCCGCCGCCCACAGCACCCGTTCGGGGTTGCGTTCGATGACCACGAATGGATGATTCGCCTGGGACAACTCTTCGGCCGCCTGGTGGCCGACGCGGCCCAAACCGGTAAGGATGACGTGCTCCGAAAGCGCTGCGATTTTGCGTTCCATCTGGCGTTTCCTCCGTTCCCCGCTGGCGCCCATCTCGACCAAATAATCCATGAAGACGCCGAAGACGTAGAACAGGCTGGCGATGCCCGTGGTTCCGACGACCATCGTAAAGATGCGGGCCCTTTCGTCGAGCGGATACGGCTCGCTGTAGCCAATCGTGGTGATGGTGATGAAGGTCATGTAGAGCGCGTCGAGCCAGGTCGCCCCGTAGGACCGCCAGAGCAGCCAGTAGCCCACGGTGCCCACGGCCGTCACTGCGGCCACCAGGGCCAGCGGCAGGGCCAGGCGGACCTCCAGGCGTTGCGTGCGCGCCATACGTTCAATCTAGCACCCTGTCGCGATATCCTAACAACATGGAAATTCAAGAAGCGCGGCGGCGGCTCGAGGACGCCCGCAGGGTGGCGGTGCTGACCGGCGCGGGCGTCAGCGCCGAGTCGGGCATTCCCACCTTTCGTGGCGCTGGCGGGCTGTGGGAAGGGTTCCGCCCCGAAGAGCTGGCCACCCCCGCGGCCTACGCCCGCGACCCCGAAAAGGTGTGGCGCTGGTACGCGATGCGTTACACCCAGGTAATGGCGGCTGAGCCCAACCCCGCCCACCTGCGGCTCGCGGAGCTGGAGCAGCGGAAAGGGGACGGCTTTTTGCTGGTCACCCAGAACGTGGACGGCCTGCACCTGCGCGCCGGCAGCCGGCGCGTGGTGGAGCTGCACGGCAGCATCACCCGCGCCCGCTGTGAGCGCTGCGGCCACCGCCAGCCGCTGCCGCCGCCGGACGCGTTCACCCCGCCGCCGGTTTGCGAACGCTGCGGCGGGCGCATGCGCCCCGACGTGGTCTGGTTCGGCGAGTTCCTGGACGCCGAATTGCTGGCGCGCGCGGAGCGCGCCTTCATGACCGCGGAGGTGGCGCTGGTCATCGGCACCAGCGCGGTGGTGGAGCCCGCGGCCAGCCTTGGCCGAGCGGCAAAGGCCAGCGGGGCCTACCTGATCGAGATCAACCCCGAGCCCACCCCGCTCACCCCGCTGGCCGATCTCTCGCTGCGCACGAGCGCATCCGAGGGGCTAAAGACGCTGCTGCCAACCGGGTCCTGAGCCGTGCGGCTTGCCCTGGTGCCGCTGCGCATCCGCCCGCGCGATCCCGAGGCGAACGCGCAGCGGTTGTCCGCCGCGGTGCGGCAGCTTACAACCCGTGAGCAGCCAGACCTGATCGTCTTTCCCGAAACCGCGCTCACCGGCTACCTCTACCGGGCCGAAGACCTCGCCCGCTTCGCCGAACCGGTGCCCGGTCCCGAAACCGCCCGCGTCGCCGCCCTGGCGCAGGCGTTCGGCGTCAACGTGGCCTTGGGGCTCATCGAGGCCACGCCGAAAGGGCCGGCCAACACCGTCGTGCTAATGGACCGCCAGGGGCGCGTCCAGTTGCGTCAGCGCAAACTCTCGGAGCCGCCGCCCTACGTGCGCGGACGCGAACTCGCCCGCGCCGACCTGGAGGGGGTGCGCCTGGCCGTGCTCACCTGCGGCGACCTCTTTTCCGATGAGCCGTTGGCGCTGCTTCCCCAGGGACTCGATCTGGTACTCGTCCCTATGGCGCGCGCCTTCGACGGGCGCTCACCCGACCCGGAACGCTGGCTGCGCGAGGAGCGCGCGGCCTACCAGGACGCGGTTCGGAACGTCGGGGTGACGGCGGCCATCGTAAACGCGCTCGAAGAACCCGGGGGCGGTGAAACCCCCAGCTTCGGCGGCGCGCTGGTGGTGGGCCCGCATGGCGAGCTACTGGCGGAGTCGCCACACGGGTGGGACCTTCCCCTCGTCTTCGAGCTGGAGCCGGAAGCCGGAAAGGCAGGCTAGCCGCGCGTTTTGCGCCCCCGCCAGGCGAGCTTGAAGGGGATCTCGCGCATGTCCAGGTCCTCGCGGATGCGGTTCTTGATGTAATTTTCGAAGGCGCGGGTGACGAAGTCGGGCTGGTTGACGAAGAAGACGAAGAGAGGTGGGGCCACCTCGGGCTGGGTGACGAAGAAGATCTTGAGGGGGCGGCCGCGGAAGTTGGGCACCCGGGTCTTGGTGAGCCAGAGCTGCAGCCAGCGGTTCAGGTCGGCGGTGTCGAAGCGCTCGCGCGCCTTGTGGTAGAGCCGCGTCGCCAGCTGGAAGATCTTGTGGATGTTCTGGCCGGTGGCGGCCGAGGTGTAGACGATGGGCAGGTGCTCGAGGTGGGCGAGCTTTTCGCGGATTTGGCGCCGCACCTCGCTCCGTTCTTCCTTGGGCACGGCGTCCCACTTGGTCACCGCCAGAATTACCGGCTTGCCCGCCTCGAGCGCCTCGTTCGCCATCTTTAGCTCGCGGTCGCCCAGCTCGAAGGGGTCCACCGCCAGCACCACCACGTCGGCCTCCTCGATCACCCGGTGGGCGCGCTGGATGGCGAAGTGCTCCACTGCGGTCTCGGGCCGCTTGCGGATGCCCGCGGTGTCCACCAGCACGAAACGGGTGCCGCCGTAGTCGAGCTCGACGTCGATGCTGTCACGGGTGGTGCCCGGCTGATCCGAGACTATGACCCGGTCCTCGCCCAGGATGGCGTTGAGCAGGCTCGACTTACCGGCGTTGGGGCGGCCGATGATGGCGATGCGGATGGGCGGGACCTCGACCTCGATCTCGCCCTCCTCCGTCGGCAGTGCCGCCCAGATGGCGTCTTCCAGCTCCTCCAGGCCGCGGCGGTGCTCCACCGAGGTGGGGATGGGGTCGCCGAAGCCCAGGGCGTAGAGCTCGCCCAGGTAGGCCTCGTGCTTGGGGTGGTCCACCTTGGTGGCCACCAGCCGCACCGGCTTGTTCTTGCGGCGCAGGTAGTCGGCCACCTCGTAGTCGGCCTGGGCCAGCTCGGTGCGGCCGTCCACCAGGAAGAGGACCAGGTCGGCTTCTTCCAGCGCCCGGTCCACCTTCTCCTTGATCTTCGGCTCCCAGGCGTCGCCCGACCAGAGGCCGCCGGTGTCCGCCAGCTTGAACCTGCCGCGCTCGGTCTCGACCACGGCCTCCTTGAGGTCGCGGGTCACGCCGGCCTCGTCGGCCACCACCGCGTCACGGCGGCCGAGGAGGCGGTTGTAGAGGCTGGACTTGCCCACGTTGGGGCGACCGACGATGACGACCTTGCGCATGATCACCGGGCTCCCGACCCGAACCCTCAGTCTAGCGTACGGACGCGGCGTTGCCTAGGGGCGGGGCCTACGGCATCGGGTGCGTCAGGGCGAAGGCGCGCACCCCTTCGCGCAGCTCCTCGGCGGGCCGGGTCTCGCGCAGCGCCGCGTCCATGAACTCGGCTACCTGCGCCATCTCCCCGGGTTCGAAGCCGCGGGTGGTGATCGCCGCGGTTCCCACGCGGATGCCGCTGGTGACGCGCGGCGGCTGGGGATCGAATGGGATGCCGTTCTTGTTGACGGTTATTCCCGCCCGGCCCAGGCGATCCTCGGCCTCGGCGCCGGTCAGGCCGGCGGGGCGCATGTCCACCAGGAAGAGGTGGTTGTCGGTACCGCCGGAGACTATGCGGTAGCCGCGGTCGGCCAGCTGCCCCGCCAGCGCCCGGGCATTTTCGACGACGGTGTGGGCGTAGGTGCGGAACTCGGGCTGCATAGCCTCGAAGAAGGCCACGGCCTTGCCGGCGATTACGTGTTCCAGCGGCCCGCCCTGGATGCCGGGGAAGATGGCCTTGTCGATCTTCTTGCCCAGCTTGGGGTCGCGCGAGAGGATGAGGCCGCCGCGGGGGCCGCGCAGCGTCTTGTGGGTGGTGCTCGTCACCACGTCGGCGTGGGGTACCGGGTTGGGGTGCGCGCCCGCGGCCACCAGCCCGGCGAAGTGGGCCATGTCCACGACCAGATAGGCGCCTGCGGCGTCGGCGATGGCGCGGAAGCGTTCGAAGTCGATCTCGCGCGGGTAGGCGCTGGCCCCGGCGACGATGACGCGCGGCCGGTGCTCGTGCGCAAGACGTTCGACCTCGTCGTAGTCGATGCGCTCGGTTTCGGGGTCCACCCCGTAGCTGACCACCCGGTAGAGCTTGCCCGAAAAGTTGACCCGCGAGCCGTGGGTGAGGTGCCCTCCCGCGGCCAGGTCCATGCCCAGCAGCACCTCGCCCGGCTCCATCAGCGTGAAGTATACGGCCATGTTGGCCTGCGAGCCCGAGTGCGGCTGCACGTTGGCCCACGCGGCGCCAAAGAGCTCGCGGGCGCGCTCGAGGGCCAGGGTCTCGACGTGGTCGACCACCTCGCAGCCGCCGTAATAGCGGCGGCCGGGGTAGCCCTCGGCGTACTTGTTGGTGAGGACGCTGCCCACGGCCTCGCGCACCTGGGCGCTGGTGAAGTTCTCGCTGGCGATGAGCTCGAGACCCTCCGCCTGGCGGCGCGCCTCGAGCTCGATGAGCCGGAACACGGTTTCGTCTCGGGGGATCATGTCGAGGCGATTATAACCGCCGGGCGGTATCATGAAGCCATGGAACCCACACCGTGGCGGGTGCAGGTCCGGCTCTACCTGACCCTGGTGGTGTTGCTGCTATTGGCCGTGGTGGTTGGCCTCAACTTCGCCCAGCGCACGCGCTTCTGGTGGTTCGGGGTGCACGAGGTGGCCACCGCCTGGTTCCTGCTGGCGGTGCTGGCCCTGGGCTTCGTCCTGGGGTTGGGCGCGGCCTGGTGGTGGGGGCGGCGCCGTGCGGGTTAATCTCTACGCCACCTTTCGCGACGTGGCCGGGGTGAAGCACCTGGAACTGGACGGAGCCACCGTTGGCGAAGTGCTCGAGCGGCTGCTCGAGCTGCACCCGGATATGCGGGACGAGCTCTTCGAGGCCCCGGGGGTTCTCTCGGAGCGGGTATCGGTCTTCCTGAACGGCCGCGACGTGCGCTACCTCCAGGGCCTGGCCACCCCGGTGGGTCCGGACGACGTGCTCGACCTCTTTCCGCCGGTGGCCGGCGGGGCGCTCGTTTTCTCGGGCACCACGGCCGGGCGCCGGGTCCGTCGCATCAGCGCTCTTGCGATGCGCGGCGGAGGTTGAGCGTGGGCGGACTTGCGGGCGCACCGCAGCGGGCGGAGCCGCCCGCCGCCGAGCTTTGCATCTGCTGCGACGCCGAAAGGCTCGAACGCCACCCCTTCGACCCCGACCTAGACGTCTTCCGACCGCCCCAGCGGCAGCACGAGGCCCTGGTGAAGCTCGTGCGTTCTGGCGATGGCTGCGTGAGCGCGGCCTTCGCGGAGGGGCGCACCGTCGCCTACGTGGCGTTGCAGAAGCCCGATCCCTTCGAGCGCTGGAGTGACGATCCCAGCGGCCGCATCTGGGAGCTGGGGGCGGTGGAGGTCGCTCCCGCCTGGCGCGGGCGGGGTCTGGCGCTGCGGTTGCTCGAGCAGACCTTCGCGACCGGCTTCTTCGATGACAAGGTGGTGATCGCGCAGCTGCTCTCCTGGCACTACGACACCGAGCGCAGCGGCGTGAGCCCCTATACCTATCGCGAGGCCCTGATCCGGCTCTACCGCAAGGTCGGCTTCCGCGTCTGGCGTACCGACGATCCCGAGATCGCGGGCCGCATCGAGAACGCCTTGATGGCCCGCATCGGGCCGGTGGCGCCGCCCGAGACCGTCGAGCGCTTCCACAAGCTGCGGCTCGCGGGCACCGCTCCCTGGGACTTTCCCTTTTGACGCGGCGGTAGACTGAGGGTAACGGAGGCGCAATGCTGGTAAGAGACGTGATGCACTCCCCGGTGATCACCATCTCCACCGGAGCCACGCTGGAAGAGGCCAACACGCTCATGTGGGAGCAGGGGATCCGGCACCTGCCGGTAGTCGAGGGCGGCCGCGTCGTCGGCATCCTCACCGACCGCGACGTACGGTTGGCGACGAGCGAGCTCTCGCCCATGCCCTACAAGCCCCAAGCGCGGGTGGAGGAGGTGATGACAACGCCGGTGCTGACGGCCGATCCCATGGACCCGGTCGAGGAGGCGGCGCGGGTGATGCGCGACCGCAAGATCGGCTGCCTGCCAGTGGTGGACGGGCGCGAGCTCGTGGGCATCATCACCGGGATCGACCTCCTCGACGCCCTGGTGGCGCTCACCGGCGCCCGGCTGCCCAGCGGCCGTGTCGAGGTGCGGTTGCCCGACCTCCCCGGGAAGCTCGCCAAACTGGCCCAGTTCTTCGCCGAACGCGGGGTCAACATCCACTCGCTGCTCACCTATCCCGACGAGGCCGGATACGTGCGCAACGTCCTGCGCATCGACAGCCTGGAAACCCGCAAGATGGCGGACGATCTGCGGGCGGCGGGGTTCGAGGTGCTCTGGCCCCCCGAGAAACCATGGTCCCGGTAATCTACAGGTCCGAATACCTGAGCTACGATTTTGGGCCCGACCACCCCTTCAGCCCGCTAAGGCTGGCGATGCTCGTCGAGCTGCTCGAGGTCCTGGACCCGGGCTGGAACCCCGAGCCGCCCCCCCAGGCGCGCCGCGAGGAGGTGCTCGCGGTCCACGCCGAGCGGTACCTGCGCCGCGTGGAGGCGGCTGCGCGTGGCGAGCGCCCCCCCGGCCTCGTCGACTACGGTCTTGGTACGAGCGACACCCCCGCCTTTGCGGGCATGGACGCCGCGGCGCGCTGGCTGGTGGGGGGCACCCTCACCGCGGCCCGCCTCGTCGCCTCGGGCCAGGCGCGACGGGTGCTGCAGCTGGGCGGGGGGCTGCACCACGCCCAGTTCGACCGCGCCTCCGGTTTTTGCGTCTACAACGACCTGGCCGTGGCCATCCACCACTTCCTGGAGGCCGGTCTGCGGGTCCTCTACCTGGACGTAGACGTCCACCACGGCGACGGGGTGCAGTGGATCTTCTACGAGGACCCGCGGGTGCTCACGCTTTCGCTGCACGAATCCGGCCGCTACCTCTTCCCGGGGACCGGCGGCGTCTTCGAGATAGGGCAGGGAGGCGGCACCGGCTACAGCTGGAACGTGCCGCTCGAGCCCTACACTGGCGACGCCTGCTACCTGGAGGCCTTCGAGCAGGTTTTCGAGAAGGCGCTGGCCTGGTTCCTCCCCGACGTGATCCTGGTGCAGGCCGGGGCCGACGCCCACTTCCTAGATCCGCTGGCCGACCTGATGCTCACCACCCGCGCCTACGAGCGCATCTTCACCCGCGTCCTCGAGGGGGCCGAGCGCTACACCGAGGGGCGGGCGGTCTTCACCCTGGGTGGCGGGTACTCGTTCGACGCCGCGGTGCGGGTCTGGACGCTGCTCTACTTCCTGTTGCAGGGCCTCCAGCCGCCAGGGGCGCTGCCCGAGGGCTGGTTGCAGCGCTGGCGCGCGCGCCTGGGTCACGAGCTGACGGCGACGCTGCACGACCCCGCGCCGCCGCCCGCGGTTCCCCGCCGACCCGAGATCGAGCGCTACAACCGTGGCAACGCCGCGCGCCTGCTGGACGTGGTCAGGAAGTACCTGTCCCCCGACTAGCCCGCTCGAAGTCGAGCAGCCAGGCCTTGATCCCTTCCATGCCGGCGAAACCCCCCACGCGCCCGTCGGCGTGGATCACCCGGTGGGCGGGCACCGCCAGCAGCAACGGCACCGCACGCATCCCCGCGCCCACCGCGCGCGGGTGCATCCCCAGGGCCTGGCCCACCCGGGCGTAGCTTTGGATGCTCCCGTAGGGGATGGTTCGCACGTACCTCCAGAGCCGGCGCTGAAGCGGGGTGGCGTCCTCCAGGTCGAGCGCGCCCTGGTAGCCCACAAGTTCGCCCGCGAAGTAGCGCTCGGCGAAGTCCAGGAAGCGCTCGACGTGCTCCCAGCCGGCGCCGGCGGCCTCGTCGCTGGGCGCGCCCGCGAGGCGCACCCGCAGCAGCCCGGCGGCGGTCGCCTCGACGCGTAGCAGGCCGACGGGGCTTTCGAAGTGCGCCCAGGCGGTCACGGACGGGCGAGGACGCCCTCGAGCACGACCGTAAGGAACTTCTGCAGCTCGCCTGCGAGGCTGCGGTCGGGTGTATGCCCCGCCCAGCGCAGCACCGCGAGCAGGAAGGCGTCGGCGATGGAGTTGGCCATGCGGTCGAGCGACAGGTCGCTACGCAGCCGACCCGCCTGCATCAGCGGCCGTAAAATCTCGGCAATGTATTGCGCCAGCGGCAGGGCTTCGTAGGCCGCGTGGGCGCGTTCCGGGTCGGGGTTGACCAGCTCGTAGGCCAGATGAGAAAGCATCTCGCGCCCGAGCTCGCGTTCGCTCAGCTCGGCCAGCCGGCTCCAAAAGGTTTCGAGCACCTCGACCGGCGGCACCCCGCGTTCGAGCGCGGCCTTGGCCTCGCCCCAGGCGAGCTCGAGCAGCTCGGCGCCGTAGTCGAGCAAAACGGCTTCTTTGTAAGAATAATAATTAAAGAAAGTGCCGCGGGATATGTGGCTGGCCTTGGCGATGTCCATGGCCGTGGTCTGTTGAAAACCGCGCTCTTTGAAGAGCTCGACGGCGGTGCGCAGGATTCGCTCGCGGCGGCGCTGTTTCTGGCGTTCCCGAAGGCCCTGCATAGAGATAGTATACCCGCTTCAAAAAGTGCTCATGCGGGCGGCGGGATGGCAGGAGGCTCGAGTTCCCAGGTGAGGTCGCGCAGCAGCCAGCCGCGGCCGGGGAAGAGCAGGTCGCCGGCGAGAATACCCTCGACCAGGTAGCGGCGCAGCTCGGTGGGGTCCACCCCGGCGGCTACGAGGTCGCCCAGGTTGACGCTGCCGTCCATCTTCTTGCTCAAGTCGTTTTTTTCGGAGCGTTTCCTGCGTGCGTGGGGATGGCGGATACGCAAGCCGTACCAGGCGTATCGTCCCAGCGGTGAAAGGTCGCCGCTGCGCAGCCCGGTCCAAACGCGCTCCATGGCGGCGACGAGGGGGACACCCCATACCTTGGCGGCGCCGCGAACGCTCTTGCCTCCCACGAAGACGTCATAAGGAGGTCCTGCGCCCAGGCTTTCGTAGGCGCGCGAGGGCGAGTCGATGACCTTGAGAAAGCGGCGGCATTCGTCGTTGATGCGGGCCCACTCCCCGAGCAGCGAGGCCATGGGACGCAGCACCCTCCCCGACTGCGGGCTGGTTTCAAAGCGAAACTCTCCCTCTGGGGTGTGCAGGTCGAAGGAGGCGATGGCCTCGAGCCCCTTCCAGTCGAGGATGCCGCCGCCCACCACCTCGCCTTCATGGAAGCGCAGCTCCAGCGGCGGTCGTCCGCTGATCTGCAGCACGCCCGACTTGCGACCCGAGTGTATTAGCTCGAGCAGGTCCACCAGCGGCATCGTACTCAGGTTGCCTTCCACGTAAATCCCTTCCCCGGAGCAAGCGTGAACAACCGCCCCTCCGATCCGGCGTAAACAGCGAGAGCGCGCGCCACTTCCCCCGCCTTTTCCCGCACCAGGGCGGCCACGCTGGGCCCCGCCCCGGCCACGAAGGCCGCCAGCGCGCCGGCGGTTTCGGCCGCGGCCAGCGCTTCGGCCGCACCCGGCATCAGCTCGAGCCGGTAGGGCTGGTGCAGCCGGTCGCGAGCGGCCTCGGCTAGCAGTTCAAGCCTACCCGTGGCCAGCGCCGCGGGCCAGAGGGCGGCCCGCGCCAGGTTGAAGCGGGCGTCGGCGTGGGGCACGTGCTCCGGAAGCACCGCGCGGGCCTCGGCGGTGGCGAGGGCCTCGGCCGGCACCGCGACGACGAAGCGCAGCTCCTCGGGGTATGGCAGGGACACGCTTCGCAGAGGGTCGGTGAGGCTCAGTTGAAAGCCTCCGAAGACCGCGGGGGCGACATTATCGGGATGTCCTTCGAGTTCGCTGGCTACCGCGAAGACGCCCTCCCTTCCGAGGCGGCCGCCCAGCAGCCGGTCGGCTAGCGCTGCACCGGCTACCAGCGCCGCGGCGCTCGAGCCCATCCCGCGCGACAGCGGCACGGGGTTGAAAACGCGGATCTCGGCGGTCGGGGCCTCTTCCCCGACGCGCGCGAAGGCGGCGCGGAAAGCCCGGTGCACCAGGTTATCGCGGTCGTCGGGCACGTAGCCCTCGCCGCTGTAGTGGAAGCGATCTGCGTCCGCCGGCGCCGCTTCGGCTTCCAGGTAGAGCGCCAGGGCGACGCCCAGGGCGTCGAAACCGCTGCCCAGGTTGGCGAGCGAAGCGGGGACGTAGACGCGGCTCATCTTCTGAAGTTTAGCCCAAGCTCTGAGCCAGGAATTCGAGGACGCCGTCGGCCACGTACTGGACGGCCAGCGCCGAGAGCAGCACGCCCAGCACCCGGGTGACCACGTTGATGCCGGTCCGCCCCAGGAGACGCGCCAGGTGGCCCGAAAGCACCAGCGCCACGTAGGCGAGCAGCAGCACCACCGCGGTCGCCCCCAGCACCACGAAGAGGCCGCCGGGCACCTCGCGTGCCTCGGCCGTGAGGATCATCACGCTCGTCATCGCTCCGGGGCCCGCCAGCAGCGGGATGGCCAGTGGAAAGACGCTGATGTCGTCGCGCAGGCTGGCTTCGACCTTTTCTTCTTCGGTTTCTCGTTCGCGATGGGCGAAGACCATGTCCACCGCGATCTTGAAGAGCAGCAGCCCGCCGGCGATCCTGAAGGCGTCGAGACTGATACCCAGGTACACGAGCAGCGCCGGGCCGAAGAGTGCGAAGGACAGCAGCACGCCGCCGGCCACCCGCACGGCGCGGCGCGCCATACGCGCCTGTTCCTGCGCGGAGCGTCCTCCGGCGAGGGCGACGAATACCGGCGCCAGCCCCACCGGGTCCATGACGACGAATAGGGTGAGCAGGGCCTTGGCCGCGAGCAGGATCACGCGATGAAGGCGGAAAAATCCTCGAGGATGTCTTCAGCGTCGTCCGAGGTGCGGGCGACGACCAGGATGGTGTCTTCGCCCGCGAGGGTGCCCACGATGTCGTCACGGCGCAGCTTGTCGATGAGCAGCGCGATGCCGCTGGCGTGGCCGTCCTCGGTGCGGATCACGAGTACGTTCTCGCCGCGGTCGATGTCCTTCACGAACTCGCGAAAGCGGTCTTCGATCTCGCGGGCCACGTCCTCTTCCAGCTGGATAGGCGCCAGCGCGTACTTGTGCTTGCCCTTGCCCATGGGGATGCGTACGAGGCGGAGCTCGTTGATGTCGCGCGAGACCGTAGCCTGGGTGACGTTGAACCCTTCCCTTTGCAGGCGGGTCACCAGCTCCGCCTGGGTGGATATCTCCTCTTTGGACACGATTTCTTGGATTTTCTTGTGGCGTTTTTCCTTATTGGGCATTGGCTCCGGCCTCCTTTTCGACAAGCGATTCGTAGATATGGTTCAGAATGTGTTCGGCCACCTCGCGCTTGGACAGCAGGCCGGTGGCCACGACGCGGCCTTCGGGGAAGATCAGCTCTACCTCGTTGTGGTCGCCGCCGAAGGCGCTGCCCGCGCGGGTGGGGAAGTTCAGGGCGATGAAGTCCAGGTTTTTGCGCTCCAGCTTGGCGCGGGCGCGCTCGTGGCCCGCCCGGGTCTCCATGGCGAAGCCGACGAGAACCTGGCCCGGCGCCTTGCGCCGCCCCAGCTCGGCCAGGATGTCGGGGGTGGGCGCGAGCTCTACGATGTTCGCCCCTTCCTGTTTCGGGGTCTTCTCGCTGGCGGTCCGCGCGGGGCGCCAGTCGGCGACCGCCGCGGCCATCACCACCGCGTCGGCTTCGGGAAAGCGCTCGAGCACGGCTTCGTACATCTCTTCGGCGCGCTCTACGTGCACGACCTCCACGCCCCAGGGATCGGGCAGCGCCGTGGGGCCGCTGACCAGGATTACCCTGGCGCCGCGGTCGCGCGCGGCCTCGGCGACGGCGTAGCCCATCTTGCCCGAGGAGGGGTTCGAGATGAAGCGCACCGGATCGAAGTATTCGCGGGTGGGGCCCGCCGTCACCAGCACGGTGCGACCTTCGAGGTCCTTGGGAGTGAGGTGGTAGCGCACGTGCTCGACGATCGTCTCGGGTTCGCTCATGCGGCCCGGGCCTTCGCCCTCGCCGACCGCGGCCAGCGCGCCGTGCTCGGGGCCCGCGAAGGCGTGCCCCCAGCCCTGGAGTCGCTCTACGTTGGCCCGGGTGGCGGGGTGCTGCCACATCTCAGGGTTCATCGCCGGCGCCCAGAGCACCTTGCGGACGCCGCCCAGGATCGTGGCGGTGATCAGGTCTTCGGCCAGTCCCGACGCCGCCCGCGCCAGCCCCGCGGCCGTGGCGGGGGCGACGACGAGCAGGTCGGCCCAGCGCGCCAGGTCCAGGTGGAGTGCGTCGCCCTCTGCGGCGAACCAGCGCGCCTCGGTGGCCACCGCACCGCCCGCAGCCACCGCCAGGGCGGTCTCGGTGGTGAAGGCGAGGGCGCGGTCGCTGGCTGCGGCGCGTACCTCGAACCCCGCTTCGCGCAGCCGGCGCAGCAGGAACGGCGTCTTCATCGCCGCCACCCCTCCTCCGGCGGCGACGAGGATCCGTCCCGAAGCGTGCGTTCTCACCGCTGGTCTACTCCAGCTCCGGCTCGGTAGGGTAGACCTCTTCCATCACCCGGCTCAGCTTGTCTTCGGGAATCAGGTTTTCGCCGATGACCAGGCGTCCCGTTAGCAGTTCCCGCATGGCCCAGGTGACCGGGTTGGGATCGGGCAGCTCACCCTCGATGGTGCGCATCTTGGGCCACTCGTGCGGGGCGAGCACGGAGTTCTTGAAGTTGAAGCGCAATAGTTGCTGCGCGCGTTTGGCGATGACCACGGTGAGTTTGTACTTGTTGTCGGTCAGGGCCAGCAGTTTGTCGATTCCAGGTTCCGCCACGTCTACCTCCCCTGCATGCGTTTCGCGATTTCGTCGAGTTCGGCTTCGAGGTCGGGATCGCGCTCCAGGGCCCGCTCGAGAGCCGGGCGCATCCGTTTGACTATGCGACGCCTCGTTAAGATTATACGTTCAAGGTCGGCCACCGCGTCGGCGAGCAGGTCGTTGACCACCACGTAGTGGAAGCGGTCGGCGAGGGCGATCTCCTCGCGGGCGCGCTCGAGCCGCTTCTCTATCTTCTCCAGGCTGTCCTTGCCGCGCAACAGCAGGCGCTGACGCAGCTCGCTGAGCGAAGGCGGGATGACGAAGATCAGCTGGGCTTCGGGCATCTTCTCGGCCACTTGCAGGGCTCCCTGCACCTCGATCTCCAGTAATACGTCCTCGCCGCGGGCGAGCGCCCGCTCCACCGGCGCTTTGGGGGTGCCGTAGCTGTAACCCACGTAGGTGGCGTGCTCGAGGAAGCCTCCTTCACGCTTGATGCGCTCGAAAGTGGCCTCGTCCACGAACCAGTAGTCCACGCCGTGGCGTTCGCCCTCGCGCGGCGGGCGGGTCGTCATCGAGATCGAGTACCGCAGCTTGACGCGTTCCATCAGGCGGGCGCGCAGCGTGCCCTTGCCCACCCCCGAAGCGCCGGTCATGACGAACAGGTCTCCTCGCACCATCTCCCCCTTGCCGCGCTGCATGCGCGTACCCTTGAATATTGCATAGAAAACGCGTGATATGCAACCACAGCTGCGCTCGCGGGCGGGGTAGCATGGGCTGGATGAAACCACCGGACTGGGTCGCGGACGCCCTCTTCTATCAGATCTTCCCGGACCGGTTCTTCCGTTCCGGCCGGCCGGCCCATCCCCGTCCCTCTGGACCCTTCGAGCCCTGGAACGCGCCGCCCACGGCGCGCGGCTTCAAGGGGGGCGACCTCTGGGGGGTGGCCGAAAAGCTCGACTACCTGGCGGAGATGGGTTTCAACGCCATTTATCTCAATCCGGTATTCGCTTCCAGCGCCAACCACCGCTACCACACCAGCGACTATCTGCGGGTCGACCCGATTCTGGGCGGTGACAAGGCCCTGCGGAATCTGCTCGACGAGGCCCACGCGCGCGGCATGCGGGTGATTCTCGACGGCGTCTTCAACCACAGCGGACGTGGTTTCTTCGCCTTCAATCACCTGCTCGAGAACGGTCCGGCCAGCCCCTACCGCGACTGGTACTACGTCAAGGGTTTTCCGCTGCGCGCTTACGGCGGAAAGCCCAACTACCAAGCCTGGTGGGACAACCCCGAGCTGCCCAAACTGCGGATCGAGACGCCCGAGGTGCGGGCCTACTTGCTCGACGTGGCCGAGCACTGGATACGCTTCGGCGCCGACGGCTGGCGGCTCGACGTGCCCGAGGAGATCGCCGACATGACGTTTTGGACGGAGTTTCGCGAGCGCGTGAAGGGGGCGAACCCCGAGGCCTACCTCGTGGGCGAGATCTGGCGCGAGGCTCCGGACTGGGTCGTGCCGGAGGGCCCGTTCGACGCGGTGATGAACTACCCTCTGGGCCGGGCGGTGCTTGGCTTCGTGGGCGGCGAGGCCTTCGACCGCGAGCTGGCGGCGCGCAGCGGCCTGGGCCGCATCGAGGCGCTCGACGCCGCCGCTTGGAGCGAGCGCCTGACCGCGGTGCTCGCCCGCTACCCCGACGAGGTGAACCTGTCACAGTTAAATTTGCTCGCGAGTCACGACACCCCGCGCCTGATCTCGATGATGCGGGAGGACTCCGGCCGCGCGGCGCTGGCGCTCGAGCTGCTCTTCATGCTTCCGGGCGCGCCCAACCTTTACTACGGCGACGAGATAGGCCTTTCCGGCGGCCACGACCCCGACAACCGCCGCGCCCTCCCCTGGGACCGTCCCGAGCGCTGGAACCGCGAGGTGCTGGAGCGGGTGCGGGCGGTGGCGCGGCTGCGCAGGCGGCGGCAGGCGCTGCGGCGCGGCGGTTTCGAGCCGGTATGGGCCGAGGGGCGTCGCGTAGCTTTCCAGCGCGACGAACTCCTCGTAACCGCGAACGCCGACGGAAACGCATGGAACCTGGAGTTGCCCTGCCCCGGATCGCACGCGCCCTTCCAGGGGCTGCTGCGCGGGGGCTACCTCGCCTGTCATGGGGGACGGCTCGCGGGCGCTGAGGTCGCTGGGTTGGGGATCGAGGTCTGGGCGCCGCACGAGGGTAGAGTTTGAACTGGCCTTCTACCCCCAACGAGTGGTATATTGACTAGCGTGCACAACCAGATGTTGTGTTGACTCAACGTTAAAAATAAAGTTCTTGCAGTACAGAGGGGTATATATATGAATGCGTCCATCTTCGACGAACACGCCAAAGCCATCGCCGAGCGCCAGTACCTGCAGCCGGGAGACGGCGACGTCTTCGGCATCTTTCGCCGCGTCGCCAACTGGGTGGCCCTGCCCGAGGACGAGGAAGCGCGCGAGGCCTGGTCCGATACATTTTACGAGCTGATGGCTAGCAAGCGCTTCTGCCCTGGCGGCCGCGTCCTCGCGGGCGCCGGCACCGCGCACGGCAACGTGCTTAACTGCTTCGTTCAGGGCGCTACCGCAAATCCGCCCGCGAGCTTCGAGGGCATCATGGAGGTCGCCAAAAAGCTGGCGCTCGTCACCAAGGTGGGCGGCGGCAACGGCGTGAACCTCGATTCCTACGTCTACCGCGAGCGGCCCGTAGGGGTAGTGCGCGGTATCGCCTACATGGACGCCGCCCACCCCGACGTCGAAGACTTCATTCGCGGCCTCATGCGCCCCTCCAACAACCCCGACGGCGACAAGGAGCCCCACCCGGTGCGCAACTGGACCCGGGTCATCTATGGCGACCTGGGCCCCGAGCTCACCGCCCTGGCCCGCCGTCACGGCGTGCTATCCGTGCCCGTGCGCCCGGACGACGTCATCGTCGTGGCCGACGATATGGGCGGCATCATGGACGCCGCCGCCGAGGCCGCACGTTTGGCGCTCGCGGGCGAGGAGCCGCGGGTGGATTTCAGCCGGCTGCGCCCGGAGGGGGCCGAGGTTAAGAGCTCGGGAGGCACCGCCAGCGGCCCCGTCAGCTACTTGCTCGAGATCTACGACAACTTCCTCGAGTGGGCCAACCGCGGCGGCCCCGACGCCGGTCCGGTGGCTACCCTGCGCTACGTCTACGCGCCGGTGCTGCGGGTGGTGCGCCAGGGCGGCACCCGCCGCGGCGCGGGCATGGCCACCATCGACGTGGCACACCCCGATCTGCTCGACTTCCTCACCGCCAAAGACCTCGACCGCGAGGCGGCGGAGGGCGATATCTCCACCTTCAACATCTCCATTCTCGCCACCGACGCCTTCGTCCGGGCCATCGAGGACAATAAGCTGTGGCCGGTGCGCCCGCGCCCGGTTCCGGGCAAGTACTACCTGCAACCCGTCGAGGGCTCTTACAACGGCGAGTGGCCCGAACTGGGCGTGGCCGAGGACGGCGCCCGGCCGGTCCCGGTCTACGAGGGCGGCGTGCCCGCCCGCTGGATCTGGCACGAGGTGGCTTGGCACGCCTGGGCCACCGGGGAGCCGGGGCTGATCTTCATCGACCGCGTCAACGAGAAGTCGGCCCTCAAGGGGCTGGGCGAGCGCTGGCAGATCCGCGCCACCAACCCCTGCGGCGAGATCCCGCTCACCGTGGGCGAGCCCTGCGACCTGGGAGCGCTCAACCTGGCGGCTTACGTGAAGGACGGCGACTTCGACTACGACGCCTTCCGGCGCGACGTGCGTACGGCGGTGCGCTTCCTCGACAACGTGCTCGACGTCAACGTCTTCGCCCTCGAGGACAACCGCGAGGCCAGCCAGCGGCTGCGCCGGCTGGGGCTCGGGGTGATGGGCCTGGCCGACGCGCTCATCAAGCTGGGGCTGCCTTACGACTCGGAGGCCGCCCGTGAGGCGGTGTGGAAGATCATGTCAGTCATGCGCGAGGAGGCGCTCGCGGCCTCGGAGGCGTTGGGCGCCGAGCGCGGCGTCTTCCCGCTCTATGCCGATGAGGCCGGCTACTTCACCCAGCTGGGCGTGAAACCGCGCCGCAACGTGGCCGTGCTGACCGTGGCCCCCACCGGCACCACCAGCATGCTCATGGGCGTTTCCAGCGGCATCGAACCGGTATTCAGCCCCTTCGTTTGGCGTCGCATCGGCGGCGAGTACAAGCCGTTGGTGCACCCGCTCTTCCAGGAGCTGATGGAGCAGCACCAGCCGCACCCCGACTGGGAAAGAGACGGATCCTGGGACTGGGACAAGCTGATAGGCGCCATTCAGGAGAACCACGGCTCGGTGCAGGGGCTCGAGGTCGTGCCCGAGTCCATCCGCGCCGTCTTCAAGTGCGCCCACGACGTCGGCCCGCTCGACCACGTGCGCATGCAGGGCGTGGTGCAGCGCGCCTTCGACGCCGAGGGGTACGTGGGCAACTCGCTATCCAAGACCATCAACCTGCCCCACGAGGCCAGCGTGGCCGACGTCGAGGCCGCCTACACCGAGGCCTACCGCACCGGTTGCAAGGGCGTGACCGTCTACCGCGACGGCAGCCGCGACTTCCAGGTGCTTTCGGTTTCCAAGGAAGAGGAAAAGCAAGAAGAGAGCGAACAACCCGAGGCCCCCGCCTCACGAGGCGGCAAAGAACGACCGGGAAGGCCGACTCATGAGCGCCCAACACGCCTCTTCGGCTTTACCGACATGGTCA
>Ga0256835_1000243_pt1 | contig 43802 bp, 50 predicted proteins | sample PIR30metaG_FD_185972 | JGI IMG/M metagenome (GOLD analysis project Ga0256835, IMG submission 185972) | Hydrothermal vent microbial communities from East Pacific Rise, Pacific Ocean - PIR-30 | ecosystem: Environmental > Aquatic > Marine > Hydrothermal vents | place: Pacific Ocean: East Pacific...
GGGGCGGCTCGTAACGGTAACCGAAGGCCGAAGGCACAGTCCAACCGGCCGAATCGACCCTGGCACCCTCCGGCAAGTACAGCAGGAGGGCCCGCGTCCAAGGGGGCGGGTTGAACACGACGTCCAGAGTCGCCGTGTCCCCGTGCAACCCCGTCAGCAACACGAGTTCCCTGGCCCGCTCGGGCCCCGGGTAATAAGGCAGCGACGAGGCCGCGTAGATCAACGATATCAGGGCGTGGGTGACTATCACCGTGACTCCCCGCTCGATTTCGTCTTCGGGGCCTTGGCGAGCACGGGAATAAAACTACCTCCAGTTGTCTCTAAGATTCCAATATCCACACTGTATTCCCCGTTGTCATCTATGAATTGTTCATTAATAATCCTAATTGTTTCTCTTTTACTTTTAGTCGGGGGTTCTATATATCTCACAATCCCATATTTTACATTCTCAAAGTTAACATATAGTAGTTCCTTTCTCCATAATATATAAGGCATGCGACCATTTTCGTAGGATAACCATTTAATCATGGGATATATTCCCCATAACAACTTAATTTCTTTAATTTTTCCTTTAAATCTCTCTTTAATATTCTCCTTAGTTTCATTCAAATATTTTTCAACATTATCGTTAATTGGCTCCAAATTTTTAACTCTTACTAACTTAAGATGTTCCTCGTCTATTCTCCAAATTCTAAGCCCTCCAAAGGGCATAAGTACCCTTTCAACTTCACTTTGATGAACATTATTTTCGATACTATTCGTATAATCTTCAATACGTAATCCTCTCCATTCATTGTGTTCTAATCCGTATAACCTACCATCAAACACAAAACCTTTAGCTTCTAAATTATTTTCTTTTATTGGGATTTTATAGTTAGAAATCTTACCAGATTTAGTAGGTTTCAAAACTACTTTTTTATCATTTTTGTACTTAATAATAAAAGTCCTCCACCTATTCAAATTCAATTCTCTATTACTTACAGCTAAAGTTCTTCCTCTTTTTCGCCATCTTTTTACATATTCTTTAACGTTTTCTTTGTCTTCTTTCTTAGGTTCTACCAATATTTCTTTACCTCTTAAAAACCTATTAATTCCATTTCTAGTCAAATTTAAACTTCCTATAAGTACTACATCGTCCCCTATGTAAACTTTAGCGTGAGTCCCAGGACCATCTTCTCCCTCTTCGCTTACATCTATTACATCAAAACCCTTAGCTGCCCATTTCATTAGTAACCCTTCAAAAGAGTTCCCATCGAGAGAATTTAATGCGTCTTTAGTTACTCTACGATCAAGAATTAGTGCCATATCCTTGGCGCAAAAAGTGCTCTCTGGATCAAGTTCCTCTAAGTCTTTCTCCAAGTCTTCAGGCGTGATCGTTACCCAGGGACTGAGGACGATAATCCTCTCCTCGGACGAGAACACGCGGGCGAGCCGGTCCTTGGGATCCAACGCGGTTACCCCTTCCCGTTTTAGGGCTAGGTCGGGGGGTGGGGACGGGGTGGGGCAACCTTGGACGCGATGTTGAGGGACTTCCTGGTCACGGACCTGGGCGCGTTCTCGGTTATATCCTACGTTCATCCGCCGGACGGTGCCCTGGCGCTGTTGAGGTACGTCCGGGATCCCGATGGGGACAGGATCAGGTGGGCCACGGGTGAGAGGTACAGGAAGGTGGACTTCGAGGAGTCGTTCGAGATACTGGAGAGGGAGAAACCGGGGTACGTGAGGGAGGTTAGGGGTGACTTCCCGGATCAGGTGGTCCCGTGGGAGGACGTGGAGGAGCACCTGAGACCGACCGAGAGGTTGGAGGGTATCGCGACGGAGGGGCCCTCGGACGAGCTGGAGGAGTTGGCGTTGGACGTCGTCGAGGAGCTGTCGGAGGACTCGGGCGTCCCGTTCTCCAGGTTCGGGGTCACGGGGTCGCTGCTCCTGGGCGTCCACGATCCCTCATCGTCGGACCTGGACCTCGTGGTGGTGGGCACCGAGGAGTTCCTGGCCGTGAGGGACGTGATCCTGAGGATCCAGGAGGTGGGGGAGAGCAGGACGGGTAACCTTCGCCCGTTGACGTTGGACGAGTGGAGGTTCGTGTACGAGAGGAGGAGGCCGGAGCTCGACTTCGAGACGTTCGTCAGGCACGAGATGCGGAAGGGGAACAGGGTCGTCGCGGGCGATCGCGTGTGCGACGTCCTGCTGGTGAGGGATCCGTCGGAGGTGAAGGGGGAGAGGCTGGAGAGGTTCGAGACCCTGGGTAGGGCGGAGCTCGTCTGTAGGATCTTGGACGATTCCAGGGCCTTCGACTACCCGGCGGTGTGGGAGGTGGAGGTGCTGGAGGCGTCGGAGGACAGGTGGTACGAGATAAGGGAGATCCGCTCCTACTCGCACACGTACGTGGGGCAGGCCTTCCGGGACGAGGTCGTGGAGGTGCGCTGCAAGGTGGACAGGAACCTCGAGACCGGGGAGCCCGTGGGGATAGTCGGGAGCACGAGGGAGGCCAAGGGCGAGTGGATAAGGGTCGTCAAGGACGATTATCTACCGCCCTTACCGGGTTAGGGAGGGTAGTTCGACTCCACGACCTCGACGCCGTCCGGGCCCACCTCGACCCTCACCAGGTACTTGACCCTGTGACCCGTCTCCCTCTCGACCTCCTCGACGCCTCCCCTGCATATGGCCACGAGCACGTCCACGATCTCGGCGCCGGCGTCCTCGAGGGCGGGGAGGACCGCCTTCAGGGTCCCCCCGGTGCTCACCACGTCGTCCACGACCACGACCCTGTCGCCGTCCTCGATACCGTTGATGTAGAGGCGTTCCTCGCCGTACCCCTTCCTCTGCACGACCTCCCTCTCGCCCTCGAGACCGTAGGATCTCTTCCTCACGATCACCATGGGCCTGTCCAGGGCGTTCGCCAGGGAGGCGCCCAGGTGTATGCCCATGGCCTCCACGCACACTATCTTGTCGAAGTCGAAGGTGTCGAGGGCCTTGACGAACCTGGCCGTGACCTCCCGCAGGAGCTCGGGGCTGACCTCCGGGATGCCGTCCGTTATAGGGTGGATGAAGTAGTGGTAACCGTCCCGGTCCACCACCGGGGCCTCCTCCAGGGACCTCTCGAGCAGCAAGACTGGGAACCCCCTCAGAACCTCCTCCCCCTCACGCGATCCAGGTCGAACACGCCCGCGTCCGATATCGCCATGACGGCCATCACGCCCGCCTGAACGGGGTCCGTGACCACGAGGTCCGCCTCCTCGGGCACGCTACCCGCCATGTTCAAGGATATCACGGGTATACCGTGTTCCTCCCTCAACTCCCTCACGGCCTCCGTGACCTTCCCGCCCATGAGGGAACCAGCGAGCACCAGGATACCCACCCTGGGCAACCTGGCCACGGCCCTCACGGCCTCCGCCAGGTTCTCCTCGCCCACCAAGGGGATCGTGTCCACGCTGATCCTCTCGCCCCTGATGTTGTGCCTGTCCGCCTCCGTGATCGCCCCCTTCGCCACCTCGGCCACCTGAGCGCCCCCACCCATGATGATCACACGCTTGCCGTAGATGTCCTCCAAGGGCCTCACCCTGTCCACGCTCACCACCACGTCCAACGAGCCGAGGTCCCTGATCAGGGCGTCCGGATCCCCGACGCCCTCGACCTCCAGGTAGAGCCTCGCCTCCTCGCCCTCGGTCTCCTGGTTGATGTTCACGATGTTCCCACCGTGGTCCGCGATCACACCCGCCACGTCCCTGAGGGCCCCCGGCACGTTCCTGAGCACGACGTCCAAGGCCAAGGTCGACAACGCGATCACCCCCGCCCCACGGGCCGTCCCGCTTTATCACCCTCCCCTCCTCAGGTACCAACCGCGATCCATCAAGTTCTCCACCATCGGCCCCTCGTCCGTGAGCCTCAACACCCCCACGCCCACCGGGTGCGAACCCAACCAATCCTCGAGGACGACCACCACCCACCTACCGTCCACCTCCGGCCCCTCCACGTCCAGCACGGAACCCGGTAGCACGTCCCTACCGTAGGTGAACAGTATCGCCGCCTTCTCGGTGACCTTCACGTTGACCCGTGGCGCCTCCTCCGAGAGTACCCTGGCTCCCTCGGGGTGGAGCCTCAGATCCCCCCTGGCCATCCTCTCCGCGAACGGCAGGCCGACAGAGAACGGGTGGGCCGTGTCCGGGAGGTCCCCGGGCTCGAACCGTGGCTCGGACGCGTCGAAGTACTCCGTCCAACGACCGGTCAACTTGAGGAACCTCCTGCCCGACACCACGTCCTCCACCTCCGGCACGCGGAACGCCTCCGCGAGCTCACGGGCCAGACGCTCCTTCTCCCGCCTCGATACCCGCTCGAGCCTAGGCCTCAACCGACGGAGCCCCCGACCGTCCCCCGGTATGAAGGAAATTGAATTTGGTAATACAGCGACGAGGCCCCTGGATACCCACCGGTATCCCACCGCCCGCTTTTGAACCGAAGCCCTTCCCGGTATCCCCTATCAAACTAGTTTAACAACCGATTAACTGTACCTCACCTATGGTTTCCTAATGATTAGAACCGCTTAATCTTAATATAATAGGGAGCCACCGGGCCGGCACCGGGTAAACCCTCGCGAAACACCGTCCGGACACGGGGGAAGTGCAGAGGGTGCCGGCCCCTAGATTCCCCACCCTGGTAGCCGCCCTGACGGCGACGCTGCTGTCCCTGCAGGCGGTGTCGGCCGACACCCTGAGCCAGTACCCGTACCAGGACATGGAAACCTACGTCTCGTGGCACATCCAGCAAGGGACGTTCTACTGGTTCATCCCGACGAGCCTGAACGGCCGCTACGAGCCGGAGTCCCACGATTGGGATTGGGGGGATATACTCGGCAGCGGCTTCTCGCCGGCGCAGGAGGCCTCGTTGATACTGGGCTCCCTGATCCCGGCGGCCGAGGAGGGTCAGCTGGCGAAGGATTACCCGGTGACCCTCGCCACCTACAAGGACAAGATCCCGCTGCCCGCGAACGAGTGGCCCGAGGCCAGGAACAACGTGGTCAAGGAGGTCCTCTACACCCAGGCCAAGGACGGTTCCTGGCCCGTCGGTGAGAAGGAGATCGTGGGATCGACGGCCTGCGGCGTGATAGACCTGAACATCGCGCTCAGGCTCTACGAGGAGGGCAAGTGGACGCCGCCGTCCCAACAGATCGTGCAGAACATCATTGAGGCCGTGAGGAAGGGAGCCGTGTGGCTGGTGGAAACGCAGAACTCCGACGGTAGCTGGCCCGACCAGCCCGGGGACAAGGTGAGCTCGGGCTGGTACACGGTGGCCGCATGCTTCGCGCTGCTGTACACGCTGCTGAACGCCGGGTACCTGGGCCTGACGAAGGCCGACTTCAGCCTGCTCGCTCAGTCCCTGGACAAGGGCGTGCTGTGGCTGATCCAGAACCAGAAGCCCGACGGAGCCTTCCCGGCCAACGTGATGGGCTCGAGCCTCAGCCCCGACACGCAGGCGTACATCATCGACCTGCTCGTCAAGGTGTACGAGTACGACGACCAGCTGGGCCTCGGCCTCGACAAGCAGAAGCTGCTCGACGCGATCAAGAAGGCCGTGTGGTGGCTGTTCGCGTACGAGGTACCCTACGAGCAGATACAGTTCATGAACCCGGGCTACTCCCACTACAAGGTCGACCAGAATCCCGACTCCTGCGGCGGCGTCGTGGAGTGCTACCAGTGGGGTCCCTTGGTCTGGATGAAAGTCGAGGTCACCCAGGGACCGTCCGACATGCTGCATAAGCCGATCGGGTACGGGCCGGGGTGGGCGTTCACGTACGATGGGCTGTTCTCGCAGGACGGCGGCTTACCCGAGACCACGGTGACGGGTAACGTGCTGAGCCACGCGCTGCTCGAGCTGTACTACTTCAACCCCGGTGACATACTGGACACGCTCAAGATCCCGGTGCCGAACCCGAACAAGACCGTCAACGTGAACGGATCCATCAAGTACGCCCCGACGCTGGTACCCCTGAGGAAGCTGTTCGACCCGAACTTCCAGTTCAACATCTTCGCCACGATCCAGTGGTTCATGAACCAGCAGTGGTGCTCCACCATCGAGAAGGTGTCCTGGTACGGCGGATGGCCGTGGCCGCACATGGGTGTCGCCGTTCAAGCGTGGACGGCGGAGCCCTGTAGGGTGAGCCCGTGGGCGACGGCCTACGTGATGAAGGCGCTGGAAGCCTTCTACGACATGAAGACGTTCTACAGCCTGATGAACCCGGTCCCGCCCCAGAACTCGAACGAGCTGACGCTCTCCAAGGAGATCATAGAGTACCTGAGCACCGCCCTGGAGCAGAGGATCGACAAGTTACAGCAGGACATCGAGCAGGTCAAGGAGCAGTTGAGCAGCCAGATCAATGGCCTGGGTACCCAGGTTCAGTACCTCTCGGGGCAGACCCAGTACCTCAACCAGTCCGTGAGCTCGATCGAGAACCGCCTCAAGAACGACGAGCAGGAGCTACAGTCCTTGAAGAGCGAGCTGTCCAACCTCGAGAACGAGGTGAAGTCCAACTCCCAGGGTCTGCAGTCCCTGAACCAACAGGTGTCGTCGATGAACGCGGAGTTGAAGAACCTCGAGCAGGAGCTGTCGAACCTGAAGAGCGAGGTCGATCAACTCGAGAGCGACGTGAACGGTCTGAAGAACACGGTGTCTGAGCTGGAGAAGGACGTGAACGACCTGGAGAACACGGTGAAGAACCTCGGCTCCGGATCGCAGGGGTCGTCGTCCTCGGGCGTGTCCTCCGAGGAGGTGCAGAAGCTGGAGGGTGAGATCCAGACGCTGCAGGATGAGCTCGGCAAGGTCCAGCAGGATCTGAAGGCGCTGGAGTCGACGTTGGAGGCGTTGAAGTCCGAGGAGGAGAAGGTCAAGGGTGAGGCGGACGCGAACGCGGGCGAGATCCAAGCGTTGGAGTCGACGGTGAAGGAGTTGGAGGGGACCGTCTCGTCGCTCCAGGAGTCTCTGAAGTCGCTGTCCGACGAGGTGAAGGGGCAGGGGAGCGACGTCGAGGCGTTGAAGGAGAAGGTGGGTGAGATAGAGAAGAAGGTGAGCGACCTGGAGTCGGTGGTGGAGTCGTTATCGCGGAAGGTGACGGACCTGGAGGCGAGGGTTTCGACGGGTGTCTCGCCGACCGAGTTCGAGGGTTACGTGAAGGAGGTTAAGGTGCTGGAGAGCAAGGTGGAGGCGTTGGAGAAGGAGATCCAGGAGTTGAAGTCGGAGGAGAAGAGCGCCGGCGGTTCGTCGGGATCGAGCGCGGGTTCGACGACCACGTCGCCCGCGCCGACCTCGACCAGGCACGGGTCGCCGGTGGTTCCGATCGTGTTGGTCGGGGCGTTGGGCGCGCTGGCGGCCCTCCGGACGCGCCGGTAGTTTTTTCCTCCCCTTTCACACGTCCCCGTTCCTCCGGGGCGTCGGCTTGGGCCTTCCCGAGGGTTGGAGGGAGGATTGGGAGGAGGAGGCCATCCGCGCGTTCCTCTCTTGTTGTCCGTCGGGCGGTGGGGCGGGTGAGGACGACGCCGCGGTCCTCCCGGGTGGTCTGGTTCTGAACGTGGACGCGATGAACAGGTCGAGGCACGTGCCGAGGGAGTTGAGGGAGGAGGATCTGGGTTGGAAGTTCGTGACGGCCGTGGTGAGCGACGTGGCGGCGATGGGTGGTCGCCCGGAGTGGTTCGCGTTGTCGGTGGTTCTGGACGATCGCGTCGACGTTGAGAGGTTGGCGGAGGGTGTCGGTGAGGCGTTGAGGGAGTACGGGGCGGTGTTGGTGGGTGGGGATGTCTCGAGGGGTGAGGAGTTGTGTATGTCGGGGGTTTGTTTGGGTCGGGTCGTCGGTAGGGTGTTGCGTGCTAGGGACGCGAGGCCCGGGGACGCCGTGGGCGTTAGCGGTCCGTTGGGGGGTCCTAACGCTTTCGTGAGGTGCGTGTTGGAGGGTGTGGACCCGCCGGAGGGGGCGTACGAGGCGTTCGCGAGGCCGGTGGCCCGGGTGGATCTGGGGGTCGAGTTGTCGGCTTCGGGTGAGAGGGTCGCCGTGACGGATGTGTCGGATGGGTTGGTGGCGGACGCGGGTTGGTTGGCGCGTGTTTCGGGGGTTAGGATAGTGGTGGAGGGTGACTCGGTGCCGGTTCATCCGGCGGCGGTGGAGGCGGGGGAGGTTCTGGGTGTTGATCCGTTGGAGTTGGCGTTGGAGGGTGGGGAGGAGTTCGAGCTGTTGGTGTGTGGTCCGAGGGGCGTGTTGGAGGGGTTCGGTTTCGAGATCGTGGGTCGCGTGGAGGAGGGGAGGGGTGTTAAGGTGGTTTGAGTGTGCGCGGGTATCGTTATGGGGTTCGTAACGATTTGCGGTTTGGCGGACCCGCCGGGATTTGAACCCGGGACCACGGGGTTAGAAGCCCCGCGCTCTGTCCAGGCTGAGCTGCGGGCCCTTCCCTCCGTCCCGTGCGTGGGTCGGGAAGTTTATAATGTTTACGGGCGTGGGCGCCGGCGTACCCCACGGGGTGGTCCTCCCCGTCTCGGTCCGCCCCTTCTCCTCCTGCCCCCGCCCACGGGCACGAACAGGCGGTACTTGTCGCGGGTCTCTCCCTTTATCTCGGCCAGGACCCTCTCCTTGATCATGTCCTTGGGGTGCATCCTGAGGCCCTTGACGCGTTCCTTGATGTCGTCCAGGGACGAGAAGGGTTCCTTCTCCCTCTCCTCCAGGATCCTCTCGAGGGTCTTCCTACCTATCCCGGGCAGGAGTTCGAGCTGGTGGAGCCTCGGGGTTATGGGTCTGGCCTCGTTGAAGAAGCGGACGAAGTCCTCCTCGTTCGACTCGATTATCTTTTCGACGGCCACGGGTAGCTCCTCCTTGGCGGTGGCCGTGAGGTCCTCGTACCTTATCCTCTTGACCACGCGCTTGACCTTGTCCCTCTTCTCGCTGTCGGGACCGATGTACACCTCCTCGTGCAGGTCCAGGTAGGCGCCTTCCCTGGGTTCGAGGTCGAGGAGTATGAAGAAGTCCTTTCCCACGCCCTGGGCCACGGGTCTTCTCCTGTGGGGCGGGTCCTCTGGCCTCCCGTAGGGGAGGTAGTCGATCACGAGGGCGTGTTCCTCATAGGGTCCCCTCCCCTTGGGTTTCTTGTACAGTATCTCGATCAAACCCTCATCACTCCTCGACGTTTTCTAGGAGCTTATCGACGGTGCCCAGTATGCCGTTGACGATGTCTTCGTCCGCGCGTCTAAGTAGTCTCTTTCCTCCGAACTCGAGTATGGCGAGGACCTCACCCTTGGTCCGGGGGAGGACCTCCAGGATCTTGTTGACGAGGACCTCGGTTACCTCATCGCTGGGGGATATCTCGGAGACTATCTCCCTGAGTTCCTCCGCCGCCTCCTCCAGGTCCTCCTCGTCCAGGATGCCGAACGTTTCGAAGTACCGCACGGCCTCGGTCTGGTCGTACGTCAGCTCGATGGTTCTCTCCTCGAGGACGCGCTCCGCCACCTTCCTGGCCACGTGGACGTTGGTGGGCTCCCTCCTCCTGGCTCTGACGGGTACGGGGGGCAAGGGGGGACGCACGCCCGGGGTTTCAGCCCTGGTTCTCGGGTTGTTCCTGCGGTTTCAGGTGCTCGGGCCTGACTATCAGGTGCTTGTACTTGCCTCCGTCCCTGACCTTCACTATGTACGCGCGTCCCTGCTTCCCGACGACCTCACCGGTCCTACCGTGGAACCTCGGGTGGGGCATCCCCTTGTGCACGCTGGGGTCTATGACGATGTGGACCTTCTGCCCCTTCTCGAACTCCTGCATCATCCTGCCCAGGGGTTGCATGCCCCTCTCGCGTACCCTCTTGCGGAGTTTCTTCCTGGTCCTGCTCCTGAAGCCTTTGGAACGACGGACCATCGGAACCTACCCCCTCTCGACCAGGTCGTACAGGGCCACGGCCAGGGCGGCCAGTTCCCCCACGGGAGCGCCTACCCCGACGACGTCGTCGAAGTCGTCGGGATCGATATCGTCCATCCTCTCGACCGGGACGGCCACGAGGGCGGCGTCCTCGGGTATCTCGCGGGGCTCGGCCCGTGGATCCAGGAGTATCACCTCGTTCGCCCGGGTGATCCGCACGGCGTCTTTTAGGCTTCTCGTGACCGTTACGGGCACGTTGGAACTCTCGTCGGGGTACTGGAGGACCTGCTGGATACCGTCCAGCGCGGCCTTGGTCTCGGGCTCGGAGTAGACCACGTGATCGGCCCCGAGGTTCCCCGCGATCAGGGCGGTGTGGTTGACCCTGAAGTGGCTGAAGGGCCTGTGGTATATCACGGAGACCAGACCGCTACCCCCCTTCGTTGAGGGGACACGTCCTGATGGCCTCGAGCGCCGGGAGTCTCTCGCCGGCCAACAGACGTAGCATGGATCCGCCGCCCGTGCTCACGTGGTCCATGCCCTCGTAGGCCCCGCACGCCTTGGCGGCCGCTATGATGTGCCCGCCCCCTATCACCGTGAACGCGTCGGAGTTCGCCATCGCGTTGAGGACCTCGTAGGTTCCCTTCTCGAAGCCCCCCTCCTCGTAGACCCCCATCGGACCGTTGGCTATGACCATGCCCGCGCTCTCGATCTCGGCCACGTACTCCTCTATCGTCTCGGACCCGATGTCGAATATCGGGTGGTCCGAGGGCAGCTCCTCCACCGGGACCTCTACCCTACGACCCCCGTCGTTGAGGGCCACGTCCTTGGGGACCATGATCTTCCCTTCCTCGTCCTCCTCGAGGAGTTCCCTGGCGTCGTCCACGTAATCCGCGTACCCCTTGTCACGGAGGTACTTCCTCGTGGGCCTCCCCGGGTCTATCCCCTCGGCCCACAGGAACACGTTGGCCACGAGGCCTCCCAGCAGGATGCGTTTCACGTTGTCCATCTCGACGGCCCTGGCGATCACGCGCATAGCGTCCCCGACCTTGGAACCCCCGAGCACGAACACGCCGTCCTCCATCTCCTTCCTGACCTTACCGTCCAGCACCTCGACCTCCCTCTTCATCACGTGACCCACGTACGAGGGGAGCCTCCTGGTGAACCCGACGAGGGAGGCGTTGGACCTGTGGGCCGCGGCGAACGCGTCGTTCACGAACACGTCGAACAAGGGGGCTAGGTTCCTGACGAGGTGTCGCTGCGCGTGCCACTCGGGCTCCCTGTTCATCCTCTCCTCGGAGTAGAACCTGACGTTCTCCAGGAGCACCGCCTCGCCCGGTTTCAGGGACCTGATGGCCTCCTTGGCGGCCGGGCCGAAGACGTCCGGGACGTACTCGATGCCGTCTCCCAGGACCTCGGACATGACCTCGTGGTGGGGTTCGAGCGTGGTGAAGTCGGGGTCCCCGGGTCTACCCTGGTGGGCCAGGACGGCCACCTTGGCCCCCTCGTCCAGGAGGGCGGCGACGGTCTTGGCGTGTCTCCTTATCCTCTCGTCGTCCTCTATCCTGCCGTCGACTATGGAGGAGTTGATGTCGACCCTCAGGACCACGGAGAGGCCCTCCAGGTCCACGTCCTCGACGAACGGTAGATCGTCGTACATCGGGCATCACCCTCACTGTATCTTCGCGTGTCTCTCCCACATGTCGGACTCGTCTACCCCCAGCTCCTCGGCGAGCTGGGCGGCCAGACCGTCGAGGAACGACAGCATGAGTATCTCGGAGAACGTCCTCAGTATCTCCTCCTGGGGCTCGGGCAGCACCACGAGGACGTCGGCCTTGCCCGCGAGCTCGGAGTCCGCGTTCATGGTGACGGCGAGGACGTCGGCGCCCTCGTCCTTGGCCACGTCCGCCGCGTAGTTCACGAACATGGTCTCGCCCGACACGCTGAGGGCCACGAGGAGATCGCCCTCGCCGATGGCCCTCTCCGTGCTGTGCCCGACCACGTAGCACCTGGCACCCATCTGAACCAGCCTGACCGCGAAGCACTCGCCTATGAGGCCGGTCCTACCCATCCCGACCACGAAGACGCTCTTACCCTCCTCGATCTTGTCCTTGAGGACGCCGACGGCCTCCGCGACCTGGTCCTCCGGCAGGTTCTCGCAGGCGAACTTGATGACCTTGGACTCTTCCATCATGATCTCCTTGACCCTGTCCAGCAACCCGCATCACCCGGACCGAGGTTTAGGGGATGCCGGAGACCAGGTCCCTCATGGCCTCCTCGGGATCGTCCGCGAGAACGACGCCCGAAGCCACCAGGACGCCGTCGGCGCCCAACTCGATCGCCGCTTTAACGTCTGTTCCGTCCGTGATACCGGCGCCGCAGAGGACGACTGTGTCCTCGGATACCTCCTTCACGGCCTCTACCGTCGCCTCCACCACCTCCGGATCCGCCTTGGACACGGGCGTCCCCGTGCCTATCAACTCGGGGGGCTCGACGGCGACGGCGTGGGGCCGAAGCGCGCCCGCCGCCCGCGCGGCCACGGCATCGCTCGCGCAGACGACGGTCGTGAGTCCCTCGTTCATGCACGCCAGGCACACGTCCTTCAGGTCCTCCAGCAACATCCTCCTCTCCGAGTGGTTGAGGAGAGTACCGTCGGCGCCCGCTTCCCGAACCATCTCGGGCGTCACGTGCCCCGTCCTGCTACCGGGCTCGGCCGCATCAACGGCTTGGGCAAACACGGGGACGTCGACCTCCGAGGCCACGCGGGCCAGGTCCACGTGCGACGGGCACACGCCTATCGTGACGCCCGTCTCCTCCGACACCTTCTCCGCGGCCCTCGCCAGGGACAGGGCCCGATCGCCCACGGCCTCGGAGTAGGCCTTGAAGTTGACCAGGACGGGAGGAACCTCCGCCAACGGATCACCCCCGGCCAGCGCCCCCGACTATCACCCTATCAACGCTATCGGCCGGGAACACGCCGTTCTCCACGACACCGGGCACGGCGTTCAACTCCATCTCGAGCCTGGACGGTGAGGGATCACCCTCGACCCGCAGGTCCACTATCGGGTTCCCGTTGTCGCTGACTATGGGCCCGTACTTCCCGTTCCCCCTCCTGACCTCGACCTCGCCGAACGCCTCCAACTCCCTGATCGTGAACTCGAACGTCGAGGCCAACACCTCCACCGGCACGGGCACGGAGAAGATATCCTCCACGAGCTTCGACTCGTCCACGATTATCCACAACTCGTCCGCGGCGTAATCCACGGCCTTCTCTATCGCGTGACAGGCCCCGCCGCCCTTCACCACGTTACCTTCGTCGTCCACGGCGTCCGCACCGTCCACCGCCACCGGTATATCCTCGGGAGGCACGGGCGTGACCTCCAACCCGAGCTCCCTGGCGAAGGCGAGGGTACCCGGGACCGGCGCCAGCACGGTACCCTCGTAGCCCCTCTCGGCCAACACCCTCAAGAACTCCTCCACCGTGGTACCGGCACCGACGGCCACCAGATCCACTCCCAGATCCTCCAACATGTCGGCAGCGCTCTCGGCAGCCTCCCTCTTACCGCTCAACGCACGACACCCCGAGGCATTCATTAAACAGGGTCCTTCCCCCGACGACGCGGGTACCCGTCGTCTTGACGGAAAAGGTCGTGGTTATCGGGGCGGGCCCGAACCGCATCGGCCAAGGCATCGAGTTCGACTACTGCACCGTCCACGCCGTGTGGGCGATTCAGGAGGAAGGTTTCAAGGCTATTATAGTGAACAACAACCCGGAGACGGTATCCACCGACTTCGACACCTCAGACAAGCTCTACTTCGAACCCCTCACGCTCGAGGAAGTCCTCAACATCGTCGAGAAGGAGAACCCCATCGGCGTCCTCACCCAGTTCGGGGGACAAACATCCGTCAACCTCACAGTACCGCTCGCCGAACGGGGCGTGAAGATCCTCGGCACGTCCCCCGACGACGTCGACAAACTCGAGGACAGGGACAGGTTCTCCAAACTCCTACGCAGACTCGGCATCCCGCAGCCCGAAAGCGGCACCGCCACCGACCCGGACGAGGCCGTCGAGGTCGCCAAGGAGATAGGGTTCCCGGTCCTCGTCAGACCATCCTACGTGATCGGCGGACGGGCCATGGAGATAGTGTACGACGAGGAGGACCTCAGGCGCTACATGGAGGAAGCCGTGCGCGTGTCCCCCGAACACCCCATCCTCATCGACAGGTTCATCGACGGGGGCGTCGAGTGCGAGACCGACTCGGCCAGGGACGAGGCCGGCAACGTGATAACACCCGGCATAATGGAGCACATAGAGGAGGCCGGTATCCACTCCGGCGACTCCGCCTGCGTGGTCCCGCCCCAGACGTTACCCGACGACGTCCAGGAGACCATCCTCGAGTACACGAGGGAGATAGCCGACGCCGCCAACGTGATCGGCCTGATCAACATCCAGTTCGTGTGGGACCCGGACGAGAACGAGGTCTACGTGATAGAGGCCAACCCGAGGGCCAGCAGGACCGTCCCGTTCATCAGCAAGGCCACCGGCATCCCCCTCGCCAAGGTCGGCACCAAGGCGACCCTCGGGAGGGAGATACCCGAGGTGCTCGAGGAGATGGGCGTCTCCCCCACGGGCACGCCGAACGTGGTGGCGGTAAAGGAGGCCGTGTTCTCCTTCGAGAAGTGGCCCGGCGTCGACCCCGCCCTGGGCCCGGAGATGAAGTCCACCGGCGAGGTGATGGGGCTGGACAGGACCTTCGAGGCCGCCTACTGGAAGGCCCAGCTCGCGGCCGGCAACGAGCTCCCGATGGAGGGAACGGCCGCGGTATCGGTCGCCGACAGGCACAAGCCCGAGTTCCTCCCCGTGGCCGAGAAGCTGAGGGACCTTGGTTTCGAGATCGTCGCCACCCGCGGAACCGCCAGGTACCTGCGCGAGCACGGGGTCGAGTGCGAGGTCGTGAAGAAGGTCTCCGAGGGCTCCCCCAACATCGTCGACATGATACGGGAGGGCGACGTCGACCTCGTCATAAACATCCCGGAGAGGGGCAAGAAGGAAGCCCATCGGGACGGCTACCTGATCAGGAGGGCCGCGGTGAAGTACAAGGTTCCCTACATAACCACGGTCGCCGCCGCGAAGGCCGCGGTCGACGCCATCGAGATGGTTAAGGAGAAAGGCGTGACCGTGAACTGCCTGCAGGACATACACGAGGGCAGGTGGGAACCCAGAGAGGTGGACGCGGAGAGATTAGTCGGCGGGGGACAGGACAGATGATCGTGCTCGCCTCCCACGGTTCCTCCAGGCTTGCCACGGCGCTTGCCGAGGAACTCGACGCCGAACTCGCGGCCGTCGAGGAGGACAGGTTCCCGGACGGGGAGTGGATAACCAGGGTCCCACCGGACCTCGAAGGGACCGCCATCGTCGTCCACACGACGCCCGCCCCTCAGGACGAGAACCTGATCAAGCTCCTGATCACCTTGGACGCGGCCCGGGAGAACGGGGCGGACGAGGTCGTGGCCGTGGTCCCGTACGTGGCCTACTCCAGGCAGGACCGCAGGTTCGAACCCGGCGACCCCGTGTCCTTCCGCGCGGTCGCGAGGGCGATCTCCGCCAACGCCGACGCCTTCGTGACGGTGGACCTGCACGAACCCTCCACGCTCGAGTTCTTCGAGGTACCCTCCGAGAACGTGACCGCCGCCGAGGAGATGGGCAGGTTCATCGCGGAGGAACTCGGCGAGGAGGACCCCGTGATCGTGGGCCCCGACGAAGGGGCCAGGGAACTCGCCAAGACCGTGGCCGAGGTCTTCGACGCGGAGTGGGACCACCTGGAGAAGGAGAGGATATCCGGGGACGAGGTCGTGATCGAACCCAAGGAGATAGACGTCGAGGGCAGAACGGTGGTGCTCGTCGACGACATGATCGACACGGGCGGTACGATGGTGGAGGCCGCCAAAGCCCTGAAGGAACTAGGGGCCGAGAGGCTCTACGCGGCCTGCACGCACGCCCTCCTGACCAGGAACGCGGACGCGAGGCTGAGGGCCGCGGGCTTCGAGGACATCTTCGCCACGGACACGGTCCCGAACCCGTACACCGTCGTGAGCGCGGCCCGGCCCGTGGCCGAAGCCATCAGGGAACTCGTCGGCTGACCTCAGTCTATACCCAACCTCCTCCGGTAGTACCTGTTGGTGAGGGCGGCCGCGGGACAGTGAGCCAACCTCCTATCCTTCACAACCGCGGTGATCACGGGGGCGTCCGATAGCTCCTGGAACACGAGATCGTGACCCGCGCACAGTCCCACGGTGACGTTCAGGTCCGTCCCCTCCTCGTTCAACACCCTCGCCTGACCGGCCGGGTTGCACGCCAGATCGTCGGGACCCATCGAGGGGAGACCCAACTCCTCCTTCCTGACGCCACCCACCTTGCAACACACCGATACGACGTCGAACCCCCTCCTCTCCAAGAAAGCGCAGAGGGCGGAGGCCTCCTCGTGGAGCCCGACGCAGTACGCCACCCCTATCCTCCTCCAACCCATCCTCTCGGCCAACTCCGCTATCTCCTCAACCCTGGTCCACTCCATGTAACCCTCCACCTCGATCTCGGAGGCCGCACGGTACACGGGATCGTCGGCGACCTCCTTGAGGTCCCTGGAGTAAGGGGCCCCTTCCTCGCACGTGGCGCACCTCGGCTCCCCGCACCTGTCGCACCTCACTTACCACCGCCTCCCCTGGTCAACGTTTGGATCAAATGATCGATCACCCAGAGCAGGTACTCTATCCTACCCTGATGAATCCTTATGGGGCCGGTCCTGGCGAGCCTCGTGAGGTTAACCACGTCCTCGAGTTCGTCCCTGTACTCCTCGAGGAACTTGGACAGGGCCCCGTCGTCCGTGACCCTTGCGAGGTGCTCCAGGATGGCCAGGAGATCGTCCGAAACCACGGTGACGCCCAGCCTCCTGCTCGTTTCACCCTTGGCCGCCAGGAGCGCCGCTTCGTACGCCATTATCAGCGACACGTCCACCCTCGTCTCGTCCGCCGCCTGTTTGGCGTACTTCAAGAGCGTCCTGGCCCTCTCTATCAGGGTCTCCGCGATATCGGATATCCCGACACCGACGGAGGCCACGGCGGCCCCCTCGCCCGCCGGAGGCGACGGGGAAGGTGGCTTGGACTCGGGCTCGTGCGGCGTCGGGCCCGCGGCCTCCTCTTCCTCCGGTGGCGGGCCGTACGTTTCCTCCTCGGGACCGTACGCCGGACCCTCGGGTGGGGGAGCCGTGACTATCTCGGGGGAAGCCCCCCTCGGACCCCTGCGCTTACCGAAACCCCTGAGTTTCTCGAGTAGTTTCTTCAGCGGGCTCTCCCGCCTACCCGGCGGCCTGGGACCCTTCCTCCTGAACAACCTTAACTCCCCGCGACCGTGTGTTCACCCCGTTGGAACCGCGCCGCGATGAAAAACCGAACGGTGGAGGTACGAAGGGCACCACGGGGACCGGACCGTGCCCGGGCGGGGAGGAACCGGACGAAGCCGAAGCCCCTTCCAGGGTGATCCCTACCGCCAAGACTCCCCCCGTGTCCACGATCATCCCGGGCAGCTTTATCTCCGGCACGGACAGGACCTCGACGTGAATAACCTTCACGCTCGACGACGTGAGGAGCCTGACCCCGTACGGCGTCCTCAACAGGCACCTCACCACGTCATCGGCCACCTTACCCGGATCCTCCCGCACGGGGCCCGAAGGCTCGTACCAGGTCATCCTCGTGAACACCACCAGGGTGTTCCCGACGGGATAGGGGACCAACAGCCTGAGGTCCCTCCTCAACGCCCCGTCCGGCACGGAGTCCACCACGACCTTGACGCCCGGCCTCAACGCTTTCAACCTCGCCACCAACGCCCTCTCCAGCTCCCTGGCCCTATCGTCCCGAACGGTCACCACCGAGCAGTTCTCGGGCGGGCCCGGGGGAGAAACCCTCAACCTCTCGAAACCGGAGACCGGTGTCTTGGCGATCTCCTCCGACAGGAACGCGTACCCGTTCTTATCCACCACCCAATCCGCCTCAACCCTCCAGTCCCTCAACAGGATGTTCCGACGGTGAGGAGGGTCCGAGACCAGCAGGAAGAACAGCAGTCGCGCCTCCGTACCGTCGTCGGGTAACGCGGGCCCGAACGCGACGTTCTCGGCCCAACCGTGCGTCACGGCGAACGACGGCGGTTTCGAGTGGAATATGGCGCCCGCCCTGGCCATCTCCTCGGCGTGCGACCTCGCCATCCCGGCGAGGGCCGGATCCCAGCCGTAGGGCTCCAACCCCAGCGATTCCCTGTACGAGTTCACCAGCCCGTGGAAGTAGGCCGCGACGGGCGGAACCTTCGGGGCGTCCGCGGTCCCGGGCACGGAGGCCGCCAGGAGAAGGAAGAACGCCAGGGACACCGGAAGCCCCTCGTTCATCACCACCCTACCCCTTCCTGGTGACGAGGACCACCGCCTTCCTCCCCTCCCGTCCCACCTTAAACCTCTCCTCCGATACCGGCTCCCCGTCCATCATCCGCCTCAACCTCCTGTACATCCTATCATGATACCTATCACCCACCGCCACACCTACCTCGTAGCCCCCGAGGTCCACCTTGTAGGCCGCCTCCCCGTCCAACGAGGGCTCAAGGAGCGCCCTCCTGATCAACACGTCCCTGACGAAGGCCGCCGAGGGTTGCGATTCACCGTCGTGAACCTCCTTCACCTCCCTGAGGGAATCCCTGACCACCTCGGCCACCGTACCGTGCCCACCGGGCTCCTCCCGGTCCTCGGGACGTTCCGAGCGCCGAACGACCTTCTCCACGAGACTCCCGTCCACCCACTCCCTGAGAACGACCCTGGCCACGGTCTCCTCGTCCCACCCCGTCCTCTCCGCGATCTCGGACAAGAGCTCCTCACCGCTCGAACCCTCGTCCACACCGAACCTCTCCTTCAAAGCCCCCGGGTACTCCCTCTTGACTCTCTCCAACACCCTGATCGCGGGCTTCCTCGGATCCTCCAACTTCGAGGGATCCAGCACGACGGCCTCGGCGGCCTCCACGGTCTCCTCAACGGGTACCGTACCCGGGGTATCCAGGACGGCGAGCCTCCTCGACGCCCTTATCCGCTGGATCCCCCTCGTCTGACCAGCCTTCGGCGACCTGGGCGCCGCCTTGCGCCGGGCCAGGGCGTTGACTATCGTGCTCTTACCCACGTTCTGCGGCCCTATCACCGCCACCGTTATCGGCTCCTCCACACCCGCCTCCTCCGCCACCTCGTAGATGGTCCTCCTCAGCACCCTGATCCCCTTACCCTCCCGACCGCTCACGTAGACGACGGGACAACCCTCCTCCCTTTCCAACTCCCGCTTGATCCGCTCCGCCTCCTCCTTCGGTACGAGGTCGGCCTTGGTGAGGACTATCACCCTCTCGAAGCCGTGCACGTCTTGTAACCTCTCGATCGGCTCCCACTTGGTCTCCCTGGGGTACCGGATGTCCCTCACGTCCAGCACCACGTCCGCCTTCCTCAACGCCCGGAACACGTGCCCGTGCCTGGCCATCGAGACCCATCCCCCTCTCGAGTTTATTACCGGGTGACGGTTACGTTTCGGTATCGAGAGGGGGTGATCCCCGTGGCCGTGGAGGACCTGGAAGCCCTCGAAACGCTCCAAAAGGACGTGCCGGCGTCGGGCGACTCCGCGCTCCCGAGGTACGTGGACGAGAAGATAGTCCGGGAACTCCACGAGAACGGCGAGAGGATAACCCCGTTCGGTGCTTACTACAGGAGGGAGAAGGGGTGCAAGGTCCTCAAGGCCGCCGTGGACGGGGGGTTCGTGTGCCCCAACAAGGACGGCAGGATCTCGAAGGAAGGGTGCCTGTTCTGCCCCAAGATGGGTAGGACCATAATCACACCGAACGTCGACCCCAGGAAGAAGATCGAGGAGCAAGCCAGGCAGCAGATGGAGGTTTTCAGGGAGAGGTACGGCGCCGAGAAGTTCCTCGTCTACTTCTACCCCGCCACCAACACGTACGCCCCGCCCGACGTTCTCGAGGAGATGTACAACAGGGCCTTGGAGATGGAGGACGTGGTGGGCCTATCCATCGGCACCAGACCCGACTGCTTACCGGACGAGGTGCTCGATCTCCTAGAAGGTTACGTCAAGGAGGGTTACGACGTCTGGCTCGAGATAGGGGTCCAATCCTACCACCACCGCACCCTGCGTAAGTGCCACAGGGGTCACGGGCTGGCCGAGGTCATAGACGCCATAGTGAGGGCCAAGGAGAGGAAGATCAGGATCGTGAACCACATCATCTTCGGCCTGCCCGGCGAGACCAGGGACGAGATGCTGGAGACGGTCAGGGTCCTCTCGGTGCTGGGCGTCGAGGCCGTGAAGCTCTACCCGCTGGTCGTCCTGGAGAGGACGGACCTCCAGAGGCTCTACGAGAGCGGTAGGTACAAGCCGTTGAGGTACAGGGAATACATCCGCCTCCTGGCCGACGCTCTGGAGAGGATGGCACCGACCGTCCTCATCCAGCGCCTCTCCAAGGACAGGGCCCCGGACGAGGAGAGGATCGAACCCAAGTGGGACCTGTACAGGATGAAGGTGACGACGGACGTGATCAGGGAACTCGCCAGGCGCGAGTCGAGACAGGGCGCCAGGTACAAGGTCGGCCTGACCGCGGAGGAACTCACGCCCCTCGTTAAGGGCGCCACCGGGGCCCCGACTTGACCGTCAATCCTCTTCCTCAGGGCCGGCCTCCTCGACGCCCTCCCTCAGGTCCACGTCCGCGGTCTCCACTATCCTGGACACCTTGTGAACGACCTCCTCGATAAGGCTCGCGTCGATCTCCTCCAGCGGGTCCGGCTTCTCGTGGGAGGACGTGGACGGACCGAACCCGGGCATCTTCGGTACCTCCGACCTCCCGAGGGCGTGCAGCACGGACCACAGGACCTTCCTCGAGAAGGTCACGGGGTGGGCCTGGATCCCTACCACCACGGGTCCCACCGAATGGGCCACACCGTAACAGACCCTCGGGGAGTAAGCCCCGTGAACCGGGAGGACCACGGTGCCGAACAGGTCCACGTACAGGTCGAACGACACGACGTCCTCCCGCGTCCAAAGGGTGACGAGGGCGTCCCTCAGCACGAGACCGTGACCTGACCTGAGCACCTTATCGTCGTCCAGGAACACGACCTCGTACCTCTCGAGGAACTCCGGGACGCTGGAACACCTCCCGTTGAGCTCGTCCCCGAGGCTCTCCGCGGCCTCGTGCGGCGTCCCCTCGACCTCCAGGTGCTCGGAGGAGGCTCCCTCTAGTATCTCGATGAGATCCACGACTCTCACCAACTTGGCCAGGACCTCGGGGTCCGTCCCTCCCCTCCTACCGTACGCCTTAAGGGCCAGCGCCGTGACGGCCGCGGAGAGCGCCGACGCCATCATGGCCTCTTGGATCCCGATCACGGGGACCCCCAGGCCCCTCTCCCGGCTTGAAGCGTGAGGGGTGCGGGGCCGCCGCGGTGGCCGGGCTATAGCCCGCCTTCTGTAGTCTCAAGTGGCGGCATCCATCTCAGCGGCCCACCATCCCCCTCCGGCCCGGGTTCTCATCGGGGGCATCACCCTCGTATCATCGGGCTCATTCGGCCTCGCCCCCCGCGGGCGGCCCGTTTCACCGATCCCGCCGGCGTCCTCTGCGGGTTAGCTCGGGCCCCGTCGCCGGGGCCCTTCTCGGCCCCCACGGGCCTCAGCCGCGTCACGGCCATCCGCCGACGGACGTGTCGTTTCTGTGGCCGTTCCCCGGCCTCTCGGCCGGTCCCCTCTCGGGACCGCGGGCCCGGGCCCGGGGGCGGAGCTTCCCCCCGTCAACGGCCGAACGGCCGTACCCCGGGAGGGCCGGGCCATCATTGCCTTGCTCCGGCGGGCCCTTCCCCGGGGCGGGGTGGCCGCCAGCCCGCCCACCGCGGCGGCCCGTTACCCAACGTGAAACCGGCCCGGTTAAAACCGTTAGGTCCCGGGGGCGGAGGAACCATGAGGTACCTCCTCAAAGACCTCACGCTGATGACCAAGATCCTCGACGAACACTACAGGACCGGCGTCTCCCTGAAGGAAGCGTACTACAGGGTCGTGAAGGACCCCTTCTCCGTACCGACCCAACGGGCCAGGGCCATCCACAGGAGACTGATGGAACTCGGGAAACGCAAAGGCCTCTGCGAGGAGATAATAGACGACGTCGTCCAATCCGCCGACTTCGAGGACCTCCATCCCACGGTCAAAGCCGTGCTCGTGACCGCGGCCGACGAGATGATCTTCGAAGGGGAACCCCCGGCCCTCGTCACAGACGCCGCCGTCAAGACGATCAAAGACCTCATGGGCGAAGGCCCCGTCCCCTTCGTGCACGCCGTGTGTCACGACCTGGAGGACTACGACCTGAACCGCCTCAAGGAACGCGGCTACGATGACCTCTGCATAGAGTACCACTTCCCACCCGAGTTCGTGGACAAGGTCAGGGAAGTACTGGATCCCGACGAGATCGAGGACCTCCTCGAAGCCCTCAACCGACCCGCGCCCAAGTACGTCAGGGTGAACACGCTGAGGGCGGACGTCGAGGAGGTCGCCGAGAGACTCGAGGACGAGGGCGTCGAGACGGAACCCACCCCCCTACCCGACGTCCTAAGGATCACCCGGGAGGAGATACCGGTGGTAAGAACCTCGGTCTGGAAGGAGGGCCTCGTGTTCACCCAAGATCTGGCCTCGGCGGCCGTCGCCCACGTCCTCGACCCCGAACCCGGCTCGTTCGTCATCGACCTGTGCGCGGCCCCGGGGGGCAAAACCACCCACATCGCGTGCCTGATGAAGGGAGAAGGCCGGATACTGGCCGTCGACGCCTCCGACTGGCGCCTCGAAGCCATGAAGGAGAAGCTCGAGTGGCAAAGGATCCCCGATGACCTCGTGGAACTCAAGCACGCGGACGCGAGGGAGCTACCCGACGAGCTGGGGGAGGACGTCGCCGACGCCGTCCTCGTGGACCCACCGTGCTCCGGTATGGGCTCGGTTCAAAAGAGGCCGGAAATGAGATGGAATTTGAGTAGAAAATCCATAAGAAAATACGCAAAACTTCAATATGAAATACTGAAAGCTGCGGTTCAACTAGTGAAACCTGACGGTACAATTGTTTACTCCACGTGTACCATGTCCGTTGAGGAAAACGAGGGAGTCATCCGCAGAATCCTTAGAGCGTTCGACGACGTTAGCTTGGAGGAAGTTCATTTACCCTTCGGTAGAAGTGGGAAATTACCGGAGACTCGGAGGTTTTACCCGCACGTCGACGACTGCCAGGGGTTTTTCATCGCTAAATTAAAAAAGGGGTAACCCACGGTTGTAATACGAATAAGGGAGTAGGGGGTGAAACGGTTGAGGGGTGTGGTGGCGACACTCGTGGCCGCGATCCTGGCGGCCGTGGTGCCGGCGGCCGCTCAGACCGAAACGCTCACCGCGGTGTGCACCGGACCGTGGGAGGTCAAGCTCAACCTCACCAACACGCTGAACGTGCCGGCGGACGAGCTGATAGAGGTGCCGGCGGCGAACACCGAGTGGGGTTACGCCGTCTACGGCGTGTTCAAGGCCGGCGACGACACCGCGACGCTCCTCGTGGACCTGACGCCGGTGTCCATGTATCAGGCGGGCAACTCCACCGTAGAGATATCCACGCAGTTCATGGTGTGGTATCTAGCCCACAAGCCCAGGGTTTACTGCAGGCACTGCAAGTGTAACTGGTTCTGGGCCATAGAGGAGCAGTCCCCAACGCTCCTGGCGCTGGCGCTGGAGCCGAAGAGGTTCCCGATCGGTGAGACGTTGACCTTGGTGAACCCGGACAACGTGCAGATCGAGCTCAACGGTCAGCAGGTGACCCTGACCAGGGACGTCCTGGAGAAGGTCTGTGAGGCCGTGGCCACGTACGAGTACGACCTCGGCGCCGACGTGGGCCTGCTGCAGTACGTGGTGTTCAAGAACCTGCTGACGTACCTGAACCAGCCGGCGAGCACGTCCACCAGCACGTCAACGACGTCGACGACCACGTCGGCCACCGCGACGGCTACGACGTCCACGAGCACGGCCACGGCGACCGCGACGACCACCGAGAGCACCGAGAACACGTCGACCAGCACGTCGACAACGACGAGCACGTCCACGAATACCTCCGAGGTGGAGCAGGAGGCCGCTCAGCTGGCGCAGCAGTTCGCTCAGGTCAACTCCAGCACGGTCCAGGAGGAGATCAGCGACGCGCTGAGCCAGCTGGGCGTCGTGATCCAGCAGATCGCGAGCAACCCGCAGGTCCAGCAAGCGGCTAGCACGGCCAGCAACCTGTTCCAGTCCGTACCGCTGTTCCCGGTGGCGCTGCTGGGTCTGGTGGTGCCGGTGTTCGCCAGGAGGCGCTGAACGCCCCACCTAAATTTTTAAATATCCGAGCTTGCCCCGCGTCAATCGGCCGGGGCGCGGCCGCAGTCTAGTCTGGTAGGACGCGGGCCTTCCGAGCCCGTTGCCCGGGTTCAAATCCCGGCGGCCGCACCAAACCGAGAATCGTTACGAACCTCGTAACGATACCTCGAGGAGGAAGAGAAGGGCCTCAAGCCGCCAGCTCCTCCCTCTTCTCCTCCGGACCACGCCTGATCTCCGTGGCCTCCCTCAACACCTCCCACGCACGGAGCAACTCCTCGCCCGCCTCCGTAACCTTCCAACCCGACATCATCTTCGTCCTCCTGAGCAACTCCACGGCTTTCTTCGCCTGAGACACGGTCACGTCCGCCCTGTTCAACAGCTGCTTCGGGAACTTGGCCAACTTCTTCGGACTCATGCCGCCCCTCCTCAGGTGCCTCACGGCCTCCAACACCCTCGTGGCCACCGGCGTGATGGGATGCCTCAGTTTCAGGATCTCCATCGTCTGTCCCCGGTGTATCGCGTTCTTCAGGTGCTGACCGGCCCTCGTGAGGATGATACCACCCGTCAGCAGCTCGTCGACGACGCCCCTCGACTCCAACTTCGACAACCACTCGTCCACCTGATGCTCCTCGAACCCGTACCTCTCGCACACGTCCTCGATGAACTCCTCCTTCTCCACGGCCTCGACCCTGTGCAGCCTGTGGACGAGTTTGGCCTCGTTACCGGTCAGGAACGGGGCCCTCTCCACGTTCTTGGAGGCCTTGGCCGCCACGAGACCCCTCGACGTGATGGCCGCCTGAGAGACCAACTCGGCCTCGTGAGCCTCGTGCAGCCACTCGGTGGAGGGCGCCTCGAAACCCAGGGACACGGTCACGGCCTTGACGGCCTCCGCCTTCACCGGGGTACCCAGACCGTGGAGTACCCTCTCACCCTCCTCGGTCAACACCCAGATGGGCTTACCCTTCTCCTGACCGTAGTCGCACACGGTCTTCACGAGCAGACCGTGGGCCTCCAACTCCTTGAGCTCCGTCGAGGGATCCGGATCCTTCTCACCGTACTCCTCCACCAGCACCTGCTTGATCCTCTTCAGGGTCGGCGCCACGTTCGGGTTCTCCTCGGGGTTGTACAGGTCGTTCACTATCCTCAACAGCCTGAATTCGTGGGGTCTGATGCTGATCGGCGGGACACCGAGGTGGTCCTCACCGACCATCTCGTAGGCCCTGAGCACGTGCTCACCGGCACGCGTCAGCCTACCCTCCCAGACGTAACCGAGCCTCTCCAGCCTGGCCATGTCCTCGGGTTCCTCTCCCTCCGCCACGGCCTTGACGTCCCTCATGATCGAGGGCGAGATGACCACGTGCATGACGGGTACGGCCTTCTCGATGGCGAACTTAACCTCCCTACCCAGCGCGGTCAGGGTGTAAGTCCTGCCCCCGTTCACGGGCGGGGAGATGACCAGCATCCTCATCGCTTCGAGCGCGTGGATCACGTTCTCGGGTATGTCCAGCGTCTCCCTGTACTTGATCAACGACTTCATCGTGCCCGGACCGGGCGGGAGCCTCGCCACCCTACCCGCCACGTCCTGCGTGACGTACGGCTTCGGGGTCGCCTCCAGGTACGCCGCCAGTATCAGCTCACCGGCCTCCGTGAACTCCTCGCCCTCGGCCAGTCCCCTCTCCTCCAGGAGCTCGCCCCACTCCTCGGGCACGAACGAGAGGATCGCGTGCTTCAAGGCGAGAACCGTGTCCGATCCGACCCACCTGTCGAAGGGCCACTCCCTGGGTTCCTTGCCCAGGATCTCGACGGCCTTCACCACGGCCTCTGCGGCCAGCTCCCCGGCCTCGGTCAGCTCCCACTCGTTGGGACCGACCCTCTCCATCAAGCCCTGAAGCTCCAGCTCCAGGAGCCTGGTGGGGACTATCTCGGTCACGGCTTCCGACTCCTCGGCTATCTCCCTGGCCTCCTCCCTGGAGCCCATCTCCTTCAGCGTCATCAGCAGATCCGCATGGTCCCTGAGCAGCAGCAAGATCCTCGACCCCGCCGCGCGCTTATAAATCTAGTATAAAAAGCTATCCAGAGTTAACTGCCTTCCCACGTCCACGCGGTCCAGCGCCGCACGAGCAGGACCCTTTAGACGTTCCGACAGGAACCCGAGGGCCTCCTCCCCATCCTCGAACCTCCCGACCTCCTCGGCCCTCCGAACGGCCTCCCTGATCACCCAAGCCCCGAGCGGGATCGGGTACTCCGGCTTGACCACCCTGATCACCGTCACGGACCTCGACCTGCCCTCTCCCACCATCGATTCCAACACGGCGGTCCTGACCGCCAGGAACGCGCCGCCGGTCTCCTCGGGCTCCCTCAACGGGCGTCCCGGACCCTCCGAATCCTCGAGCACGGTCACCTCCTCCGACGACCACGGGGCCCCGGGAACGTACACCTCGATCAGTTTCAAGGAGTAGGGGCCCGGACCAGCCAACACCCACATCTCGTTCCCGTAAAGCTCACCCCTCAGCACCTTCCAATCGTCCGCCGGTGGAAGATCTGCCACCTCCCTGAGCAGGTGCTCCGACACCATCGAGTCGACGGCGGCCACCGCCCATCTCGTCGGGACGAGCCTCCTATCCAAGCCCAGCAGACCCAGGGACAGGGCCCTGGCCACGAGGTTCTCGTCGAGACCCCGGCGTAGGACCAGCTCCACGACCGCTTCCCTGGCTTTCACGTCGTCCTCGTGGAGTTTCTCCAGCGGGCGGGGGACCCTCGGGGTCCCGTCGATCTCCAGCTCGCCCTTCACAAGCGGGCCGACGAACGGGGACGACTCGGGGCCCGATATCGTCCTCTCCACCTCCAACGTCCCCTCGACCGGCCTGCACGAGACCGCGGCCTCCACGTCGGGGTGAGATAGATCGTAGGGTTCCCTCCGGGCGTGCCTCCGCTCGCCCTTCCTCAGGGTCGTGCCGGATACCTCGACGACCCTTTCGAAGTCCAGATCGGCCAGGGCGTCGGCCTCGTCGGGTACGGGGGATCCCAGGCCGGGGGCGGCGTACACCTCGGGGTAACCGCGCCAGGTCACGTGGGCCGTCCTCACGTAGCCCTCGACGTCGCCCTTCAGCCTCTTCCTGACACGGGCCGTCACCCGGCTCCACACGCACGTGTCCCGACCGCACCATCCCCTGCCTCGGCACCTGGGGCACAACCCTCCCAAGGTCCGGCCCCCGTGACCTCGTCTTTATAATCGCGAAATCCGGAAACGATCGGGGGTGTTACGCTTGGTCGAGAGGGTGTCCACCGGAGTGCCCGGTATGGACGACATCCTGAACGGCGGCATCCCGGAGAGGAACGCGGTGCTGCTGACGGGCGGTCCGGGTACGGGTAAGACGATCTTCGCCCAGCAGTTCATCTGGGCGGGTCTCGAGGAGGGAGAACCGGGCGTGTTCGTGACCCTCGAGGAGCACCCCGTTCAGGTCAGGAGGCACGCCAAGGAGTTCGGTTGGGACTTCCAGAGCTACGAGGAGGAGGGTTTGCTCGCGGTCGTCGACGCTTTCACGGGCGGTATCGGTAGGGCCAGCCAGTACGAGAAGTACGTGGTGAAGGACCCGACGGACCCGGGCGAGCTCATGAGCGTGTTGAGGAAGGCCATCAAGGACGTGGACGCCAGGAGGATAGCCATCGACTCGGTGACCCCGCTGTACATCGACAAGCCGAGCGTGGCCAGGAGGATCATGTTCAGGATGAAGAGGCTGCTCGCGGGACTCGGCTGCACGAGCCTCCTGGTGAACCAGATCGCGGCCCACGAGAGGGGTTTCGGCGGCCCCGGCGTCGAGCACGCCGTAGACGGTATCATCAGGCTGGACCTGGACGAGATCGACGGCAGGCTGTGGAGGTCGCTCATCGTGTGGAAGATGAGGGGCACCGCGCACAGCATGTACAGGCACCCGTTCGAGATAACCGACGAGGGCATCAAGGTGGACCCGGAGCACGTGTTCGTGAAGGAGCGCGGGGAGATCGTCCCGCTGAAGGAGGAGTGAGTTCACGGCCCGAAAACGGGATCACGGGCGTCGTTCGGCGACGGACGGGGGTCCCACCGATGTCCGAGGGCGACGGCTTCGACCCTAGGTCCGTTATCAAGCACTTCAACTTCGCCCTCCTGATAGTGCCCACGGAGATGTTCGGGGAGAGGGCCACCGCCTTCAGACGGAACTTCTTCAGGAAGGTCGCCGAGTCGTACATGGAGTACGAGTTGATGCCCGATTACGCGTTCGCCGAGCTCGAGGTGAAGGACATCGTGGAGGACGTGTACGGGAGGATCCTCGGGGACGCCGCGGAGATAAAGGAGGTCGACGAGAACGAGATCCACGTGGTCGTGCACGGGTGCCCTATCTCGCCCTTCTCCATGCTGAAGAAGTACGAGGCCTTCACGGGCGTCGGCGAGCTAATCCGGGAGTCGATACGCAGGTACCCCGCGTGCCCCGTGGTGGCCCTCGTCGAGGAGCTCTGCCTGCTGGCGGGGTACGACGTGGAGATAGAGCACGAGCCGGAGGGAGAGTGCTCGATGGAGTGCGTCACCAGGATCTCGTGGGGTTACGACGTGCCGAAGTCACGTGGGAAGGGCGAATCTGAGTAACGCCGCCACCCCACCCAGTTCCTTCAACCTCTCCCCCCACTCGTGCTCCGTGCTCACGATGAGAACGTCCGCCCCCGTCCGCTCCGCGTACTCCACGGCCTTCAGGAGCTCCTCGTCCCCCTCCACCATCGCCCTCCTGAACAACTCGTCGGCGACCAGCAACACCTCCACGGCGCCTATCTCCGCGGCCCTCAGGCACTCCTCCTTACCGTACGCCACCGTGTCCTCCCCCTTACCGATCCTCTTGAACACCTCCTCCAGATGCTTGACCTCCTCCGCTATCCTCGCCTCCTCGACGGCCCTCTCCACGGCGCCCCTCTTGATCATCTCGATGAGACCCGCCTCGCCCGACGACCCGGTGTCCTCGACGACCGCGTCCAGCCCCCTCTCCTCCCTGAGGAACGAGGCGAAGTCCGACTTGACGAACCCCGGTCCCCCCACGACCACGTGCTCCACGTCGTGCTCCTCCACGACCCTCTCTATCTCGTCCGCCAGCCTGTGGAAGAACTCCATCATTTCCGCCCTCCTGTCCCCGCCGCTCTTCCCGGGCACGTTGTGCTTGACCCTACCCACGACGTCGAGACCGTAGTCCCTGACCAGCCCCAACACCCCTTCACCCGCGTCCACCGAGACCAGGAGCACGGGCGGTCTCGAGGCTTCGGCCTCCTCGATCCTTTCCAGATCCTTGTCGCTCCAGCCCTCCTCCTTCACCACCTTGATCCTCTTCCCGGGCGTCACGTTGATCGTGTGGTGGGAACCGGACTCGGGACCGTGCTCGATGATACCCTTGATCCTGAGCCTGTTCGAGTACCTGTCGAAGGCGACGTCCTTCACCCTGACCCCGATGTAAACGGGTCTACGCTCGCCCTTGTCCCTCCTTATCGTCTCGGCGCGCTCGTCCTTTACCCTCCTCTTCTCGAGGGCGAACACGAGGTCGCCTTCCCTTATCACGTGGTAAAGGTGCCACAGGTCGTCCAGGTTCTCGGGTAGAAGCTCCAGGCTACCCTTGTCCAGCTCTTCCTCCACCACCTTCACGATCGATCACCCCCGCTTCCTCCAGGATCTCGAGGAAGACCTCCTCGTAGGGTCCGCCTATCTCACGGGCGCCTTCCAGGGCCGATTCGACGAACTCCCTCCAGCGCTCGAACCCTGACTTGGAGTACTCGACGGCCTGGATGGCCATGTCGGCCAGGTCCGCCAGCTTGGCCACCTTACCCTCCGGGGTCTCGCACTCCTCGTACTCCTCCCAAAACCCTTTGGTTTCCTCGTCGAAGATCTCCTCGGCGGCCCTCCTCTCCGCCTCGCTCTTCACGTCTCGCCCGTAGATCCTCGAGGCTACGGCGTCTAGGTCCAGAGCCAGCGCCTCCGGCAGGTCGTGAAACAAGGCCACCAGGACGGCCTTGCAGGGGTCCACGTCCACACCCTTCTCCCTCAACCTCCTGGCCATCTCCCAGGCGAGCACCGCGGCCCCGAAGGAATGCTCCGCTACGCTCTCCACCGAGCACCTCGGTACACCACGTACCAGCCAACCCGTTCTGGGCACCTTTTTCAGCCTGTACACGGCCTCGACGAGACCGGTCATCCTACCACCCTCGGGGGGTGACCCCCGACGCCCTCGAAGGGTTTCTGGGCGGCGGCGGAACTGTCCACGTCGGTCGTGGCCGGGGCCGTGACGGGATGGATCCTATCCCGGTACGTTCATGCCAAGGTCTGGAAGGCGCTCCTCCCCGCCATCGGGGTTGTGGTGGGGTTCCTGGCCGGTCTGGCCGGCCTGGCCAGGGTTCTCTCCGAGGAGGGGGGAGGAAGGGGATGAAGGGTGTCCGGGTCGAGGAGATCCCGGACCTGGACCGGCGGAGGTTCAGGATAGCCGTGGTGGGTCCCGAGAACGCCGGGAAGAGCACCCTCGTCAACGCCCTCCTGGGTCGGGACGTGGCGGACGTCTCCCCGACCCCGGGTACGACGAAGTCCGTCTCAAGGTTCAGGTGGAAGGATCGGGGCCTGGACGTTACCGTGCTCGACACGTTCGGCGTGGCCGGGGCCGATGGTCGTAGGAGTAAGCGAGGCGTCAAGGCCGAGGACCTCGTGGAGGCGTTGGGCCGGTACGACCTGGCCCTCTACGTTGTGGACGCTACGAAACCATTGGGTCCGGAGGCGCTGAGGGCCCTTCACGTGATCAAGTACTCGGCCGACCTGGAGACCGTGTTGGTGGCCAACAAGATGGATCTGGTCCCACCGGACGAGAGGGACGAGGTCCTGAATAGGATAAGGGAGAGGACCGGACACCGACCCGTACCCGTGTCCGCCCTCACCGGCGAGGGGCTCGGACGCCTGGTCAGCGAGCTCGAAAGGAGGATTAAAAGGAAGACCCGGGCGCTCCCGAGGGCGTGAGAAGGCGGGGATACGGGTTGAGGGTAGTGGAGAGCGAGAAGGACCTGGAGAGGCTCAACCCCTTCGTCGTAGTCGGCGCGGGCGGTGGCGGCGAGAAATTCGCCACGCTCCCTACGGTCGAGGCCGTCGCCATGGTCGACGACGATCCCAGGAAGGAGGGCACCGTGGTGGCCGGCCTGAAGGTCACGAGGGACCTCGACTCCGCGATGGAAGATGCCGAGTCCGTCGCCATCATGCTACCCAAAGGGGCCGAACACAGGGCCCTCGAGGTGGCCGTCCTGGCGATCAACCGAGGCCTCAACGTGGTCACGTCCTTCAGATCACTCCCCCTGTCCGAACACCCCGCTCTCGTGAGACTCGCCGAGGAACGCGGCGTCGAGATAATGGAGCTCAGCGACAGGCTTGACGTCGTCAAGGAGGTCGCCGGGGACGCGCCCGAGAAGTGCACGGAGGTGGTCCCCAAGAAGGACGAACCCGAGACCGACGTCCCCACGGTGTTCGTCGGCGGGACCTCCCAGGAGTGCGGTAAGAGGACCACGACCTTCGCGCTCGCGGAGGGCCTCGAGGAACTCGGCTTCGAGGCGGCCACCGTCGGGACCGGGGAGTTCGCGGCCCTACGGGCCGACGTGGGTTTCAGGGCGGGCTCCCTCTGCGTCATGGACGTGGCCTCCGCCGTCGCCCACGCCGTCGACCACGTGGCCGAGGTTAAGGACCCGGACGTGATCGTTGTCGAGGGCCAATCCTCCCTGACCGAACGGGGTAACCCCCACCCGAGACCCCTGTACATGGGCATCCTGCTCGGGTCCTCCCCGGACTCCGTGGTCGTGTGTCACAGACCGAACCACCCGTTCCGGGAGCCCAGGGGCGTGGTCGACGAGATAAGGGCGATACGATCGGTGGAACCCGGCGTGGAGGTGGCGGCGGTCTCCGTCAACCCTAGGAACCTCGACGAGCCCTTCGAGGACTACGCCAAGAGGATCGAGAACAGGGTGTGGAGGGAGCTGGGAAGGTGTGTACCCGTGGTGGATCCTAGGCGTGATCCGGTCGCCCTCGCGGAGGCCGTCGCCGATACGCTGGATCTCTAGGGGTGTGCGACGCGTGCTGGACCCCATCAAACGACTCTTGGGAAGGGGAGGGGAGGGTAACAGGCCCCCGGAGCCCGTGGAGGATAGGTTCCCCGTGGAGATCCCCGAGTCCGGGTCCGAGCGCGTCACGATAGTCGTGTCCCGCGTCTCCACGTACGACGAGATGATGGACCTCATCAATGAACTTTACGAAGGGAACATACTCATCATAGACGTAAAACCACTCCTCAAACGCAGAGGGGAACACGAACGGGCCATCGAGGAGCTCAAACGGACCGTCGTGAGCCTAGGCGGTTTCGTCGGCGTGATCAAAGACACCGTCATCCTCGCCACGGCCGATAACGTGGACGTGGAAAGGAGGTGAACCCCCTTGCCCAGATCGCGCATCGTCATGATCGGAGGCGCGTCCGGGGTGGGAACCTCCACCATAGCCCGGGAGGTGACCCGACGCCTCAACATCACCCACCTCATAGAGACGGACCACCTGAGGGAGGTCCTCCGCGGGGCCATAGACGAGGAGTACGCACCCACGCTCCACATGTCCTCCTACAACGCGTACAAGGCCCTCAGACTCCCCGACAACGTGGTCCCCGACGACCTCAGAGACCGCGTCATAGCCGGGTTCATAGACCACGCCTCCGCCGTGAAACCCGCGATAGACCGCGTCGTCAAGCGCGCCGTCGAGGACGCCAGCGACCTCGTCATAGAAGGCGTCCACATAGTACCCGGGCTCGTCAGACCCGAGGAGTACACCGAAGCCAGCGTCCACATGGTCGTCCTCTGCGCCGAGGAAGAGGCCCACAAGGAGAGGTTCGTGAAGAGGGCCATGGAGAAGGGGCGCGGTGGCAGACACCTGGAGTACTTCAAACAGATCAGGATAATCCACGACTTCCTGGTGGAGGCCGCGGAAGACCACGGGATCCCGGTCGTCGAGAACGACGACATAGAGAGGACCGTCATGGAGATACTATCCATAGTCAACGAGTACGAGTATACGATCAGATCCGTTCACGACCTCGAAACGTCCCTTAGGGAGGCCGAGATACTCAGGGAGCACGGGTGCAGGATGGAAGACATAGGTTTCCCGATCCCGGGACGCGGGGACGTCCTACGCGTCACCTTCAGGCGGGACCCCGTGACCGAGTGGAAGGACATCCTGGACACCGAGAAGGCCCGAGATTACTTCAGTCACCTGTTCTCGGCCTCCGACAACGTCCACTTCCACCGGGTGAAGGCCCCGGACGAGTCCTGCCTCGAAAAAGCCCTGGAGGAACTCCACGAGGAGGGGATCCAGGCCGAGGTCGTCCGTGGTGGGGGATAACTCCGGTTGGGCGAGGAGGACGAGGACTTCGTGAAGGAAAGGTTCACGATGAAACTGAAGGATCAACCCTGTCCCGTGTGCGGGTCCGAGAGCCTCGTCGTCTACGGTAGGATAGACGAGATACCCCACTTCGGAGAGGTCATGGAACAGTTCATCTACTGCGAATCCTGCGGGTACAGGCACTCGGACGTCATGTGTCTCGAGGACAAACCCCCCAGGGAGTACAGGTACAAGGTGAACGCCCCCGAGGACAAGAGCGTAAGGGTCGTCCGATCCCCGACCGGCTTCATCGAGATACCCGAACTCGGGATAGAGGTCACCCCCGGCCCCGCCGCCGAGGGCTTCGTCTCCAACGTGGAGGGCCTCCTCAACAGGATAAGGGACAACGTGATAACGGCCGCCGGATGGGCCGAGACGGAGGAGGAGAGGAAGAGGGCCGAGGAGATACTCGAGCGGATAGACAAGGCCCTCGAGGGCGAGGACGAGATCACCGTCGTGATCAAGGACCCCTTCGGTCACTCCGCCATACTCCCGGAGGGCGAGTTGGAGGAGAAACTGGAGGTCCGGGAGCTGAAGGGTGAGGAGCTCAAGGAACTCAAGTCCCTGGTGCCCGGCGGCGTCGAGCTGGAGGAGGATCGATCCGGGGAATCCTAATTTAAGGGACCCGTCCCGGCGGCCCGATCCGAGGTCGTAGCGACGGGGGGAACCCCTCGGTGAACCTAAGGTCCCAGAGGAGGATGGCCGCGGACATACTCAAGTGCGGCGTCCACAGGGTATGGATCGACCCCGAGAGGATGGACGAGGTAGCCCGCGCCCAGACCAAGGACGACATCAGGCGCCTGATCAAGGAGGGAGTCATCAGGAAGAAACCGATCAAGGGCCAGTCCAGGGTCAGGGCGAGGAAGAGGCACGAGCAGAGGAAGAAGGGCAGGCAGAGGGGCCCGGGTCGCAGGAAGGGAGCCAAGGGCGCTAGGATGCCGAGGAAGAGGCAGTGGATCCAGAGGATAAGGGCCATCAGAAGGGAACTGAGGAGACTACGCGACGAGGGCAAGATCGACCGTAGCACGTACAGGAAGCTGTACATGATGGCCAAGGGTGGCTACTTCAGGGACAGGTCACACCTCCTGATGTACATCGAAGAACACGACCTGTGGAAGAAGTGAACACGTAAAAACAGGGGTGTTTCCCCTTGGCGACAGGCCCCAGGTACAGGGTACCCTTCAGGAGACGCCGCGAGGGCAAGACGAACTACTACAAGAGACGCGAGCTGATAAAGGCCGACGCCCCGAGACTCGTGGCCCGCAAGACCCTGAAACACAACATAGCCCAGATAATCGACTTCGCCCCGGCGGGCGACGTGACCCTCGCCTCTGCCCACTCCAAGGAACTCGAGACCAAGTACGGGTGGAAGGCGTACACGGGGAACGTACCCGCCGCCTACCTAACCGGCCTCCTATGCGGCTACAGGGCGCTCGACAGGGGCATAGAGAAAGCCGTGCTCGACATAGGCCTACACGTCCCCAGGCGCGGATCGAGGGTCTTCGCCGTCCTGAAAGGCGCCGTGGACGCCGGCCTGGAAGTACCCCACGACCCGTCCGTGTTCCCACCCGAGGACAGGATCAGGGGAGAACACGTGGCCAACATGGCCCGCGCCATAAAGGAAGAGGACCCCGAGGAGTACGAGCGCAGGTTCTCGGGCTACCTGGAGCGCGGACTGAAACCCGAGGAACTACCCGAACACTTCGAGGAGGTCAAGGCTAAAATCCAGGAGGAATTCGAGGGCTGAACCTTTCCCGCGGGGTGAGTCACGGTGAGCGTCCCACCGTACCTGGAGGAGTGGGAGCCCAAGACCAAGCTGGGACGCCTCGTCAAGGAGGGAGAGATCACCTCCATAGACGAGGTGTTCGCCCAGGGATGGAAGATCCTGGAACCCGAGATAGTCGACTGGCTCCTCCCCGACCTGGACGAAGAGGTCCTAGACGTCAACATGGTACAGAAGATGCACAAGTCGGGTAGAAGGGTCAGGTTCAGAGTCACCGTAGTGGTAGGAAACAGAGACGGTTTCGTAGGCGTCGGCCAAGGCAAGGCCAGGGAGGTCGGCCCCGCCATAAGATCCGCCATCGACAACGCCAAGCTCAACATCATCAAGGTGAGAAGGGGATGCGGGAGCTGGGAGTGCGGTTGCGGTAGACCGCACTCGGTACCCTTCAAGATCACCGGCAAGTGCGGCAGCGTCAGGATAACCCTCAAGCCCGCCCCGAGGGGAACCGGCCTGGTCGCCGGAGAGACCGCCCAGAAGGTACTCGAGCTCGCCGGTATAGAGGACGTGTGGACCAAGACCACCGGAGGTAAAGGCAAGGGCGAGACCAGAACCACCATCAACTTCGCCAAGGCAACGTTCGACGCGCTGAAGAACCTGATCTACATGCGCATGAGGGAGGAGGAAGCCGAGAGACTCGGTATCGTCAGCGGCAGCGCCGAGGGGGCCTAAGGCTTGGCCGAGACCGACGAGAAGAAGATGGAAGAGGCCAGGGAGGTCGTGGAGCAGGTCTCCGAGGTCGAGAGACTCAAGGCCGAGCTCGAAGGCAGGGAGACCGCCAAGGAGGCCGCGGCGGCCAGGGCGAAGGACGAGGCCGGAGTCCTGGTCTCCCCCAAGGCGAGGGAGTACGAGAGAGCCACCCAAAGACTCGCCGTGGTCAGGGTGAGAGGCCCCGTCGGCGTCAGGCGGGACATAGAGGACACCATGAGGATGCTCAAACTCCTCAAGAGGAACTGGTGCGTCCTCGTCGACGACAGACCGAGCTACGTCGGCATGCTCGAGAAGATCAAGGACTACGCCACGTGGGGTGAGGTGGAACCCGAGGTCGTGGCCGAGCTCCTAAGGAAGAGGGGAGAGCTGGAAGGCGGCAGAAGGCTCACGGACGAGTACATCAGGGAACACACGGGTTACGACGGCATAGACGAGTTCGCCGAGGCCTACTGCGAGTTCGAGGTGGAGCTCGACGACATACCCGGGCTCAAACCCTTCTTCAGGCTCCACCCGCCCAGAGGAGGGTACGAGAGGGGCGGTATCAAGAAACCCTTCACGCTGGGCGGCGCGCTCGGGTACCGGGGGAAGTACATCAACGACCTCCTGATGCGCATGATCTGAAGGGGGAGGGACGGTCATGGTCGTCCGAAGGCGCAAGAAGTCCCCGAAGAAGTACCGAGGCTCAAGAACGTGCGGCGGAGGCCACCACAGGAAGAGGAGCGGCGCCGGTAACAGAGGAGGCAGGGGCATGGCCGGATCCCACAAGCACAAGTGGTTCCACGTGATCAAGTACATGCCCGATCACTTCGGCAAGCACGGCTTCAACAGACCTCCGAAACTCGTCAAGGAACCGAACATAGTCAACGTAGGAGACCTCGACGTGATGGCCGACCTCCTCCTCGAGGAAGGCATAGCCGAGAAGGAGGACGACAGGATAGTCATAGACGTGACCGACGAGAGGCTCAAGAAGTACGGCGGGCCCTTCGACAAGGTACTCGGCAGGGGACGCGTCACCAGACCCCTGGTCGTCATAGCCCCTGAGTTCTCCGAGAAAGCCGTGCAGAAGTTGGAAGAAGCGGGAGGCGAAGCCAGAGAGTTAGAAACGTGACCCAAAAGGGATGATCGACGGTGGCAGAGGAGTGGCTAGAACGCCTCCGCCCCATCCTAGAACGCCTACCCGAGGTCGAGGTCCCCCGCCAGCACGTCCCCTTCAACACCAAACTCTTCAAGTACACGGCCATCCCCCTCATCATCTACTACATCCTATGCGAGATACCCCTCTACGGCCTCTCCCCCCAGGCCGTCGACTACTTCGCGAACCTTAGGGCCGTCATAGCCGGCAGCTTCGGCTCCATAGTCACCCTCGGAATAGGACCCATCGTGACCGCGTCCATAGTCCTACAACTCCTGGTCGGAGGCGACCTCCTCAAGCTCGACCTCACCGACCCCGACGACAGAAGACTCTTCCAAGGCCTCCAGAAACTCCTCGCCATAGCCCTCTGCTTCTTCGAAGGAGCCATGATGGTGTTCGGGGGAGCCACACCCCCCGCCCAACCCAGCCCGCTACTCGACCTCCTGCTCATCCTCCAACTCGCAGCCGGAGGTATCATGATCATATACCTAGACGAGGTCGTCACCAAGTGGGGTATCGGCTCCGGAGTCGGACTCTTCATCGTGGCCAACGTGGCTTCCCAGATCCTCGTAGGAGCCTTCAACCCACTACCCAGCCCGCAACAACCCGGAAGACCCGCCGGAGCCGTCTGGGCGTTCCTCTACACCGCCATGCAAGGAATGCCCGACTGGACGCTACTCGCCCCGGTACTCGGCGCCCTGGCCACGTTCCTCGTGGTACTCTACGTCGAAGGCATAAGGGTCGAGATCCCCATAGCCTTCGCCGGCATAAGGGGCGCCAGGGGCAGGTTCCCCGTAAGACTACTCTACACGAGCAACATCCCCGTCATCCTCGCTTCCGCCCTCTTCATGAACATCAGACTCTGGGCCCTAGCCCTCCAAAGGGCCGGCATACCGATCCTCGGCAAATTCAACGCCAAAGGCCAACCCATATCCGGTCTGGTCTACTACCTATCCCCACCCAACAGCATCATCAAGACGATATCCGACCCCGTCCAAGCGCTCGTGTACTTCGTGTCCATGACCGTCACGGCCACGTTCTTCTCCATACTATGGGTGGAGCTCACCGGGATGGGGCCGAAGGACATCGCCAAACACCTACACCAGGCCGGCCTCCACATCCCGGGCTTCAGACGCGACATAAGGGTCCTGGAGAAGAGACTCGAGCGCTACATCTACCCGCTCGCCGTCATGGGAGGAGCCTTCGTCGGAATGCTCGCGGCCGGCGCCGACCTGGTGGGAGCCCTCGGAGGAGGTACGGGAGTCCTCCTGACGGTATCGATACTGTACAACATGTACGAGGAGATCAAGCGCGAGAGGATAATGGAGGCTCACCCCGTGGTCAGGAAATTCCTCGAGAGAACCCTCAGGTAGGGGGAACCCGAGGTGGGTAAGGTGATAGTAGCCACAGGGGTACCGGGCGTAGGCGCCACGACGGTCACCGAGAAGGCCGTCGAACAACTCGACGGTTTCGAACTCGTCAACTACGGCGACGTCATGCTCGAAATAGCCAAGGAGGAAGGCCTCGTCGAGGACAGGGACGAGATACGCAAGCTACCCGCCGAGAAACAGCGAGAGATCCAGAAACTCGCCGCCAAGAGGATCGCCGAGATGGCCAAGGAGGCCGAGGGAGGCGTCATCGTGGACACGCACTGCACGATCAAAACACCCGCGGGCTACCTCCCCGGCCTCCCGGAGTGGGTCCTCAAGGAACTGGATCCCGACATGCTCGTACTCATAGAAGCCGACCCCGACGAGATAATGATGAGAAGGGTCAAAGACGCGGACGTACGCAAGAGGGACTACGACAGGGCCGAGGAGATACAGGAACACCAGACCATAAACAGGATGGCCGCCATGGCCTACGCCGCCCTCACCGGCGCCACGGTCAAGATAGTCGAGAACCACGACGACGCCCTCGACGAGGCCGTCAAGGAGTTCGTGGAGGCCGTCAAGGCCCTCTGACGGGGACGCGCTGTTGTCGTTCTACCTCTACCAGTACATCGGCCCCTACTTCGCCCCCGTCGTATCCCCCTTCGTCAAGGCCTTCGGCCCCGCCCTCGGCACCCTCGTGATAGCCGCCATAGTCATCTTCTTCATCGACGTCGTCTACGAGATAATCATGGACAAAGAACTCATGGAAGAACTCCAGGAGAGCGGCAAGAGGATCAAAGAACTCCAGAAGAAACTCTCAGCCGCCAAGGCCGTAAGCCCCGAGAAGGCCAAGGAGATAGAGGAGGAGATACTCAAGGAACACAGCAAGATCATGAGCAAACAGGCCCAGGTCATGAAAACCCAACTCCTAGGCATGGCGATAACCTTCCCACCCATCATAATCCTGGTCTACGGCGTCGAGTACAAGCTCTCCCACTGGACCGTCAAACTCCCCTTCAGCATCCCCTACGTGGGCAACACCCTGGGCCCCGTGGGCTGGTACTTCCTCTGCGCCATCACCGTGTCCGTGACCATCAAACCTTTAGCCGAACTCCTGGTCGCCGCGCTCGAGAAACGGGGGTGAACCGAGGATGCCCGCGCCCAGACAACGCTCCAGATCGAGGAGACGCGTGTACAAACGCACACCCGGAGGCAGGACCGTCATCCACTACGAGAAGAAGATCCCGAACTGGCCCAAGTGCGGGGCCTGCGGCAGGAGACTCAACGGCGTCATGAGAGGCAGGAACGTAGAGATGAAGAACGCCCCCAAGTCCAGGAAGAAAGTCAACAGACCCTACGGCGGCGTCCTATGCCCCGAATGCGCCAGGAAGCTCATCAAGGACAAGGTCAGGTACATGTACTGGGAGCGCAAGCGCGAGCAACCGTGGCTCCCACCCTTACCCAGCGAGGAACCCCCGGAACCCCGCGAGTAACCCGCGGGGATGACCGCAGATTCCACTGGTAATAACCATCGGCGGGCCCCCCGGCTCCGGCACCACCACGATGGCCCGCCGGATCGCGGAGGAATACGGCCTCGAACACGTCTACGCGGGCAAGATCTTCCGAGAGATGGCCGAGGAACACGGCATGACGCTCGAGGAATTCTCCGAGTACGCCGAGGAACACCCCGAAATCGACCTCGAGATAGACAGAAGACAACGCGAGGCCGCCGAACGAGGGAACGTGGTCCTCGAAGGCAGACTCGCCGCCGCCGTCGCCACAGGACTCATCCCCGAACCCGCGGACAACGTCGCCACCCTACGCATCTGGCTCAAGGCGCCCCTCGAAGTCAGGGCCGAAAGGGTGGCCGAAAGGGACGGCCTCGACGTGGAAGAGGCCATGGAGAAGATAAAGAAACGGGAAGAGAGCGAGCTGAAACGTTACGAGGAGATATACGATATCGACCCCACCGACCCCGACCTCTACGACCTAATCCTGGACACATCCCTCTGGAACGTGGACGAAACCTTCCGCATCCTCAAAACAGCCATCGACCCGTTGGCGGAGCGTGAGGATCCATGAGAGTGGGCGTCATAGGAGGAACCGGGTTCAGACCCGGCAGACCGGTACGAAGGAGAACCCTCCACACCCCCTACGGAACCGTCACCGTCGACTTCACACGGGTAGGCAAACACGAGGTGGCCTTCATCAACAGACACGGCAAGGGCCACGAACTCCCACCCCACAAGGTCAACTACCGCGCCATCATCTGGGCGATGAAAGAACTCGGCGTCGAGAGGATAATCGCGACCAACTCCGTCGGCATCATCGACGCGGACACGATGAAACCCGGCGACCTGGCCCTCCCCCACGACTTCATCGACTTCACCAAAACCCGACCCACCACCTTCCACGAGGACAAGGTCGTACACGTCGACATGACGGAACCCTACTGCCCCGAACTCAGGAACGCCCTGATCGAAGCCTCCCGGGACGTCGACGTCACCGTCCACGAGAAAGCCGTCTACGTCGCCACCGAAGGACCCAGGTTCGAGACGCCCGCCGAGATACGCGCCTACGCCAAACTGGGCGGCGACATCGTCGGCATGACCGGCTTCCCCGAGGTCGTCCTGGCCAGGGAACTCGAGATATGCTACGCCTCCGTGGCCGTGTGCACCAACTACGCGGCGGGACTCGACGAGAGGAGGAGAACCGTCGACGAGGTCTTCGAGACCGTGGAAGAAGTCCGACCCAAGGTCGTCGAACTCATCGAGAGGGCCATCGACCTGATACCCGAGGAGAGGAACTGCCCCTGCTCAAGGGCGCTCGAGGGAGCGGAGGTATGACCGAGGAACTCAGGTCCCTGAAACTGATCCCCGAGGACTTCGAGGTGAGACCCCTCGCCCTCAGGTACATAAAACGGCTCGAGGTCGACCACCCCGACGTCGTCGAGGAAGTCATCGAAAAGGCCCTCGAGATAGCCGAGGAAGAGGGACACATGCAGGTGAGGGCCGAAACCATCAGAAAGGCCTTCGCCGAGGTCAAAGGCATGTCCCTGGAGGAGGTCAAGAGGACCCTCTTCCCACTACGCCTGGACGATCCGTGACGTCGGTCCCGTGGAGGACGATCATCGGGATCGATCCCCTCACCCCCGGGCTAGTTCCCCATCACCACATCACGACCCCCACCAGGGCCCCGACGGCCAGGGTCAAGCCCGCGTCCACGATCGAGTTCAAGGCCGCCAAAGGTATCCCCTTGCCGAAGCCCAGGATACCCCCAGTCGTAAGACCACAACCCCGGACGAACCTCCCCAAATGACCCACGGCCGTCCCGATCACGGCCGCCCAGTACGCCCCCACCGGCGAGAGGGCCCCCGAGTGAAGGGCCGATCCCACCGCCGCGCATCCCGCCACCGGGTTCACCAGGTACAGGGCCGATAACGCCCCCGAGAACCCGGGCGCCAACCTAGCCACCACCAACCCCGAAACGACCCCACCCAAACCCGCCGCCCACGCCCTCAGAACGGCCCTCCAAGGGATACCGGACCCCCCGCCGAACCCCTCTATCCTAACCCCCCTCAACAGGACGAACCCCACCCCGGTCTCGAGGCAATCCACGGTCGCCAACACGACGGCCACCGCACCACCGACCTCCGGGCCCAGGAACGCCAGACACGTGGCCACCGACGACGCCAGGTAGGGCACCGAGTTGAGGGCCACCTTGGCTATCGCCAGGGTTTTCACGTCCACGTCCGCCTCCCTGAGGAGGGCCAGGGCCAACCGCGTATCCACGAGTCCCGCGACGAGCACGGGAACGGCTCCCTCGAACCTGACGGAACGCGTCAACAGGGAACCGATCAAAACGGCCGAAGGAGGCACGAAGGATGCCAAAACGACCTCCCACACGCTCATACCCTCACCCGAACTCGGTACTACACACCCCCTTAATCAACGAAACCCGGGGTGTCGAACCTTGAAACCGGGTGCGATCCCGGCGGCGGTCTTTCTGGCGCTCCTGGCCCCCGCGACCGCCGCCACGTCCCCGTACCTACCCTCCACGAGCTACCTCGAGTACGTACACGTGAAGGCCGCCGGATCCGACGGCAGCGTTCTCGAGGTGATAGTACCCGACGCTTCGGCCCTGGACAAGATCCTCCTGCCACCGGGGTCGAAACCCGAGGAGGTCCTCCTGACGCCCACGGACACGTACATCACGTACCTACGACAGCAGGCCGCTTCAGGTCCACTTTCCTCGCTGCAACCCCCTAGCGACCAAGTGACCCGGGTCAACCCGTCCACCGGGACCGAGACCGTCGGCGTGACCTCCGTCGCGGCCACGGTCGGTTACGAGAGCGAGCAGGTGACGGTGCCGGGCTCCGTTCAGGCCGTCACGCTCTACACCCAGGCCCCATCCGGGGACGCCCTCTACGTCGAGGTACAGGTCCCCCCGGGCGTGGTCGAGTTACCCCTGTACTTCCCGCCCGGAACGTCGCAGATCATCGTAGTCGGGGCCTCGAACCCTAGGGTTTACGTCGAGGCGAACGGGGAATGGCTGGAGGTCATCCCGGGCCCGCTGGCGACCTACGTAACGTCGTCCCCCGGCTCCGTCAACGTCGCGTACGCCCCGGACCAGTACACGCTGACCGTCGGCTGGTCGGGTTCCGAGGCGTGCGAGGTGTTGGTGACCTTCGACCCCACCCCGGTCGACGTCGGGGGATCCGGTTCGGTCTCCGTCCAGCTGTCCCAGCAGTCGGGTACCCAGACCGGTTCGATACTGGTCCCGGTACCACCGCCGGTGAGGATCAGGCGACGCTTCTAGGAAATTGGAAACCCTTTCTTTTATTCTTTCACACCGCCCTGAACAACCAGGTACCGACGTGTATCCGGTTCAACAATAATAAATACCGGTTTACACGTATCCACGTCCGGAGACCGATACAACCGATCAATCGGTTGTATAGAAACGTCGCTATCCGGTATCTCGAAGAGGGGGAGTAGCCCCGTGAGAGACGTGGAGGAGATCGTGAAGGCCAGTAGGGAAGCCGCGGGCGAC
>Ga0256835_1000244_pt1 | contig 43689 bp, 43 predicted proteins | sample PIR30metaG_FD_185972 | JGI IMG/M metagenome (GOLD analysis project Ga0256835, IMG submission 185972) | Hydrothermal vent microbial communities from East Pacific Rise, Pacific Ocean - PIR-30 | ecosystem: Environmental > Aquatic > Marine > Hydrothermal vents | place: Pacific Ocean: East Pacific...
TACCGGAGCACATTCTGCCCTCGATCTTCGACCCCTTCTTCACCACTAAGGACCGGGGTAAAGGCACCGGACTGGGGCTCAGCGTTTCCCAGGGCATCGTCACCAAGCACGGCGGCCGCATCCTGGTCAGCAGCATCCCCGGCAGCGGGACCACCTTCAGCGTGGTGCTGCCGGTGACCACCATCCCCGCCGAGCTAGACGGCTAAACCCCGTCTCGCCCCGCTTCGTCGCGGCCCGGCGCATACCCTGCCGCCGCGCCATAATCTTTAATCCCACCGACATGAAATCTTTCACATAAAGCCCCGTCATATTATTTGCACCGCTTGGTAAACTTGTGGAATAATAACTTTCCCAATTAAAAAAAGTCCCAGCAGACAACCAAACCGGCTGAAAACATCGGATCGAGCCAGCTTCATGGTATCAGCCGTCCACGTAGGAATTGAGGACCATTCCGTGCCTCCCTCTGTAGTTGCACCCCCCCAGGCCACCCTGGAAAAAGTGGCGGGGCAGCTTCCCACCGTGTCGGTCATTGTACCGGTGCATCGCTGGGACCATGCCTTCACCCAGTGCTTGCACGCCTTGCTTAAGCTGCGTCCGCGTCCCCGCGAGATCATCATCGTCTCCGACGGTCCGGTACCCGGGTTGGCCAGCCTGGAGGGCATGGACCGGCTCACCATTCACACCACCGATACCCGCCGCGGTCCGGCCGCAGCCCGCAACGCCGGGGCTCGCCTGGCCGGTGGTGACATCCTGTTTTTCCTGGACTCCGACGTGGTGGCCCCCGGCGACATCGTGGGCCGGGTGGCGAAGCTTTTCGCGGCGCGTTCCGACCTGGACGCGGTGATCGGTTCCTACGACGACCAGCCATCGGAGAGCAACCTTCTGTCGCAATATAAAAACCTGGCCCACCACTGGGTCCACCAGCACGCCCGCACCAGGGCCTCTACCTTTTGGACGGGCTGCGGGGCGGTGCGGCGGGAGGCCTTCATGCGGGTTGGCGGCTTTGCGCCCAGCTACTGCCGGCCCTGCATCGAGGACATCGAGTTCGGCTACCGGCTCAACCAACACGGCGGCACCATTGGCGTGGACAAGAGCCTGCAGGTAAAGCATCTGAAGCGCTGGGACGCGGCCAGCCTACTGCGATCGGACTTTTTCGACCGGGCCATCCCCTGGAGCGAGCTGATCCTGCAGCGAGGGGGCTTTGTCAACGACCTCAACCTCAGCCACGCCAACCGGCTCAGCGTGGCCTTGAGCCTGCTGCTGGCCGTGGCCCTGCCGGCCGGCCTGTTCTACCCCGGCGCCTGGCCAGTGGCGGCCATGGCCGTGGTCGGCCTGTTGGTCCTCAACGCCGAACTGCTGCGGTTCTTCTGGCGGCGGCGGGGTACGGCCTTTGCCCTGCGGGTGATACCCTGGCATTGGTTCCAGTTCGTCTACAGCGGGGCGGCCTTTGGCTGGGTGGCGGCCCGGACCCTGCTCCAGCGCCTGCGGGCCCTGGGCCAGCGGTCCCGCCGGTCCTTCACCCAGCCCACCGCCGCCCCCGCCCCCGGGCGGCAGGACCCGGCCCCGGCGGCGCTGGTGGACGAGTTGGTGTCGGTGGTGGTGCCGGCCTACAACGCCCAGGATACCATCGCCGATTGCCTGCGGTCCCTGGCCGCCCAAGAGGACGCCCGGCAGTTGCAGGTGATCGTGGTGGACAGCTCCCAGGACCGCACCGCCGCGATCGTGGCCGAGCAATTCCCTTGGGTGGAGCTGGTGCGCCATGCGCACCGCCAGGACCCCGGCCGGGCCCGCAACCAGGGGCTGGCCGCGGCCAAGGGCGCCGTGGTGGCTTTCATCGACGCCGACTGCCGGGCCCATCCCCGGTGGGTGCAGCGGCTACAGCAGGCCCACGCCAGGGGGCGGCCGGTGGTGGGAGGCGCGGTGGACATGGCCGAGGGTTCTTCCCTGGTGGGCCGGGCCTACTACTACTGCCTCTTTGGCCCCTGGCTGCCCGGCGGCCGACCCGGCTGGGTCAGCGACCAGCCCACCGCCAACCTGTCGTTTGACCGCAGGACCCTGGATCGCTTGGGACCCTTCCTGGACCGGGGGCTCTGCTCCGACAGCCAGATGCAGTGGCGCCTGGCCGTCCTGGGGCTACGCACCTGGTTCGCCCCCGAGATAAAGGTCTGGCACCACAACCCCCACGAGCTGGGCCGGCTCATCGGCCATCGCTTTCGCCACGGTAGGGCCTACGCCAGCCGGCGGGTCCAACACTGGGATTGGGGCCGGGGTCGCCGTTGGACCTATGTGGCCCTGTCGCCGCTAATAATGCTCAAGCTGCTGGTTGAGCGCCTGGCCCAGGTCGCGGCTCGCCCCGCCCGGCTGCGAGAGCTGTTACCCTGCCTGCCCCTGGTGGTGCTGGGCCTCTTTTGCTGGACGGTGGGCGAGGCCCAAGGCTACGGACAACCCTGGGGCGACTCATGAATCACCAGTCCAACGCCTCTGGACCGCTCTCCCGGGCGGCGGATCATCTGCCGAGCTTCAGCATCGTGGTGCCCACCCACCGGCGGGTGGCGGCCCTGGCCCGTCTCCTGCGGGGCCTGGCCAAGCTGGACTACCCCGCCGAGCGGCGGGAGGTGCTGGTGGTCGATGACGGCGGCGGCCTACGCCGGGAGCACCTGCCGGCCGAGGTTGCCGCCTTGCCCGGGATGCGCCTGTTGTCGCAGGAGCACGCCGGCCCGGCGGCGGCCCGCAACCGGGGCGCGGCCGCGGCCCAGGGGGACTGCCTGGCCTTTATCGACGACGACTGCCAGCCCCACCGCGCCTGGCTGCGCCACCTGGCCCAAGGACTGACCCGGCGGCCCAGGGCGGCCTGCGGCGGCGCGGTGATCAACCGCCTGGTTCACAACCGCTATTCCCAGGCCAGCCAGATGGTGGTGGACCACCTATACCAACACCTCAACACCGCCGGCGGCCGGGCGGGGTTCCTGGCCTCCAACAACCTGGCCGTGGGCCGCCGGGACTTCTGGGCGGTGGGCGGCTTTGACACCGCCTTTTCCTTTGCCGGGGCCGAAGACCGTCATTTCTGCCGCCGTTGGATCGACAGCGGCCGCCACCTGGTCTACCTCCCCCAGGCGGTGGTGAACCACTTCCATCACCTGGACCTGCGCGGCTTCCTGCGCCAGCATATGCGCTACGGCCGCGGCAGCCAACTGCTGCGCCGGCGCTGTGGGTCGGCCGATTTCTTTGAGCCCAGCTTTTACCTGTCCCTGGTGGGACGCGGGATACGCCAGCGGTCTGGCCTGCGCGGTCTGCAACTCAGCGCCCTGCTGCTGGCGGCCCAGGCGGCCACCGCCGGGGGATACCTGGCCCAAGGCCTACGCCTGGCCAGGGCCGCGGCGCGCCAACCCGGTGCGGTGCAGGCCAAGCCACCGGTGGGTGAGTAATGGACCGGTCAGGGCAAAACAGCGGCCAGTCCACCGGCCGGCCTGATCCTCCGGAGATGGCCCAGGTCCTGGAGCAACTGGCCCGGGTGCGCCGGCGCCACCAGGAAATACTGGAGCTGCTGCGCGACTGGCAGGACTGCCGGGTGGGGGACCCCGCGGTCACGACGCGGCAGTTACAGGTCCTCTCCCAGCGCGCTAAGCGCCAGTTGGAGATTCTGGAGCACCTGGACCAACTGCTGGCCCATATGAACCCGCTCAAGCCCCTGGTACTGGGGCCGGCCAGGCTGGCTGGTTGGCTCGGCCGCCTGTCGGGGGATACCGCGCGGCGGCTGGGGTGGTCCCAAAGAGGCGCCCCGGCCGGCCGGACGGCGTGCGTGTTGATGGTCGCGGTCAACGGGATAGGGTTGGGGCACCTCACCCGCACCCTGGCCGTGGCCCGCCGCCTGCGGCGAATCGACCGCCGCACCCAGGTCGTCTTGCTCACCACCAGCCCGGCGGTGCACCTGGCCTTTGGCCAGGCAGTAACCGCCTACTACGTGCCGTCGGTCCAGGCCCTGCCCCGGGAACACCAGGAGGAATTCGGCGGCATGCTGCAGCGGCAACTGGCCGCCCTGGTCCGGCGGCACCAGCCCGGCGCCATAGTCTACGACGGTATATGGCCCTCCCGCGGGCTGCTTAAAGCCATGGGGCGGACCAGGGCGGCCAGGCGCTACTGGCTGCGGCGCGGGCGGTGGAAACGGCCGCCGCATCATAAGCAACTGCGGGCCGAGGATCACTTCGACCTGATCATCGAGCCCGGTGAGGTGGGCCTGGCCGACGGGGCCGCGGCCGGCAAACAGCGACGGGTCGATCCCATCACCTACCTGGACCCCGGCGACCTGCTGGAGCGCACCGCGGCCCGGTATCACCTGGGCCTACCCTTGGACCACCAGGTGGTGCTGGTCTCGCTGGGCGCGGCCAACCCAGCCATCAACCGCGACCTGGCCATGGTGCAGGCGGTCCTGCAGGACCGCCCCCGGACCACGGTGGTGATCGCCGAGTCGATCATCGGCAGCCCACTAAAAGGCGAATCCCTCCGGGCCAGGTTCCTGCGGGAATATCCCGTGAGCCGCTACTTCAACGCCTTTGACGCGGCGGTGACCGCGGCCGGTTACAACACGGTGCACGAGTCGGTGACCCTGGGCCTGCCCTGCGTATTCATCCCCAACCTGAACCGGGATACCGACGACCAGGCGGCCCGGGCCCGGGCGGTGGAGCAGGCCGGGGCCGGCATCTGCCTGGCCGGCCCGGACAACCGGAGCCTGGGCCGGGCCCTGGAGCGGGTGCTGGAGCAGGAGACCAACCAAGCGATGCGCCGGGCCTGCCGGGAGTTGGCCACCCCCAACGGGGCGGACCAGGTGGCCCGGATAATACTGGGGGCGGAGGAGCTTCCCAATCCATGACCAAGGACACGGGCAAACGATCAGGGGAGGTATGGGCCAAGCTGCTTGACGAGGTGGCCTCCCTGGAGCGGCTGAGCCAAGAGGCCCTGTCGCGTCTGAGCCAGGGTACGCAGCAGGCTACGCTCAACCAACAGCTAGACCGGCTGGAACGGCACAGCGCCCGAACGCAATCCATCGTGGAGCACTGGGACGCCCTACTGGCCCAGGCCAAGGGGCTCAAACCCCTGGTAATGGCCCCGGCCCGTCTGGCCCAAAGGCTCACCGGCCGGCTCCACCGGAGGGCACTGCTCCCGGGCCCCGTGGACGCAACCGTCGCCCGCACCCCGGCGGTTTTATTCATGCCCACCAACGGCGTGGGCCTGGGCCACATGGCCCGCTGCCTGGCCATTGCCCGGCGCATGCGGCAACTGTCGCCGGAGACCGACATCATCTTTCTCACCACCAGCCCGGCCCTGCACCTGGCCCACCGCCAGGGGATCATCGTCCACCACATGCCCCCCTACTCGGAAAAGACCTTCACCAGCCGGCAGGCCTGGAACCAGCTTCTGGCCCAGCGCCTGGCCGAAATTGACCGCCTGCACCGGCCATCGACCCTGGTGTTTGACGGTGTGTGGCTCTACCAAGGGTTGATCGATCACCTGGAGCGCAGCCCCGGCCTGAAATCTTTTTGGCTACACACAGCCAACCCCAACCCACCCCCCCGCCAGGAAGCGCTGCCTGACAGGCACTATTTCAACCTGATCGTTTGGTTGACCGGACCGGGCTTTAATCGCCAGGAAAAACTGAGCGTAGCGCCCGCTTACACCACAGTGGACCCTATAGTCTACTTTGAGCCCCACGAACTGCCCCACCGGCGCGAGGCCCGCCACCAACTGGGCCTGCCGGAGGAGGCCACGGTGGTCCTGGTCTCCCTGGGAGCCGGAGTGATCAACCACATCTTCGGCGATCTGGACGCCCTGCTCCAGGTGATCGAAGGCATGCCCGGGGTCTACGCGGTCATCGCTGAGACCCCCATCGTCAGTCGCCGCATCGTCAGCCATCACTCCCGGACCATGGTTCTGCGTGACTTCCCCCTTTGCCGCTACTTTAACGCCTTTGACGCGGCGGTGACCGCCGCCGGTTACAACACGGTATACGAGATGCTGCGCCTGGGCGTTCCCGCGGTGTTACTGCCCAACATGGGTGCACCCACCAATGCCCAGCTAACCCGGGCCCGGGCGGCCGAGCAGGCCGGGGGGGCCATTTGCCTGGAAACACCGGACCGCGATTCGCTGGCCCGGGCGCTTAGCACCATGCTGGAGCCAGAGACCAACCAAAAGATGCGTCAGGCCGGCATGGCGGCCATAACCGGTAACGGCGCCGAGAAAACGGCCCGGTTAATCCTGGGCCGGGAAGCGTCGCCACAGGCATAAACCCCACGGCCGGCCCCCGGGCCGCGCCGGCGGAACATTCAGGATCGAGCCCATGTTGCGTTTGGCCCAGGAATTAGTAAGCCACCGGCACCTCATCGCGGCCCAGGTGCGGGCCGAGCTGCAGTCCAGCACGGTCAACTACCGGCTGGGGCTGCTGTGGTGGGTGCTCAATCCCTTGCTGCTCATGGCTATCTACTACTTCCTGGTGCGGGGGGTCTTTGGCCGGGGGGGCCAAAACTACCATGTCTTCCTGTTGGCCGGGCTGATCCCCTGGCAGTGGTTCACCTTTGCCATCGGGGCCTCGGTGCGCGCCCTGGAACGCAACCGCGACCTTATGTTGCAGGCCAAGTTTCCCCTGTTCACCCTGGTGTTGGTGCCTTGCCTAACCAACCTGTTTTTCGCCCTCATCGGCCTGGCGGTGGTGCTGGTGTTCGCCGGCCACTGGCCGGACCTCCACCTCCTGGGCCTGGTGCCCATCGCCCTGGTGCAGTTGATGATCACCCTGGGGGTGGGATGCCTGCTGGCCGTGGTGTCGGCCTACCTGCCGGACATGGAGCGGCTCACCGACTTCGGCCTGCGCGCCCTGTTCTACCTTAGCCCGGTGCTCTACGAGGTGGCCATGATCAAGAGCTGGGGCAAGCTTCCCTCCCGGCTCATCGACCTGTGGCAGCTAAACCCCCTGGTGTTCCTGCTGGAGTCCTACCGCGGCCTGCTGATCAAGCAGGTCTGGCCCGACTGGGGGGCCCTGGCCATATGGACCCTGGTGGGCGCGGCCCTGCTGCAACTCGGTCTGGTGGTGCTGCGCCGCCAGGAGCACCAGTTGTGCAAGTTGATTTAGACTCACGCGGGCCTCGGCCCGCGGGTTCCCGACGCGAGGAGTTCCAGGTGTCCCAGCTCAAACCGCAAGCAAGGCCCGTGGTCATCCAGTGCCAAGGCGTGGGGCTCAAGTTCCGACGGCGGCGGCGCAGCCTGCTGGCGACCGGCGCGGCGCCGCCGGTGCGGGACTTTTGGGCCCTGCGCGACATCTCCCTGGAGATACGGGAAGGGGAGCTGGTGGGCATCGTGGGGCGCAACGGCGCCGGCAAGAGCAGCCTGGCCCTGCTGTTGACCGGCATCTACCGGGCCGACGAGGGCCGCATCCAGGTGAACGCCCGGGTGAGCCGGCTGGCCCTGGGCATCGGCTTTCGCATGGACCTCACCGGCCGCCAAAACATCTTCATCAACGGCGCCTACCTCGGCTTCTCCCGCCGGCAGATCATCCGCCGGCAGCAGGAGATAATCGACTTCGCCCAACTGCAGGATTTCATCGACGAGCCGCTGAACCACTTTTCCGACGGCATGCGCGCCCGCCTGGCCTTTGCCATCGCCACCTGCATCGAGCCGGAGGTGTTGGTGCTCGATGAATCCTTTAACACCGGCGACGAGGGCTTTCGGGCCCGCTCCCGGCAGCGGGTGCTGGAGATAGCCGGACAGGCCAAGGCGGTGGTGATGATCTCCCACAACCTCGTAAACCTGCAGGACCTGTGTCCCCGGGTGATCTGGCTGGAATCCGGACGCCTGAAGATGGACGCCCCGGCCGAGGAGGTCCTGCCCCGCTACCGCCAGTTCTGCCTGGAGCACGCCGCCTAAGGCGCCGGCCGCGCCTGGCGCTGGCCGCTGCCCGGCGGCCGGCCGTACACGCAGAAGAAGCGCCCGCACCCCAGCAAGGGGAAACGCCGGCGTATCCAGGTCTTCATTTTGTCTTTACCCGGCCTTTGGGGAAAACATCCCTGGTCCTGGTAGCGCTGGGGGTTGTCCAGGATGATCAGCAGGCCGGGCTGCTCCAGGTCGCGGCGCAGGCGGTCCTGGCAGCCGGCGTATTCCCACGGGTTCCACCAGTCGATGGAAGTAGGGTTGCGGGTGCCCGAGAGATAGTGGAACAGTGGGAACTCGCCCACCACCGCCAGTTTTACCCCGGGATAGCGGCGGGTGAGGTCCCGGGCCGTGGCGGCCAGGGCGGCGTGGCGGGCATGGTTGCAGGGGTTGCTGTAGAGCCGGCCGAAGCGCGGGTAGATATCGGCCAGGTCGCTGGTGAGCGCGGCGCGGGGCTGGTCCATGTAGGGGTGCTGGTAGTTGAAGGCCAGGAAGCTGCCGGCCACCACCAGCAGGCAAACCAGGGCCGCGGCCGCGGCCAGCCGGCGGCCGGCCCGGTTGGCCACCGCCCGGTCGTGGGCCATGGCCAAGACGGCCCCGGCGCCGCCCAGGCCCAGCAGAGGGGTATTCCACCCGATGCTCAGCGAGGCGCTCCAGCCCAAAAGGACCACCCCGGAGCACAGCACCGCCGCCGGCCAGAAGTCTTGCTGCGAGCCGCGACGCATGACCCACAGCACCCAGGCCCCCGCCCCGGCCACCAGGCCCAGGGCCCACTTGGCCCCCATGGATACCTGGTCGTAAGGGTCGAGGATCCACACCGTGTAGAACACCATGCCGGCCACGCCCAGCAGGGCCGCGACCAGGATGGCCACCGGCCACCAGGGCCGGGTGCGGGGGAGGTAGCGATAGGCCAGGGCCACCAGGATAATCGCCGCCGCGCCGGCCAGCAGCCGCTTGAAGCTGGTCATGTAAGTGGCAAAGCCGTAGGCGCCCAGGTAGCCGTGGAAGTGCGACTGGATAACCTGGTGGTAAAAGGGCTCCAGGGCCCCGGCGGCATGCAGCAGCCAGAGGAATACCCCGGCGATCAAGACCAGCGGCAAGAGCGCCGCCCCGGCCCCGGCCGCCAGCCGCGCCGTGAGCCGCCCCTGCCTCCGCCAGCCCCAGAGCGTCTCCAGCCCAGTGGCCCCGAGATACCAGGCCGGCAGCACGGCGAAGTTTTGTTTGCAAAGCGCTGCCAGGCCAAAACACAGCCCGGCTGCGAAACGCAGGCCCAGCCCGGCGGCCAGGCCGCGGCCGCGGTCCAGGGCGTAGAGCCAGAGCACCAGCCCGCCGTAGCCCAGCATCACCCCGTCCACCGTGGTCCAGGGCATGGGCGGAAAGATGTGTATGGCCAGGAACCAAGCGGTGGCCACCAGGCAGAGGTTGGCCACGCCCATCTTGAACAGGCCGCGGCCCAGGGCCCACCACGCCGGCAACAGCACGGTGAGCGATATCTGCAGGTAGAACCCCAAACGGGCGGCCAGGAACTGGCTGCCGGCCGGCAGCAGCATCCAGAGACTGTGCAGGTAGGCCGAGAGCGGCGGGCGCAAAAAGATAAAGTCACGGTAGGGCACCTCGCCGCCGGCCACCCGCCAGGCCAGGCCCAGCACCACCCCGTCGTCGCTGGGGTGATAGGCCCAAAAGCCGTAGGCGCCATAAACGCCGGCGCTCAACAGCACCACCACGCCGGCCAGCAGGATTTTCGCCGCGGACTTACTCACAGCTCTCCACCGTTTCCCGCCGGGGACCATCCCCGGCGGGCCGCCCCTTCGGCGACCGACATAACATAGCACCGGCCGGGCAAAGAGGCCAAGGAGCAATCACCGCCGGCGGCCACCCCGGCCCAATGGCCTTGTGGCACCCTGGTTCGTCGTGTTAGCATGCGCTGGTTTCCGGCGTCCACGGACCCAAACTCCAGCAACCCCCACCCCACGCGGCGGTTTATGAGCCAGGCAAACGACATCGTCATTATCGGCGCCGGGCCGGCGGGGCTCACCGCTGGTTACGAATTGGCCCGCCACCAACGCGCGCCGCTGGTTATCGAGAAATCCCGCCTGGTGGGGGGCATCGCCCGCACCGAGCAATACCGCGGCTTCCTCTTTGACATCGGCGGACACCGCTTCCATACCGACATCGAAGAAATCCAGGCCATCTGGCGGGAGCTGCTGGGCCCCGACCTGCTGGAGGTGCCGCGGGTATCCCATATCTTTTTCCAGGGCCGGCTGATCAAGTATCCCCTGCAGGTCGGCGACACCCTGCGCAGCATCGGCCTGGGGGCCAGCCTGGCCGCCATACTCAGCTACCTCAAGGTCGCCCTCTTCCGGCCGGCCGAGCTGGACAACCTGGAACAATGGCTCACCGCCCGCTTCGGCAGCCGCATCTACCGCACCTTTTTCAAGGAATACTCAGAAAAGGTCTGGGGACTGCCCTGCAGCCAGATCCAGGCCGACTGGGCCAACCAACGCATCCAAGGCCTGTCCCTGGCCCGAACGATCATCAACGCCCTGGGCGGCAAGAAGACCGCCACCACCCTCATCGACCAGTTCCTCTACCCCCGCCTGGGTTCGGGCATGCTGTGGGAAGAGATGGCCCGCCGCATGGTCAACCACGGGGCCGAGCTGGAGCTGGGCTGGGAGGTCTCGGGCCTGGAGCTGGATCACGGACGGGTGGCGCGCCTGCGGCTCAGCAACGGCCACGAAACCCGGTCGGTGGCGGCGGGCCAGGTCATCTCCTCCATGCCGCTGCCCCACCTGATACAGCGCCTGGAGCCGGCCCCCGCCCCGGAGATTCTCAAGGCCGCCGGCCGCCTGCGCTTCCGCGGGTTCCTCCTGGTGGGGCTCGTCCTGTCGTCGGACATCGGCACCGAGCATCCTTGGCAGTGGCTCTATGTGCACGAGCCGAACCTACGGGTGGGGCGGGTGCAAAACTACCGCAACTGGAGCCCGCACATGACCCCCGATCCGGACATGACCGCCCTGGGCATGGAGTACTTCTGCGACCAGGGCGACGAGTTCTGGTCCCTGGCCGACGATGAGCTGGTATCCCTGGCCACGGCCGAGCTGGACCGGTTGTGGCCGGGCAGCGGCGAGCTGGTCACCGACGGGGTGGTCTACCGCCAGTCCCACGCCTACCCGGTTTACCACCTGGGCTACCAGGAAGTCGTCACCCGGCTGCGCGACTACCTCGGCGGTATAAGCAACTTGGCCACCATCGGCCGCAACGGCCTGCACCGCTACAACAACCAGGACCACTCCATGGTGACCGGCCTAGAGGCGGCCCGCCGCATCCTGGCCGCTACCGGCTAACCCGCCGCCGCTTCGGCCACACCCCTACAGCACGCCAGTCCCTCCGCAACCCCTTGGCCCCAACCTGGGCACGAGCCCGCGTCCGGGCTTTTGCCGCCGCGCGCCGTCGCATCGCCAGGCGCGGTTGATCTTCTGGGCGGGTTAATTGGCGGCCGGGAAGAATTATGATATATTCACATATCAAGATTTATTGATATTATGCGGTGGCCGAAAACTTGCAGGATGCCCTTACATATTTCAAGGCCCTGGCAGAGCAGACCAGGCTACGCCTACTCAAGGTGCTGATGCGTCACGAGCTCAATGTCAACGAGTTGGTCGCGATCATGGCCATGGGCCAGTCCCGGATATCGCACCACCTCAAGGTCCTCACCGAGAGCGGGCTGCTATCCTGGCGGCGCGAGGGCAGCAAGGTCTATTACTCCGCCTGCACCCAGGGTCCGGGCGCCGAGGTGATCGAGCGCGTGGGTCCGCTGCTGGCCGACGACGAGGTGTCGGACCAGGACCTGGCCCGGGCGCGGGACACCATCGAGCAGCGGGCCGAGGCCACCCGCCGCTTCTTCAACGCCATCGCCGCCAACTGGGACCAGTTGCGCCGCGACGTGCTGGGCGATCTCGACCTGGCCGGCGCGGTGACCGGCCAGATGGCCGGCCACCGCGTGGCGGTGGACCTGGGTTGCGGCACCGGGGGGATGCTCCCGGCCTTGCTGGAGAGGGCCGAGCGGGTCATCGGGGTGGACAGCTCACCCAAGATGCTGCAGCAGGCCCGCAGGCGCTTTGCCAACGACGGCCGGCGGGTGTCGCTGCGCATCGGCGAGCTGGAGCACCTGCCCCTGCGCGACGGCGAGGCCGACTTTGCGGTGGCCTCGCTGGCCCTACACCATTTATCGCGCCCCCAAGACGGCCTGGTCGAGGCCCACCGGGTCTTGCAGGACGGCGGCCGCCTGGTGGTGGTGGAATTCGACCGCCACCACAACGAACAGATGCGCACCCGCTACGGCGACCACTGGCTGGGCTTTTCCCTTAAGCGCCTGGCCGGTTGGCTGGAGCGCAGCGGCTTTTCCCTGGCGCAAACCAGACGGCTCCCGGTCAACCAGGGGCTGGCGGTCCACATATTAACGGCAAACAAAAACCAGCAATAGGAGCAAATCATGGACGTGGCCGAAAATATCAAACCAGCGGTCCCGGCAGACCTGGACCTCTCCCTGGACTACAAGGTGGCCGACATTTCCCTGGCCGAGTTGGGCTTCAAGGAGATGCAGCTCTCCGAAAACGAGATGCCCGGGCTCATGGCCCTGCGCCAGAAGTACGGTGAGTCCAAGCCGCTCAAGGGCTTTAAGATCACCGGCAGCCTGCACATGACCATCCAGACCGCCATGCTCATCCAGACCCTGTACGAACTGGGAGCGGATATCCGCTGGGCCTCGTGCAACATCTTCTCCACCCAGGATCACGCGGCCGCCGCCGTGGCGCAAGGCGGCATGGCCAAGGTCTTCGCCTGGAAGGGCGAAAGCCTGGAGGACTACTGGTGGTGCACCGAGATGGCCCTTACCTGGCCCGACGGCTCGGGACCCGACCTCATCGTGGACGACGGCGGCGACGCCACCCTGTTCGTGCACCAAGGGGTGAAGGTGGAGAAAGACCCCTCGCTGCTGGAGCAGGCCTACGAGGTGAGGGAGTTCCAGATAATCATGGACCGCCTGGCGGCCGACTACGCGGCCGACCCGGGCCGCTGGCAGCGGGTGGCCGACAACATCCGCGGGGTGTCGGAGGAGACCACCACCGGGGTGCACCGGCTCTACCAGATGATGGAGTCCGGCGAGCTGCTCTTCCCGGCCATCAACGTCAACGACAGCGTCACCAAGTCCAAGTTCGACAACCTCTACGGCTGCCGCGAGTCCCTGGCCGACGGCATCAAGCGGGCCACCGATATCATGATCGCCGGCAAGGTGGTGGTGGTCTGCGGCTACGGCGAGGTGGGCAAGGGCTGCGCCCAGTCCATGAAGGGCTTTGGGGCGCGGGTGCTGGTCACCGAGATCGACCCCATCTGCGCCCTGCAGGCGGCCATGGAGGGCTTTGAGGTCACCACCTTAGAAGAAGCGCTACCGGAAGGCGATATCTTCGTCACCGCCACCGGCAACTACAAGGTGATCAGCGGCGAGCACATGGAGCAGATGAAGGACGAGGCCATCGTCTGCAACATCGGCCACTTTGACTCCGAGGTGGACATGGCCTACCTGGAGAACTCGCCCGAGTGCACCAAGGTGAACATCAAGCCCCAGGTGGATAAGTGGACCCTCAAGAGCGGCCGTAGCATCATCGTGCTAGCCGAGGGCCGCCTGGTGAACCTGGGCTGCGCCACCGGACACCCCAGCTACGTGATGTCCACCAGCTTCACCAACCAGGTGCTGGCCCAGATCAACCTGGCCACCGAGGACCACGAAAAGAAGGTCTACGTGCTGCCTAAAAAGCTCGACGAAGAGGTGGCCCGCCTGCACCTGGGTCGCCTGGGGGCCAAGCTCACCAAGCTCACCCAGGAACAAGCCGACTACATCGGGGTGCCGGTGGACGGCCCCTTCAAGCCGGACTTTTATCGGTATTAAGAGAAAAAGAATGCGGGGGGAACCCCCTCTTTTTAGAAAAAAAGAAGGGGTTCCCCCCACACCCCCCTCCCCCAGAAAAACCGTCAAATTATGAGGTCCGGGCTTGGCTTTCGCCAAACCCGGACCGCATAATTTTGTCGGTGGAGATATGTAAGCCCTCTCACCTCTTGCCTTGCCCGGCCTCCCGTACTCCCCAATAAAACAGGGTGGGCCCAGCGCCCACCCTGATCGGTCGGTTTTTTTTAGGGACTACAGGCCCCATGCTTGGCGTGGCACCCGCCCCGTTTTCCCAAGGCCTCCCCGCTTACCCGGCTCCGCCCGGTTCGCCCGGCCCCTCCTTGTCTACCCGGACCCGCCCGGTTTGCCCGGCCCGCCGCGGCGAGGTTAGCCCAGCGCGGCCTTGAGGTCGTCGATCTTGTCGGTGATCTCCCAGCTAAAGCCGTCTTCCTCGCGTCCAAAGTGGCCATAAGCTGCGGTGGGGCGATAGATGGGCCGCTTAAGGTCCAGTTGGGCGATCATGGCCGCGGGCCGGAAGTCGAATACCTCCTTCACCGCGTTGGTAATCTTGGCCACCGGCACGGTGTTGGTGCCGTAGGTGTAGACCAGGATGGAGACCGGGTGGGGCACCCCGATGGCGTAGCCCAGTTGCACCTCGCACTTGGAGGCCAGCCCGGCGGCCACGATGTTCTTGGCGCAGTAGCGGGCATAGTAGGAGGCCGAGCGGTCGACCTTGGAGGGGTCTTTGCCGCTGAAGCAGCCGCCGCCGTGGCTGCCCTGGCCGCCATAGGTGTCCACGATGATCTTGCGGCCGGTGAGCCCGCAGTCGCCGTGCGGCCCGCCCACCACGAAACGGCCGGTGGTGTTGATGAAGAAGTCGGTGTCGCTGTCGATCATCTCGGCCGGCACCACTTTTTTGATCACCTCTTCGATGATGGCGTCCTTGAGGCGCTGGTATTTCACGTCCGGGGTGTGCTGGCTGGCCACCACCACCGTGTCCAGGCGTTGGGGCACGTTGTTTTCGTAGACCACGGTGACCTGGGTCTTGCCGTCGGGCCGCAGGAAGTTCAGGGCGCCGCTCTTGCGCACCTTGGCCAGCCGCCGGGCGATCTTGTGGGCATAGGATATGGGCATGGGCATGAGCTCGGGGGTCTCGTCGCAGGCGTAACCGAACATGATGCCCTGGTCGCCGGCCCCCTGCTCGCCAAAGAGCGAGGTGTCGGCGGTGACGCCCTGGCTGATGTCGGGCGATTGTTTATCGATGCTGGTGATCACCGCGCAGGTTTCCCAGTCAAAGCCCATGGAGGAGTTGGTGTAGCCGATATCACGGATGGTTTTTCGCACCACCTCGGGGATATCCACGTAGGTGTTGGTGGTGATTTCGCCGGCCACCATGGCCATACCGGTGGTCACCAGGGTCTCGCAGGCGACCCGGCTTTCCGGGTCGTCGGTCAACATGGCGTCTAAGATTGCGTCGCTGATCTGGTCGGCGACCTTGTCGGGATGCCCTTCGGTGACCGATTCACTGGTGAAGAGGTAGTCGTGTCCCATCCGCTGTCTCCCTAGAGGTTTTCTACGATAAGAAAATGAATTAAACCACCCGGTTGCTTATGTGTCAAGGTGGGCCGACCCGGTGAAACCCGGCGCCCTTGAGGGGTGCTAGGGGTGGTCCGGGGGCCGGCCGGCGCGGCTGCGGCGCCGGGCCGACGAGGGGGCGGGAGCTAATTGGCTACCTGCAGACCGTGGGATTGCTGGCGCACCAACGACTTCACCCGGTTGTCGTCGTCCACCAGCACCACCAAGGGCTCAAAGGAGGCCAGTTCGTCTTCTTCCATCGTGCAGGAGGTGACGATGATGATGAGGTCCCCCACCTGGCCCTTGCGGGCGGCCGCGCCGTTGAGGCAGATGTCGCCCTGGCCGCGCGGGCCGGGGATGACATAGGTCTCGAAACGGTCGCCGGTGTTGATATTATAGACCTTGATCATTTCGTAGGGAACCATCTGGGCCGCGTCCATGAGGTCCTGGTCCACGCTGAGGCTGCCCTCGTAGTGCAGCTCGGCCTGGGTCACCTTGGCCCGGTGAATCTTGGATTTCATCATAAAGCGCTGCATGGCTCGTCCTCGCTGTCGGGGGGGTGTCCCCAGTCTCCGGTTGCTCCTTGGGCTTGGGCGCCAGGCCCGGCCAGGTTACGGGTTAAGCTCCATATTGTCGATGAGCCGGGTTTGGCCCAACCACACCGCCAGGGCCATCACCGCCGGCCGGTGCAGGACCGCCAGGGGCTCCAGGCTGTGTTGGTCCACTACTTCCAGGTATTCCAGCCGGGCCGGGGCCACGGCGGCCACCTCGTCCTGGGCCGCCTGCTTTAGCGCGGCCACGTCGCGCCGGCCCTGCCGGACCAGGCTCTCGGCCCGGGTAAGGGCCCGGTACAGGCACAGGGCCTGTTCGCGCTCCTGGGGGCTGAGGTGGGTATTGCGGCTGCTCATGGCCAGGCCGTCGGGCTCGCGCACGATGGGCCGGCCCTTCACCTCCACCGGCAGGTCCAGGTCGATGACCATGCGCTGGATCATGCGAAGCTGCTGGTAGTCCTTGCGTCCGAAGACGGCCAGGTGGGGACTGACGGTGTTGAAGAGCTTGAGCACCACCGTGGCCACCCCGTCGAAGTGGCCCGGCCGGCCGGCCCCGCAGAGTCCCCGGGTGAGCTCGGTCACGCTCACCTTGGTCTGGTAGCCCTCGGGATACATCACCGCCGGCGTGGGGGCGTAGATGGTCTCGGCCCCGTGCCCGGCGCAGGCGGCCAGGTCGGCCTCCCAGGTGCGGGGGTAGCCGCTGAGGTCGTCCTCGCGGTCGAACTGCAGGGGATTGACGAAGATGCTCACCACCAGGTGGTCGCAGTGTTCGCGGGTGTAGTCGAGTAGAGAGAGATGGCCCTGGTGCAGGGCGCCCATGGTGGGCACAAAGCCGATACGCAGCCCCTGCCGGCGCAGGTCCGCGGCGTGGGCACGCATAGCGCGCGGATTATCGAAGACCACAGGGTCCTTGGTCATGCTCCACCGTCCCGGTCGCCGGTAAGCCGCCCCCTCGGGCGCCTCCCTTGGTCAATCCAAGCGGTTGTTACTGCGGCCCCAGGCCCGCGCATGCCATGCGCTACGCACCGCATGATGGGGACCCGTCGCTGGCAACGCGCCGTGCACTTTGTGCCTCACGTCCCGCGCTTCGCATCTCGCGCTTAGCGTCCCGCGTCGCACGTCCCGCGCTTCGCGTCCCCACTTCGCACCCCCTGGCTCGTAGGGCCTATCCGGGACCGCCGGGGTCCTCGCATGGCCGCCCAAGGGTGTCTGGGCCTGACAGGGCAATAATACCTGATGACCCGGCTGTAGTCCAACCGAGTCGCCCCCGGTGTGTTAACACGGGCCGGGTTGGGTGTCAAGCCGGCGTACGATCGGCCAGGGCGCGGGCCACGCCGGCCAGCTCGTCCGGGCTTAAGGTCTCGGCCCGGCGCATGGGGTCCACGCCGCAGGAGCGCAGGACCTCGGCCACCTCGGCCCGGCCCAGGGCCAGGGACCCGGCCAAGCTGTTGGCCAGGGTCTTGCGGCGCTGGCTAAAGGCGGCCTTCACCACCCGGGAGAACCAGGCCTCCTCCCCGGGGGCAGCCACCGCCTGGCCGGCCGGGCGGGGGGTGAAGCTCACCAGTTGGCTATCGACCCGGGGGCGAGGGAAAAACTGCTCTGGTCCCAGCACCATGCCGGGTTTGAGGCGGCACCAGGTGTCGGCCAGCACGGTTAGGCGGCCGTAGTCGCGGCTGCCGGGCGCGGCCACCAGGCGGGTTACCAGCTCCCGCTGCAGCAGCAGGGTGGCCCGGCGCCAGGCGTGGCGGGCGGCCAGGAGCTCGAAGATCAGCGGCGAGCTCACCGAGTAAGGCAGGTTACCCACCACGGCCAAGGGCCCGCCGGCCTGGTCGGCCAGGGCGGCCCAGTCCAGGTCCAGGGCGTTGGCAGCCAGCGGCTCCACGTTGGAGACCCCGGCGCGGTCCAGCACCTGCACCAGGGCCCGGTGTATGCCCCGGTCCACCTCCACCGCGATCACCCGGCGGGCCAAGGGGGCCAAGGCCAGGGTGAGGGACCCCAGGCCGGCCCCGATCTCCACCACGGTGTCTTCGGGGTCGATGCCGGCCGCCCCGGCGATGGCCCGGGCGGTGGCCGGGTGGACCAGGTAGTTTTGGCCGCGGCGCTTGGTGGCGAACAGACCGTGGGCCTTGAGCAACTCGCGGGGGTGGGTCATGTCTAGACCCCCACGGGCAGGGCGCCACCGGTGGGCAGGCGGCTGATGGCGTCGGCGTCCCAGGCCAACCGGTGGCCGGCGCGCAGGCGGTGGCAGCCGGCGGCGGCGATCATGGCGGCGTTGTCGGTGCACAGCTCCACCGGCGGCAGGGTGATGCCCAGGTGGTTTTCGTCGGCCGCCTGGCGCATGGCGGCGCGCAGGCGCGAGTTGGCCGCCACCCCGCCGGCCAGGGCCAGGTGCCCCACCCCGGTGGCCTTGGCCGCGGCCAGGGTCTTTTTCACCAGCACCTCCACCACCGCCTCCTGGAACGAGGCGGCCAGGTCTTCCAGGCGGTAGGACTCGCCCTGGTGGTCGCGGCGATAGTAGACCACCGCGGTCTTGAGCCCGGAGAAGGAGAAGTCCAGGGTGCCGTCGTGCAGGCGGGGGCGGGGAAAGGCCATGGCCGCGGGGTCGCCCTTGCGGGCCAGGCGGTCGATGACCACCCCGCCGGGATAGCCCAGGCCGTAGAGCTTGGCCACTTTGTCAAAGGCCTCGCCGGCCGCGTCGTCCACCGTGGCCCCGAGTTCTTCCTGCCGGCCCGGCCCCCGCACCAAAAACAGGCTGGTGTGGCCGCCGCTGACCAGGCAGCAGAGGTGGGGATACGGCGGTGGCGGGTCCATGAGGCCCAGGGCGGCCAGGTGGCCCTCCAGGTGGCTCACCCCCACCACCGGCAGGTCCCGGCCAAAGGCCAGGGCCTTGGCCGCGGCCAGCCCCACCAACAGCGCCCCGATGAGGCCGGGGCCCTGGGTCACCGCGATGCCGCTGAGCCGGCTGAAGTCCAGGCCGGCTTGGTCCAGGGCGCGGTTGATCACCGGGACCAGGTTGCTCAAGTGCCGCCGGCTGGCCAGCTCGGGCACCACCCCGCCAAAGGGGGCGTGGTCCTTCACCTGGCTGGCGATGACCGAACTCAGCACCCGGTGGCCGTGGGCCACCAGGCTGGCGGCGGTCTCGTCGCAGGAGGACTCGATACCCAGGACCAGGCGGCCCGGGTCCGGCTCAGTTTGGTTGGCCACTGAAATACCGCTCGGCCAGCTTGACCTCCTCGGCGCTGCCGATGATCAGGGGCACCCGCTGGTGCAGCTCATCGGGCTCGACGTCCAGGATGCGGCCGTGGCCGGTGCTGGCCGCGCCGCCGGCCTGCTCACAGACCATGGCCAGGGGCGAGCACTCGTAGAGCAGGCGGAGTTTGCCGTGGGGCTTGCGGGGGTCCTTGTGGTCGGCCGGGTAGAGGAAGACCCCGCCGTAGAGCAGGGTGCGGTGAAAGTCGGCCACCAGGGAACCGATGTAGCGGCAGGAGTAGACCGGCTTGGTGTCGTCGGGGCGCTGCAGGTAGCGGAAGTAGTTTTGCACCTCCTGGTCCCAGTAGTCCCAGTATCCCAGGTTGGCGCTGAAAATCTTACCCCGCTCGGGGATGCGGATGTTGGGGTGGCTCAGCAGGAACTCGCCCACCGAGGGGTCCAGGGTGAAGCCGCTCACCCCGTTACCGGTGGTGTAGACCATCATGGTGGAGGAACCGTAGAGGAAGTAGCCGGCGGCCACCTGGCGGTATCCCGGCTGCAGCAGGTCTTCCATGCGATAGCCCAGGCAGGTGGACTGCTTGCGCAGGATGCTGAAGATGGTGCCGATGCTCACGTTGGCGTCGATATTGGAAGAGCCGTCCAGGGGATCGAAGAGCAGCACGTAGTCGCCGGTCTCGGCCTGGGGCGGGATCTCGATGGGGTCGGCGTCTTCTTCCGAGCCCATGACGCAGAGGTGGCGGCTTTGGGCCATGCGGCGGACGATGGTGTCGTGGGCGAACTCGTCGAGCTTCTGCACCATCTCGTCCTGCACGTTTTTGGCCCCGGTGAAGCCCAGGATGTCCACCAGCCCGGCCTTGGTCACCTCGCGCGAGATTATCTTGGCCGAGAGGATCAGTTCGTTGAGCAGGCGGGTAAAGGCGCCGGTGGCGCCGCCGTGTTCCTGCTGTTGGCTGAGAAGATGCTGGGTAACCGTAACGCCGATGTCGGACATGCTCTTCTCCCGTAAATCAGTTAAGGAAAAGGTGGCGGGGGGCCGGCCCTGTGACCGGTGGCCCCGCCCCTTTTCCTTTTCTTAGTATCACCCGGGCATAGCTCCCGCAAGGACGGGTTGCCGCCCGGCGGCGTTTAGCGGGCGCAGTCCACGTAGAGGAACCCGCCGCAGCGTCCGTCGCAGCGGCGCCCGGAGTTAACCACCCAGGTGGCGTTGAAGTCGCGCTTGTACCAGTGCACCGCGTGGTGGTAGCCCTTCTTGCGGCAGAAGTCGTCGGCCGCCGGCTGCCCGCAGTTGGTGGCCCAGGTGAGGCACCAGTCCCAGGGCAGGCCGTTGTAGCGCGGGTTGTTGAAGCGCACTACGTTGCCCCCGCCGCCGGAACGGCAGGAGTTGAGGGCGTTAACCCGAGCCCGGTCCTCGCTGTTGGCCGCCGCGGCGCTCACCCCCCGGCACCAGTTGTAGTGGTTGTTCCAGTTATTTTGCCAGCGGTTGCCAGTGAACCCGCAGTTCCAACGCAGGTTGCGCCGGTTCTGGTTCACCGCCCGGTCGGCGTAGCGGCGGCAACGCTGGTTGGCGCTGCCCTGACACCGGTTCAGGGCGTTGACACGGGCTTGGTCTTCATGCCGGGAGGTGGAGGCGCTCACCCGACGGCACCAGTTGTAGTGGCCGTTCCAGTTGTTGCTCCAGCGGTTGCCGGTGAACCCGCAGCCCCGCCGCAAGTTGGTACGGTTCTGGTTCACCGCCCGGTCGGCGTAGCGGCGGCAGCGCTGGTTCACCCCACCCTGGCAAGAATGGAGGGCGTTAACCCGGGCCTGGTCCTCGCGGTGGGCCACCGCGGCGCTCACCCGGCGGCACCAGTTGTAGTGACCGTTCCAGTTGTTGCTCCAGCGTCTGCCGGTGAACCCGCAGCCCCATTGCTGGTTGCGCCGGTTCTGGTTCACCGCCCGGTTGGCATAGTGGCGGCAGCGCTGGCTCACCCCACTCTGGCAAGAGTGGAGGGCGTTAACCCGGGCCCGATCCTCGCTGTTGGCCACCGCGGCGCTAACCCCACGGCACCAGTTGTAGTGGCCGTTCCAGTTGTTGCTCCAGCGTCTGCCGGTGAACCCGCAGCCCCGCCGCAAGTTGGTACGGTTCTGGTTCACCGCCCGGTCGGCGTAGCGGCGGCAACGCCGGTTGGCGCTGCCCCGGCACCGGTTTAAGGCGCTGACCCGGGCCCGGCTCTCGCTGTCGGCCACCGCGGCGCTAACCCCACGGCACCAGTTGTAGTGGCCGTTCCAGTTGTTGCTCCAGCGGCTGCCGGTGAACCCGCAGCCCCACTGCAAGTTGCGCCGGTTGTGGTTCACCGCTCGGTCGGCGTAGCGGCGGCAACGCCGGTTGGTGGTGCCCTGGCACCGGTTCAAGGCGTTGGTACGGGCCTGGCTCTCGCTGTTGGCCGCCGCGACGCTAACCCCACGGCACCAGTTGTAGTGACCGTTCCAGTTGTTGCTCCAGCGGCTGCCGGTGAACCCGCAGCCCCACTGCAGGTTACGCCGATTCTGGTCCACCGCCTGGTCGGCGTAGCGGCGGCAACGCTGGTTGGCGTTGCCCTGGCACCGGTTCAAGGCGTTGGTACGGGCCTGGCTCTCGCTGTTGGCCGCCGCGACGCTAACTCCAAGGCACCAGTTGTAATGGCCGTTCCAGTTGTTGCTCCAGCGGTTGCCGATGAACCCGCAGCCCCACTGCAGGTTACGCCGATTCTGGTCCACCGCCTGGTCGGCGTAGCGGCGGCAACGCCAGTTGGGGTTGGGAGGAGGCGAGCTGACCCGGAATATCTTCACCTGCAGTCCACCCTGGTTATCCCGGTAGTCGGTATCGACTATGCGGAAGAAGATAGGCTGGCCATTGGAGATAAAGTGGGCCGAGCGGTAGACATGGCCGGGATTATAGGTCCCGGGACAGTAGTTGATCCCCAGGTTGTTTTGCAAAATGGTCATGGGTCGCTGGGCCCCCGGCTCGCCAAAGCTGTAACACGAGTCGTTTCTCAGGATACCCCCCATGATGCTTCGGCCGAAGATCAGGGAGCCTTCCACCTGGATGTAGTACTTGGCCCCGGCCTGCAGGTTGATCGGTCCCACCTGGCGGCCATCGCCCGGAATATAACCCTGCCAGTGCAGTTGTGCGGCGTGGGCCGTCAGGGCAAGGCCACACACCAACGATATGATAAAGAGAAGACCTATAGTTTTTTTCATGGCTTCGCCCCCTCCCGGCTTATCTGGTCCATTCCTCGGTCATCTTGACGACGCCCCGGGCCCACAATTGCTTACACCAAGGTGCGATTTCTTGAGCACACGCCCGGGAAACCCGGTATTGGCAGCGCCGGGCCGGGCGGACTCCCCAAGACGGCATCGCACCCCACCACGGCGGCGGCCTGCCTGGCCCACCCAGCGCATGTCACCGTTACTTAATGGGTATAATTGATAAAATATCGAAAATGCCCCTACGGCCGGGACCTCCCCGCTCCCTTTGGGCACCTTCGTAAGTGCTATTGTCGCTTGAAGAGTGCTCCAGGGTCAAGGGGCAAGACGCCGGCCGGGGTTTGGTAGACCGGCCAGCACCGCAAGGGCGCCGGCCGGGGGTGTTACACCACCTCTTCGCTCGCCGGCTGGTTTTCCTCGGCCAGGCCAAAGGCGTCGTGCAGCACGCGCACGGCCAGCTCGGTGTACTTCTCTTGCACCACGCAGGATATCTTGATCTCGCTGGTGTTGATCATCTGTATGTTGATGTTTTCCCGGGCCAGGGCGGAAAACATGCGGGTGGCCACGCCGGAGTGGTTGCGCATGCCGGTGCCGATGATCGATATCTTGGCGATATCCGGGTCGCCCAACACCTCGTCGGCCCCGATGTCGGCGGCCACCTTGGCCACCAGTTGCATGGCGTGCTTGTAGTCGGTCTTGGGCACGGTGAAGGTGAGGTCGGTGTGTCCATCCTCGCTGGAGTTCTGGATGATGACATCCACCACGATGCCCGCCTCGGAGACCGGGGTGAACAGCTTCATGGCCACGCCGGGCTGGTCCGGCACGCCCTTGACGGTGATGCGGGCCTCGTTCTTGTTGTAGGCCACCCCACTGACAGCCAGTCTCTCGCGGATTTCGTTATAGGGAACCACCATGGTGCCCTCCTCGTCACTAAAGGTTGAACGAACGTGGACCCGCACCCCGAACTCCTTGGCAAAGCCCACCGAGCGGATTTCCAGGACCTTGGCCCCCAGGGAGGCCATCTCCAGCATCTCGTCGTAGGATACCTGGGGCAGTTTACGCGCGTTGGGCACCAGGTTGGGGTCGGTGGTGTAGACTCCGTCCACGTCGGTGAATATCTCGCATACGTCGGCCTGCAGGGCGGCGGCCAGGGCCACCGCCGTGGTGTCGCTGCCGCCGCGGCCCAGGGTGGTGACGTCGCCGGTCTCGGCGTCGAGGCCCTGGAAGCCGGCCACCACCACCACGTGGCCGGTGTCGAGCATCTGCCGGATGCGCTGGGACTCGATATTGGCGATGCGCGCCCGGCCGTACATGTGGTCGGTGAGGATGGCCGCCTGGAACCCCAGCAGGGAATGGGCCTTCATGCCCAGGTCACGGGCCACCATGGTGAACAAGGCCACCGATTGCTGCTCGCCGGTGGCCATGAGCACATCCAACTCGCGGGGGTCGGGGTCCTGGCTGGCCTGGCAGGCCAGGTCGATGAGCCGGTCGGTCACCCCGGCCATGGCCGAGAGCACCACCACCAACTGGTTGCCGGCCTCGGCGCGGGCCTTTACCTTGGCCGCCACGTTCTTGATGCGCTCAATGCTGCCCACCGAGGTGCCGCCGTATTTTTGTACTATCAACGCCATCTCATACTTCTCATAGCATACGTTTACAGTAGTCTACCACGCGCCCTACCCGGTCGGCCGGTCCGCGCAGGTCCGCCCGTCTCCGGTCGAGGTCCACGATGGTCAACTCTACCTCAATTCCCTCGGCCGGCCACAGTCCCCGGCCCCGCTCGGCCCACTCCACGGCCAGCACTCCGTCGGCCGCCTGGTCCAGCAACTCCAGCTCGGCCGCCTCGCCCTCCTGCAAGCGGTACAGGTCGGCGTGGTAAAACCGGGTGCGGCCCGGGTAGACGTTTAGCAGGGTGAAGGTGGGTGAGACGATGGCATAGGCCTGGTCCACCCCCAGCCCGCGGGCCAGTCCCCGGGCCAGCACCGTCTTGCCGGCCCCCAGGTCGCCGTACAGCAGCACCACCGCGCCGGGGTCCAGGGCCCGGGCCAGGGCCCGCCCCAGGGTCGCGGTGGCCTGCTCGCCGTCCAGTTCCAGGGATGCTTCCTTTATCGGCATCTACCACGCCATCTAGGCCAGATCAAGAACCGTCCGGTTCCGGCTCGGGCTGGTCGCCGGGTTCTTCTTCCAAAAGGGCGAAGGCCGGCGGCAGGTAATCGGCCAGTTCCTCGGCCGCCAGGCCCCGCCGGCCGTAGTCGGCCCGGGCCAAGTCGGCGGCCAGGCCGTGCACCAGCACCCCGACCAGGGCCGCCTCCAGGGCCTCCAGGCCCTGGGCCAGCAAGCCGCCCACTGTCCCGGCCAGCACGTCGCCGCTGCCGCCGCTGGCCAGCAAGGGGTTACCGCTGGGGTTCACCCACAGGTCGCCACCGGGGGAGGCCACCACGGTGCGCGCGCCCTTGAGTACCACCACCGCGGCGCTACGCTGCGACAGACGCCGCGCCGCCGCCGACCGGTCGGCCAGGATCTCGGGCACGGTGCAGTTAAGCAGGCGGGCCGCCTCGCCGGGGTGGGGGGTGAGGATCACCCGGCGGGCGTCCCAGCCCAGGCCGTCCAAGTCGCGGCCGGCCAGGGCGTTGAGCCCGTCAGCGTCCACCACCAGGGGCGTGGGCAGCTCGGCGGCCAGATCGGCGGCCAGTTCGCGGCTGGCCGGGTCCTCGCCCAGCCCCGGACCCAGCACCACGGCCGTGCTGCGGGCGGCCTGCTCGGCCACGGCCGGGCGGGCCTCGGCCGCCAGGCCGCCGCCCGGCGTCTGGGCCAGCGGCAGGCTCATGGCCGCCGTGAGCTTCACCTCGGCCACTGGGTTGAGCCCGACCGGCAGGCCCACGGTCACCAACCCGGCCCCGGCGCGCAGCCCGCCCTGGGCGGCCAGGCACACCGCCCCGCTCTTGCCCGGCGAGCCGCCCACCACCAGCAGGTGGCCGAAGGTGCCCTTGTGGCCGCCGGCCGGGCGCGGCGGCAACAGCCCGGCGACCAGCTCCGCCTCGATCATCGCCGCCCGGGGCTCCAGCTCCACGGCTACCTTGGGCGGGATGGATATGTCCACCAGGGTGAGCTCGCCCACCAGATCGCCCGGCTCCAGGGCCAGGCCCAGCTTCACCAGGCCGAAGGTAGCCGTGAAATCGGCCCGCACCGCCGTGCCCAGCACTTGGCCGGTGTCGGCGCAGAGCCCGCTGGGGATGTCCACCGCCAGCACCGGGGCCTCCAGGTCGTTGAGCAGCTCAATGGCCCGGCGATAGCGGCCGCGCACCTCGGAGTTGAGACCGGTGCCCAACAGGGCGTCCAGGTAGAGCTGGTGCCCGACCATCCCGGGCAGCAGGCGCTCCAGGCTCTCCTCGTCGGGCACCTCGGTCACCTGCACCCCGCAGGCCAGGGCCACCCGGTAGTTGAGGGCCGCGTCGCCGGCCAGGTCCTGGCCGCGGCACATGAGGTAGGCCCGGCAGCGGGCCCCCTGGTTGGCCATGATACGCAGCATGGCCAGGCCGTCGCCGCCGTTGTTGCCCCGGCCGCAAAAGGCGGCCACGTCCAGGCCGGCGATATCACCCACCGCCCGGCTCAGCACCCGCACCGCGCCCTGGGCGGCGTTTTCCATCAGCACCGCGCCCGGCAAACCTATTTCTGCAATGGTGCGCCGGTCGGCCCGGCGCATCTGCTCTGCCGTAACCAAGATCATCATTTTTCCAACACCACCACCGCGCCGGCGTATTCGCCTTCGTCGGTGAGACTGAGGTGACAGGCGGCCACCGAGTTATCCGCGGCCCAGGCGCGGGCCCGGCCGTGCAGGCGCAGACCGGGCTTGCCCCGCGGGTCGTGCACCACCTCTATCTCGTGAAAGGCCAGCCCCTTCATGCCCAGCCCGGCCGCCTTGGCAAAGGCCTCCTTGGCCGCGAAACGCATGGCCAGGGCCGAGGCCGGCCGGGGCCGGCCGGTGGCCTGGGCCGCCTCGGCCGGCTGGAAACAACGCCGCAGAAACCGGTCACCGAAGCGCCGCCAGGTGCGCTCCAGGCGCGGCACGTGCACCAGGTCTATGCCCAGGCCGATGATCACGCCGGGCCTACAGTCTGCGGCGCGGCGGTTCGGAGGGCCGCTGGGTCAGCGCGGTCTTGACCAGGGCCAGCATCTCGGCCACCGCCTGCTCAAAGCCCACGAACACGGCGCGGGCCACGATGGAGTGGCCGATGGAGTATTCCTCGATCTCCGGCACCTTGAGCAGCGGCTCCACGTTGACCAGGTTCAGCCCGTGGCCGGCGGCCACCCGCAGGCCCAGGCGGGCGGCCAGGCGGGCCGCGTCGTCCAAGGCTCCCAGGTGCCGGGCCACGGCGCTTGGGCCGCGCGCGTTGGCATAGCTGCCGGTGTGCAGCTCCACCACCTGGGCCCCGCAGAGGTGGGCCGCCTTGATCTGCTCCGGCTCGGGATCGATGAACAGGCTGGCCTCGATGCCGGCGTCGTTGAGCCGGGCCACCGCCTGCTTGATGTGCTCCTGGTTGCCCTTGACGTCCAGGCCGCCCTCGGTGGTGAGCTCCTGGCGGCGCTCGGGCACCAGGGTGGCGATGTCCGGGGCCAGCTCGCCGGCGATGCGCAGCATCTCCTCGGTGGCCGCCATCTCCATGTTCAGCCGGCCCTTGACCACCTGGCGCAGCACCGCCAGGTCGCGGTCCTGCACGTGGCGGCGGTCCTCGCGCAGGTGGGCGATGATGCCGTGGGCCCCGGCCTTTTCGGCCAACACCGCGGCCCACACCGGGTCCGGTTCGTCGATGCCGCGCGCCTGGCGCAGGGTCGCCACGTGATCCACGTTGACTGATAAGCGTGCCACGGTCATTCCTCCTCGTCCGCCCGGCTAAGCAGAAGCAGGCGTTCGGTAAGCTCTTCCATGCGGCGGGCGGCCTCGGCCGAGGGCAGGTGGTCGTGCCCCAGCAGGTGCAGCAGGCCGTGGATGAGCAGGCGCACCAGGTGTTCCCCGGGCTCCAGCTGGTGCTCGGCCGCCTCGCGGGCCGCGGTGTCCAGGCTGACCACCACGTCGCCCAACAGGTAGGGGGCCCCGTCGGCCGGCTCGTCCCCCAGGCCGGCGGCCGCGTCCATGGGAAAGGCCAGCACGTTGGTGGGCCCCCGCCGGTCCATGTGCCGCTGGTTCAACTCGGCCATGGCCGGGTCGTCCACCAGCACCACCGACAACTCGCTGGCCTCCGGGCAGCCCTGGGCCCGCAGCACCCGGGCCAGGCGACGGCGCAGCCCGGTCTGGTCCACCCGGCGCCGGGGATGCCGGTTGTCCAGCTCAATCAGCATGCGGCTCCGGCTGCCCGGCCGGCCGGCCGGGGTCCCGGCGCAGGCCGTCTTCATCATAGGCCCGGATGATGGCCCGCACCAGGCTGTGGCGCACCACGTCGGTCTCGTTGAACAGGATGAAGGATATGCCCTTGATGCCGGCCAGGATACGGCGGGCCTCCACCAGTCCGCTGGCCGTGCCCCCGGGTAGGTCCACCTGGGTCACGTCGCCGGTTATCACCGCCCGGGAGTCGAAGCCCAGCCGGGTGAGAAACATCTTCATCTGTTCGGTCTTGGCGTTCTGGGCCTCGTCCAGGATCACGAAGGCCGAGTTGAGGGTGCGGCCGCGCATAAAGGCCAGGGGGGCCACCTCGATCACCCCCTTGGACATGAGCCGGCCGGCCTTGTCAAAGTCGATCATGTCGTGCAGGGCGTCGTAGAGCGGCCGCAGGTAGGGGTTGACCTTGTCGGCCAGGTCGCCGGGCAGGTAGCCCAGGCGCTCGCCGGCCTCCACCGCCGGCCGGCAGAGCACGATGCGGTCCACCTTGCCTTTGAGCAGGCAGTCCACCGCCATGGCCATGGCCAGGTAGGTCTTGCCGGTGCCGGCCGGGCCGATGCCGAACACGATATCGTGGCGCCGGATGGCCTCGATGTACTTCTTCTGGTTGATGGTCTTGGGGCTGATGATGCGGCGCTTGCCGGTGATGTAGACCTGGTCCAGGAAGATGTCCTTGAGCGAGGCGGCGGGGTCGGCGGCCAGGATGCGCACCGCGAAATCCACGTCCACCTCGTAGACCGGGTAGCCCTGGTGGATCAATTGGTAGAGCTGCTCCAGCACCGCGGTGGCCAGGGCCACGGCTTCGTCCGGTCCGCTGAGCACCACCTCGCCGCCCCGGGCCCGAGCCGACACCCCGGCGTCGTCGGCCAGGTGGCGCAGGTTGGCCTCGTGCGGTCCCAGCAGGGAGCGCAGGCTGTCGCTGTCGTCGAAGCTGAGGCGCTGCTCGGACATGCTAGGCCGCCACGCCCAGGACTTGCACCACCAGGCGCCGCGACCGGGCCTTGTTGTCAAAGTCCAACAGCACCATCTGCTGCCAGGTGCCCAGCACCGGCGCGCCGTCTTGGATGGGCACCGAGAGCGAAGGCCCCATCAGGGCGGCGCGCACGTGGCTGTAGCCGTTGCCGTCGTGCCAGCGCTGGTTGTGGGCGTAGTCGCCGCCGGCCGGCGCGATCTCTTCCAACACCCGCACCAGGTCGGCCAGGGCGCCCGACTCGTACTCGATGGTGGTCACCGCGGCGGTGGACCCCGGCGCGTGTACCGTCACCACTCCCATATCCACCCCGCTGGCGGACACCACCTGGGCCACCGCCGAGGTGATGTCGTGGATGTCGGTGCCGCTGGTGCCGGCGAACTCCAAGCTGTGGCTATGACAGATCATATCCCTCCTCTTGGCCCATCTTTACCACAGCGGTGCCAGGGGGGCAAGCCGCTCTGCCACGGGACCGGCCGCAGGCTCACATCTTAACCCACTAATAAAACGACGCAAAAACTATTTGCCCGCCGGCGGCCCATGGGGCGGGCGCCCTTGACACCATCGGGGCGGGCGTGCTACTGCATGGTTGTCATGTTTGATCAAATCAGTATTTTGGATATAGTCCTCGGCGCCCTGCTGCTGCTGTTCTTGGTGCGTTCGCTCATGCGTGGCCTGGTGCGCGAGGTGGTGGGCCTGGTGGGCCTGGTGGCCTCGGTGCTGCTCAGCGCCATTTTTTACCAACCCCTGGCCGCGGCCATGGCCCATTGGTTCGACCTGGGCTCCACCCCGCCGACCTGGATGGAACCGGTGGCCTACGGCGCCGTGCTGTTGCTGGTGATCATGGTCTTCGCCTACCTGGGCCATATCCTCTCCAAGATCATCCGCACCGGACCCTTCTCGGGCATCGACCGCCTGTTGGGCGCCGGCGCCGGCCTGGTCAAGGGAATCCTGGTCTGCTACTTGGTGATCAACCTCTTGCTGCTGCTGGTGCCCTTCGGGGTCCCCAAGTCCCTGCAACAGTCCTGGCTGCAACCCAGGATACTCAAGGCCGGGAGCTACCTGGTCAACCTGGTGCCCGAGCAGTGGACCACCGGCCTGCGGGAGCGGGCGGCCAAGCTGCAGGAACAGATGTCGGCCCCCAAGGGCGGCGGTGGGACCCCAACAACCCCCACCCGATGAGCTCCGACCCGCCATCCGGCGCCGGCGCGGCCCTGGAGCGCCTGGACCAACTGATAGCCCGCCTGCGCGCCCCGGACGGTTGCCCCTGGGATCGCCAACAGACCACCACCAGCGTTACCCCCTACCTATTGGAAGAGGCCTTTGAGGCGGCCGAGGCGGTGGAGTCCGGCCAACCAGCCGAGGCCCGCGGCGAGCTCGGCGACCTGCTGTTCCAGGTGGTCTTCATGGTGCGCCTGTACCAGGAGCAGGGCCACTTCGACCTGCGCCAGGTGATCGAAACGGTGCACGCCAAGATGACCCGCCGCCACCCCCACGTATTCGGCGACCAGGACGCCATGCAACGGGCCGAGCAGGTGCGCGACCTCTGGGGGCAGATCAAAAATCAGGAGCGCCGCGACAGCGGCCAGGGGCTGCTGCAGAGCGTGCCGCTCTCGGCCCCGGCCCTGGTGGTGGCCCAGCGCATGGGCTCCCGCGCCGCCCGGGTGGGCTTTGATTGGCGCCAGGCCCACCAGGTCCTCGACAAGGTGGCCGAGGAATGCCGTGAGTTGCGCCAGGCCGGCGACGACGAGCAGGCGGCAGCCGAGCTGGGCGACTTGTTTTTCGCCTTGGCCCAGTGGGCCCGGCACCGCGGGCTCGACAGCGAGGCCTGCCTGCGGGCGGCCAATCGGCGTTTCCGGCGCCGTTTCAGCCAGATGGAAAAGATACTCAAGCAGCGGGGCCTTGCATGGGAGTCTCTAAGCCTGGAGCAGATGAACCAACTTTGGGAAGAGGTGAAGGCCGCCGAGTAAATTCGCCGCCCCCATGGTAAGAGACCCCTTTAACTAGCCGTCAACTAAATCACAAAGCCATGGTAGAGATAAATTTATTGACAACCTTTTGTGAAAATCGGTATATAGGGTCAACCCAAGAACCAAAAGTTAATCCGGTAATGCCAGAAGGAAGGGTAGAGTCATGAAAAAGCGCCTGTTGGCCATCCTGGTCTGTGTCGCCTTTGCCGCCGTGGCCCTGTTCACTACGGCCGTTTGGGCGCAGAAGACCAAGTCCGGCGAAGTCGCCGACACCTTGGAAATTTTTGAGACCGCCGTTTTCACGAAGCATAAGAAGTCGGCGGTGGTCTTCCCCCACAAGAAGCATTCGGTGGACTACAAGATCGCTTGCACGGAGTGCCACCACAACTACAAAGACGGCAAGCAGGTATGGAAGGAAGGCGACAAGGTCGCCAAGTGCGGTACCTGCCACAAGTCGCCCAAGAAGAACGATGGCAAGATGCTCAGCCTCTACAACGCCTTCCACAAGAACTGCCGCGACTGCCACAAGAAGGCCAAGAAGGGCCCGACCAAGTGCGCGCAGTGTCACCCCAAGAAGAAGTAACCCGGCCATAGCCGCCGCAGGTGGGCCGGCCCTGAGGGGCCGGCCTTTTTGTGGGGTGAAACCAGCCTCAAAAGTTAGCGCGGAGAGAGCCAGCCCTTTTGTGGGAAAAACAGCCGTCGCGGTTAACGTGCAGGTGGGCCGGTCCTAAGGGGCCGGCCTTTTTGTGGGGTGAAACCAGCCTCAAAAGTTAGCGCGGAGAGAGCCGGCCCTTTTGTGGGGAAAACAGCCGTCGCGGTTAACGTGCAGGTGGGCCGGTTTTAAGCAGGGGACGGCCTTGGGGACGTGTGACCACGGCGGGTTGGCCCTAAGCCAAAAAAATCCGCCGCGGGAAGCTCCCGCGACGGAATTTTTTTACTGGCGCTAAGTGGAACTACTGCTCGGTGATAGTGATGGCGTCTTGCTCGCACACCTCGATGCAGCTCTCACAGCCCAGGCACTCCTCGGCGTTTACCGGGACCGCCTTGCCGTCTTGCATCTCGTACACGTCCACGGGGCAAACCTCCACGCACTCCTCGTCGCCGATGCACTTGTCGGCATCAACTTCCACCAAAAACATATGACAACCTCCTTGCTCAAATGAGCCCGGCTGGAGACCTTTCCCGCAACCAGGACAAATTATTAACCCGTCTGCCGCAACACTACGGTGCGCGTTTCGGGTAAGCTGACATTGCGACACGACCTGCAAAAGGTGGTCGACCTGAACCTGTATAGCCGCGAAACCCTAAAGAGTCAAGGGGTGCAATGAAATAATTTTCACCCACTTGCTCACAAAGTTCAGCGCCCGGTACAAGCGGACCTCCCACCCGTCCCGATCATGCGCAGTGGCTGAAAATGTTTATGATAACCCGAGCTTGGCCAGCAGATCGCTGTGTACGGGATAGCCCAGCTCCACCGCCCGGGAGGCGTGTTCGGCCGCGGCGGCGGTGTCGCCTTGTTCCTGCAGCACCACCGCCAGGTTGTTGTGGGCCATGGCGAAGTCCGGCGCCAACTCCAGGGCCTGGCGGCTTACCTCGGCGGCCAAGTCCAACTGTCCCAGGCGGATGTAGGCCGAGCCCAGGTTGGTGAGCGCGTCGGGCATATGCGGGTTCACCTCCAGGGCCCGCTTGAGCTGGTCCACCCCCTGTTCCAGTTGTCCCAGCTGCAGGTAAGCCACCGCCAGGTTGGCCCGCACCATGGGCACGTCCCAGACGCTCAGCGCCTTGGTGAACGCCTTGAGGGCCTCGCCGGCGTCACCGCGCGACAGGTGGATGCCGCCGATGTTCACCAGGCTCTCCATGTGCTTGGGGGCCTGGGCCAGCACCTGGTGGAACTGCTCCAGGGCCTCGTCGGCGCGGTCGTCGTGCAGCAGGGCCACCGCCAGGTTGTAGCGGATATGCCAGGCGTCGGGCTCGGCCTCCAGGTACTGGGCCAGCCGATCTATCAGCCCCTCGCGCATGAATTCATCTTCCGGCACACCGCTGGTGTTGTCTATTTTCGCCATGATTCACATCCCGGCCGCCGCAAGGGACCGCCCGCACCGAACGCCCGGCCGGGGCCTCGGTGGCCGTTGGGGACAAAACACCCCTCGCCTGGGATCAGCGGACACTCCGGTCCCGGGCGAAGGGTATAAAAGTAGCAACCAAATTAAGCTGCGAGCCGCCGCTCTAGTCCTCGCCCTCGGGGGCCTTGCTGCCGGGCAGGGCAAAGTAAGTGGTGGACCCGCTGGACCAGTAAGCCAGGGAGCCATCCATGATCATCGCGGAAGTGGCTTTCTTCAGTGGCCGCTTTTCAATGGAAGGATCGATTTTCTTGCACTCTTTGAGCAGGTCCTTCATCATCATGCGCTTTTTCTTCTTCTCCATGACCTGCAAAACGACATCTTTGATCTCGGCCATCTATATAACCTCCAGACATGAATCATTTTTCACAACGTCTGACACCATATCCCTCAATGGGCCAAGTGTCAAGCATCTAATGACCTCCGGCGGGCCGCACCCACCATGGCGCCGGCCCACTGCGGCAGTCCCAGCACGTGGATGTGATGGTAGGTGCCCAGCACGTTTTTGTATATCAACCCGCCGCCTTGTCCCAAAATGGCCTTGCCCCGCTGGACCAGGTAGGCGAACTGCAGCTCGGCCCCGGGCAGGGGCACCGGCTTGGAATAGTGGAACTGGTGGGCCCGAAACTCCAATCCCGGTTCCATGAACCAGTTGTCCTCTTGCACCAGGCATACCGAGTAGCCGTGTCCCTGGGGCTTGTTTTGCATCTCGAAGCTGAGCGGGAAGACATCGGCCAGGTGGTAGGCCTGGCCCTGGACCACCAGGCTGTGGCCCAGGTACATCATGCCGCCACACTCGGCATAGATGGGCAGGCCATCCTCGGCCGCCTCCTTCACCGCCCGGCAGAAGGAGCGGTTGGCCGCCAGGCTGGCGGCGTGGGTCTCGGGAAAACCGCCGCCGATGTACAGGGCGTCCACCGCCGGCAGGGACCTGTCATCCAGAGCCGAGCAGTAGACCAGGCGTGCCCCGTGGTTGGTGAGGGCCTCCAGGTTGTCGGCGTAGTAGAAACCAAAGGCCGCGTCGCGCACCACCCCGATGGTCACCTCGGCCGCCCGCGGCCGGCCCGCAGCGGGGAAGAGCCCCTGGGGCGGCTGCCGCGTTTCCGGGGTGCGGGCGGTGGACATGATGGCCATGAGCTGGTCCACGTCCACGTGGGCGGCCACCAGCCGGCCGGCCTGGTGCAGGGCCTCCGACACCGCCGAGTGCTCCTGGGGCGGCACCAGGCCCATGTGCCGCTCGGGCAAATCCAGCTTTAGCCGCGGCACCGCGCCGAGCACCGGCAGGCCGCAGGTGTTCTCGATGGCGCTGCGCACCACGCCCTCTTGGCGGGGGTTGGCCACCGGGTTGAGGATCACCCCGGCCAGGTTCAGCCCGGGGTCGAAGCGCTGGCAGCCCAGCACCACCGCGGCCACGGTGCGGCTGGTCATGGAGCAGTCCACCGCCAGCACCACCGGCACGCCGAGCCACTTGGCCAACTCGGCGGTGGAGTAGCTGCCGTGCTCGTCCTTGCCGTCGAACAGGCCGCGGTTGCCCTCGATCACCGCGGCGTCGAAACCAGCGGCGCGAAAGGCGAAGGACCTCTCCACCTGGGAGCGGCCCATCATGTAGGGGTCCAGGTTGTGGCAGGGGTTGCCGGCCGCCTCGGTGTGCCAAAAGGGATCGATGTAGTCCGGCCCTTTTTTGAACGGCGCCACCGACAGGCCTCGGTCGCGCAGGGCCTGGATCAGCCCCAGGGCGATGGTGGTCTTGCCCGACCCGCCGCGCAAGGCGGCCACGACCACGCTGGGTACAACCTGTGCCATGGGTCAGTCGTCTCTCTTGCCAGCCGCCCGGCCGGAGCCGTGCGGGTGATGTCCAATGCGCCAGGGTTTAGATGATACCACGCGACCGCGCAGGCGGCGCCGCCGCATACCTAACACTACCCGGGACCAAGCGGCCCTGAACGCCCAGCGCTTCCCAGCTACGCCAGCCCGACCGACGCCGCCACGCCCTACCTAAAACACTACCCGGGACCAAGCGGCCCCGGGTAGCGGTTGTTATTATCAGCCGAGCCGAGCCCGACCCTTGGGAATCTCTACCACTTGAACTGGGTGGAGTTCCGCCAGGTGGTCGCGGCAAAGCGATAGTCGTCGATGTGGTGGTGGCTGAACTCCAGGCCGGTCTTCTCGAAGAAGCGCTCCCAGCCGATCCGCTCGGCCCACTCACCGACACGCTCGTAGCGGTTGGCGTCAGCGGCGTAGGCCTCCACGATCTGGCGAATGATCTTCACCGTGGTCGGCCAACGAGGCGGCTCGTTGGGGATGAAGGGTACGGCCAGCTTGGAGAACTTGGGCATGGAGCGGGTGTTGGACACCTTGCCGCCCACCCACAGGGCGATACCGTCGCCATCGGCGTCGGCCAGGGGCATGGCCGGGCACATGGTGTAGCAGTTACCGCAGAACATACACCGGTCGGCGTTAACCGTCACCGACTTGTAAACCTCACCGTCGACCTCTTCCTTGGACGGCTTAATGGCCGCGGTGGGGCAAGCGGCGATGGTGGTGGGAATCTCGCACATCTTGTCCAGGTGGGAGTGCTCAATGACCGGGGGCTTGCGGTGCACGCCGAGGATAGCGATATCCGAGCAGTGCACGGCGCCGCACATGTTGAGGCAGCAGGCGAGTGAGATGCGCACCTGGGCCGGCAGCTTGTGGGAGCCCCAGTACTCAAACAGGTCGTCCATGACCGCCTTGACCACGCCGGAGGCGTCGATGGCCGGGGTATGGCAGTGGACCCATCCCTGGGTGTGCACGATGTTGGTCACGCCGGCGCCGGTGCCGCCCAGGGGCATGTTGCCCTTGTCGGCCAGGGCCTTTTTCAGGGCCTCCAGCTTGGACTCGTCGGTCACCATGAACTCGATGTTGTTACGAGTGGTGAACCGGAAGTAGCCGTCGCAGAACTCATCGGCGATCTTGCAGTACTCCTCGGCCTGGTCAGTGGTCATCAGGCGGGTACCGGGAATACGCACGGTGTAGAGCTTGGTACCGGTCTCGGAAACGTGCAGCAGGACGCCGGGCTCCAGGATGTCGTGGTACAGCCACTTGCCGTAGTTGTCCTTGATGACGTCAGGCCACATCTCATCGTATTTCGGCGGCCCAATATCGGTTATGCGATCTTGCATGGTATGAAACCTCCTTTTGCCGTCCTAACGGGCGTGCTTCTCACGGTAATCAGCGATGTCGCGCTGGAACCCGCCAGGAACCTCATCTTCCTTGTAGAAGATGTAGGGGTTGGAACGAGGCTCCCGGATGTGGCGCGGATCAGGATCGATCTCCACGGCCTTCAAGAACTCCGACAGGCCCAGGCGCTGGATCAGCTCACCGATGCGCTCGCGGTTCTTACCGTTCTCATCCCACCAGTCGATGGCCTTTTCGGCGAAGTCCATCAGGTCGCCGTACTGCCCCTCTTCCAGCTTCATGAAGGGCACGATCACCGAGCCCAACTGGGCGCCTTCCAGGATCGGGGCCTTGGCGCCGACCAGGATGGTGGCGCCGGTGTCGGTGCCGGGGCGCAGGGCCTGGGGCATCATGTTGATGCAGTGCATGCAGCGGGTGCATTCCGCGTTGTTGATGGTCAGAGTCTTGCCGTCCCAAGCCATGCAGCCGGTGGGGCACAGGTCCACCACGTCGGCCTGGATGTCGAGCTTGGTCTCCTGGCCATGGGCGCCGCCGTTGGCCGCCAGCTCACCGCCGGCATAGGCCGCCACCGCCTCGGCGTTGATGCGAATGTCGTCGCGCCAGGTGCCGATGATGGAGCAGTCGGAACGGGCGATGGAAGCCACGCAGTCGTTGGGGCAACCGGAGATCTTGAACTTGAACTTGTAGGGCCAGGCCGGGCGGTGCAGCTCGTCCTGGAACTCCTGGGTGATGGTGTAGCAAAGGTCCTGGGTGTCGATGCAGGCCCACTCGCAACGCGCCTTGCCCACGCAGCAGGACGGGGTGCGCAGCGCCGAACCAGAGCCACCGAGGTCCCAGCCCTTGGAAGTCATCTCGCCAAAGATGGGCTCCAGCTCCTCGGTGAAGGCGCCCAGAAGCACCATGTCGCCGGTGGAGCCGTGCAGGTTGAGCATGCCGCTGCCCCGACGATTCCAGATGTCGAGAATCTCGCGCAGGCGCTCGGTCTTGTAGAACTTGGAAGCAGGCTGGTTAACACGCAGGGTATGGAAGTGCTCCACACCGGGGAACAATTCGGGCACATCCGAATAACGGCCGATAACGCCGCCGCCGTATCCCAGAACGCCGACGATACCGCCGTGCTTCCAGTGACCCTCCTTGTCCTTGTAAGACAGCTCGAGCTGACCCAAAAGGTCGGCACAGGCTTCCTTGCCGGCTTCCGCCATCTTTTTGATGTCGGTAACAAAGCTCGGCCAGGGGCCCTTCTCGAGCTCGTCCAGCATCGGAGTCTGATGCTTAATAGCCATGGACTGGTCCCTCCGTCACGGGTAAAAAATAATGGTTAGTCATATAAATACGGTCCGAGCGGAAAAACCCCGCCGAAACCGGTTTTCCACGATGCTTGCCGCCAATAACCGGCACCGCACCGGCAACACTTGCGTGTAACTTATCGGCCAGACTAGGCTAAAGCTTGGCCAGGCCGGTCTAAGTTGCCGTTTTTTCAATGGAGAACCGAGGGAAAGTCCCTCTGTTCACAATCTCGGTGATTATAGGAACCATACAGGTTTCTGTCAACCAAAAAACGCCTAGTCAGCCACTTGCCGCTAACGCCGGCCTTGGATAAAATCTTCAACAACCAAAGACGCATAGGGCAGATCACCATTGGCTTAAAATACTTGTGCAATATTGCGCTAACGAGCAACCCCACGGCGGAGCCACTGCGACATGATCCAGGAAAACGACCCGCGCATACCAGCGCTTTTTGACGATCTGTACCAACGGATCAAGGCCCAGGGCGTTCAGCAGTGGACCAAGGACCGCAACCCCCAGCCCGACCTGGAGGGGCTCATCTACCTCTGCAAGTTCTGCTTTTTCACCGCCATCCTCACCAAGGCCGAGATCGCCCGGGTTTTGGATATCGACCGCCAGGAGCTCAAGAAGCTGGTCAAGTCGTGGTATGACGACCACCGGGAAAAAGGGTGTGGCACCTGCTGAAGGCGCCGGCCGCCGGCCGGTTAAAGCCGGCGGCCGGGCCCTGGCTACTGGGAGTAGCGGTTGAGGGTCTCGATGAGCTTTTGGGCCTGGGGCGGCACCGGCACCTCGCCGGAGAGTAGCTGCTGGGCGGTGTAGGCCTTGCCGTAGAAGTTGCGGGTGGTCTCGGCGTCGAGCCCCATGCCCACGCCATCGAGGCTCACCCCGGCGAAGAGACCCTTGGCGCGCGAGTAGGAGTACACGTCGGCCGTGAAACTGGCCTCGGTGAGGGCGGCCCCGGCCTGGCGGCCCACCGGGCCGGCGGCCACCGACATGTTGGCCCCCAGGCGCACGTTGTTTTGCAACACCCCGCGCAGCCCCTGCTCGGTGGGGAAGACCAGGATCAGGTCCACCGACTGGGCCCCGATCTGCAGACCGATGCTGCCGCCGCCCATCTCGTAAAAAGCCGGGGCGCTCCAGCGGCCGTCGGGCAGGCGGGCGATTATCACCCCCCAGCCGGCGCTGGCCCCCAGGATGAACCCGCCCTTGATCATGCCCGGGAAGATGCCCACCGCCTTGGCCTTGCGTAGCAGGGCCGGCGGAATACCGCCGCCCTCTTCAGACATGATCTTGTTGATCACCTGGGCCGCCTGCAACAGCCGTATCTCGGCCTGGTCCTTGCTGTCGGCCAGGGCCGTGGAACCGGCCAGCAGCAGGGCCGCCACGGCCAGGTAGAAGACCACCAAACGCCTAAGTTTCATTACTACCCCCGATGCGATTTGGGTGGTTTATTGGTCGGCGCTCAACAAGCGCTCCATTTCTTGCTTTACCTGCTCGGCCCTTTGCACCTGGCCCAGCTCCCGGTACACCGCCTCGGCCTGCTCAAAGGCCTGGCGGGCCGGATCGCGCCGGCCCATGGCGGCCAAGAGGGTGGCCATGCCCACCAGGGCCAGGGCCACCCGCTGGGGATCGCCGGCCTGGTCGGCCAGGCGTCCCAGGTTACGGTAGGCCTCCAGGGCCTGGTCGTGGCGGCCCATCTGGCGATACACGCCGGCCAGGTACTGGGTGAGCAGCAGCTCGCCCACCTGGTCATCGGCCCGGCGCACCATGGCCTGGGCCTCCTCCCAGGCCCGGGCCGCCCCGGCCGGGTCGCCGGCCTTGAGCTCCAGGCGGCCCCGCCGCTCCGCCACCCCGGCCAGCCCGGCCAGGTCGTCTTGGGCCGCGAAGACCTCCTCGGCCTCGGCCAGGTGCTCCCGCGCCTGGTCGAAGCGCTCCCCGGCGGTGGCCACGTCGGCCAGGCGCAGGCAAACCTGGGCCCGGCCTGCGTGGTTCTCCAGCTTGCGGCAGAGATAATAGGCCTCGTCCAGGGGCTCGGCGGCCAGGTCGTACTTGCCCTTGTCCAGGTAGGCGATGGCCACCCGCATCAGGCTGTTGGCCACCCCCTCGTCGCTGTCAATGGCCCGCATCTCGGCCAGGCGTTCCAACTCGTCCTGTAGGTACATCGACTATTCCCAATCGTTGGTTACGGTCTTCACCAGGACCCGGCGGCGGCGGGGGCCATCAAACTCCATGAAGAAAATCCCCTGCCAGGTACCGAGCTGCAGGCGTCCGTCATACACCGGCAGGTGCACCGACGAGCCCACCAGCACCGACTTGATGTGGGCCGCCGAGTTACCCTCTTTGTGGGCGTAGGGGCCGTCCCAGGGGACCAGGCGGTCCAGGGCGGCGAACACATCTTCCATCACCGCCGGGTCGGCCGCCTCGTTCACCGCCACCGCGGCGGTGGTGTGCGTCACGTACACCACGCACACCCCATCGCTTAGGCAAGCGGCCTCCACCGCCTCCTGCACCTGGCGGGTGATATCCACCCCCTGGGTGTGATCGCTGGTCTCTATCGTGATGGTGGCACTCATAGTTCACCGCCCTTGCCAAAGTCCCTCTCATTATAAACGCCGGCGGCGGTAATTAAAGGGCCGCGGCCCACAAAGTGTTGACAGGCGGCCCTGGCAACGACACAATCGTAGCCGTAACCAGCCCCCGCAACCCAGGAGCCGCCATGAAACTGGCCGAAAACCTCTATGCCTACCCCTGGACCCAGCCCACCGCCAACAACTGCAACACCTTTCTCACCACCGGCGGGGTCTCCATGATGGTGGACCCCGGCCACGCCGCCCTGTTTAACCACGTGGAGACCTCCATGGCCGGCGACCGCATCAAGAAACTGCCCGAGCTGGTGGTGATCACCCACTGTCACCCCGACCACATGGAGGCCGCCCTGGGCCTGCAAAAGGCCGGGAGCAAACTGGCCATGAGCGCCGAGGAATACGACTACATGCTCGGCGAAGGCAAGCAACTGGCCGCCGCCCTGGGCATGACCTTCCCGGATATCAACCCGGAGGTGTTTTTAGACGAAGGTGAGCTGGACCTGGACGGCGAGGTGTTTGAGGTGATCAAGACGCCGGGGCACTCGCCGGGGCACATCTGCCTGTACTGGCCGCGCCACAAGGCCCTGTTCGCCGGCGACCTGGTCTTTGCCCAGGGGGTGGGGCGGGTGGACTTTCCCGGCGGCGACGGGGCCCGGCTCAAGGAGTCCATCAACCGGGTGTCCGAGCTGGACCTGGACTGGATCCTGCCCGGCCACGGCCCGGTGATCCAGGGCGCCGACGCCATCGCGCGCAACTTCCAGGTGATCGAGCAGGTCTACTTCAGCATGCTCTAGCCGGGCCGGGCCGGCCCCAAGACGCCGCCGCGCAGAGTTGGTCTTCCTCCCCTGGCCGTAAAAAATGGTCGCCCGCCGGGCAAGAAATTCCAAGGCCGGGGTGTCATAAAAGATCATCCACCAAGCGCCCTGCCCTACGAGGAAGGATCATGACCCTGCGTCGTCAACAAAAGTTTTTCGCCGGCCTCCTGGCTTGGCTGGTGATCACCGGAGTGGGGCTGGCGCTTTGCGGCCAGGCCCTGGCCGTGGACACCCAGGCCCACCGCAAGAAAACCATCGGCGTGCTCATCTCCCTGGGCTACATGTCCAAGGTGGAGATCAAAGACGACCTCCCCCACATGTTCGTCACGCCGATGTTCATGGCCGAGCCGTATAATAACCAGCAGGGGATAGCCGCCCTGGTTTGGCACTACTACCAGGACATGGACCCCAAGTACGACAAGGTTATCTTGATCCTCTCCGGCAGCGGGGCCAAGGTCGGGGTGTTTTCCAAGGCCCTGGGCGGCCTCCGAATGGGGCCCTAGCTGGTCTTCATCCCCAAAGCCACGGCTAAAGCACCCAGGAGAACGGGCCGCGAGGATATTCCTCCGGCCCGCCGGTGCTTTCTGGGGTTGGCGCGGCTTGGGATCGACCCTACGGCTGGAGTAACACCGCGCGCACCTGCTCCAGCAGCTCGGCGCGCTTGGCGGCCCGCTGGGCCACGATGGCGTCGTGGCGCGCGGTGAGCTCAGGGTGGGCGCCGGGGTTGGGCACCACCGCGGTGCCGCTGATACCCGCGGCCGAGAGCTGCTCGGCCATCTCCAGGCTGAGCTGGCCGACGAGGGCGGCCTCCTCTTCCTGCTGGTCGCGGGCCAGCTCCTGCAAGGCGTCGGCCGCGGCGGCGGCCTCGGTGCCGGCGGCCAGCTCCTGCAACCCGGCGGCGGCGGCGGCCTCGCCCCGCTCCAGCTCCGTCGCCATGGTCTCCAGGGCCGCCGCGCGGGCGTGGGACGCCTCGGCGGCATCCAGCCGGGACAGCTCGTCCCCCAGCCGCAGGGTGTCGATATCACCGCTCATGAAACGCCGGGCCATGGCTTTGCCCTTTTTACGACCCTCCTGGCGCGCCCGGTCGTCGGACGCTGAGCCCATGGCCGCGGCCCGCTCCAGGGCTATCTCGATGCTGGACTTGATCTCGGCCATCTCTCTCCCCATGTAAAATCACGCCTGGCCCGCCAAGCCATAATCGTATAAACCCGCCGCCTTGGCAACCCCAAAACACCGGCGCCCGCACCACGAAAAAGGGCCGCCCCCCGCGGGACGGCCCTGGAATCAGCGAGGGTGTTTCGCCTATTCCGGCGGCTGCCAATCATCCTCGTCGTCCTCGATGCCAAAGGCCTCCCACTGGGCCGCGCCTTCGGCCAGAGACTTCTCCTGCTCCTCCTCGGACCAGGGCTCGATGACGATGGCCTCGGACAACAGCTCCCAGAGGTAGAAGGTCTCGATGCCCAGATCGTACTCCGGGGTGAGGCCCTTCATGATTTGGTCGCGGCAGTTGTGGCAAGGGGCCACGCAAATCTCGGCGCCGGTATCCTTGATCTGCTGGGCCTTCTTGCGGCCGTAGTAGAGCCGCTCGGCCGTGTAGGGCATGGCCCAGGCGCCGCCGCCGGCTCCGCAGCAGTAGTTGTTTTCCTTGGTGGGATAGGTGTCCACCCAGTCGGTGCAGATTTGATCGGTGATCCAGCGGATATCGTCGTAGTAGCCGTGTCCAAAGGTCTTTTCAGACTTGCGGCAGTAGTTGCAGGGATCGTGCACCGTGGCCAGCTTGCCCTCGAACTTGGAGCGGTCGATCTTGACCCGACCCTCCTTGATGTACTCGATCATCAGCTCGAAGACGTTCATGACCTTGAACTCTTCAAAGGCCTCGGGGAACCACTTTTGCAGACCAAGCCTGGTCGCGAAGTAGGCGTGGCCTCACTCGGGTAGGAGTAGTATCTCCGACTCCACCCGGCGCGCGTTTTCCAGGACGCGGCTCACCTGCTCCTTCATCGACGGATCGTCGCCGCTGAACAGGCCCCAGTTGACGCCTTCCCAGTTGACGCTGGATACCGTCCAGGACTCCTTGGCGGCGTAGTAGATTTTCCACCAGAACTTCATGTCGTCCGGCTCGCCAAAGGGCTCCTTGGAGTTGATGGTGGTGATCACCCGGGCACCCTTTTTGTCCACCGGTACGTAGAAGCCGGGGCAGCCCTCGTCCTGCATCTCCTTGCCCAGGTCCATGAGCAAGAACAGGAAGTCGTCCTTGGGAATACCCAGGTTGTTGCCGCGCTCCAGGTTCATCATGGTGCCCTTGTGGATCGGGCCGGGCACCTCGTCGCGATCGCGCAGGCCGCGCGCGGTGCGCAGCATGGCCAGTATCTCCACCCCCATGGGACAGGCGCGCTCGCAACGGCCGCACAGGGTGCAGATCCAGGGGAAGCGGCTGTTGATCAGCTCGTCATCCAAACCCAGCGCCGCCATGCGTACCGCCTTGCGCGGGTCCATGCCGTCGACACCGGTGATCGGGCAACCGCCGGCGCAGGTGCCGCAGGTCAAGCATACGTCGGCCCACTTGGGGTCCACCCGCAGCTTGCTCTCGCGCTTTCCTATCTTAATCGGTTCTTGGCTCATCGTCGTCTCCCAGAGATCTCATGGGCGGTGTAACACCTCACCGCGCCGATTGTCACCGATCCCCTCTCAACTAATTGCCACCATGTTCATCAGCCTAACTGACAAAACGTATCATAATTGACCAGCCCACCCAATAGCTATTTCTATGCCGGCGGCTATCGCTATGCCGGCTCCGGCTCCTGCCTGCGCCGGCAGATAGCTCGGTGGAAACAAGTTCCACCTCGCTACCGGCTCGCTCCCGCTCGCCGGGCGGGACATCATGTCCCGCGGGACGGGCCTAAGCCCCCTGCCGGGTCGCAGGTTAACCCCTAGTACTCCACCGGCAAGGTGTCCAGGTAGGCCTTGGTGAAAACAGG
>Ga0256835_1000245_pt1 | contig 43684 bp, 31 predicted proteins | sample PIR30metaG_FD_185972 | JGI IMG/M metagenome (GOLD analysis project Ga0256835, IMG submission 185972) | Hydrothermal vent microbial communities from East Pacific Rise, Pacific Ocean - PIR-30 | ecosystem: Environmental > Aquatic > Marine > Hydrothermal vents | place: Pacific Ocean: East Pacific...
CTGCCTGTTGTTGTACGCACGCTTACCGTGCATTCGTTTGCCGGGCGTTCGCTTGCGGAACTACCTGCCGAGCTGGTTGCAGGGTGATCAGCCGAGCTATTTCCCTCTTTCCTCAGGGCCAGCCAGATAGGCCATCTTCCCCGGGTGGGGTTCTGCTTCCTTAGTTGCTCGATTTGAATGAGGAGCTCGGGAGTCCAGTACACCTTGCGTCGTAGACGTTTGGGGCGTTTGGGCTTGGGGGCTAAGCCTTTAAGCCCTTCCTCCTTGAGCCGTCTCTTGTAGCAGTAGCAGGTGGAACGGCTGATGCCTGCTGCTAGGGAGTGGATCTCGGGCCAGCTTGCTCCTCTTTTGCGGAGGGCCTCGACGAGCTTGAGCCTTCTTAGGCGTTCTGAGGCTGCAGGGTCCTTTTTGCTCCTGCTCGACCTGACCTCTCAGCCTGTCTTGCCGTGCTCTCCGTACCCCTTTGCCAACTGTAGTAAGTTGCCCCCGGGGAACCTCCTCTCTCCTGGGGCGGTTCCCCTGTTTTTGTTGAGTGGGTGTCTTGGATGGGTATGTCCGGGTACAGTTTCGACTATATGCACCGAGGTTTATTATGTCAAAAAGCCGTTTGTTGAAACAGCCTTCAGAATCTGAAAATATACTGCGTCGCCGTCCACTAGTCAAACTAGCCCCCCGACTCCGCCTCCACCACCACCCGCATCGTCCGCAGCACCGCGTCGGGGTTAAGGCTGATGCTGTCGATCCCCTCTTCTACCAAGAAGGCGGCAAACTCGGGGTAGTCGCTGGGCGCCTGGCCGCAGATGCCCACCTTGCGCCGCGGCGCGTGGGCGTGGGCGCGCTCGATCAGGTGGGCGATGGAACGCTTGACTGACTCGTTGCGTTCGTCAAAGAGAGCAGCAACACGGTCAGAATCGCGGTCCACGCCCAGGGTGAGCTGGGCCAGGTCGTTGGAGCCGATCGAGAAGCCGTCGAAGACGTCGGCGTAGTCGTCGGCGAGCCAGATGTTTGAGGGGATCTCGGCCATCACATAGATCTCGAGCCCGTTCTTGCCCGGATCGAGCCCGCCTTCTTGCATCACCCCGAGCACCCGCCTGCCCTCCTCGGGGGTGCGGCAGAAGGGCACCATGACCTTGAGGTTGGTAAGGCCGAAGGTCTCGCGTACCCGTTTGACGGCAGCCAGCTCAAGCAGAAAGCCCTCCTTGTAATCGGGGTGGTAGTAGCGGCTGGCGCCACGCCAGCCCAGCATGGGGTTTTCTTCGCGCGGCTCAAAGGGCTCGCCGCCGAGCAGGTGGGAGTATTCGTTGGTCTTGAAGTCGGAGAAGCGCAGGATTACCTCGCGCGGGTAGAAGGCCGCGGCGATGACGGCGATACCCTGACTGAGTCTGTCGATGAAGTATTCTCCCCTACTCGGGTAGCCGCGGGTCAGCTCGTCTACCTGCCGCTTGAGTCGGATGGGAAGCCGGTCGTAGCGGGTCAGCGCCAGCGGGTGCACCCGGATCCAGGAAGCGAAGATGAACTCCATGCGCGCCAGTCCCACGCCGTCCACCGGGTACTGGGCCAGCTTGAAGGCCAGCTCGGGGTTGCCAACGTTGAGCAGGATGCGGGTCCGTTCGGGCTTCGGCAGGGTCTCGGGGTCCACCTCGTGCACCTCGAAGGCGAGCCGGCCCGCGTAGACCCGCCCTTCCTCGCCCTCGGCGCAGGAAACCGTGACCTCCTTACCGGTCTTCAGGACTTTGGTGGCGTTTCCGGTACCCACCACAGCGGGAATGCCCAGTTCGCGGGCGACGATGGCAGCGTGCGAGGTGCGCCCGCCGCGGTCGGTAACGATCGCCGCCGCCTGCTTCATGATCGGCTCCCAGTCGGGGTCGGTGATCGTCGTCACCAGCACCTCGCCCGGCTGGAACTCGTCCATGCGGTTGGGATCCGTGATGATCCGCACCCTGCCGCTGGCGATCTTTTCGCCCACGGCCAGGCCGCGAACGAGCACCTCGCCCTTTTCCTTGAGCTCGTAGACGGCGAACCTCGGGCCCTTGCGCTGGCTGTGCACCGTTTCCGGGCGCGCCTGCACGATGTAGAGCTCGCCGGACAGGCCGTCCTTGGCCCACTCGATGTCCATCGGGGTGGGCTCGCCGCGCACCTGGGAATAGTGGTCTTCGATCGCCACGGCCCAGCGGGCCAGCTGCAGCACCTCGGCCGGCTCGAGCGAGAAGCGCTCGCGCTCTTCCTTGGATGTGGATACGTTGGTCAAACGGTGCTTGGTCTCGTCGTAGATTAGCTTGAACTCTTTGGCACCCAGCTTCTTCCAAATGAGCGAGTCGAAACCCTGGCGCAGCGCCGGCTTGTGCACGTAGAACTCGTCGGGTACAACGCGGCCCTGAACGATGTTCTCACCCAAACCCCAGCTAGAAGTTATGAGCACCACGTCGCGGAAGCCGGTTTCGGTGTCGAGGGTGAACATCACGCCGCTCGAGGCCAGATCGGAACGCACCATCTTCTGCACGCCCACCGAGAGCGCCACCTTGAAATGGTCGAAACCCATGTTCTCGCGATAGCTGATTGCACGAGCGGTGAAGAGGCTGGCGAAGGCGCGGCGAACCGAGAGCAGCAGCTCGGCCTCGCCGTGCACCATCAGGTAGGTTTCCTGCTGTCCGGCGAAGCTGGCCGTGGGAGGTCCTCGGCGGTGGCGCTGGAGCGCACGGCGACATCCACCTCGTCCGCGCCGTATTTTCGGGATAGCTCGCGGTAAGCACTGGCGATCTCCTGGCGCAGGTCTTCGGGGCATTCGGCGCGCACGATCAGGTTGCGGATGCGGCGGGAGCGCCGGATCAGGTCGGCGGGGTTGGAGCGGTCCCACCCCGCCAGAAGTTGGCGTATTCCGCCTTCCACCCCTGCTTCGTGCAGGTAATAACGATACGCTTCGGCGGTGACCGCAAACCCATCGGGAACGCGAACGCCAACCCCCGCCAGAGCACGCATCATCTCTCCCAACGAGGCGTTCTTGCCGCCCACATGCGGCAGGTCGTGGATGCCGACGTCGGCAAACCACCTTACCCATTTCATGACTGACCTCCACCTTGATCTTAGCAAGGTGGAGGCAAGAATAATGTCCTCAACGGCTAAAGATCTGCCGGGCTTACGGGGGCGCCTTCCGCGGCGGAGCGGTACGCCGCCAGCGCTACGCGCATGGCTTCGAAGCCATCGTTCCAGCTAACCGGCGGCTGCCTGCCCGCACGCAGGCTCGAGACGAAAGACTCGATCATGCCCTGATTGGGATCGGGGTGAAAACCCGCCCATTCGTAACCCCTGCCGCCAGCTCCCCGCCAAACGTGCAGGTGTCCCGCAAACGCGTCCAGCAACAGAGACCCCTTCTGCCCCACAATTTCCATTTTTAAGTGACCCCAGCGAGGATAATTAGAAGGACGGCTCCAGCTGGCGTCTATACTAGCGGGAACTCCGTTTTCGAGCTTCAGTAGTAACAGGCCCGCGGTGTCCACTTCCACTTCGGCGTCAAAAGGATTGGATATCGCTGCGGTTACCTCGCCCACCTCGACACCGAACATCCAGCGGTAAAGATCCGCAAGATGAACCGTGTGGTCCATGGTTGCACCACCGCCAGCAAGCTCCTTGTCCACGAACCAGGAACGGTGGTGTTTGGGGTTCTCACTATGGTTCACCCCCACCACCGCCAGCACCTGCCCCAATGCCCCCGAACGCACCATCTCGCGCGCCGCCTGCACCGCCGGCGAAAAACGCATGGGGAATGCGGTCATGAACTTCACCCCCGCCTCTTCCACGGCCGTCTTCATGGCGAGGGCGTCTTCGGTGGTGGTAGCTATGGGTTTTTCGCAAAGAACGTGCACCCTGGCGCCCGCAGCCAGCTGCACGAGCTCGCGGTGGCGTGCGTTCTCCGAGGTGACTATAACCGCATCGGGACCCGCGGCAATTAGATCTTCATGCGTCCAGAACCAGCGGACCCCGTATTTCTGAGCGATGCGCTTGCTGCGCTCGGTGTCCGCATCCGAGAAACCGATGATCTCTACCCCGGGGATGCGCCTGAGGTTGGCAAGGTACCCCTCGGCGTGCAGGTGGGCGAAACTAAGAATGCCTATACGCATCAGGCCACCTCCACTACACGCCCCGTATCCGCGCTTTCGCGCACGGCTAGCGCCAGCTCAAGCGCCGCCAGCGCGTCCGCGGGTGTTACGTCGAAAGGGCCGCCCAGTTCCAGGGCAAGCAGGGCATGACGCAACTCGGTCTCATACGGGTTTTCCTCCAACCCGGCCAGCGGCAGACCCACCGCGGGAGCGGGTGCATCCTTGGGAAACAGGGTTTCCACCGGCTGCGGCGCATCCGAGCTCCATTCCACCAACCCCCTGTCTCCCGCGATGTCGAGAGAAGTTCGGAAGTAGCCCGGAGGGTAGGCCCAGCCCCCCTCGACGTGAGCTATCGCCCCTGATGCGAACTCGAGCACCGCCTGAACGTGCTCATGCGCACCATCCTCAAGCCGCGGGCTGCGGCGGGCGAAAACGCGCACCGGTTCGCCCAGGAGCCAGCGGGCGTAGTCAAGATCGTGAATCATCAGATCAACGGGCATACCCCCGGATTTTTCGGGATCGCGGTACCACCCCGGGCCAGGGGGGAAAAGTACCCGCTTGAGGCGCACCACACCCAGCCCGCCCAGCTTGTCTCCGCGCGCCAGATCGGCAGCGCTGCGATACTGTGGAAAAAACCGTACCACCATGGCGACGAAGAGCCTTCTGCCGCTCCTCTGCTCGGCATCGATGATGCGCCGGGCCGACTCGGGGGTAAGCGCTATAGGCTTTTCGAGAATTACATCCTTTCCTGCCGCGAACGCCTGCACGGCCAGCTGTTCGTGCACGTACGTTGGAGCGCAGATGTCTACGACGTCAACCCCCTCGATCAACTCCTCGTAGCTGTCGAGCGCCGCCAGCGAGAACTCGGCCGCAAAGGCACCCAGCCTTTCCTGATCCGGGTCGTAAGCGCCCACCAGTTCCACCCCCAGGTTCCGGTAAACGCCCGCGTGCACCCGGCCCATGGTTCCTGCACCCGCTATTCCGATTTTCATCCGTACCGCCCCCTATTTCACCGCACCCGCGGTCAGGCCGCGGATCAGCTGCTTGGAGAAAACCAGGTAGAGCAGTACTGCCGGTATCATCGCCAGGCTGAGGGCCGCCAGTACGGCCTGCCAATCGTTCAGGAACTGACCCAAAAATACCTGAGCACCAAGGACAATCGTTTTGGTCTTTTCCGAAGGCGCCAGGATAAGGGGGAACCAGAGATCGTTCCAAACCGGAATCATACTAATAGCCGCTACCGTGCCAAGGGCAGGACGCACCAGCGGCAGCACCAGAGTAAAGATGCGGTACTCGCTAGCACCGTCTATCCTGGCCGCATCCTTGAAATCAGGGGGCAGCTGGGCGAAGAAGCGGCTTAGGATAAAAATGGAAAGCGGCAGACCCATGGCGGTATACACGAGTATCAGTGCCGTCAGTGTATTCACCAGATGCCAGTCGGCCATCAGACGCAGGATCCCCACCGTGCCCAGGCGGATAGGCACCATGATGCCCAAAGCTAGATAAATGGCCATGAATGTGTTGAGCTTGAAAGAATATTCAGCCAGGGCCCAGCCGGCCATGGCGCCGAGAAAAACGATCAGAATAAGCGAAACGGTAGTTACGATCAGGCTGTTGAGGAAGTAGTGCTGGAAGTTGGCAATCTCGAATAAGGTGCGATACCCGTCGATGGAAAACGTTTCCGGCGTAGGCGGCTTGAGCGGCTCTCCGAAAATCGCCATCTGATCCTTGAAGGAGTTGAGCAGCACCAGGAGGATAGGAAAAAGCACTAGCGCGCTGTAGCCCAGGAGGGCGGCATGCACACCACCGACCTTGAGCATGCGGAGCCAGCGATAACGCTTGCCGGTCATTAGAACTGCACCTCCTCCATGCGCCGCTGCCAGCCGTATAGGTAGACGAGCACTCCCGCGAGGATGATCACCAGCATCATTCCCGCGACCGTCGCACCCATGTTGGGGTCACCGGGCCGCAGCTGAAAACCAAAAAAGGTGCGGAAGAAGAAGGTTCCCATAATATCCGTAGAGTAGTTGGGACCGGCAAGTGCCCCCTGGGTAGCGTATATCAGGTCAAAGGCGTTGAAGTTGCCGATGAACGTTAGAATGGCGACGATGCCTACAGTAGGAATGATCAGCGGAAACTGGATCCTCCAGAATATCTTCCAGCTGCTGGCTCCATCCACCTGAGCAGCTTCGATCAGCTCATTTGGTATTCTAATCAATGCCGCTAAAAAAAGCATCATAGGTATGCCGATGTTCTGCCATACCGATATCAGCGAAAGCGTGATTAGCGCTGATTGCTCATTTCCCAGAAGCGCTATCGCGATCTCGTTGTCGCCAAGACCCAGCCTGTCCAGCAAAGGAAACCAGATCCCCCAGGTAGGGCTGAGGATCAGCTTCCAGGCAAAACCGATGAGGACGACCGAAAGAATCGTAGGGGTGAAGATTATTGTCCGGTAAATCCAAGCGCCGCGGATATTCGCGGCCAGCAAGACTGCCAGGAACAGCCCTACGGGATTTTGCAGACTCATGTGGATAATGAAAAAGATTACATTGTTCCAAAAAGCGTTCCAAAAAGGCTGGCTCCAGAGGGGGTCAGTAAGCAACTTGACGTAGTTGCCCAACCCCACGAATACCTGCCTGCCCCCTTCTATTGTTTGGTAAAGGGAATAGTCGAGCGAGGCGACCATGGGATAAATCATGAAAGTCGTATAGATCAGCACCGCCGGAGCAAGGAAGGCGGTTATATGCCAGGGAAACGGTTTTCGCCTCATTTTGCAGGTTCTCCTCCTGATATGGAACCATTAGCCATCATACAAAGCCCCGGGGACCACATGGTCCCCGGGGCAATGATCCGCTACTTGCAGTTCAGCTCATTGTGGAAGTGCTTGTGCGGCTGGTACCAAGAAGAGAGGCGGCACTCTATCCACTTAGCCGCTTCTTCAGGGGTCTGCTTGCCGTTGAGGATATTGACCGAGGCTACCCAGAGGTCGGTTTCCGCATCGGGCTTCTGGTCGGAAAGCTTGTAGTAGGTCATCCGGAAGGTACCATCGCTGGTCTGGCGCCAGGAGAGGAATTCGTTGGCCACCGGATCCTTGATAGTGATCTTGTAGTTGTGCAGCGGGAAGAAACCGGGAAGGGCGTTGCCGTAGAGCTCGGCGAATTCCTTGGTGGTCAGCCACTCCAGGAACTTCTTGGCGGCTTCCTTGTTCTTGCTGGCCGGGTTGAGCCCCAGGGCGATGTCCTGGTGGTCGCTGATGTAGCTCTTGGTAGCGCCGGCCGGTGGCGGAGCCTTGAAGGCGCCCATGTTGAGCTTGGGGTTCATCTGGTGGAAGACGCCGATGTCCCAGGAGCCGGCGGGGTAGATGAAGCCGCGGCCCTGAGTGAAGAGCTGCTGGGCATCGGAGTAGCTAACGGCCTTGAAGCCGCGCGGCAGGTAGGGAGCCCACTGGGCCAGGGCCTCGAAGCCCTTCAGGAAGCCGTCGGTGTGGAAGCCCTCTTTGCCGGCCAGGAAAGCGCGGCGGCCGTCTTCGCCACCGTAGTAGTTGGGGGCGATGTTGTGCCAGCCCATGGTGGCGGCCTCCCACTGATCCTTGGTGCCCATGACCAGCGGCGCCAGCGCCGGAGCCTTCTTCTTCATCTGGCCCAGCAAGTCGATGAATTCCTCCCAGGTCTTGGGCGGCTGGAAGCCGTACTTGTCGAAGAGGTCTTTGTTGTATAGGAAGCCGTGAATAACCGAGGCCATCGGCACGCAGTAGGTCACGCTGCCGTCGTCGGTGGACCAAGCAACCTTGGCGAAGTCGGTGAAGTGCTCCATACCCGGCAGATCGTTAAGCGGCGCCAGATGGCCCTTGTTGAATAGTTCCAGCGACTTGCCAAAGGGGCGGCAGGTGATAAGATCGCCCGCGGTTCCGGCCTGCAGCTTGCTGTCGAGCACGGCATTGTATTCGGCCGGATTCGTGGGAGCGAATACTACCTCGATATCAGGGTAATGTTTATTGAATGCAGGAATTATCACGTCCTTCCAGAGCTTGAGGTCGTCGGTGCGCCAGCTCTCGATTACCACCTTCTGGGCAAAGGCGCCCCCCAGGAAGGTGGCCGAAAGCAACGCTGCCAGCGCGAACACTGTAGTAAACCGTTTCAACATTCTGCTCTCCTTTCCCCCAAACCCGAGTGCAGTTACCGGCTTGGCTGCGGATCGGGTCCGGGCTGTTTAACGTGAACCAGCATACCACGCACAGGACGCTTTTCTTTTTGGATATATCGCGTCGGGCAGACAAATCTTTACCTGTCCCACAGGATGCGGTGAAAACCTGCAGACCTACCGCCGTGACGCAACGCTGCACGGGTTTTTCACCCGCACCCTGTAGAATACCTGCGGTATGGTCAAGACCCGCATCGCCCCCAGCCCCACCGGTTATCCGCACGTTGGCACCGCTTACATCGGTATTTTCAGCTACGTTTGGGCCCGCAAGAACGGCGGTAAGTTCATCGTCCGCATCGAAGACACCGACCGGAACCGTTACGTCGAGGGGGCCGAAGAGGGCATACTGCGCGCCCTCAAGTGGCTGGGTCTCGACTACGACGAGGGCCCCGACGTGGGCGGGCCCAACGGCCCCTACCGGCAGTCGCAGCGGCTCGAGCTCTACCGCCGCTATGCCCAGCAGCTGCTCGACAAGGGGCTGGCCTACCGCGCCTTCGAAACCCCGGATGAGCTGGCCGCCATCCGCGAGGAGTTGCAAAAGAAGGGCCTCGGCTACGGCTACGACGGCCGCGCCCGCAAGATTCCGCGCGAAGAGGCCGAAGCTCGCGCCGCCGCCGGCGAGCCCCACGTGATCCGGCTGAAGACGCCGGAAGCTGGCGCAACCGTGGTTCACGATGTACTGCGCGGCAATATCGAGTTCGATAATCGCGAGATCCCCGACGTCGTCCTGCTCAAGTCGGACGGCTTCCCCACCTACCACCTGGCAGTGGTGGTGGACGATCACCTGATGGAGGTCACCGACGTAATCCGTGGCGAAGACTGGCTGGTGAGCACGCCCATTCAAAAACTGCTCTACCTGGCCTTCGGCTGGGACGAGCCGGGGTGGTACCACCTGCCGCTGCTCCGCGCGCCCGGGGGCGCCAAGCTCTCCAAGCGCACCGGCCACACCAGCATCGACTACTACCGCGAGGCCGGCTACCTGCCCGAGGCGCTGGTCAACTACCTCTCGACGATGGGTTTTTCCATGCCCGACGGCCGCGAAATCTTCACCCTCGACGAGATGATCGCGGCCTTCAGCTGGGACCGCGTCAGCCTGGGCGGCCCCGTCTTCGACGAGGAAAAACTGCGCTGGATGAACGGCAAGTACATCCGCGAGGTGCTCAGCCTCGAAGAAGTCTGCGAGCGGCTGGAACCCTTTTTGCAGACCGCCGGCCTCTCCTGGGAAAGCGGCGCCTATCTGTGCAAGGTGGTAGGGGCGATGCGCCCCCGCTTCGAAACACTAACCGAGTTCGTGGAAAAGGCGCGCTACTTCTTCGATGAAGACTACCCCTTCGAACCGAAGGCCGAAAAGGAGCTGAAAAAAGGAGTCGAAGTCTTGCGCGATCTCAAGGAGATCCTGGCCCGGTTGCCAAGCTTCGACCCCGAACTTACCGAGGCGGCCATTACCGGCTACGCCGAAGGAAAAGAGCTGAAGCTACGCAAGGTAATGCAGCCGCTACGGGCGGCGATTACCGGCACCCTGGCCACGCCGGGGATGTACGAACTGCTGGAGATTTTGGGCAAGGAGCGGGTCATGGCGCGGATCGAGCGCGCTCTAGCGCACGCCAAAGAGCTGGAAGGTAACGCATGAGCTGGTTCAACAGACTCAAACAAGGGCTCAAAAAAACGAGCCAGACGCTCACCCAGGCAGTACCCTGGGGCGGCGACCCGGAAGAGGTGCTGGAAGAGCTCGAGTTTGCCCTCATCGCCGCCGACGTGGGTATCGAGGCCACCCAGGAGATCCTAAAGGAGGTGCGCGAGAGCGGCAAGCGCGACCTGCGCGAGGCGGTCAAGCAGGCGCTGGTGCTGCAGCTCGAGCCCGACGCCCGCCGCGCCAAACTGCGCAAGCTGGGCTTCAAGCCCGACGCTAAGAAGAGCACCGTCGAGCCCAAAGGGCACGTCATCCTGATGGTCGGCGTCAACGGCGTCGGCAAGACCACCACCATCGCCAAACTGGGGCAGTACTACAAGGAACGCGGTAAGAGTGTTCTCTTTGCCGCCGGCGACACCTTCCGCGCCGCAGGCGGGGCCCAGCTCGAGCTCTGGGGCGAGCGCACCGGCATTCCGGTAATCAGCGCCCCCGAGGGTTCGGACCCGGCGGCCCTGGCCTTCGACGCCGCCAGAGCGCGCATCGCCCGCAGGGTGGATCTGCTCTTCGTAGACACCGCCGGCCGGCTGCACACCAAACACAACCTGATGGAGGAGCTCAAGAAGGTGAAGCGCTCCATCGCCAAAGCCGATCCGGGCGAGCCGGCTGAGGTCTGGCTGGTCCTCGACGCTACCACCGGTCAGAACGGCATCGAGCAGGCCAAAAAGTTCAACGAGGCGGTAGGTCTCACCGGTGTAATCGTCACCAAACTCGACGGCACCGCCAAGGGCGGTGTTCTGGTGCCCATCGCGCGCGAGCTGGGAATACCAATCAAGTTTATTGGCGTGGGCGAGAGCGCCGAGGACCTGCAACCTTTCGACGCCGGGGAGTATGTAGAAGCACTGCTTAGCGCTTAGGATATAGCTATGAGCACTCGAGACCGCAACCTATTGCTTCTCGCTTTCGCCTGGCTGGTAGCCATTTCCGCTACCGCCGGCAGCCTGTATTATTCGCAGATCCGGCACTTCATTCCCTGCGAGCTCTGCTGGTACCAGCGCATTCTGATGTATCCGCTGGTGATCGTGCTCGGCATCGCCACATTCTACGTAGACGTGCGCGTCCGCCGCTACGCCCTGCCGATGGTCCTGGTGGGAGGGGCGATCAGCATACTTCACTACGCCGAGCAAAAGATTCCCGGCTTCGCCCCCACCAGCTGCGCGGCCACGCCCATACCCTGCACTACAACCTACGTCAACTACTTCGGCTTCATCACCATTGCGCTGATGGCACTGGCTGCCTTTGTACTCATCGCGGCAGCCCTCGTTATGCTCAAGGAAGAGCGCCCCGACTAGGGGCGCTCTCGCTGGCCGCGACGAAGCTTAAATCAAACTTCTACCATCCAGTCGTGCCTGGCTTGATCAACGAGCGAAAACAATTTGCTCTTATCTAGCTTAACACCCCCGGCAAGCTCGAGTGCGCCTCCGTGCTCGTGCGCATGCCAGTGTAGATGGGCGCCGGGAGCGCGCATGCCCACGTGCTTCTGCTGATTCGAGGGCTGCGAAACCGACGCGATGAAAAACGGTTCGTCGTTTTCGCGCGAGAGCGAAACGGTCATCACCCGCGTCGGTAACTCCCAGGGCTTGTGCATACGGTAAATGTACTCAGGGAAGTCGGCCTCGCGGTCGAAGACGAGGCCGTGCTCCCCGGCGTATTCCTCAAGCCAGCTCATCAGCTGGACCCAGGCGTCGTAAATCGCATGGCTCATGAGATAATCATAGCGCAGTGACGGGGGGCGAACGTCCGGCGGAAAAATGGCGCGTGCGGTAAGGAGAATCACCCGACAGCACCAGGCAGGCAACCAAATAGATGTCCGCTGCCTCTTGCCAGACATTATCCGAATCCTGCGATTGGCTCCGGTCTGCTAAGGGCATGGCCCCGCTTGAACCCGGCTTCACGCACGGGCGGGCGGGTTTGTGACGCTCTTGTGACGCCTGTCCACTATCATCATCTCCAGCAGCATCAGGAACACAGGTAGAAAGCAGCAAACGGAGGTGCACATGCAAAACAAACTCGCATACTCACTCGCCCTGATACTGGCTTTAGTGATATTGCTATCATCGTGCGGCGGTGGCGCAAAGACCAAGCCCCCCGCGCCGCAGCAGAAGCCCGCGGCCCCCACCCTCAACCTCGACTACCGTGCAGTCAAGGTCTTCAGCTTCAGCTGGACCGACGTCGAGGGTGAAACCGGCTACAAGCTGTTCGAAAACGAAGACGGCTCGGGCAGCTTCGTTGAGCTGGCCGGCATTCCCGCGGATTCCCAGAGCCACGAGCTGGAGGTCTTCCTGCCCGCCAGGGTGAACGCCCGCTACAAGCTGGCTGCCTGTAATGCCGCCGGCTGCAGCGAGTCGGCTGAGGTGAGTGTGGACGCCGGCCAGCTGGTGAAGGCCATCGGCTACTTCAAGGCGTCGAACACAGAAAAGGGCGACTGGTTTGGCGCCTCCATCGCCCTCTCCGCAGACGGAAACACCCTGGCGGTGGGGGCGACGGGCGAGGACAGCAGCGCCACCGGTATCAACGGCAATCAGAATGGCGGCTCGTCCCCCAACAGCGGGGCCGTCTACGTCTTCGTCCGCAGCGATACCGGAAACTGGACCCAGCAGGCTTACATCAAGGCCTCGAATACCGGCGCAGGCGACCTCTTTGGCTTTGCCGTATCGATTTCCAGCGACGGCAATGTACTTGCTGTGGGGGCGACGGGCGAGGACAGCAGCGCCACCGGCGTTGGTGGCGACCAGAGCAATAATTCGGCCTCCGGCAGCGGCGCGGTGTACGTATTCACCCGTAGCGGCGCGAGCTGGAGCCAGCAGGCCTACATCAAAGCCTCGAATACAGAAAAGGGTGACCGCTTTGGAAGATCGCTGACCCTCTCCGCAAACGGCGACACCCTGGCGGTGGGCGCGCCCTTCGAAGCTAGCAAGGCCACCGGCGTCGGCGGCGATCAGAACGACAACTCGGCGCCCAAAAGCGGCGCGGTCTACGTATTTACCCGCAGCGGCGCGAGCTGGAGCCAGCAGGCTTACATGAAGGCATCGAATACAGGCAAGGACGACGAATTCGGGTCATCACTGGCGCTTTCCGGCGATGGAAATACCCTGGCGGTAGGGGCTCCCGGTGAAGACAGTAAGGCCACCGGTATCGGCGGCGACGAAAACGACGACTCGGCGCCCAAGAGCGGCGCGGTCTACGTATTTACCCGCAGCGGCGCGAGCTGGAGCCAGCAGGCTTACGTGAAGGCATCTAATACCGGCAATAACGATGGCTTTGGGTTCTCGCTGGACCTTTCTGCCAATGGAAACACTCTAGCAGTGGGAGCAAATGGCGAAGACAGCAAGGCCGCCGGCATCGACGGTAACCAAAGCGACAACTCGACCCCTGGCAGCGGCGCGGTCTACGTATTCACGCGTAGCGGCGCGAGCTGGAGCCAGCAGGCTTACGTGAAGGCGTCGAATCCGGGGAAAAACGACCAGTTCGGTTACACCCTGGCCCTTTCCGGCGACGGCAACAACCTGGCGGCGGGGGCGCGTTACGAAGGCAGCAAGGCCACCGGTATCGGCGGCGATCAGAGCAACAATTCGGCCTCCGGCAGCGGCGCGGTGTACGTATTCACCCGCAGCGGCGCGAACTGGAACCAGCAAACCTACGTGAAGGCGTCAAATACCGGTAAGGGCGATTCATTCGGTTCCGCCCTGGCCCTTTCTGGCGACGGCAACACCCTGGCGGCGGGGGCGCGTTACGAAGGCAGCAAGGCCACCGGTATCGGCGGCGATCAGAGCGACAACTCCCAATCCGGCAGCGGAGCGGTCTACGTTTATTAACCGAGGGAGGTAATACGGACGGTTACTCGGGAGCAACATTGCTCCCGAGAATTCATTGCATTCATACAGCACGGCTTTCGGCTGCCGGCATCTGGTAGTTGCAGATTTCTTGAAAGCACGATTGTTATCAGCCGGTAAAACGTTTTGCGTCTATCGTGCCCAGGTCTTGACGTCCAGTGGGTGCGAATCGCTCGCAGACATCCCCGGGTGCCCCCCGAAGGGTTGCGGCGCTTTTATGGCGTTTGCTTGTGGTCATTGCAACCGGCAATATTTAATCATCCCGGTCGTAACGGCAATAGCATCGTTCGCCTTGCCGAGGCAGTTTGCCTCCGCATATTATCTGCGGGCGGGTCGCGGCCAACCGGAGCGCACTCTGATTCACTGTGCCTTGTTTGCTGTCCCCTCAAAAATTTTCCCGAATAAGCGAAATGTAGTTTCGGAAATGAACAAAGACAGTAACTTCAAATTTGGTAAGGCACTGTAGAAAAACCACCAAACAAAATTTTAGTTTGTCGAGCTTGATAGGGCCTCACATAACAATCGCCCGCCCAGGTCCTCCAACGCCTTTACGCAACTCCTTCATTCACCTTCCGCTTAAACTAAACCCGTGACCGCCAGTGACCTGCCCCGCCTGCCCGCCAAGTCCGGCGTCTACCTCTGGAAGCGCGGCGGCCGGGTTATCTACGTGGGCAAGGCCAAAAATCTGCGCGCGCGGGTGGGCCACTACGCCCACGGTGAGGACAAGGCCGGCCGTATATTCGCCGAGGCCGACGGGCTCGAGTTCATCGTCACCCGCGATGAGGTCGAAGCGCTTTTGCTCGAGGCCAACCTGATAAAGGCCCACCGGCCCGAGTTCAACGTCCTGATGAAGGACGACAAGCAGTACCCCTTCCTCAAGCTGACCAACGAGGCCTTCCCGATGCTAATCGTCACCCGCCGGGTCGAGGAAGACGGCGGCCGCTACTGGGGCCCCTTCCCCGACGCCGGGGCGGTGCGGCGCATCAAGCGGCTGGTGGACCGGGTTTTTCCGCTGCGCAAGAACTCGGGTTTGCCGATGAAGAAGAAGCGGCGGCCCTGCCTCAACTACACCATGGGCCGCTGCCTGGCCCCCTGCGTGGGCCGGGCAGACCCCGAAGAATACGCCCGGGTGGTGCGGCGGGTGGAGCAGCTGCTCGACGGCCGGGTAGACGACCTGCTAGAAGAACTGGCGGCGCGCATGGAGGAGGCGGCGCGGGCGCAGCACTTTGAGCTGGCCGCCGAGCTGCGCGACCAGATCCGGGCGCTCGAGCGTTTCTTCGCCTCCGGCCAGCAGGCCTACGCCATCGGTTTGGGCGACCTCGACGCCGTTGGCCTGGCCCGTAGCGGCTCTTACGCCATGGTCCAGCTCTTTCAGATTCGCGGCGGGCGGATGCTGGGTCGCACCAGCCGCTTCGTCGAGAACGCCGGCGAAGCCAGCGACGCCGAGGTGCTCGAGGCCTTCCTGCGCGACTACTACCTGGTGGCCTCGCCGCTGCCGCCGCTGGTGCTGCTGCCGCTGGAAACCGAAGGGCGCGTGGTATTCGCCCGGGCGCTGGCGGAGCGCGCCGGGCGCAAGGTAGAACTGCGGGTGCCCAAACGCGGCGAGAAGGTGCGGCTGGTGCAGTTCGCCAGCGAGAATGCCCGCGCCGGACTCGAGGTGGAGCTGGCGCGGCTGGAAAAGCGCGGCGACCACCCGGCGCTCGCCAGCCTGCAGCGGGCGCTGGGGCTCTCGCGCCGCCCCTGGCGCATCGAGGGCTACGACATCTCCAACCTCTTCGGAACCGCGGTGGTGGCGGCGGTCGCCGTTTTCGAGGGCGGCCGTCCCAAGAAGAGCCAGTACAGGCGGATGCGAATCCGCGGCCTCGAAGGCCGGCCCGACGACTACAAAGCAATGGAAGAGGCCGTCTACCGCCGCTTCACCGGCAGCCTGCAGACCAGGATGGAAAGCCCCGAACTGCTGCTGATAGACGGCGGCCTGGGGCAGGTGCGCGCCGCCCAGAAGGCACTCGAACGGGCCGGCGTCAACCTGCCGCTGGTGGGCCTGGCCAAGCGCGAGGAGGTGCTGGTGCTGCCCAGCGGCGAACAGATAATGCTTCCGCTCGACGACCCGGGGCTGCGCCTGCTCATTCACCTGCGCGACGAGACCCACCGCTTCGGCCTAGCCTACAATCGCCAGCTGCGGGGCAAGAATACCCTCAAGAGCGTCTTTGACGATATTCCCGGCATCGGTCCGGCGCGCAAGAAGGTGCTGCTCGAACGCTTCTCCACCCTGGAAGAGCTGCGGGCCACCCCCCCGGAGCGGCTGGCCGCCCTGCCCGGCATGAACCGCCGCGCCGCGGAGGCGGTGCTGCGCCACCTGAACGATGCCGCCGCAGGCTCCTAGACGGCTGCTACAATGGAGGCAATGGAACGTCGAATTCGCGTACTCATCGCCAAACCCGGCCTGGACGGGCACGACCGCGGCGCCAAGGTGGTGGCCCGGGCGCTGCGCGACGCCGGGATGGAGGTCATCTACACCGGCCTGCGGCAGACCCCCGAGATGATCGTGAGCGCCGCACTCCAGGAGGACGTGGACGCCGTAGGCCTATCCGTGCTCTCGGGCGCCCATATGCACTACTTCCAGGAAGTCAAACGGCTGCTGGACGAACAAGGAGCCGGCGACGTGCTGCTCTTTGGCGGAGGCATCATCCCCGACGAAGACGTGCCCAAGCTCAAAGAGATCGGGGTAGCCGAGGTCTTCGGTCCCGGTACCCCCACCGGCGATATCGTCGATTTTATCCGCAACGCCACCGAGGCCCGCTGGGCCGCCCAGTAACCTTGAGCGCTATTTACGCCGCAGCAACAGGCTATTTTCTGGGTAGCCTGCCCTTCGCGGTGTGGTTCGGCTGGATCCAGAAGAAGAACCTGCTCGCCGAGGGCTCGGGCAACCCCGGCGCGCTCAACGCCATGCGGGTGCTGGGCGCTGTGCCCGGGTTTATGGTGCTGGTGCTCGACGTCTTTAAGGGATTCCTGGCCGTCTTTTACGGCGCGCTCCTTGGCGGCACCGCCGGCGCGCTCGCCGGAGGCGTGACCGCCGTAGCCGGACATCTATGCTCGCCCTGGCTGCGCTGTCGCGGCGGCAAGGGGGTGGCTGCCGCGACCGGCGTCTGGCTGGCTATTCAGCCCGCGGCAGTGCTGGTAATGGCGCTCGCCTGGGCGGGCGGCTGGCTGGCAAGCGGTGACGCCTACAAAAGTTTCGCCGTGGCGGCGCTCTTTTTGGGTCCGGTGGCGTACTGGATCACAGCGGATGCGGGCGTAACCGCAGCGGCGCTGGCCACGGGGGCACTGCTCTTTCTAGCGCACCTCAGATATCTGCGTTAGAACGCGCACGTTGCTCCAACGAACGAGCATGCGCCTCCAGTTCTTCCTCCCGCGCCAACCGGGCCCCCAACCGCGAGAGCTCGGCAGCGGCGGCGGCGCTGAGCGCCACCACCGGCACTATCTTGAGGAAGTCCCGCACCGCCAAAGCCCCGGTCCAGCGAGCCGAGCCCGAGGTAGGCATCACGTGGCTGGGGCCGGCCAGGTAGTCGCCGATGGCCTCGCCCGAGTGTTCGCCCAGGAATATGCCGCCGGCATTGTTGACGTACCCCAACCAATCGGTGGGGCGCTCCACCGAGAGGCACAGGTGTTCGGGGGCGTACAGGTCGGCCAGCTTGAGCGCGGTTTGCAGATCCTCGGTAAGCACCAGACCGCCGTTTTGCAAGGCGGCGCGGGCGATCTCCGCACGCGGCAGGGTTTCTAGCTGGCGTTCGATCTCGATTTCGACCGCATCGAGCAGCCCGGCGTCGGGCGAAAGCAACCAGGGCTCCGCAGCGGGATCGTGCTCGGCCTGAGCTAGCAAATCGGCAGCCACGATAACGGGCCGGGCGGCGGCGTCGGCCACAATCAGCGTTTCCGTTGGGCCCGCCAACCCGTCTATGCCTACCGCCCCGTAAACCTCCTTTTTGGCGAGGGTAACGAAAATGTTGCCCGGGCCAACTATCTTGTCCACCCGCGGCACCTGTTCGGTGCCGTAGGCCAACGCGGCAATCGCCTGAGCTCCACCCATGGCGAAGAGCCGGTCGGCTCCGGCGGCCCAGGCGGCAGCCATTACCCCCGGGTGCACGGGGGGCGGTGTCGCAATGACTACCTCGCGTACGCCAGCCACACGTGCCAGCACCGCCGTGTGCAAAACCGTGGAAAGCAGCGGGGCGCTGCCGCCGGGAACATACGCCCCCACGCGACGGATGGGGCGGATTATCTGCGCCAGCATGCCCGATGTGGTGGCGGCCAGGAAACCGCCCTTTGGCTCTTTGCGGTGAAACTTCTCAAGGCGCTCGCGGGCTATACCCAGAGCCTCGCGCAGGTCGGGGCTCAAATCATCGTAGGCCTCGCGCCACTCGCGCTTAGAAACTTCGTAAGTCGCCCGGCGATCCAGCTTGAAACTCCATTCGTCGAGGGCCGTCTGTCCGCGCACTGCTACGTCGGAAACGATGCGCCGCACCGCCTCTTCAGCGGAAAGCTCTGCGCCAAAGAGATCTGTAATGCCCCGGCGCAGACGCTCACCAAGCTTGAACTGCAGCCTGCGACCGGCAAAGCGGCCGCGCACATCTCTGGCCTCGTATCTTGGGATTTTCACGTTCACCTCCGGCGACGCCGGCGGCGACCGCCGCGGCGCCGCGACTTTTTCTTCTTTTCGGGTTGCGCCTCGGGCTCCGGCTGATGAACGATCTCGGTCAGCCCGGCCTCGAATACGTGACCCCCCACCTGCTGCGAAAACTTTAGCGGGTAACCCTCGTCATCGTAATAAATAAGGCTCACGCCCGGACGCAACCGCCATGAACGCGCCTGCACGCTTCCCCATGGCAGCGCGAGCGTTTCCTCGCCCACGCGTTCGGCGTGGACGTGCCCACCAAGCAGGGGCAGCGTGAGAACCTCATCCTTGGCCCGGCCCAGTGCGAGTATGAGAGAAAGCGGGTCGTGGTAATCGACAACGTAGGGAAGCACGAACTCGGGCTCGCCCCGGGTCACCACCACCCCGTCGTCGCGCAGGAACTCCACTTCATAGACCCTGTTTTGACGGCCCTCAACGCGCTCTCTGAACTTGTACGGGATGCCCCGCGGGTCCATCTCGCTGACCCAGCGCTGCTTGGTGCGCGGGAGCGGCAGGGACACGCTGGCGGTAAGAACGAGGCGCTGGCCCGTACGGGTGTTCTCGAAACGAAGCTGTTGCTCACCCGCCTCCCGCCCGGCGTAGCTTAGCTTGTACTTGAGCAGCACCGGTGCCTTCACCAGCACCATCGTACACCACGCACGAACCGCCCCCGCGGCAATCAACGGACCGCTGCAATTGAGGTGTTCAGGAACCCGGGTAACTTGTAGACTGGGGTTTGTGCAGGAGCGCATCCGCAACTTTTCCATCATCGCCCACGTGGACCACGGCAAGTCTACGCTGGCCGACCGCATCTTGCAGAAGACGCGCGCCGTCAGCGAGCGGCAGATGCGCGAGCAGTTCCTCGACTCGCTCGATCTCGAGCGCGAACGCGGCATCACCATCAAGGCCGCGGCGGTACGGCTCGGTTATCAGGCGAAAGACGGGGAAGAATACATTCTCAACCTGATCGATACCCCCGGCCACGTGGACTTCCACTACGAAGTGAGCCGCGCCCTGGCAGCGGTAGAAGGGGTGCTGCTGGTAGTGGACGCCACCCAGGGGGTCGAGGCGCAGACGGTGGCCAATTTTTTTCTGGCGCTCGAGCACGATCACGTCATCATCCCGGTGATCAACAAGATCGACCTCCCCTCGGCCCGCCCCGAAGAGGTGGCGCTGGAGATTGAAGAAACTTTCGACATCCCCGCCGAGGATTGCATCTTCGCCAGCGGCAAGACCGGCGAGGGGGTAGACGAGGTGCTCGAGGCCATCGTCAAACGCATCCCCGCGCCAAAAGGCGACCCCGACGCGCCACTAAAAGCACTCGTATTCGATTCCATCTTCGACGCCTACCAGGGAGTGGTGCCCTACGTGCGCGTTTTCGAGGGCGCCGTCAAACCCGGCGACGTCATCCGCGTCTGGTCGACCGGCAAGACCTTCGAGGTCGACCGCACCGGCGTCTTCCGCCCGGGGGCGCTCGAGCGCACCGAAAGGCTGGGCCCCGGCGAGGTGGGCTGGCTCACCGCCGGCATCCGCGAGATCGGCGACGCCCAGGTCGGCGACACCATTACCCTCGACGCCAACCCCACCGACGCCCCCTACCCCGGCTTCAAACCGGCCAAGCCGGTCGTCTTCGCCGGCATGTACCCCGTGGACACCCAGGAATACAACAAGCTGCGCGACGCGCTGGAGAAGCTGAAGCTCAATGACGCCGCGCTCGACTTCGAGCCCGAAACCTCGGAGGCGCTGGGCTTCGGCTTCCGCGTGGGCTTTCTGGGTCTATTGCACGCCGAGATCGTGCAGGAGCGGCTCGAGCGCGAGTTCGACCTCAACCTCATCGCCACTGCTCCCAGCGTGATCTACAAGGTGACCCTGAAAAGCGGCGAGGAGATCGAGGTCCACAACCCCTCCGACCTGCCCGACCCCACCCTGATCGAGGAGATCCGCGAGCCCTACGTGCGCCTCTCGGTATTCACCCCCGAGGACTACGTGGGCCCGATCATGCAGCTTTTGCAGGAAAAGCGCGGCCAGATGGTCACGATGAACTACCTGGGCAAGCGGGTGGAGCTCGTCTACGAGGTGCCCTTCGGCGAGATTCTCTACGACTTCCACGACCGCCTCAAGTCGCTCAGCCGCGGCTACGCCAGTATGGACTACGAGCAAATCGGCTACAAGCCGGGCGACCTGGTTAAGGTGAACATCCTGGTCAACGGCGAACCGGTGGACGCGCTGGCCTTTATCGCTCACCGCGACAAGGCCCAGACAATCGGTCGCGCCATCGTGGAAAAGCTGAGGGACGTAATCCCGCGCCAGCAGTTCGCCGTGCCCATCCAGGCCGCCATCGGCGGCAAGATCATCGCCCGCAGCACGGTTAAGGCGCTGCGCAAGGACGTGCTGGCCAAGTGTTACGGCGGCGACATTACCCGCAAGAAGAAACTTTTGGAAAAGCAAAAAGAGGGCAAGCGCCGCATGAAGGCGATCGGCAAGGTTGAGGTGCCCCAGGAGGCCTTCCTGGCCGTGCTCTCGGCGGGCAAAGAAGAGTCGTAACCAAAATAATGCACAGCATACCTGGAATGCGCAGTATTCAAATAGCTGACTGTTCCGTTATGCACATCGAAAATAAATTTACTGCTCACCATTAGCTGCAAGACGGTTTTTCCTCTCTAGAGGTAGCGACACTTAGCAAAATGTAAGCTGTGTAGCAGCATTAGAAACAACCAGCAATACCGGGATATGATCCACGTCGTAAGTCTTAATAAGTCTTCCTCTGTACTTACCAAGTCAGAAGTCTGCACCCATCCTGATCGATATACCCTGGCGGTGTTGTAAGCCAAGCGTCCTCCGGCCGTGCATATGACCAAACCATTTCAAGAACTGTCTTATACTGGTTGGCGAAAAGCATGGTTCACTACCTAGAAGCCAACCTAACGCCGCTCCGGCAAGGACAGCTTTCCTTTTCCTACCGAGAGGCCCTTCAAGGCCTTATATACAATTTGTTGCCCGAAGATCTCAGCAAATGGCTGCACAATGAGGGGCTTCCTATAGCGCACGGACACTGGAAACCCTTTGTTTTCTCGCGCCTCACCGGCAAAATGGTACCCTATGCGCCTAATAAGACTTTTCGTGTTAATGGCCCTATCTCCTTCAAGTTTGCATCTCCAATAACAGAAGTGGTGCAAGAGCTAGGGAGAGCGCTTATGCTCGCAGATCGCGTACGAATAGAAAACCTGGACTTCCAACATAGCGAACTGTTGCTATCCAAAATTAACCCCATTGAATCTCCCGCAGTTGTTATCGCCCGCTCACCAATTACGGTATTCCGCAAAGTAAACGGCAAACGTCGTTACTTCCGCCCTGAAGAGCCCGAGTTTTCAGAAATAATAGCCCAAAATCTTCGTAATAAAGCCAAAGCGCTAGGAAAAGAAGCAGACGGGCAAATAGCTATTAGTCCTGATTTCATTACACATCGCCATAAAAAAATAGAGCGTTTTCATAAGATGGTCGTTGAGGGATGGATGGGAAGGTATCTCCTTGAGGCCCCATCTGAGATTATCTGGATCGCCCTCACCTCAGGACTTGGAGCCCTAGGAAGTCAGGGCTTTGGATTTGTGGAGGTAACAAGTGATCGGAGAAATCACTAAGATCGGCGAAACAGTGGTGGGTGGTGACGAGGGCAGCCTGCTCGAGGCCCTCGTCGAGGACATCGCGCCCCTTGAGCGAAGGGCTAAGGACAAGCCCCTCCTCGTGCACCTCCAGCTCCAAAGCAACCCGCCACACCTTAACCTCACCCCCCACGAACTTGACCAAGGTCGCGCCGCCGAGTACGCCTGGCTTGGCAACGTCCGCGGCAACCGCCCTCAGATCCGCGTCACCACCAGCACCCTCGCCTACCTTCTCGGTCAAACCCCGGCTGCCCTCGTCAGCGACGCCCGCACACCCCCGGACGTCAAAGCCCTGCTCGACCGCGCCTTCCCCGATCTCTTTTATGTGGACAGCACCTTGCGCGGCAGCAAACGTCGCTACGCCTACCTCTTAAACGCCGAGCCCCTCGGGCTCGTCACCCCCGAAGAATGGCAGGAAATCCTGGCTCAAGCGCCCAAGACCCGGGCTCAAAAGCTCGCCGACCTCCTTCGCACCCGCTTCGACCTCCCCAAGGACGGCGCGCTTTACACCCTCGTCATCGACGGCGAGGCCGTCGCCAAACTCCCCTCCTACCGCCGATTCCTGGTCCGCGATCTGGTCGAAGAGGCCTACGAGGGCGCCGAGGAAGGCGTCTGCCACCTCTGCGGCGAACGCGCCCCGGTGAGCGCCAACTTCACCCGCTTCAAGCTTCTAAAGTTTTATATCAACGACAAGCTAAGCTTTGCCTACGGCCTGGCGCCCGAAAACTGGCGGAAAAACTACGCGGTCTGCCAGCGTTGCTACATCAATCTCCTCGCCGGCGAGCGCTACCTAGAAAAGACATTCAGCACCCGCGTACTCCGAGCCGGGACCCTCCTCATCCCCCACCTTGGACCCGAGCCCCAAAACGAAGCTGAGCTTCGCGAACTCGGTGAACTGCTCACGCGGGCTACTACCGGGCTGGACCGTATTGAGAACGTTCCTGCCCTGCTGCGAAAGCTCAATGATCACACGGCGCTTCCCCAGCTCACCATGCTCTTCATCGAACGCAGCCAGTCGGCGGTCAAGGTGCAGGAATCGGTGCCCGAGGTCGAACCCTCGCGCATCGCCAGTCTACTCACCGCCATCGGCGAAACCAACGATCTCGCCAGGCAGCTCTTTGGCCCCCCTCCGGGGGACTACTGGCTTCCTGGGCTTTACCTTTTGCTATCCCTTCTGCCCCTCCGCCAGCAGCGGGGAAACCCGGAGCTCGGACCGGCGCTTCGCGCCTTTCGCCAGATCCTGTTGCAAGAGCCCATGGAAAGACGAAGCTGGGTGCGAGGGTTTTTAGAAATCCTCCGCTTTGCCTACCGGCAAAACCCAGGGCTTTACACCACCCGAAACTGCTCCAAACCCAAGCAGTGCCCCGAGCTCCATCACCTCATTCCCCAGATGGCCGCATTCCTCGCCTTTTTAGAGCGGGCGGGGATGATCAAGGAGGTGAAAGCGGTGTCAGTTGTGGCTAAAACCTATTCAGAAGCAGTGGAAAAGCTTGGGCTTGACGGCCCTCGGGCAGCGCTCTTTTTACTTGGCATGCTTCTCGCCCGGGTCGCAAGCGAACAGTACAAGAAGGGCAAGTCCAAGCCCATTCTCGAAAAAGTCGGCTATCAAGGCATGCCCCTCGCCAAGGTAAAGCGCTTCACCACCGAGCTTTTTGAAAAGCTCAGCGAGTACCGCCGCCTTGACGCCAACAGCGAAGCCCTTTTTGGCGAGGCGATGGAACTTTTGGCACGGCACGAAAACCGCTGGCCCCTTTCCGATGAGGAAAACGCCTTTTACATACTGCTCGGCTACGGCCTTGAGACCCGGCGCATCCTCACCGCCGGGCAAAGCGGAGGTGATGAAGAATGAAACTCTTAAACGGAGATATCCTTTTTCTTTACGATGCCAAGATGGCCAACCCCAACGGTGACCCCGACGAAGAAAACAAACCCCGCATGGACTACGCCACCAGCCGCACGCTGGTCTCGGACGTGCGTCTCAAGCGCTACCTCCGGGACTACTGGCTGAACCGGGACCTTGACATCTGGGTGCGGGCGCTGGACGGCCAGACGGTGACCGCCGACGAGCGGCTCAAGCACCTCGCCGAGGAGTACAAGCGCGAGACTAGCAAGAAGGTGGACCTCAAGAAGGCGCCTTCGGAGTTCGTCACCTGGTTGCTCGAGCGTCTCATCGACGTCCGCCTCTTCGGGGCCACCATGCCAATCAAAGGCGAGGCTGCTGGCCAGGGTGGCGGCCTCACCTTTACCGGGCCGGTTCAGTTTTCCTGGGGCTACAGCCTGCACCCGGTCGAGCTCGTTGAATCCTCAACGATCTCCTCCCACTTCGCGGGGCGGGAAAGCAACCACGGCACCTTTGGTAAGGATTGGCGCATCTACTACGGGCTGATAGCCTTTTACGGACGAGTCTCCCCCGCCCGCGGCGAAGCCACGGGACTCAAAGCCGAAGATCTCGGCCTCCTCGAGGACGCCCTCCTGCAAGCGCTGGGCACCGAGGCCACCACCCGCAGCAAACTAGGCCAGACCCCAAGGTTCTACTTGCACGTTCGTTACAAAGAAGGTGAATACCCCTTCCCACCCCCGGGCGACCTGCGCGACCACCTGCGCTTTGAGCCAAAAGAGGGCCTCGACCCACGCAAGGTCCGCTCCATCGCCGACTACGCCCTCAATCTCACCCCGCTCGCCGAGGCGCTAAAGGCTGCCCAGGAGACGATCGAGGAAGTGCGCCTCTGGCGCCATCCCGAGCTCGCTGTCAAGGGAATAGAGGAGCTGCCAGGCCTGGTAGAGGTGGGCTAGCCATGCAGGCGATACGCTTCGTGCTGACAGGAAAATTAGCCCACTTTCGCCGCTTTTACACCAACTCATCCTCGCTTACCTACCCCATCCCTCCGCCCCCCACTATCCGGGGCCTTCTGGGCGCGGCGCTCGGCCTGGGGCCGGAGTACACCCAGGAGTTCGCCAACTGGCGCTTCGGCGTGCAAATCGCCGCGCCCTGGCGCTTCCTCTTCCAAACCGCTAACTACCTGAAGATCAAAAAGGGCGAGCCCAACCTTGCCGGCGGCGAACACACCCAAATACCGCTTCAGTTCATTGTCCCCCAACAACTCGGTGACCGAATTCGCTACGAAATTGTCGCCCTGGGCGCGGAGTCAAAGGAGTCGAATAAGGTGGCCGAAGCATTGAAAAAACCCCACTTTCCACTTGCGCTCGGCCCTGCCTATGCCTTGGCGCAAATCGAAGAAATCAACTTCGTTCAAGGCACGATCCAAGACTCTTTTGAAGGCGCCATTAAGGGACCGCTTATTGTCAAAAGCATCATTAAACTCCAGGGGCCCGGCCGCCTTCTGCGCGACCGTTACCCGCTAAAGCTAGCCAAGGACCGAACGCTCTTGATGGCGGCAGATCTCGCCATAGAGGCTGAAGGCAAACCCGTAGCCGCGTGCTACAAGGGCGATGTTTTTGCTACCGATAGTGATGCCTGGAGTCTCGTCGGCTAACCTCCTCGCCCGCCCGGGGGAGCCCCTCCTCGAGCACCTCCGGGGTGTCGCCGTGCTGGCCAAGCGCTGGGCGCCCCCGGAACTTCGCGAAAGCGCCCGGCTAGCGGGGTTCCTCCACGACATTTATAAGGCGACTCCTTGGTTCCAGGATTACATTCGTGCAAGCGCGCCGGAGCAAAACCGCCTCAAAGCAACGCTCGGCAAAAAGCTCCACCACGCTCTTCCAAGCGCCCTGTTCGCTTCCTTCTTCGCCCAAACACAGGGGCTTCCCGCAGCACCCATCTTCCTCGCCGTCGCCCGGCACCACGGCCACCTCAAGACCCTAAGCGCCCTGCTCCCTGACCCCTACGACCCCGCCCATCTAAAGGCCCCACCCTCCGAAAAGCCCTATGCTCTACTGGCGGAGCAAAGCCGGGCGCTCTTCGAATACCCGCCGGTGCAAGACCTTTTACGCGAGCTCGGGCTCTTCGACGCTTTCCGAGCCTACCTGGAAAAAGGTCCCGAGCAGGTGGCGACCGAGCTCCGGCAGCACACCACCGGCGAAGCTGCCTACTGGCAGACTTTGACCCTCTTCTCCCTCCTCATCGACGCCGACAAACACCTGGCCGCCCGCGTCACTCCTGCCCCCCGCGTTCGGCTCCCCGCGGACGCAGCCCAGCGACGCGTCCAAGGGCTTCCTCGAAAGGGGCGGCTCGCCCCTTATCGCGACCGGCTCTTTGCCGAAGTCGACCAAAAAGCCCGAACGCTCCCCCTAAGCCAGCTCTTTCCTGCCGCCCTCACCCTCACCGCGCCCACCGGCTCGGGGAAGACTCTCGCTCTTTTGAACTTCGCCCTAAAGCTAAGGAACCGCCTGGAAAGGGAACGGGGTCTGCGCCCCCGCATCGTCTACGCACTTCCCCTCGTCAACCTGATCGAGCAAAACTACCAGGTCTTCGAGGAGGCCCTCACCGCGGCTGGCGTTTCCAAAGAAGCGATCCTATCCCATCATCACCTGGCGCGGATCCCCGAGCCAGAGGACGACGCCTCCTCGGTGGAGGAAAAACTGTTCCTTGCCGAATCCTGGGAAGCCGAGGTTATCGTTACTACTTTCGTCCAGGCGGTCGAGACCCTCTACGGCACCCAAAACCGCATGCTCAAAAAACTCCACCGCTTCCTTTCGGGGAACATCCTGATCCTGGACGAGGTACAGGCCCTACCCGGGGAGGCCTGGCCGCTCGTCCGGCGGCTTCTTAAGGCCTTTGCGAAAAAGGGCAACACTCTCATCCTGGCTACCGCTACCCAGCCGAGGCTGCTCGAGGGCGCCCTCGAGCTCGCCCCCGACTTTTCGGGCTACCCCATCCGTGTCCGGATCCAAAAGGCCGAGGGTCCGCCCGAAACTCCGGCAAAGCAATCACGCCTGGTCGTGGTGAACACCATTCCTCGTTCCCTCGAGGTCTACGAAACCCTCAAGGCCCCGGGAGAGCGCGTGTACTACCTCTCCACCAACCTCACGCCGTACGACCGCACCCGAAGAATCGAGGCACTTAAAACCCTCGTACCCAAAACCCCCCTCACCTTGGTCGCTACCCCCATCGTCGAAGCCGGCCTCGACCTCGACTTCGCCGAGGGCTACCGCGAGCTGGGGCCGGTGGACTCGGTCATCCAGGTGGCCGGGCGCATCAACCGGTCAGCCTCCCGCGAAACCGAAACCCTTTACCTGATCCCCGACCAAGGCCGGGCTTCCCGGGTCTACGGCTCCATCCTCGCCCACCTCGCCCGCGACTTTTTTAGCGAGATCGAGGAAATCACCGACCGGGCGCTCGATCAAAGGCTTGAAGAATACTTCGACTCTCTCGAGGCGCGTATCAGCCAAGCCGAGGCCCAGGGCTACCTCGAGGCCCTCGAAAAAGGCCGTTACTGCCGGCCCGGCTATCCCGCGGGTTGCGACTGCGGTCCCCACCACCCGGCGGGCTGCGACGTCTGCTGCTACCGGCTAATCAAGGACTCCGTCCGCCGCATTCCCATCTTCATAGAGCAGGACGAAGCCGCTAGCGAAGCCCTCGCCTGTCTGGAAGCAGCCCTCGCGCTCTCTGACCCGAACGCCCGCCGGCGCGCACTTCGCCTTCTGCGCCCCGACCTCGCCCGATACACTATCAGCCCGGCTATCGAGAGGGCCGCAAAAAACCTCCCGGGGCCGCTTTTGGGGCGCGAGGACTACCGTCTCGTCCGCAAGGACGAACTAGAGGCTTACTACGACCAGGAAACAGGATTTTTATGGCAGAAGGGGCTCGCGAGTCAGTTCCTATAACCGGCTCCCTAATCCAGGCCTACGCCATCTGCCCCCGCGAGGCCTGGCTCCTCGGCCACGCCATCGAACCCTGGCGGGACCACGAACGGCTCAGCCTCGGTCGTTTGCTTCACGCTACCGCCTACCCCCGTGAGCGCCACGAAATAAGCCTCCCAGGAATGAAGATAGATTTTATAAAAACCAAAGGGAAGATCCTTGTCGCCGCCGAGATCAAGCTCTCGTCCAAAGGAGAAACCTCTCATAAATTACAGCTTGGATATTATCTTCTTCGCCTTGAGGAAGAAGGCCTGAAGGCCAAAGGGGAACTCCGCTACCCCCAGGAACGGCGGATTGTGCAAGTGGAGCTTACCCGAGAGTTAAGAGAAGAAGTTAGTGCTAGCATTGCTAAAATTGATGAGTTACTAAAAAACCCGCAACCACCGCCGCCGAAACACATTAAATATTGCCGCTCCTGTGGATATTACGAGTTCTGTTGGATGGAGGAACCATGAAGCCCATCTATATCTTCAGCGCAGGCAGGCTTGTCCGCAGGCAAAATACTCTTTTTTTGGAAACCGAAAGCGGAAAAAAACCCGTGCCAATTAAACGGGTGTCAGAAATATATGTTTTTGGCGAAGTGGATCTGAACAAAAGGCTACTTGAATTTCTTACTCAGAATCGGATTCCGATGCACTTCTTTAATAGGTATGAATATTATGTAGGTACCTATTACCCGCGAGAATTCTTAAGCTCTGGTCACCTCACGCTGAAACAAGCCGAGCACTATCTAAATTCACACTTGCGGCTGGATCTTGCACTTCGTATAGTGATAGGTTCTATTACTAATATGGGCAGGATTCTTAGCTACTACTCAAGACGAGGAGTAAATCTCACGGACCCTTTAAACACCATAGAAGAACTCGCAAGCAAAGCTGGCAATGCAACCGACATCTCAGAACTTATGGCATATGAAGGAAATGCACGAGAAGTCTACTATCATTCATGGGGGCAGATCCTGCCGCACGATTTCGCCATGTATTCAAGAACACGCAAACCTCCGCGAAGCCCGGTAAACGCGCTTGTCAGCTTCCTGAATAGCCTAATGTACACAGCAGTTCTTGCCCAAATCTACCAAACACACCTCGACCCACGCATTGGATACCTGCATGAAACAAACTATCGCCGCAATACCCTAAATCTTGACATAGCAGACATACTAAAACCAACTTATGTAGATAGAATTATTTTCCGCCTGGTAAACCGAAAGCAAGTTCATGCCAAGCATTTTCTTCGGGAGGGCGGCGGCGTATTTTTGAACGATGCAGGGCGCAGAATAGTTGTAGAAGCGTGGGAAGAATACCTGCAAAAGACCTACAGGCATCCTAGACTAAAGCGCTCTGTATCATGGCGCACTACAATCAGACTAGAGCTATACAAATTAGAAAAGCACCTGCTGGGCGACGCCCCGTACAAACCGTTTAAGCATAGGAGTTAAGCGATGTATATCGTAATGGCTTATGACGTAAATGTGGATAGGGTAGTTAAAGTGCTAAAAATAGGAAGGCGCTATCTAACCTGGGTGCAAAACTCGGTTCTGGAGGGGGAACTTACATCGGCACAGTTCGAACATTTAAAGGCCGATTTAAGCGACGTCATCGAACCTGACATTGACGCTGTAAGGTTTTACATAATTAGGCGCGACGCTTGCCTGGTCAAGGAATTTTTGGGCACCAGTAAAAATGAACCGAATCAGATGCTCTAAAGATATACGTCGACCTGAGATCTAGCAAGAATGCCTGAAGGTCGACGTAACTTGCGTACCCGAAGTTTTGCCTTTAGGATGGGCATAGGGGAGATTGTGGCTTTTCCCTCAGGGGATCTTGACAATAAGCCACTTCATGAAGTTCCCCTTGCTTATCGCATCTTATGTGTTTTAAACGTTCCTTCGGGGATTTGAAACGTGCGTGAATTTGATATTTTGGTTGCGAAGGCGCGTTTTAAACGTTCCTTCGGGGATTTGAAACCAACACCGGGGTCGTAATTTCTATAGATAACGGGCGTTTTAAACGTTCCTTCGGGGATTTGAAACCCGGATTTGCTTGGCCGTGGCTGTTTTAAACGTTCGTTTTAAACGTTCCTTCGGGGATTTGAAACGAAGAGGAAACCGAACCGATTTTCCAGCGCAAAGAGCGTTTTAAACGTTCCTTCGGGGATTTGAAACGAGGTACACATGAACGTACAGACCATACACACAAGCAAGTTTTAAACGTTCCTTCGGGGATTTGAAACTAGGGGAGTGGTGTAAGAACGCCTAGTTCATTACCCGTTTTAAACGTTCCTTCGGGGATTTGAAACATTGGAACGCTACTAGCGCCTGATGTAGGCGTTAACGGTTTTAAACGTTCCTTCGGGGATTTGAAACCGAAGACGTAGGCATGGAAAAACTCGGTCTCCCAAAGTTTTAAACGTTCCTTCGGGGATTTGAAACACCTTAAACATCCCAATCCTCCCAACCCAAGCGGAAAGTTTTAAACGTTCCTTCGGGGATTTGAAACATCCATGGGTCTACGCTGCATACAACACCTATGCCACGTTTTAAACGTTCCTTCGGGGATTTGAAACAGGTCGAGAACATCCCGATTGAGGCTCGTTATACGTAGTTTTAAACGTTCCTTCGGGGATTTGAAACACATACAGGACGTTCTGGGGGATGACCGAGGGACCCTTGTTTTAAACGTTCCTTCGGGGATTTGAAACCATACGATGCAAGATAGGCTAGGCCAGGGATGCGGAGTAGTTTTAAACGTTCCTTCGGGGATTTGAAACCTACACCCGTGGAGGGTGCGACAGAACACGGACGAAGTTTTAAACGTTCCTTCGGGGATTTGAAACGGCAGTGCGGCTCCACGGGCACATCCCATATAACTTGTTTTAAACGTTCCTTCGGGGATTTGAAACACGTGCGCATACTCCGTGTTCCGGGGTTGGCGTATCTCGTTTTAAACGTTCCTTCGGGGATTTGAAACTTTATATATCCACTTAAGGTAACCAGGCCTCACTGCATGTTTTAAACGTTCCTTCGGGGATTTGAAACATATAGTCTGGGCTCCTTGGCGCACTGCGCTCGGCCAGGTTTTAAACGTTCCTTCGGGGATTTGAAACACCGCCGCTGATGTTGTCGCTAATATTCACCCAGTTGAGTTTTAAACGTTCCTTCGGGGATTTGAAACGGGATATCCCGGGGACCTATGACGAAGAGGGATGGTTTTAAACGTTCCTTCGGGGATTTGAAACGCCCATTATCTTGCATAATCCGGCATATCCTGCATGTTTTAAACGTTCCTTCGGGGATTTGAAACCACGGGAACTAGTAATGCGCGCATGGATGCGGTACGCGGCGTTTTAAACGTTCCTTCGGGGATTTGAAACCTGAGGCAGTAGGCGTAGTACGGCCCCGCTGCCCCGTAGTTTTAAACGTTCCTTCGGGGATTTGAAACCCAGGGAGTGTGGGTAAAGCTGCCCGCTGTGGCAGCGTTTTAAACGTTCCTTCGGGGATTTGAAACTTGAACCCAAGCCGCCACGTGGACGCGGCGAGAGCAGGTTTTAAACGTTCCTTCGGGGATTTGAAACGCCAGGGGCTCGATCTCCTGGAGCATCCTGTACGCGGTTTTAAACGTTCCTTCGGGGATTTGAAACGTACATATGGCGGCTAGGCTCGAATGTAACTTCGAGTTTTAAACGTTCCTTCGGGGATTTGAAACGCAGCAGTAGGGGTCTTTAACCTAAGACTACTTACGGGTTTTAAACGTTCCTTCGGGGATTTGAAACAAAGTCAACGGCTGCGGCCGTTGCGCGGCGGGTCGTGGTTTTAAACGTTCCTTCGGGGATTTGAAACAGTGGTGGCTGGACATGGGGAACGCAGCAGCCAACTCGTTTTAAACGTTCCTTCGGGGATTTGAAACCCGTGCCTTGCGTCATCTTCGTGTCCCACCCTCTACTGGTTTTAAACGTTCCTTCGGGGATTTGAAACAACGCGCTTACCCATGACAGGCCTCCGCGTCCTGCAGGTTTTAAACGTTCCTTCGGGGATTTGAAACGGGTAGTGCCGGTTGCCCTGATCACGGCGCGGCTGAGGTTTTAAACGTTCCTTCGGGGATTTGAAACGCGCGTATATACGCGCGGTTGACAACGTAACCAAGGAGTTTTAAACGTTCCTTCGGGGATTTGAAACCCCTCTCCCCCCCTATAGTCCCCCCCTCTCCCGGCCGGGTTTTAAACGTTCCTTCGGGGATTTGAAACAGAAGACAAAAACCATACTCCTTCCACCTCAGACTTGGTTTTAAACGTTCCTTCGGGGATTTGAAACCGGAGCTGTGCGTATTGTCCCCCGCGGACAATGTGGGTGTTTTAAACGTTCCTTCGGGGATTTGAAACCTGTTTGGCGAACTGGTAGAAGCCGCCCGGCGCATGTTTTAAACGTTCCTTCGGGGATTTGAAACATGAGCCGAGCGAGCTGACGGCCGTCCCGGACGGCGGGTTTTAAACGTTCCTTCGGGGATTTGAAACCTATGAGTACTACTTCAATGGTAGACACGGATACCTGTTTTAAACGTTCCTTCGGGGATTTGAAACGTCTTACTACCTTCAGTCTTTATATGGTCCGCCAGGAAGTTTTAAACGTTCCTTCGGGGATTTGAAACTCTATAGCGGCGAGCCGGTCGATGGCCAACCGGAAGGTTTTAAACGTTCCTTCGGGGATTTGAAACTCATGACTATCCTGCCCGATGGCACTACCTACGCTCGTTTTAAACGTTCCTTCGGGGATTTGAAACTCATGGCGCGGGAACCTGGGCGACCGCGAGCTGGGGTTTTAAACGTTCCTTCGGGGATTTGAAACTCCAGCTGATGTAGAGCAGGCACGACGTGATTATGAAGTTTTAAACGTTCCTTCGGGGATTTGAAACTAGCAAGCCTGCGGGTAATTATTTACCAGCAACGGAGTTTTAAACGTTCCTTCGGGGATTTGAAACAGGACCTGGTCCAGGCCAGCCCGCCCAGCGTTACTGCGTTTTAAACGTTCCTTCGGGGATTTGAAACCCCCCTAACCCCGTCGATTTCGGCGGTGGCGGCCGCATGTTTTAAACGTTCCTTCGGGGATTTGAAACGCTAACCTCCACGTCAGTAACAGGTGTAGGCCTCGTAGTTTTAAACGTTCCTTCGGGGATTTGAAACGATACCAAGGCTCAAAAGTTTCCATTACATATGCTAGGTTTTAAACGTTCCTTCGGGGATTTGAAACTTACAAACTACCTTATAGTCGTAAACACCCCGCCTAGGTTTTAAACGTTCCTTCGGGGATTTGAAACGACCTCGTGAGCTCGCCAGATGAAGCGCGCGGTCTCGTTTTAAACGTTCCTTCGGGGATTTGAAACCTGGCTCCCGGTGCAGGCCGACGACATCGTGACCAGTTTTAAACGTTCCTTCGGGGATTTGAAACCGGAGTGCGAGGCTTCGATCCAGTCAGGCACGCCCCAGTTTTAAACGTTCCTTCGGGGATTTGAAACGCGGAGCGCTGGGTAGACCACGACCGGCCTCTCGCCGTTTTAAACGTTCCTTCGGGGATTTGAAACTCGGTCACCCGCGCCGGATGAAAGCTGAACGACTGGTTTTAAACGTTCCTTCGGGGATTTGAAACGGCGGTGATCGTGATCGCCGGGCGGGCCCGCGACTGGGTTTTAAACGTTCCTTCGGGGATTTGAAACGTGACGCTGGTGTGGCGACAGACGACCCGTGCCACGTGGTTTTAAACGTTCCTTCGGGGATTTGAAACGTATTTCTTTTAACTTGTCTTTCGGAGCTACAAAATTGTTTTAAACGTTCCTTCGGGGATTTGAAACGCTGTGCATGTGCTGGTCGCGGTGGCGGCTATGGCGGTTTTAAACGTTCCTTCGGGGATTTGAAACTCCTCCCCCGCGAGTCGTGGGGTACCCCTAGCCGCGCAGTTTTAAACGTTCCTTCGGGGATTTGAAACTTGTATTAGACGAGGCACAGCTTTGGTTTTCTTCCCGGGTTTTAAACGTTCCTTCGGGGATTTGAAACAGCTCCGCGACGACGGCCTCTGGGCCGTGAACGTGCGTTTTAAACGTTCCTTCGGGGATTTGAAACGGGCGAGCAGCAGGGCAATGAGCGCCATCCACCCGCGTTTTAAACGTTCCTTCGGGGATTTGAAACCGGAGCACCTCGCCGCTCTTACTCCCGAAGCTCGCGCGGGTTTTAAACGTTCCTTCGGGGATTTGAAACCTCTGAGCAAGCCAGCGCTGGGGATACTGGCGCTTGTGTTTTAAACGTTCCTTCGGGGATTTGAAACGGAGGTGGCGCTAACCGTCCGGGCCGGGGCCACGAGCGGGTTTTAAACGTTCCTTCGGGGATTTGAAACCTCGAATCCGTCTGCTTCGAACATGGGCACCACGCTGGTTTTAAACGTTCCTTCGGGGATTTGAAACCGAGCTCGGCGGTGAAACCCGCAGCGAGATCGCCAAGCGTTTTAAACGTTCCTTCGGGGATTTGAAACTTACGAAACATAGGGGCTCGTAACGAAGGAGATATAGTTTTAAACGTTCCTTCGGGGATTTGAAACTTGTCTGTGGCGAGATAGGCAGTTACATGCCCAATGCGTTTTAAACGTTCCTTCGGGGATTTGAAACGACAAAAAATGCGACAATGCAATCTGAGTGCGATAGTTTGTTTTAAACGTTCCTTCGGGGATTTGAAACCCCTGATGACGCCGTAGGGGTAGAGCTGCCCGCTGTGGTTTTAAACGTTCCTTCGGGGATTTGAAACCCCGTTTTCTGGCCGCGGAGGTTCGCGCGGGACTATAGTTTTAAACGTTCCTTCGGGGATTTGAAACTTGGCTACGAACCTGTAGCCAACAAAAGCGCCGTTCGTTTTAAACGTTCCTTCGGGGATTTGAAACGGGGATCGAGGTGCTGGCCGCCGAGAAAACGGGTGCGTTTTAAACGTTCCTTCGGGGATTTGAAACTTCCTCCCGTTCTTTCTGGCTCTGTCTCCGACTCTTGGTTTTAAACGTTCCTTCGGGGATTTGAAACAGATTGAGAAGGTCGTCTTTGAGGATGACCGTGCTAAGTTTTAAACGTTCCTTCGGGGATTTGAAACTACTCTTGCACTCCCATCTTCATCAGCAAATTGATGCGTTTTAAACGTTTCTTCGGGGATTTGAAACCCGTGTAAATGGTGAGGGTGGCACCCTTGTGGCGGAGTTTTAAACGTTCCTTCGGGGATTTGAAACGTTTCCATCATCAATACACCCCTCGCGCATGCAGGTGTTTTAAACGTTCCTTCGGGGATTTGAAACGATGAGAATAAAAACAAAGGTGCTGCTGCTGGAAAGCCGGTTTTAAACGTTCCTTCGGGGATTTGAAACAGTAGAGGTAGGTTGACATGGGTATCGGAACCCTGCGCGTTTTAAACGTTCCTTCGGGGATTTGAAACACGGGCGCGGCGGTTCCGGTCTTGCGGGTCTAAGCCCGGTTTTAAACGTTCCTTCGGGGATTTGAAACGCAGATAGCTTATCGTTTGTCAAACGAAAATGCCCGCCGTTTTAAACGTTCCTTCGGGGATTTGAAACGTTTTTTCCAAAATCTGGCGGTCCGGTTTCTCGACTGTTTTAAACGTTCCTTCGGGGATTTGAAACGATGAGAATAAAAACAAAGGTGCTGCTGCTGGAAAGCCGGTTTTAAACGTTCCTTCGGGGATTTGAAACCTCCTCATCAAGGCAGCTCAGGCGGTCAAGGCGGTCCGGTTTTAAACGTTCCTTCGGGGATTTGAAACATTGAGATGGGTGCAGCAGTAGCGTAGGTGTTATAGGCGTTTTAAACGTTCCTTCGGGGATTTGAAACGTCCTGCGCTCGTGGCTCCGTTATGCGTCCCTGGCGCGTTTTAAACGTTCCTTCGGGGATTTGAAACCCATCCACGCGAGGACAGGCCGGACGTTGTCGTGCCGTTTTAAACGTTCCTTCGGGGATTTGAAACTTATGCAAAACACGGCCTGCGGCTCTCGCCGCTGCGTTTTAAACGTTCCTTCGGGGATTTGAAACTAATTTACCCAGTGTCGCGTACATGATGGTAGGCGGCGTTTTAAACGTTCCTTCGGGGATTTGAAACACACTCTCGCACAGCGGGCTCCGCTCGGCTACATCCTCGTTTTAAACGTTCCTTCGGGGATTTGAAACAGTGGGGAGCCAGTACAGGACCAGCTCCCAATCCTCCGTTTTAAACGTTCCTTCGGGGATTTGAAACGCGGGACCTGTGGGTTTATAGGCTGCCTCTTTGGCGGGTTTTAAACGTTCCTTCGGGGATTTGAAACACCGAAAAGTCCGTCCATCCGGCCCACGGACAACAATGTTTTAAACGTTCCTTCGGGGATTTGAAACCGGACAACAATATGGAGCCTGGTGGGGAGCCAGTAGTTTTAAACGTTCCTTCGGGGATTTGAAACCGGTGGCCCCGTGAAAGAGCCTCCGCTACACCGACGAGTTTTAAACGTTCCTTCGGGGATTTGAAACAGATCGCCAGCGAAGAGGAGCGCGCCGCCTTCGAGCGTTTTAAACGTTCCTTCGGGGATTTGAACAATACTCACCAGCTGGTAGTACATTCTTGATTTTTTTATTGAATGTTCCTTCGAAAATTTAATTGGAATGGTAAAATAATAGCGATGTCTAAATAGCTGAGCAACTTTATGTACATTGGTGATTATATCGGTATTTAATATTCCACCTTAGATATTATAAACACATCAAGTTATAGGGTCCTAGGCCGCGGAAAGCACCTTGCACAATTAGACGCCACCAAACAAAACAACGCGAGGTGTAAATAATACTTTTCGTAGGTCATCCAACTGACTAAGGCTAGCTCTGGCGGCAAAAGCAAATATGCAATTAGACTTGCCCGGGCGCCAAACTATACGTTTGGATCCGGGGCAAGCAAGTTTTATAGAATTACTTACTATTTATTACTAGCAGGGCTCAAAGGCACCTTTTTTGCGGGTAAAACCAGTGTTGCATCAACTACGCTTCACTCTTTATATATCTACATTTAACGTGCATCCTCTCGCGTCCGGGCGCATCTTCTTGCGACGCGGCCCCCTGACGGCGCAGACCGTGTTAGCCTGCTGCTAAATGCGAAGGAGGTCCTATGAGCAATAAACACGTGGTTACCATGGGGCAGCAGTTCGGCCGCCGCTCCTGGGCGGAGCCCTGGAAGATCAAGATGGTCGAACCCATCAAGACTATGAGCGCTGAAGAGCGCCAGCGCGCTATCGTAGAAGCCGGCTACAACACCTTCCTGCTCAGGTCCGAGGACGTATACATCGACCTGCTCACCGACTCTGGCACCAGCGCCATGTCCGACCGCCAGTGGGCGGCACTGATGTTGGGCGACGAGGCCTATGCCGGCAGTCGCAACTTCTACGACCTGGAAGAAGCCATTCATACCTACTACGGCTATAAATACGTCGTGCCCACCCATCAGGGGCGCGGGGCCGAGCACCTCATCAGCCAGGTGGCCATCCAGCCCGGGCAGTACGTACCCGGAAACATGTACTTCACCACCACCAAGCTGCATCAAGAGCTTGCGGGCGGGAAGTTCGTAGACGTAATCATCGACGAAGCCCACGACCCCACCAGCCTGCACCCCTTCAAGGGCAACATAGATCTGAACAAGCTGGAAGACCTGATTAAACGCGTCGGACCCGACAAGATCGCCTACGTCAGCGTGGCTGGCACGGTCAACATGGCCGGCGGCCAGCCCATCAGCATGGAAAACATCAAGGCGGTGCGGGAACTGACCGACAAATACGGGATCCGCGTCTACCTGGACGCCACCCGAATGATGGAGAACGCCTACTTCATTCAGGAACGCGAGCAAGATTACCAGGACAAGAGCGTCGCCGAGATCCTGAAAGAATTCTGCAGTTACACCGACGGCGCCTGGATGAGTGCCAAGAAGGACAACCTGGTCAACATTGGCGGCTGGCTGGCCCTCAACCACGAGGACCATTTCGAAGCCGCCCGCAACCTGGTGGTCGTCTACGAGGGGCTGCATACCTACGGCGGTATGGCCGGACGTGATATGGCGGCCCTGGCCATCGGCATCCAGGAAGCTGTGCAAGACGATTACGTGCGGGCGCGGGTCGGGCAGGTGCGCTATCTGGGCGACCTGCTAACCGATTGGGGCATACCCATAGTCCTGCCCATCGGCGGCCACGCTATCTTCCTGGATGCGCGTAAAATATACGCCCACATCCCCCAGGACCAGTTCCCGGCGCAGGCGCTTGCCGCGCACATCTACGCCGACTCCGGCGTTCGCGGCATGGAGCGCGGCGTGGTCAGCGCGGGGCGCAACCCCGAAACCGGCGAGCACAACTACCCTAAGCTCGAACTCGTACGCCTCACCATTCCCCGCCGCGTTTACACCCAGGCGCACATGGACGTGGTAGCCGAATCGGTCAAAGCCGTGTACGACAAGCGCGAAGAAGCCAAGGGGCTAAAGATGGTATACGAGCCCAAATACCTGCGCTTCTTCCAGGCGCGTTTCGAACCGTTGGAGTAAACGGGTATTCGCCGAAAAACGCAGGGGAGAGTCGTTCGTTCTCCCCTGCCCTCTCATCACGCCGCCGCCAAACCACGTGCCGGGAACGGCAATCAAAACAAATGCCGTAATCAGCAGCGTTTCGGTGCCCGTGGATCGGGCAAGCAGCGAGCACCCCCGGGCGACAAAAACCCGAACCCGCCTTCCGGTTAGAATGTCCCCTTGATGACCGGCCCCAAAGGTTCCCTCCAACAGGCCATAGCCCGGGCTCTCGGCAAGCTGGGCGTGGACGACCCCCCGGAAATAGACGTTCAGGAAACCCCCGTCGACAAACCGGGCGACTACGGCACTCCCGTGGCCTTCCAGCTGGCGCGGGTGCTCCGCAAGGCTCCGCCGCTGATCGCCACCGAGCTGGCCGAGCGGATCGAACCGCCTGAGGGCGTCGTGCAAATGGAGGTCGCGGGCGGCTACGTCAACTTCTTCTACGACCCCGCCTGGCTCACCCGTGCCGCCACCCGGCCGGTGGTGCCCGCAGTCAAACATGGCGATAAGGTGCTGGTAGAGCACACCTCGGTAAACCCCAATAAGGAGCTGCACGTGGGACACCTGCGCAACGTAGCCCTGGGGGACGCCATTGCCCGCATCCTCGACTTCAGCGGCCGCGAAGTCGAGGTGCTCAACTACATAGACGACACCGGCCGCCAGTCGGCCGAGAGTTTGTTCGCGCTCGAACACTACGGCCTCGCCTATGACGGGGCCAAAAAATACGACCACTGGGTTGGCGAGGCTTACGTGCGCCTGCACCGCGAGATGGAAGATGCGGACGCCAGGGAAAAGCTGGAGCCCGCGATTCGTGCGGTGCTGCACCGGCTCGAAGCCGGTGAGCTGCGTAGCGAAATCGAAAAGTTGCTCTCCGCCCAGCTGGAGACGATGTGGAATCTGGGCGCCGAGTACGACGTGCTCGTCTGGGAATCCGACCTCGTGCGCGAGGGGCTGTTGCAGCAGGCGCTCGATTTGCTAGAACAAACGCCCTACGTAAGCCGCCCTGCTGCAGGCAAGTACAAGGGGGCCCTGGTAATGGACACCTCGTCATTCATCGAGGGTATGGAAGACCCTTATCTGGTTCTGCTGCGCTCAGATGGCACCGCAACCTACACGGCCAAAGACATCGCCTTCCAGTTCTGGAAGATGGGACTTCTGCAAGGGTTGCGCTTCAAACCCTTCACCCGCCAGCCATCAGGGCGCGATCTCTACACCAGCCACCCCGAAGGCGAGCCCATGTCCTTCGGTAACGCCCGGGAGACGATCAACGTCATCGACGTGCGCCAGAGCTACCCCCAGCAAGTGCTGAAGGCGGCGCTTGCGGCCGCCGGCCGCCCCGACCTGGCCGATGGAGCCTACCACCTGGCCTACGAAACCGTGCTGCTCGAAGGCAGGCCTCTTTCGGGGCGCAAGGGGCACACCGTAAGCGTTGACGAGGTGCTCGAAGAAGCAGTGCGCCGCGCCCGCGCCGTGATAGCCGAGAAAAACCCCGATCTGGAAAACGCGGACGCGGTGGCCCGCATGGTGGGCATAGGCGCCGTCCGCTTTGCTATGGTAAAAACCGAGCCCAAGAAGCAAATCGACTTCCGCTGGAACCAGGCGCTCAGTTTCGAGGGCGACGCCGCCCCCTATTTGCAATACGCCCACGCCCGTGCTGCTTCGATCCTGCGCAAGGCTGCCGAGCAGAACACGGAAGGCGAACCAGATTACACGCAGGCCACCCCCTACGAGGTCGAACTCGCCAAGGTGCTCCTGCGCTTCGAGGAGTCTGTGTACAAATCGGCGGCTTTGAAAACCCCCCACATCATGGCGCAGTACCTGCTCGACCTGGCGGCGGCGTGGAACGCCTATTACAATGCCAAGAAAAACGGCGCTCCCGCCACCCCGGTTCTCACCGCCCCCGATGGCCTGCGCGGGCTGCGCCTGGCGCTGGTTGGCAGGCTGAAGCAAACACTGGCTGCTGGCCTGGAAATGCTGGGCATTGGAGCTCCCGAAAAGATGTAGCTTTACGCGGATTTAAGACCGTGGTCTTATACTTGGAATCGGATGCGCACACCTATACCCCGCCTTACCCTGGCCCCGGCGCTCTGGCTGACACTTGCACTGGCGCTGCCGGTGACGGCCGTAGGCGCAGACCCCGAAGAAGCCTCCAGGGTGAAGGTAATCCAGGAAACTTTGCCAGCCGTGGTAAAGATACAGGGTACGCCCACGTACGCCGGCGGAGAGGATGCGGTATGGGGTTCGGGCTTTTTCTACACCAATGCCCGTATCATCACCAACTACCATGTGGTGGACGGCCTTGAGAACCTTACCGTGACCCTCTACGACGGTCGCAGTTTCCCCGCCGAAACATACGCTGTGGATCGCGGCATCGACTTGGCCATCCTGGAAGTCCACGGAGCCGGTGCACCCGCAGTACTTAAATTTGCGACCGAAACCGGCGTATTCGCGGGGCAGACAGCCATAGTTCTGGGTTCGCCGTTCGGGAAACGCAACCTGGTATCGGTGGGCGTAATAGCGGGAAGCGGACCCTTCGACTACGTGGGTCAGCTGGGCGAGGACGATGTGGGTATAGAAATTCCTGAAATCTACTATACGGACGCCCGCGTCGAACCCGGCAATTCAGGCGGGCCGCTCCTGAACGGTCAGGGTCTCGTTGTCGGCGTCATAGACGCCGTTCTCGGAGGCGCCAGCGGCATCGGAGGGCTGGGCATAGCCATACCCGCCTACCTGGTGGTGCAAAGTATTCACGACCTGGAGCGCTACGGGGTGCCGCAGCGGGGCTGGCTGGGAGCGGTGCTCGTGGACCTGACTGATCTGGACCCGCTGATCCTGCACCTTGCCGGACTGGAAAGTACGCGGGGGGCCATGGTGGAACAGGTCCTGCCCGGCTCACCGGCAGAGGATGCCGGCCTGCGGGGGGCCCGCCGCGACCGCTACGGCAAGCTCGTGGAGCTGGGCGACGTAATTGTGAGCATCGAAGGCAGACCCGTCGGCAATCGCTACGACGTCATCCGCGAGCTGGCGCGGCGGCGTCCGGGCAACGAAGTAGAACTCGCGCTCTGGAGAAACGGCCGCAGGATCACCGTAACTGTACGGCTCAAGGCGCGTCGCTGATACCCGGAAACACCATGTATATCGCCATCGAAGGGCCCATAGGGGTCGGCAAAACCACGCTCGCCCGCCAGCTAGCGAAAGCACTGGAGGGCGAGGCGCTCTTCGAGGTGGTCGAGGAAAACCCCTTTCTACCGCTTTTTTACGAAAACCCGCAGCACTACGCCTTCAAGGTGCAGGTCTTCTTTCTACTGTCCCGCTACAAGCAGCTGGAACGGCTGTCGCAACCGCACCTGTTCGAGCGCGCGATAGTGGCCGACTATCTTTTTGACAAGGACTTCATTTTCGCCTCGCTCAATCTCGAGGGCCACGAGTGGAACCTTTACCAGGATCTCTACCAGAACCTTTCGCCACGTCTCCCCACCCCCGATCTAACCATCTATCTGCGCGCCCCGCTGGAAATTCTTCTGGAGCGCATCCGCCGCCGCGGACGCAGCTTCGAGCGCAACATCGATCCCGACTACCTGAACCGGCTTAGCCGTGCCTACGACGAGCACTTCTCCCGCTACGGGGGTCGCCTGTGGACCTTTGACAACAGCGACGTCAACTACGCCGACGATCCCGCAGCCGCCCACTGGGTCACCCGCCAGGTTCTCGCCCGCGCCAGCGTAGACTAGAGGCGAACCATGTACCTTGCCATCGCCGGAAACATAGGATCGGGTAAATCAACGCTCACCAGACTGCTGGCGGCGCGCTACCGGCTGCACCCCGTTTACGAAGCCGTGGAGGAAAACCCATACCTGCCCGACTTCTACCGAGATATGAAGCACTGGGCCTTTCACTCCCAGGTTTTTTTTCTGGCCAAGCGGCTCGATCAGCACCTGAGCGAGATTAACCCGCGCAGGCGGGTGGTGCAGGATCGCACAGTTTTCGAGGACGCCCACGTCTTCGCGCGCAACCTGCGGCAGCAGGGGCACTTCTCGGACCGTGACTGGGCTACCTATCAGGCCCTTTTCCAGGGAATCGCGAAGGCGCTGAAGCGCCCCGACCTGCTCATATACATCCGTGCCGGGGTGCCTACTCTGAAAACCAGGATCGCCAAGCGCGGCCGCGATTACGAACGCACCATCCCCGAAGACTACCTGGCCGCCCTGGGCTTCCTGTACGAGGAGTGGGTGGGCGGTCTCAAGGACGTGCCCGTGCTCACACTGCCCGGCGACGAGCTCGACTTTGCTGAAAACCCCGAGGACCGCCGCTGGGTCTACCAGCAGCTGGAGGTCCGCGGCCTGCAACCCTTCGAGCTCTTCGAGGAATCATGACCCTGCGAGAGCTATTTAACCCCTTTGGCTTCCTCGCTCCCGTGGTGGAAGTACGGGGAGTGACCCACGACTCGCGGCGGGTGAAACCCGGCTACGTTTTCGTAGCCCTGCCGGGGCGGAACTTCGACGGCCATCACTTCATTCCCGGTGCAGTGAATCGGGGTGCCGTGGCCGTGGTGGGCGCGCGCGACCTGAGCCCGGGAGTACCGTATCTGCGCCTGCCCGAAAAAGAGCTGCGGCCAGCGCTGGCGCGGCTAGCGGCAGAGTTCCACGGTCGCCCCTCCGAAAAACTCTGGGTCGCCGGCGTCACCGGCACCGACGGCAAGACAACCACCACTTTTCTGCTGCACCACCTGCTGGCGGCCGGCAGCCGGCCGGCCGGGATGATCGGGACCGTCGGGTACGACGTCGGAGCCGGGCTTACCTTCCCTGAAGGCCACTTCACCACCCCCGAGGCACCGGAGGTGCAGGGGCTTCTGGCGCAGATGGTCGCTGGCGGCCTCACGCACGCGGTGCTCGAGTCCAGCTCCCACGCCCTCGCCCAGCACCGACTCGACGAAATCAGCTTCGATCTGGCCGTCTGGACCCATATGAGCCCCGAGCACCTTGACTTCCACGGCGACATGGAGGGCTACTTTCGGGCCAAGGCGGTGCTGGTGGAACGGGCGTCGCAGGCCGTGCTCAACACCGCCTGCCCCTTCGCCATGCGACTGGTGCACCGGCCGCACCTGAGCTACGGCCCCGGGGGCGACTTCGAGC
>Ga0256835_1000246_pt1 | contig 43516 bp, 42 predicted proteins | sample PIR30metaG_FD_185972 | JGI IMG/M metagenome (GOLD analysis project Ga0256835, IMG submission 185972) | Hydrothermal vent microbial communities from East Pacific Rise, Pacific Ocean - PIR-30 | ecosystem: Environmental > Aquatic > Marine > Hydrothermal vents | place: Pacific Ocean: East Pacific...
TTGTGGTTTATTTCTTCACCCACTAGGTGAAAAGTAAATTTTCTCCTTGGTGGGTGAAGATACTATATTTTATAATATTCTTTGCTTTCTTGCCACTATTTTTACAGTTATTGTTCGATTTTTAGGGCGAATATAGATGACTTGACAAAAGTATTCTTTTAAATTAGAATTATATATTGAAAAAAATACTAAAAAAAATGAGAAATTTTTTATAAGTTAATGGAGTATAGAATGTTTAGCAATAGTATTGGAGTAAATATTATGAATAAACCAAAAATTTTTAATTCGGGGGTTTAAGATGACAATTGATGAATTAGCTGAAAAGCTAAGCAGCGAGATGGCAACAAAAAAAGATTTAAAAGATTTAAAGGAAAAGATCTCAGCACTAACCAATGACATGGAAAATGTAAAAGCTATTGTGTCATCAATCGAAAAAAGGAAAAAATTTGAAAGGACAGAAAGTTTTAATTCTGGAGGATTTGACAGAGCAATAGGACCTACAACTGGTGTGGGTTTAGATTTTAGACCCCACAGGACAGAATTTTTCTAAAAAATAATTTAATCTTTGATTTTAGTAATGGAAAGAAAAAGTATAGTGGGGGTATTGATAGTTTTTTCTCCGGATGTGGAAATTACTCTTTATGAAAAAAAAGATAGAACTTCAATAAAAAAGAATCCTTTTTTTCCCTCACAAATCTTCCTACCAGTCAATAAGTTAAGAAAAAAAGAAAATAACAGAATAATATATAATAATTTTTACATATCAAAAGACTCTGAATTTAATTTTAAAAAGGAAGGTAGCCCCAATCTTTTTTTAGAAGGAAATTTAATACAGATAAATGAAGTCTTTTTTAATAAAAGAGTTCTTAGTTTTCTTTTTCTTTACTTTAATATAAAAGAAAATGATTTTTATCATTATAATGATTTAAAAAAATACATGTATGAAAATTGGTTTGATTTATGGAAAAAGAGATCAAACATAGAATTCATAATAGGATTTGACTTTAAAGATACGCGAGATATATATTTCAAACCCACAGCTCTTTCTCAACAAATATTTAGGTTGTTTGAAGAACTTTCTGATAAAAAAACGATGAAAGACTATTATTTTTCTTTTCAAGTTAATGAGTTTATTGCAGAAATAAAAACTGAAAAACAGGATTATTCAGAAGCTTTTGGAAACGGTTTTCTTTATGGAGAGTTGATTTTTAAAGAAACTTTTCTTCAGTGGATGGAATACAAATGGAGACCCTTTAAATTAACATTAAAAATATCTCTTATAAGAATGGTCCTTTCCTTCTCTATGAAAAGTAGATTATTGAAAAGTTTTACAATTTCAAGATTTATCATGTTATTAATGCTTTTCTATTCTATCTCATCATATGAAAGACAAAAAAGATTATCTAACAATCCAGACAAAAAAATTCATAAGAGAAAATTGAAAAATATTTTTGTTTCTTTATGGAAAAAAGTTTGTTTTGTTACTATTTTTCTTTTCGGCCATTATTTCACTTCTCATGACTCTTTTAACTATACATTCTTTTCAGATGCTATCTCAAAAATTAAGGGCTTTTCAAATGAAATATTTACCTCAATCCCCAAGACTTCAGCAGAAGAAAAAGCCGAATCTTCCTTGCTGGAAAGATGGAACAGATTCAGAGAAATCATAAGACTCTATCAATATATAATCCTCCCAATACTCGCGACAGGTTTAATAACTTTAATCGTAAATGAAAATGTGAACAAGAAAATACCCATACTCAAAATTACTAAAAACCTTATATCATTACAAAACATTTTTCCTTCTTTTGTTAAAGATATTATCTTAATATTTCTGTTGCTTTTAATTTCAATTTTCTTATCTTTTGTTTTTTTCGTGTGTTTGACTTATTTCTTGATGCTTTTATACTTTTTAATTAAAGAAGGATATTCCCTGTTGAAAAGATTTTTTATCTGTTTATGGTTAGAAGAATATGGAATCCATGACAAACTCTAAAGATAAGAAGCAAGATAAATATAAATGGATAACACTCTATTTATATGAAGATGCAAAAGAAAAAGGGGAAGCTCTACAAACAAGAATAGCCCATCTCGGAATAATGTCAAAATACTTATTGGAAATTGACGAACAGTTCTCTCTGGCAAGAACAAATGAGTCATCCAAAGACAAAGAATCCTTTGAGAGTTTAAGCAGAGAATTTGAATCAATGTTCGAAACTATTAGCACAAAATTAAAAAAATTGGAAAAGAGATTAAAAAAATTGGAAAATGGAAATGGAACAGAGGATGACTTTACTCTAACAAATCTTTTCCTTAAAGAAATATGGGAATTCAATCTCTTATTAAAAAAATATTCAGAATTCATAGGCAAAGCTCAAACTTTTTTCAAGAATCAAAATGATAGTAAAGTAATATCAATGATTTCTTCCGTTTTTCCGAAATTCAATCCGAAGGTGCTACTCAGGAATAATACTATTTTCTGCGATGAATTACTACAAAAACATATCAAACCAATCTTAAAAAATATTTTTGAATCAATACAGAAAAAGGGAGAAGAGGACCAGAAGGGAAACAAGAGCGATCATGATAAAAATAGCGAAAAATATACCGAGCCAATAAGCCTTTCGGAGCTTGGAGGAGAGCTAAAATTTATGATGGATACCGAATTAATAGATACTCTGCTTCATACAAATTACAAACCAGAAGCAACTCTCATCTCCTCCCCATTTTGGAATATAGAATTCCCGCGATACTTGCCATTATTCATACATGAAATGGCTCATATAGGTTTTCTATCCGGGATAGTAAAAAAATGGAAAGAAAACTATTTTTCAAGCCTTGGTAAAAATGCCATTGAAAAATTTCTTGATGATTTATATTACGAGATTCATGAGGCAATGCAGCAAATATCAAAATATGAGACAATAAATACCACAAGCGAAACCATTCTGGAAGAGATTCTTGTTGATATAATCAGCTTTATTCTAATGGGGCCGACTTATTTGAATGCATTGTTCCTTGAAGCTATTACTTCGGTCAGAATAGAAGCACAGATAAAGTTTTCTGACATAAAGATAGGAAATCCTGGTGGCGTAATGATCTTAAGGGTTATGACTCTTTTAGAATATTTTAGGATATACCTTGAAAAGTATAAAAAGAAAATTAATAAAGAAAATAAAGAAAATAAAGAAAATATTGATTATATTAAATTTTTAGAAGAGTATTTACATGATATTGAAGAGTTTTTAGTTAATATTGCAAAAAATGTTCTTAATGATGTTAATAAAAGTGTTTATAATACATTCGTTTTTCTCGCCGAACTTGCGAGGAACTTGACTACAAAGATTTTTTTCAATTTGGAAACCAATGAGTATTTTGCCGATAAATTAAAGGAGTATTCCTTATTAAATTATATGGTTGAGTATATTCCTAAGAAATATAACATGAAAAAGTTAATAATCAGTTTGAATGCTTTGGATAATTTTAATTTAATCGAAGCAAACCATCAAAAAGTAATAGAAGAAATTATAAATTTTATAAAATTCATATTCGAAGATACTCAACATAAAGAGGATACAACGCCCAATAGAAGATATAAAAAAAGTAAAGAAAACATAATAGAGGAGAATTGGGAAGGAATAGCACTTAATCTGATATGGTTAAAAAATATAATAAATTTCAAAGAAAAAGAAGACAAAAACGGGGAAACATCAGAAAAAGAAAAATGCCATTTTAAAGAGGGGCAACTTTTAAGATTTTTCCAGGATTTGTTTTATGTTCTAAAAGAGAAAAATAAAGAGGAAGAGAAAAAGGAAAAGAAAAAGAAAAATAAAAATATATTAAACCTATACCTCAGACATTATCATCTGCGAAAACCTGTGGAATTATTGTTTTTTAACCTTACGGATATAAGAAAGACAAAATGGTTGCAAACTTTTGTGAAAAATATTTCAAAAGAAGATAAAACTATTTACTCTTGGTCATTGATGGGAGAATATGATTATTTGATATTCAGAGATAAATATAAGGGAAGAAGTAAAGACAATCTTACAGTCAAAGCCTATGAGCATTTTTATAAGAAAAATAAAGAAAAAGATTCTTCTATTCAAGAAAGTAACAATAACATAGCTTTTCAAGTATATCCGGTAATTGCTGACAAAATATGTATCTCTAAAGAGGATAATCAAAATAAAAATGATAATAATAATAACTCTGTAATTATCTCAAGAATACTTTTCAAATCTGATTCACAAATTTTCGAATTATTGGAGGCCCTAATAAATAAAAAGGATTGGAAAACGATTAAACCAAAATATATCTTGAGATCAACTTCATGGGATTCTTTTATTATTGTATGGGGTATAAAAAATACAAAACCAGATTTAACTCCTTTATATACAAAATCAGATTTAACTAATTTGTTTAAAACCCTATTAAATATTCCTGAAATCAATAATAATAACAGTGATTTTAAAGTAATGCATAATTTATTAAAGGAATCAGTGTATAGTAACACATATATAGGCTTTAATAGAGAGTCATCCACGGGAGACTCTTCCACAGAAAACATACTGTGGGATCTAAAATCTTCTGTGTTAATAGAACAAAATGGTGAAAATTTAACTTTACGAACAATCGTTTCTTATATAGGAAATCCTCAGATGGTAGAGGCATTAGAAAGAAAACTGAAAGAAAAAGAGATGAAATATAAAACAAAATATCCGTCGGGGACAAACATGATGGAAATCTATATTCATGGGATTTCAAATTTAGATGAAATAAAAACAATATTAGAAATTTTTACAACACCTTAAGAGGAGGTTTTTTGTGGAAAATAAACAGCAGGGAAAAAGTCAAGAAAAAAAAGACATGTGTGAAGACATGTATGAAAAAATAAAGATGTTGTTAAGTTATATTATTAGATCTCTTTCTTCGGGAATAAAGAGGATTCTTAATTTTTTTAATTCAATTTTTGAATTTCTTTCTTTGAGAAAAAAAAAGATTCTCAATTATTTAGTTAATTTTATAAAAAAAACGGGGATATATTCTTTTAATTTCATCTCTTCTATTATTGTTGGATTATCTCTTGCTCTATTTATTTATACAACTTATAATTTTTTTGGTAAAATTCCCTCTTTTCTTTTCCTCCTTTTCATTCCACTGAGATTGCTTTTTATAAATAATATAACAGAAGATATGAAAAAATACGGAAAATATTATGTTTCCTTCTTTATCTTATTTTTTCTTGTTTTCTATTATTTCGCACCTAATAAAGTAAATATATGGGATATCTTTGAAAAAATTATTACTTTGCTTTTAAAATTTGTTAAATAGGTTAATGTTTTTTCTGAACTTATCCGAATTGAAAATTACTAACTACCTATAAAAAGCTACATACTTTCTGTAATTTGATTAGTAAGTTTTATTAGAAAAATTACTCCGATTATCTTTATTGCACGAATATTTCAGATAAAGACAAGTCTAAATACAAAATATTAAATTCGGATGATAAAATATTAAAACTTTTATATCTTCCCGCCGGACGGATATTAACTTATAAAAAGGGGAAAGATAAAAAATAATTATTTATCTGTATTTTCCCAATTAAGAATAACTCTTAATATTTGATTGCCTGTGGTTTTATTGATGATTTTAAGATAATCACGGTTATCGTCGGTATCACTGTTTTTTGAAAATATCTCTATCGTATCTCCGTATCTCGCATCGGATAAAAAGAACAGGGTCATATCTTTAATCCTTTTGTTTTCATGGATTTTCATAGGAAAAGAATTAAGAACAAATTCCATATATTTTGAGTTGTTTGTATGATTATTCGGATCTATGTCACTATAATAAATCTTTTTTTCAAAAGTTTTAATAAGGTCATTTTCATCTCTGATTTTTTCGGGAATTTCATCAATTGAAGCTGTATCCTCAAGAAAACTGACTGTTTTCGGTAAGCTTTTCGGTCTTTCCGGTCTTTTTGAATTTGCATTAAGCAGAAGCCATCCTGTCGATGCTCTTATAATAGGTTGTTCTTCTTGGTTCAAGAAAAGAAAATCTCTTATGGTGAAAAGTTTATGCTGCTTTTTTAACCATGTTTTTAATAAAATAGTGTCTTCAAAATCGGGGTATTTACGAATAATGATTTTTCCCCAAGTTAAAACCCAAATTTGCCCGTCATTCAGAAACTTGTTAAATCCCACCCCTATCCTTTCCGAATGATTCAAAGCCTCATTCTGCATAATTCCGAATATTGAATTCAGTTTTAATTTACCTCTGAAATCAACATCCGAAAGGGGGATCTTCAACTCTTTTTCCCATATTTTTATATCATCGTATTTCATAAAAGGATTGTATCATAAAAAAAAGAATTAAAGAATAAAAAATAACGGAGATTAAATGAAGGCGTATTATGATAATACGCCTTCATTGTTGAATGACATAATAATCGTTTTTACTATTTTTCCCCTTTAACAAATCCTATCGCATAAGAAAGTGCGGTTAGGAATAGAAGAGGGGCGAGAATCATCAGAACAAAACTTTGTGAAAAGAAAAGGAGTTGTTTTCCCGCTTTAAGAAAAGCAAGAGCAATCCCTCCGAGACCGATAAGTGTGCCTCCTACGGTTATGAAAAGATAATAACAATTAACTTTTTCTTTTAATCTTAAAAAAATGGGGATAAAGAATATTGTTAATCCTGCTATTGCATGAAAAATCGGATAAACTATTTTTCCGAGTTTCACCATTCCTCCGTATCTTGTAACGGCAATTAAAATTAATCCGATTAACATTAATATACCATACCAACCTTCATTTTTCTTGTAGTGTTTTGCTATAAGTCCGGTAGCAAGTCCGAATGGGATTATTCCCGCTACAACAGCTACAAAATTATTTCCGAGAGCTCCCCAACCGAATATTATCAAAAGAACTCCCGCAACAAGAAGCACAAGAAAAGAGAGAATAAAATACAGATTGCAGCTGCATTTTTCCTCTTTGTTCTTTTTGAAGAAGAAAAGGAGCATATAAATTGCAACGAGACCTGTTAAAAGTAAAAAAACGATGTCTAAGATTTTCATCCGTCAACCTCCTAAAATTTTTAAATTTTTATATTCCGAGTGCAAAAAATAGTGTCATTAAAAAAAGGATAGGTAATAGGATTGTGAATATGGTTTTTTCGGATAATATGGGTTTTCCCGTTTTTAAAAAAGCGAGAAGACCCCCTCCCATACCTATCAATGCTCCACCCATACTTATGGATAAAAGATTAAATTTCGGATTTCCCGAAATAAACAGGATGAAAGGGAGAAAAACAATTATTAATCCTGCCGTCCCATGACCTATTATTATTGATAATATCGACAGTGTTTTTCCTCTGGTGAATCTTGTTATCAGAATCAGGAAAAAACTGATTATGCCGAAAATCAGATAATAGGTATAATATTCAGAATAAAATATTCTCACTATGGCGATTGCAAAACTTATGGGAATAAGAGCCGCTGCTACAATAACAAATCTATTGGTTAAAATTTCAAAATTAAAAATCAGAATCAAAAGAGAAGCGATAATTATTACCCCGAATCCTATCGTAAAAAAAAGAATAGCCGTATTATCATAGTCGCCCATCCCTTTAACAACTTCATAAGAGGCTATCAATAGAATGAATAATAAGCAAAACTTATCAATAACGGATGTTTTCAATTTAACCTCCTATAATAAGCATCAGCATTGCACCGAGCATATATAATGATGCATATTTAAAGAGACCGAAGTTTATCTTTTCCGATTTTTTAATAATGGTCATAAAGGCGAGTCCTATAAATCCTACGGTCAGAATTGCGAGAAGTCTCATATATCCCCAAGAGATGCCGAGAGATAAAAACCCGAATAAAATTGAGAGAGAAGCTCCGATACTTGAAATAGCGATAATCAATCTTGTATATCTGAATCCGTAAATTGACGGAAAAGTGGGAATCCCCGCTTTATGATAATCTTTGTAATATATCATACTGAAAGTTAATATATGTGTGGGAATCCATAAAAGGATGGATACGGCAAAAAGAATTCCTATCCAATCAATTTTTCCCAAGGCGAGAGCTCTTCCCGCAAGAATAGGCATCCCGCCCGAGATACCTCCCCAAATTACAGACCATGGAGTTTTCCTTTTAAGTAAAACAGTATAAACAAAAACATCGAAAAACAAACCTGCAAATATGATTAATCCGTATAAAGGAGACAAAAGAAATGCCCAAAGAGTCCCTGTGACGGAAAAAAATATTCCCAAAGCAAGTGCTTCCTTTGGTTTTATTTTTCCCGAGGGGAGGGGTCTGTGAGCCGTTCTTTTCATCTTACTGTCAATATCTCTGTCAAAATACATGTTTAAAACAGTGCTCCCGCTTATCGTTAGAAATAGAGTTCCCGTAAGGGAAAAAAAGATTGAAAGATTGAGAACGGGACATTTTGCGCTGATATAACCTGTTATCCCCGTAAAAAGAAGGAGAGCAGTTTGTAGTGATTTTATTAAAGGTAAAAATCTTTTTAATTTTCCTCTTATCTTAATTTTTCTCTCCGTTATTATCTATATTATTATTAATGGGATTTTTCAAGGGTTTTCTTATACATCTGAATCCGATGTTAATTCCTCCGAAAACAGGTTGAGCACTGTTTCTCGCCCATATTCTCAAATCAATGTCATAATTCCTGAAACTTCCCCCTTTCAAGAATCTATCGGACATTCTCGGATATCTGTCTCTTGTCCATTGCCAAACATTCCCCGCCATATCATACAATCCATACGGGCTGATTGCCTTTTTTGTTTTAAAACCTGAATACTCGGTTCCATTAAAAAAACCGACCGGAGTTGTAGTTTGAAAACTTATGTTAAAAACTTTTTTCCTGATTATTTTATTGTTGAAATTATAGTTTGCATATTCTCCGGTTATATCATCCCCCCAAGGGTAAGCTCTTTGATCTTTACCGCCTCTTGCGGCTTTTTCCCACTCTTTTTCAGAGGGAAGTTCCAATCCGTAATATTTACAATAACCGTTTGCTCCGAACCAAGTTACAAGTGTAACAGGATGATTTTCAAAACCGCTGTCAACCATGAATCCGTTATTATCAAATCTGATTCTAACCCCGGGTTCATCCAACAAGAAATAGGGATAATTGTCCCCCTCGGGAATTTTAAGTTCATGTCTGAAACCATAGTATTTTTCCCCTTTATAATAACCTGTCACTTTACCGTTTTTAACTTTTATCTTACCTTCGGAAAACGCTTTATTTAGATAATCGACATACATTTTATTTGTAACATCCGTAATCATAATCTCAAAATCATAATCAACGGATTCTTTTATTTTAGAGAATTGTCCGTAGTAAAAATCTCCCTTGGGAATCAAAACCCATCCCTTTGAATTAATTCTCGTATCTATTTTTTTTATTGTTTGATGTTTATATTCAGGCTGTTTTCCGCATGAGACAAAAATGAACGAAAGAAATAAAACCATAAAAATATTCAATATTCTTTTTTTCATGTTATCCTCCTTAATCTTCCTCTATTGCAGGGACTGTTTTTTCAACGGCAAGTTCGGGGGATTCCAACTCCTTTCTCCATACCCCTTTCTTTTTAAACAGGTCAAATAATCGCCACAACAAAAGCATTGCCAGAGCGACAAGAATTATCCCCAAACCAAAATCAATCAAAACCATTGTTTTTGCTGTTATGGGTTCATCATTATATGCTTTTATCGATAATCTTTTGAGTGAAAAAATAGTGGCTGAGGCAAAAGCTATATCTGAGCCTATTATCAGTATCCAACCGAACCATTTTCTGAGTTTTCCTTTTAACCCTATTATATCGGCATAATACATTAGAATTATTGTTGCGATTAAACCTGATAAAACATGCCAGTGTCCTGTGAGTGTAATCCTCTCCTCTCTGAATGGCCAAACTCTGAAAAATTCGTCAAGTTTTACAGCCATGAAAATGCCAACTCCGCTAACAGTGAAATTCATGAAAACCATCTGCCAGAAAGGCCCGAATCTTATGGGGTCTTTAAGAAGAGCTGATATTTTTGCAAAAAACCCTTTTTTACCAGATTCCTTAATCCCCTCTCTTATCAATTTATCCCATGCGAAAATAACGAGCATTAATGCCGAAAGCATAACAAGAACCGAACCTACATATATTATGATATGTGCTATAAGTTCAAAAGGAACAACAAGCCAAACGCCCGTAGTTATAACAATTGTCCCGCTTATCATCAAAGGCATTGCTATCTTGTGAAAAATCCCTTTGAAATCAAACCATCTTCCTACAATCAAGGTAAGAGCAACGGCAATAAGGGTCAGCATAATGTGAAGATGTCCTATGATTGCAAGTTGAAGATGTGTTTTATCCGCTAACCTTATCAGGTTTTCCGCAAGGAAAGTTTGATGGCCGTTTCCCCACATTGAACCTACCACAGCTCCGAAAGAAGCTGAACCGAGAGTGGCGATTGTCATTGTCCAAAAAGCGATTCTTTCAAGGTCATACCCTTTTTTTGTATGTGCATAAGATTTATCCTTAACAATATATTCTTTTTTCCATGGCCACAGGGCTACTGAAAGTTGAACACCGGCGTAAAATACAAGGGCTTGCCCAACAAGGAAAAGTCCGTGAAAAACAAAATTATGCCCGAAATATGCAAACCATAACCCGAAAATCATAGCTATCAGATAGCCTATTGTTATTGTAGAATTTATCCCAATCTTTTGTCTTTTTTTCATCGGTATTATCGAGGTGATAAAATAAGCTTCGATAGCAACAACAGCCATTGCTATTGTATGATACAGCATTATGATTCTTCCCTCTCTTTGAATAGGGGTTAATTTCATTCCCAAAAGTTTAACGGTAATATCTCTAACGCCCCATTCCACCATGGGACCCGAAAGAGTCCCCCAAATGGCGGTTACAAGTGAGATCATACTAATAGCAACAAGAACCAAACCTTTTGTTGATGTAAATAGATACTCAAATCTCTCTTTAAAAAATTTCATAGAGCCTCCTTTCTTTATCCAAATATATTAGATTAACAAAAATAGATTAATATTGCAAATATATCAAAATTGTATGAAATACAAACGAGACTTTGATAAATAAGATGATAACTTTATGTTAGTGGTATTCCTACGGACAAAAGCTTTTCAATATTCCTTCCACTCGGCTTGGAATAACTATTTCTTCTTTCTCTTTAAACATTTTCCTGTATTTTTTCTCCTTGGCTCTTGTTATTTAATTTTTTCTCTTGTTAGAAGTTTCGGGATATTAACTAAAAAATATCAATAGTTGAAAGTTGAAACAATTGATTATCCGAAAAATACTCTTAAGGGTTGTAATCTGAATGTTTTTGAAGTTAGGGACAAGATAGAGGGAAGGTGCTTCTTTTTTTACGAGATAATAGTGATGAATACGCAATTGTCTTGACAATAAAGTAAAAATAAAATATATTTGAATATGCTCAATAAACAAAACAATGTATTTAGAGAAACCATAGATTCCGTGTTTGAGGAGAACAAATATTTTTTTAAAATACTTGTTGATAATATGAAAGACGGGGTGATTATCCATAAAAAAGGTAAAATCATATATATTAACAGTGCCGCCGTAAAATTGGCAAAAGGGAAAAACCCCGAAGAATTTTTGGGAAAACCCGCTTTTTCTTTTGTTCATCCAAGTAGTAGAAAAGCAGTTGAAAAAAGAGTTTCAAAGGTGGCAAAAAATGGAGAATTTTTTCATGATATTGAAGAAAAATTTATAGGATTGGATGGCAAGGAGATAATTTGTAAAATCTCAGCTACAATTCTTAAACCCGTGGAGGGTGAACCCTTGTCAATGGTTATTATGAGAGATATGACAAAGGAAAAAGAAAAAACCGAAGCACTTAAAGATAGCGAAATTAAATATAGAGCCATTACCGAGAATTCTCCCGATGTAATAATAAGATTTGATAAAAATTATAAACACTTGTTTATAAATAAAGCGTGGGAAAAACAAACGGGAATCCCCATTAAAAAAGCTTTGGGAAAAACTCATGAAGAGCTGGGTTTCCCGAAAGAATCGTGTGATTTTTGGCATAAACAGATTCAAAAAGTTTTTGATACGGGAAAACCTAACATAGTAGAATTTGATCTAAATAGTCCTAACGGAGTTGTTAATGTTGAATGGAGGCTTTTTCCGGAATTTTCAAAAAACGGTAAGGTTATTACTGTTATGACAATCTCAAGAGATATAACTTCAAGGAAAGAGGTTGAAAAGCAATTAACAAAAAGTGAGGAGAATTATAGAAATATATTTAATTCCACTAACGAGGCTATTGTGGTTCACGATATAGAAACAGGAAAGATAGTGGATATTAATCAAGCCGGGTGCAAGATGTATGGGTATCAAAGAGAGGAACTTTTAAATCAAAAAGTGGAAAAGATAAGTTTGTTCGATGAGGGATATTCCGATAAAAATGCTTTTGAATTAATAAAAAGAGCTTCTATGGGACAGCCTCAAATTTTCGAATGGAAAGCGAAAAGAAAAGACGGGACTGTTTTTTGGGCTGAGGTAGGTTTAAAAGTTGCAACACTTGGATATAATAAAAGGGTTATAGCTGTTGTCAGAAATATTGATGAAAGAAAGAAGATGGAGGAAAGATTAAAAACCATTGAGAAAATGGAAGCCCTCGGAAGACTTGTAGGCGGGATTGCTCATGATTTTAATAATATTCTTACGGTTATTAACGGAAATGCAAGCATGGGATTAAAGCAGGTAAATCCGGAAGACAAAAGTTATCAAATCCTGACAACAATTTTAAAGTCGGGTAAAAAAGCTGAAAAATTGATAGCAAAACTTCTCGCTTTTTCAAGAAAACAGATTTTTGAACCTAAAACAGTATCCATCAATAAGATAATAAAGGATATGAAAGGGATGTTAAGATCCCTGATATCGGAGGATATTAAAATAGAGATGAATTTAAAGGAGAATATCCCCTTTGTTAAAGCGGATCCCAATCAGATAGAAAGGATATTAATAAATCTTATTGTTAATGCCAGAGATGCTATTTTTGAGAATAAAAATCAGAAAAACAAGGTGATAAGAATTTCGACAAAAAAAACCGTGATAGATGATAATTTTGTGGCAACTCATCTCGGAAGTGTTAAAGGGGAATATATTTTAATAACCGTTAAAGATACGGGGAAAGGGATAAATAAGGAGATAAAAGATAGAATTTTCGATCCCTTTTTTACGACAAAAGAGGAGGGTAAAGGAACAGGGCTGGGGTTATCCATGGTTTACGGGATTGTTAAACAAAATCAAGGATATATTGATGTTTACAGCGAAGAAAACATAGGAACTCTTTTTAAGCTTTATTGGCCTGTTTCGGAAGAGGAGAAAGAGAGTTATGAAGAGAGTAAAAATATCCCCGATTATACGGGAGGAAAAGAAACAATTTTAATAGTTGAAGATAATAAGGATATAAGAGATTTTTCCAAAACATTTCTTGAATCAATAGGCTATAGGGTTTTTGAAGCTGAAAACGGAAGAGAGGGGTTGGAAATATTTAAGGAATTACAAAATGAGATAGATATGGTGTTTACCGATGTTGTTATGCCGGGTATCGGTGGGAAGGAATTGGTAGCAGAAATAAAAAAAATAAAGCCTCAAGTGAAGACCCTTTTCACTTCGGGATATCCGCGGGATCAATTCTCTGAAACAGGTTCAATCGAGGATAACATATTTTTCCTTCAAAAACCGTATTCTCCCCAAAAACTCGCTAAAAAAATAAGGGAGATATTTAATAGTTGATATTATTTATTTTTTCCCCTTAAATAAAAGATTTAAAGAAAGATTTTTTTGTGAATCCGAAACAAAGTCAAGTTTTCCCGAATCCATGCGAATCGCATCTTCGGGGCAGACTTCAACACAATATCCGCAAAAAGCACACCTGTTTACATGAATGATAAATTCTGTAGCAATTTTTTTTCCTTCAATCTCTTCAGCTTTAACAAAAATACAGTCCGACGGACAGACCGTTACACAAAGCATGCATCCCACACATCTCGGGGTTCCCTCCTCATTAAACATCATCCTGTGTTTTGTCCTGTATCGCGGAGGAATCTCCCTCTTCTCTTCAGGATATTGAGTTGTAACAGAGCCTCTTCTTTTTGTCTTAATTCTGAATATATAATTTATCGTATGAAAAAAAAAGTTTACTATCAGATGTTTGCCTGTTACCAAAAGTCCTTTTATCGTCTCAAAAAAATATAAAAACCCTTTCATATTTTCCTCATACTATGGCTATTATTATAGCTGTTACAACAATATTAAACAATGCAAGCGGTATAAGGGATTTCCAGCCGAGTTCCATTAGCTGATCAAATCGTAGTCTCGGGAAAGTCCATCTGACAAGAAGTAGAAAAACAAATACAATAACTGTTTTTATCTGGAAAGCTATTATTTGCAATATTGATACCCAGTTTATTGAAATGGCGAGTTGTTTTCCCCACGGGAATACGAATCCTGAGAAAATCGTTCCGTTTGATAATTTTAAACCGGAGAAGAGATAGGGGATATTCCACCCGCCGAAGAAAAGAGTCGTAATTATAAGTGAGAGCATGATGGTTTCAACAAAATCGGTAAGCATGTAAACCCCGAATCTGATACCACTGTATTCCAGAAAAAATCCGATTATTTCCGATTCACTTTCGGGAAGATCAAAAGGAGCTCTCTTTGTTTCCGCTATAGCGGCTATAATAAAAATTATAAAAGCAAGCGGTTGCAAAAGAATTCCCCACTTGGGTATCCATCCCCATAATAGAGTGCTTTGATAATTAACGATTTCAGATAACCTGAGGGAGGGATAAACCATGATTAACCCTATTATTGATAAAATCAGAGCAACCTCATAAGATACTATTTGCGAAGTAGCTCTCATACCTCCGAGAAAAGAATATTTATTATTTGAACTCCATCCTCCGAGGATGATTCCATAGATACTCATTGATGATAGGGCAAAAATCAGTAGCAATGCTATATCGGGGTCTATCACCTGTAATTTTATTATCTCCTTTCCTATTTTTACGGGTTCTCCGAAAGGGATTGCTATTATAACAAGAGCCGAGAAAAAAAATGTAATAACAGGGGCGAATTTAAACATGAATTTATCTGTAAACGGGGGGATATAATCCTCTTTAAAAAGCATTTTCAAGGCATCGGCAAAAGGTTGAAAAATCCCGAAGGAACTTATGCCGAGAATCTTAGCTCTGTTTGCTCCGTGTCTGTCTTGAATAACAGCACTTACTTTTCTTTCGGCAAGTGTTGCATAAAGGGCGAAAATCATTAGCCAAGCAAAAAGAACTATTATCTTAATTAATACTAATAATGTATAATTCATTCTTTCCTCAATAAAGAATCGATTATTTGCAGAATCTCAAACTCTGTTTTTATCTCCTCTTTGGGGTTAAAAACAGGCTTGGTTGTTTGTCCTCTCCCTTCGTAATTGGTCCAATTCCCCCCTTTTTCGAGAAAATTTGTTACGGGAAGTAAAAGATTTATTTTTCCTATATCACGAGGGAGGTAGGGTGAGATCATCATAATAAAAGAATTTTCACCAATCATTTCCTTAACGGAGGGATTATCCTCGAAAAAATCGCCGAAAACCAAAAGATTGGATATCCTGGAATCAATACTATCTATGTTCTTTACTTTTTTCTCAATTAAATAAGTCGTATTGGGGTTTTTATCTTTTCTGATTAAAATATTATCCTCTTCACCATCTTTTCTTCCCCAATAAAAAATATTTTTGATGTTTAAATAATCTCTGAAAACGGAAAGAGCAAGGTCTATCTCCTCGTTTGATAGCCAAGAGGAAAGGATTATAGTATCAAGTGTTACTATATGTTCGAGAAGAATCTTTTTTATTCTTACCCAATTTACATTTTGCATCTCATATATAGCTTTGTAATTTCTCCTTTTTTCAATCTCAGCCAATTTGTATCTTCCCGTATCACATATGAATGATTTGTTTATTTCCCCGTTATCTCCGCTTTTAACCCTTATCAATCTTTCATAATTATCAAGGTAAGGTTTATCCTTAGGGGTTTCAATGTATATGTTACATCCTCTGCTGCAAAGGGGACAGATAGTTTCTCTTTTTTCCAAAAACCAGCTTCTTATTTTAAAACGAAAACTTTTATCTGTAATAGCTCCCACAGGGCATATCTCAGCTATATTTCCGGAATAATCGGATATTATTTTTTCCCCTTTATATGTAGATATATAGCTTTTATTGCCCCTTTCATATACAAAAAGTTGTTTGTCTCCCAAAATCTCTTCGGTAAATCTGACGCATCTCAAGCAAAGGATACATCTTTCTCTGTCAAGAATAAGATTATCCGAAAGTTCCATATCTTTTTCCCTTTTTTCCTTTTTTATAATATAAGGGTTATCATAAAATCCGTATTTATCATAATATTCTTGCAGAGAGCATTCCCCTGCTTGATCACATTCGGGGCAATCAATCGGGTGGTTTGCAAAATGAAGTTTTAACACCTCCTCCCTTGCCTTAACCACAGCTTCCGACTCTGTCCACACTTCAAGCCCCTCTTTAACGGGAGTTGTGCAAGATGTCTGAAGTTTTCTCGCCCCTTTTATCTCCACAAGGCACATCCTGCAAAGTCCTGCGGGTTTAAGATATTCGTGAGCGCAAAAATGGGGAATTTCTATCCCGACTTCTTCGGCAGCTTGAAGAACTGTTAATCCCTCTTTAACGGAATACTCTTTATCATTTATCTTTATCTTAATCATTTTTATCCCGTAAATAATCGAAAAATTCTTTTTTGAATTTTCGGATAATTGTTCCTACAGCCATTCCGACCGCATCTCCGAACGGACAAATCGTTTTTCCTATTATTCCGCTTGCGGTTTCCTCAATCATATCAAGAATCTCCTCGTTAACTTCTTTATTATAAACCGAGTAAATCATCTTTTTTAAAACATCGGTTCCGTATCTGCAAGGTGCGCATTGTCCGCAACTCTCGTGAGCGTAAAAATCTATCATTATCCTTAAAACTTCCACCATGGAATCATCTTCATCAAAAACCATGATGGCACCGGAGCCAAGCATGGAGCCCGCTTTCATAAGAGAATCAAAATCCATTGAAATATCAATCTCTTCAGGGGTTAATACAGGGGAGGATATCCCTCCGGGAATCACAGCTTTAAGCTCTTTATCATCTTTTATTCCCCCCGCGTATTTATATATTATATCTTTCAAATTTGTTCCCATCGGAAGCTCGTAAATTCCGGGGTTTTTAACTTTTCCGGATATCCCGAAAAGTCTTGTTCCTCCGTTTTTCTGTGTTCCGAGAGAAGCAAACCAAAAACCTCCTTTATTTATAATCGAAGGGATTGAGGCAATGGTTTCAACATTATTTATAAGGGTGGGTTTCCCGTAAAGCCCCGAATTAGCGGGAAACGGGGGTTTTAATCTCGGATGAGCTCTTTTCCCTTCCAAAGATTCTATCAAAGCTGTTTCCTCTCCGCATATGTATGCTCCCGCACCTCTGTGAACAATTATATTAAAAACATGTTTTTTCCCGAGAATATTTTTCCCGAGGTATCTTTTTTTCTTTGCTTCCTCTATAGCTTTTTCAAGTATTCTCGCATAATTTTCATACTCACCTCTTATGTATATATATCCTGTCTTGATTCCCACTATATAAGAGGTGATAATCATCCCCTCTATAAGAAGATGGGGAATTTTACTCATAATATATTTATCTTTGAATGTTCCCGGCTCCCCTTCGTCCGCATTCACTATCAGGTATTTTTCAATATTGGGATCTTCCGGCATAAACCCCCATTTTATTCCGGCGGGAAAACCTGCTCCCCCTCTCCCTCTTAAATTAGCGTTTTTAACCTCTGATAAAAGCTCGGATTTTTTCTCTTTGAAAGCTTTTTTTAATGCGAGATAACCTCCGTGTTTCTCATATACCTCCATATTTTCAATCCCCTTAATATTAAACAGAGGTTCAAATATTTTATTCTCGGTTTCACTGTTTCGTATCTCTTTTTTTTCCATTCTTAATCCAATGATGTCAAAAGTTTTTTCAGCTTCTCAGGGTTCATATTCCCGTAAAAATCATCATTAATTTGAACTGCGGGGGCTATTTCACACTGTCCTATACATTCTACGAGAGAGAGTGATAACTTCTTGTTTTTACTAAAACTTCCCACTTTTACCGAATACTCTTTTTCAAGAAATTCGATTAATTGTTTCCCCCCGTTTAAATAACAAACCACATTTCTGCAAATCTGAATATGATATTTTCCTTCGGGAGAGGTTTTTAACATCGTATAAAAACTTATTACCTCTTTTATCTCCCCCTGTTTCAACCCCAATATCTCCGATAATTCTTCAATTGCTTCGTCCGAAATATATCCGTAATCTTCCTGTATAACTTTAAGAATCGGTAATATGGCGGAACGACTGTTTTCATATTGAGTGAGGATTTTTTTTATATCTTTTTCAGTATTTCCCGTTAGAAATTTCATCTGTCAGTTTCCCCTCCGATCATATTTATAGAGCCGAAAATAGGGATTACATCCGCGATATAATGCCCTTTAATCATTTGAGACAGCGAACTCATAAGATGAAAAGAGGGAGCGCGAACATGGAGTTTATAGGGGGTATCACTTCCGTCGGAAACAAGATAAAATCCGAGTTCTCCGTTTCCCCCTTCCACGAAGGAATAAACTTCGCCTACGGGGGGTCTTATTCCGTATCCCTCCATAACAAATAAAAATTGATGAACCAATCCCTCTATACTGTTAAATACAGATTGTTTTGACGGAGGAACAAATCTTTTATCCTTTGCATATATCTTTTTATGATGGTTATCTTCCATCCCCTCAAGATTCGGGGAAAGTTTAATTTTTTTCAAAGGAACAGTTTCTCCGTTTTTCACTTTTTTTATCGCTTCGTTCGGATTAATATCTTCGGACTGGATTTTTTCCGGATTTGTCTTATCCAGAAGGTCGAGAGCTTGCTCTATTATTCTCATGCTTTGTTCCATCTCTTGCATTCTAACCCAATATCGGTCGTAAACATCCCCGTTCTCCCCGAGGGGGATTTCAAAATCCACTCTATGATATATTGAATAAGGGACAAATTTCCTGATGTCGTAGAGAATTCCCGTTGCTCTCAGAAGAGGACCGGTAAAACCATATGATAGAGCATCCTCTTTTGAGATAATTCCCACCCCTCTGGTCCTCTTTAAAAATATTGCATTTTTGGATATAAGTTTATCAACCTCTTTTAATATTTTCCTTGTTTTTTTTATGGCATATTCACTTAATTCTCTGAAGTTCTCTGGAACATCGGCTTTCACTCCTCCTATTCTAATGTATGAAGTGGTCATTCTGGCTCCGGTGGTATGCTCGAAAACATCCCAAAAATATTCCCTTGCTTCCATCATATATAAAAGAACCGTTATCGCTCCCGTTTCATTAATCATTGCAGCAACATCTATAAGATGATCCGTTATCCTTGCCATTTCATCCATAATAACTCTTATAATCTGAGCTCTTTCGGGTATTTCCACGCCGAGTAATTTTTCCACCGCAAGAACAAAACCATGGTTATTTATCAATGGAGAGGTATAATTTAATCTGTCAGTGTAGGGGATGATTTTATGATAGGTTTTATATTCGGCTGTTTTCTCAAATCCTCTATGAAGATAGCCTATCTCAACATCGGAATTCACTATCTTTTCTCCGTCAACTTCAGCGACTATTCTTATGGTTCCATGCATTGCCGGATGAGAAGGTCCTATATTCAATATAAGATTATTTTCAGATTGTTTTTCCAGTTTAATCATCATTCAATCCTTTAATTCGGGGTTGTCTTTTTTTCAGCGGATAGTCTTTTCTTAGAGGAAAACCTTTGAATTCGTCATACATAAGGATTCTTCTCATGTCGGGATGTCCTTCAAAAACTATCCCATACATATCATAAACTTCCCTTTCAAGCCAATTCGCATTTTTATAATAAGATGTCAGTGTTAGCCCTTTTTCATCCTTTTTTAAAGTATATTTCACCCTTATTCTGATATTATATTTAAGAGAAAGAAAATGATAAACCATCTCAAATCTATCTTTTTTCTCTTTTGTCCATTCAAGATAATCAACAGCGGTTATATCAAGTAAAATATCGAATTCACCATAATCTTTTATATAATCCACAAAATCAAAGAAATACTCTTTATCAGGGTAAAAAGTCCACATATCTTTATCTTTGTATTTGATTTCTCTGTTACCGAATCTTTCCAAAATGTTTTTTATGACTTCTTCCATCTCCACTCCTGAGGCTGGGATTGAATCTTTTCTTGCAATTTCATAATCCCTTCAAAAACTGTTTCAGGTCTCGGGGGGCAACCCGGGATATAGACATCAACAGGTAGAATTTTATCCGCACCCTGAAGGGTTGAATAATTATCATAAATGCCTCCGCTAACAGCGCATGTCCCGAAAGCCACCACCCATTTGGGTTCAGCCATCTGATCGTAAATCTTTCTCAGAGTCGGTGCAAGTTTGTGAGAAACTGTTCCCACAACCATAAGAACATCCGATTGTCTCGGAGAAAATCTTGTTAAACCCGCTCCGAATCTATCTATATCAAAATGGGAGCAAGCCGCTGCAATATATTCCATCCCGCAGCAGGCTGTAACAAAAGGGTAAACAAACATTGAGTATTTTCTTGCCCAACCGAGAATGGAATCAAATTTTGTAGTAAAAAAATTTCCGCCGTTTACTCCCACTCGAGCCCCCCTTTTTTCCATACATAGGTGAATGCAAGGACAATTATTATAAAAAAAAGTCCCAAAATCAGTAAAAGCTCCCCTTTGTTTTTAGCTGTTTTATAGATTAAAGCCCACGGAAAAAGGTAAGCTGCTTCAATATCAAAAATAAGAAAAAGAATAGCGATGAAAAAATAGTGGGGAGTATAGAGAGGTTTGAATTTTTCAACAATCGGGACCCCGCACTCGAAGGGTGTCTCTTTTTCGGGAGTTGTTTTTTTAGGTCCTAAGACCCCCGAAATATTAGCCGATATAAAGGCTATCACAACAAAAAAGATAATAGATATCATTATCTCAAGCATAGTAAAAAAACTATATCAATTTTTTTTCGGTTTTGCAAGAAAAAAGAAAATTCTAAATTTCATCAAGCATCATTTACAGGTGATGGTGAAAATATCCAAAAAATTGAATTAAAAAATCCAATAAATTGAATTTGTCTTTATCTCTGCGGTCAAAAACCCTTTAAAATAAACAATATCTTGTGGCACAAAATTTGATATTATTGTTCATTAATACTTTTTAAGGAGGTGTTTATGCCTAAAACAAAGGCGACAAAATTATTAATTATTATTACTGTTTTTATGTTCGTCTTAACTTCCTTTGCTGTAGCCCAGAAAACTACGGGAGCTATATCAGGGGTGGTTAAAGATGCTGAGGGGAAGGTTATCCCCGGTGTTACGGTAACTCTTACTTCATCAAAATTGATGGGGACAAGAACAACTGTTTCGGATGAAAACGGAAGATTCAGGTTTCCCGCACTTACTCCAGGTGTATATACTGTAAAAGCAGAACTTGAAGGTTTTAAAACATATGTAAACAAAAATGTAATTGTTTCTCTTGAAAAAACCACATTTGTTGAAGCAAAGATGGAGATAGGAAAACTTACGGAAAGTATTGAAGTTACGGCATCCGAAGCCGGTGTGGATATTCAATCGTCAAAACTTTCGACAAATGTTAAGAAGGATTTTTTTGATGCTCTTCCTAAGGGAAGATCCTTCCAGTCCATGGTATTAATGGCTCCCTCTGTTCAAGGCGGAACCTATGGTATATCAATGGGTGGAGCGACAGGACTTGAAAATCTTTATGTTGTCGATGGTATCAATGTAACGGATGTAGATAAGGGTGGAGTAGGAACTAATCTCGTCTATGAATATATTGACGAGGTTGAAGTAAAGACAGGTGGATACGAAGCTGAATTTGAAGGTGCTCTCGGCGGTGTTGTAAATATTATTACAAAATCGGGTGGAAATGAATTTCACGGAAGCGCACTTTTCAACTATAGGTCGGATAAACTCTATGGTGAGTTTAAAAAGACTGTATTCGGTGGCGGAACTCAGGATGAATTTCATTACTATGATTTTGGTTTTGGTATCGGCGGCTATCTTATGAAAAACAAAGTTTGGTTTTTCGCCGCGGCAACCCCCTCAATCAGAAAAACTTATTATACTCCCGTAAATGCGTTAACCGGTCAGGTTGTTAACGGGGAATATAAAAGAAACACTTATAATTTCTCCGGTAAATTAACATTCCTTCTCGCTCAAAATCATAATTTAACATTTAGTGTTTTCGGAGATCCGAGATACGGAGAGGGAGGAAATCCCGGAACATTGAGAGACCCCAATTCCGATTACAAAAGGAAAGATACGGGCGGAACATACAACTTTGTCGGTAAATACGAAGGTATGTTCGGAAACAGTTGGCTTGTTAATCTTTTAGTCGGAAGATATTATGACCATACCAAATCTCTTCCTTTAAGCGGAGACCTTGATACCCCCATGCAGTATTATTACAGAGCTGCGGACGGATATCCTCAGGGATGGAGATGGGGAGGAGTCGGATGGTATTCCGATCCTTTTGACAAAGCAAGATGGACAATTAAAGCTGATATTACGAAATTCTTCGGAAATCACACATTTAAGATGGGTTTTCAGATGTATAGAGCCATAGAAGATAGAAATGATGCTTATACAGGCGGCTACTATAGAAGATGGTATCCCGAAGGATATACTTGGTATAGATACAGAGACAGACATAGAATCACCAAAGGAGATGCATACAATGATATCTATGCAATCTTTTTGCAGGATTCATGGAATGTATCAAACAGGCTGCATATTAACCTGGGTGTCAGGTTTGAGAGTGAAACACTTCATTCAACCGATCCTTCAAAATTCTTTAAACCTCATGAAGCTGTCATAAGTTGGGGATTCGGAGATATGATTGCTCCGAGATTAGGTTTCTCTTATGATATTCTCGGTGATGCAACAACAAAGGTATTCGGTTCTTATGCAAGATACTTTGAGATGGTTCCCATGGATATAAATGCGAGAACATTCGGTTATGAAGAGGATAAAATTTTATTTTATTCGGCGAATGGGAAATTACTTTATACTTGGTTAATAGGGCATGCGCCTCCTCCGATTCAACCCGGAATCAAACCCCCTTATCAGGAAGAATTTATTCTCGGGTTTGAAAGACAGCTTACAAAAGACCTCTCTTTAAGTGTCAGAGGTGTTTATAAAAAGCTCGGAAGAATGGTTGAAGATGGTTCATTTGACGGTGGAAATGTATATTTCATGTTTAATCCCGGAGAGTGGACTCCCGATAATTTGGTAATTCCCGAAGATTATAACAGATGTCCCGATGAATATAAAAAATTCCCTAAGGCATTAAGATGGTATAAAGCTCTTGAAGTGGTTTTAAGAAAAAGATTTTCCAATAACTATCAATTCACCGTATCTTATACCTATGGTAGAGCCTACGGAAACATCCCCGGTTTTGCTTTTGAAGAATACGGACAGCAGGATCCTAATATTACGGCGGAATTTGATTTTCCCGAATTAATGTATAATGCGGAAGGATATCTGCCTAATGATAGAAAACATCAGTTTAAATTCGATGGTGCATATTCTTTCGGATTCGGTTTGAATATCGGTGTATCCGCAAGATATACAAGTGGTAAACCATATACTGCAATGGGATACAATGATTGGTACGGACCTATTGCATTCTTGGATCAAAGGGGAACAACAGGAAGATTACCTTCCGGTTTCCATTTGGATCTTCATGTGGCTTACTCCAAAAAACTCGGAGATAAATATAAATTCACCCTTTTTGCGGATATCTTTAATGTAACAAATTCAAGAGAGATGACATCTATCTACACAGGTTATGATGCAGTCAATTCCTATGGATTCTCTGATGATCCTTCAACAATTATGCCTCCTTGGCAGAAGCCCGCTCAGCCGACTAATCCTTACTATGGAGAGGCAAGAAGATACCATACTCCTATACATGCACTACTCGGTGTAAGATTCGAATTCTAAGAAATAGCTGAAAAAAAATATATTAGGGGGCACCCGCTTGCGGGTGCCCCTTTTTTTATTTATATTGATTTTTTAACTCAGGTATAATAAAATTAAATATGAAACAATTAAAATATATGAAATGTATGGTTTTTTTTATGTTGGTTTTTGCCCCTCTTCATCTATTATCCAACCCTGTAAAAAGGGAAAAAATAAAACTTGATTATAGATATAAGAAATTTATCCAAGAGGTTTCACCTATCATCACTCCGACAGAAAAGAAAATATTTTATAAACTCAAAACAAATAAAGAGAGGGAGGAGTTCGTAAAACTTTTTTGGGCACAACGAGACCCCACCCCTTTGACACCGGAAAATGAATTTAAGGAAGAATATTATAAAAGGCTGAAATATGTTAATAATATTTTCGGCAGGGAAGAGGGTAAACCCGGGTGGGCGACTGAAAGAGGAAAATATTATCTTCTCCTCGGTCCCCCTAAAACGATTGATAGATACGATGGGATGGGGAGGCTTTATCCTACCGAAGTTTGGTTTTATTCTGTTTCGCCGAAATACGGGGTTCCCGCTGCTTTCAACCTTGTGTTTTATAAACCCGATTGGTCTAATGAATATCTGCTATATTCTCCGAATCAGGATGGTCCCGGCGCATTAATAGGCGCTTTTTCAGGTGATAAAAATGATTATAAATCGGCTTATGAATATGTTAAAACTTGGTCACCCGCATTAGCTCCGACAACAATAAGTTTGATACCAACCGAAAATGCAACAGAGATAAACAGTCCCCCACTTTCAAACATAACTCTTGTTAATAATATAAAAAATATTCCGAGAAAACAGATAGATGAAAATTATATTGAGAGATACTATGAATTAAAACCCAAGGTTGAAGTCGATTACAGCTTGAGATATGTGGAATCAAAAGGTTTACTGTTTTATACTATAGAGCAGGCGAAAAAGGTGGGGTTTGTGAATATATTAATCCAGCCGAAAAGATTTTCGATAGAAAGATACAATGATAAATTTTATACTAAGATAGGGATTATAATAAAATTATATGATAAAAAAACAGGCAGAGAGTTAATATCTTTCAATAAAGAGCAATTTTTAAACTTTAATAAAAAGCAGGTTTTTGAGCTTAAAAGGAGAAAAATTAATATAGGGCTGAAATTTCCCGTTATTTTCGACAGGTCGATTAAACTTCTTGTGTTTATAAAAAACCATGCTTCAAAAGAGTATTTCATACTTGAAAAAGAGATAAATCTCCCTAATCCTTATAAGAAAAATTATATAATAGATCAGATAGTAACCTTTAGGTTTAAAAAAGTCGGAACTTATAATTTAAAGAGACCTTTTCAAGTTCATGATATTGTTTTATCCCCCTCCATTAATAATGAATTTTACGGAGGAGAAAAGGCTTATCTTGTAGTGGGAGTAAATAGTGTTAATAAAGTGGTTAATAAATTAAAACTAACATATTATGGCTCCAAAGGGAACAAGGCGGACAAAGAGGAAAACATCGCTATCATTCCTCGGAAAGTTTCTTATATAACAATGGATTTGTCTGAAAAAGTAAAAAGATTCGGTTATCATAAAATAAGGATGGAATTGCTTAATAATGATATTTCGCTTGATACAAAAGATTTCAGTTTTTTACTCTCCCCTTTAAAATCCCCCTTAAAACCTTTTATGATTTTTCCACAGTTTAAGGAATTAAACATTAAAGATATTTTTTATTTTATTGCGAAAGAGTATTTTAAAGTTGAAAATCATGAGTTAGCAAAAAAATATGTCAATAATATTTTAATCCTTGATTCAAGGCATTCGGAAGGTATAAAATTGAAAACAGAGATTTTGTATGCTGAAAAAGAGTATCGTAAAGGGTTGGAATTAATTAACGGATTATTAAAAACAGATGATTATACTCTGTTTTTAAAGTTTTTCGGTTATTATAAAACGGGAAACTTCGAAAAAGCCGTGATATACGGCGAAAAATTATTGAAAAACGGATATGAAAAAATCGGATTTTTAAATGATTTGGGAAGGTTATACCTTCAGCTGAAAAAGAAAGACAAAGCTATTAAAATATTCAAAAAATCTTTAGAAATAAAAAATAATCAAGAAGAGATAAAGAAAATAATCGATAAAATAAGAAAATAGGAGGAACAAATAATGAAAAAATCCAAAACAATTTTATCAGTAATTATAATCATATTTTTTATCGGAATGCTAAATCTTTCTGCTGAGAGCAAGTCAACATTGCCTAAGAAGCTTAAAGAAGCATTTGAAAAAACAGAGGTCGGGGAAACCATTAAAACAGGTTTGGAATTAAATTTTTCGAAAATCAAATTTTTCCCCGCTCAGGGTGAAAAAACAAATATAATCATAGGGTTTAATTTTAAAGAGATTAAAGGTGATAAAGAGGAAAATGAAAAAAAGGATTCGGAGCTGAAAGATGTTTTAGCCGTAAGAATTATAAACAAAAAAAAGAAAAAAGAAAAAATAACTGTTTTTGCTCAAGTTGATAATTCCGGGAGAGATATTAAAGATAATTATTATTTTGAAATACAGGCAAATCCGGGAGAATATGAGGTTATCGGCATTATCTCTACAAGAGATTTGAAAAAAATGGGATCCCATAAAATAGATTTAAAGGTTCCCGATATGTTCCCGAATAGAGTTGCGCTTTCTTCCTTGATATTATATAAAAAACTAAAACAATTGGATGAAGCCCCTGTAGGGTTTAAGGTTTATAAAAACAGTTATCCCATGGGGATGTATATGGTCTATCCGTTAGAAGAAAATGTGGTTGAATCTAATGTAAACCCCCGACTGCTTTATTTTGTATTAGGAGCGAAAACAAACAAGTTATCCAGACAATATCAACTTCAGATAACATATACCTTGTTGCAAGGCGATAAAGTGATTGAAAAGTATAAACCCGTGGTTCTTAATAATACGGTTATTGATCAACCTTTACCTCTTATAGTGAAAGGGGAAAAACTTTCCGGAAAATATAGTTTTGAGATAGAGGTGATGGATGTTGTAAGTAGAGATAAAACAAAGAAAACCATTGAATTATTATATAGGTAATATTAAGGGGGAATAATGAAAAAGAGAATTGTATTATTTATAATTGTTGTTTTTTTACTCTCTTCAGTTGTTTTATTAGCGCAGGAAGGAAGAGGAAAAGGAAGATTGGCAGGTAAAGTTGTTGATGAAGCGGGAAATCCTATCCCCGGAGTTATTGTCGAAGCAAGGAGTTTAAGTTATTCATTGCATCTTAAAACAAAAACCAATGATAAGGGGGAATGGGCTATTCTCGGAATGGGGACAGGGATGTTTAGGTTTTCCTTTAAGAAAAAAGGATACTTTCCGGTCTATGTTGATAGATATATAAGACAACTTGTGTTAAATAAAAACCTTGATATAACGCTGAAAAAGAGTCCTATGGCAACCATTACGGATGATAAAACAAAAGAGATTGTTAAAAAATCAAATAAACTATTTGATGATGGTAAATACAAAGAAGCAATAGAGCTTTTAAAGCCATTGGTGGAAAAAGATAAGGAATTGTTTTTTCTAAAGCTTAATATTGCTAATTGTTATCGTAAAATGGGGGATGAAGCTAATGCATTAAAGTATTATGAGGAGTTGATAAAAGATACGGAGGGCAAAGACGGCTCTTATATAATCGACCTTCTTGCAAGAACTTATGCTGCCCTTGGTGAAATATATGCAAAAGATAAGAAATATGATAAAGCCATCAATGCCTTTGAAAAAGCTTCAAAATTGTATTCAAAAGATGAAAAGATAATGTATAACCTCGGAGAACTGTATTTTAATCAATTTAAAACGGATAAAGCCATAAAATACTTAAATAAGGCGATAGCTATTAATCCTAACTGGGGAAAACCCTATGTAAAATTAGGGTATGCATATTTGAATGCGGGCGATATTAAAAAATCGGTTGAGGTTTTTGAAAATTACCTGAAATTGTTCCCTGATGCCAAGGATAGAGAATCTATTGAAAAAATGCTGCCAGGTTTGAAAAAAATGATAAAGTAATAAATAGATTATCATATTATTTCCCTTTTGATTTTCAATTTATCCGATTAACAATAATTGTTTTTTTTCTATTTAAAGAGATAGTGTCTTTTATATTTTAAATATGACAGTATATTACTCATATTATCTGATAAATTTATCATAAGATACTTGACAAGATGATTTTTTTTTTGTATAATAATATCGGAAATTAAAAAAGGAGGTGAAAAAATGAGTATAACAAAATGGACACCATTAACAAATTTAATCAGTTTGACAGACAGATTAAACAGATTGTTTGACGAAGGTTTCTTAGGGGAGATGGAAGGTGAACATATGCCCCTTACAAGATGGCAACCTGCAACGGATATCTATGAGACTAAAGATAGTTATAATTTTAAAATTGAACTTCCGGGGTTTAAAAAGGGCGATGTTAATGTTGAGATTAAGGATAACGCCTTAATGATTAAAGGGGAAAAGAAGATGGATAATGAAGTTAAAAAAGAGAATTACCACAGAATCGAGAGATTTTACGGGAGTTTTCAGAGAACATTCCAGCTTCCTCAAAATGTTGAGGCGGATAAAGTTAAAGCTAAGATGGAATCGGGAGTTCTCGAAATAGTTATTCCTAAGTCTGAAAAAGCCAAAGCAAAATCAATACCTGTAGAAGTCAAATAAGATTTAGAAAATTAATATAGCCCTGCCGCTAATGCGGCAGGGCTTTTTTTATTTAAAAAACATTTGTAAAATTAAAAATGGATTTTACCGTTCTTATTATTATGAAAAAATCAATAAAAAAAGAGTATTCAAGAGCATAATAGCAATCAATAAAAAGGCTAGTATGAAGCGGCATTGTTCCTCTTCCTATTATTTGCCAAAGTCCTGTTATCCCTTGAGGGGAGATAAACCTGTTTAAAACCCAATCAGGATAAATATCCGTTTCATAAGGGAGGGCCGGTCTGGGACCAACAATTGACATCTCACCTTTAATTACATTTATAAGCTGCGGTAATTCATCAATACTTGATTTTCTTAAAATAAGTCCGAGTAAATCAAACTCACCCCTGTTTTTAAGTTTTCTGAGTTTTTTCTCAACCTGTTTTATTTCATCTTGAATATATTCGGTTTCATTTTCTTCCGCCAATAAAGTTTTTATATAATTGAGATGTATTTCATCGATTTCCCCGTCTTTGGTTCCCGAGACTATTCTCATTGTTCTGTATTTTAATAAACGAAATTTTTTTAGAGATTGTCCAACCCTTATCTGTTTGAAAATGACGGGGGCTCCTAATTTTAATTTTATGATTACATAGATAAATGGATAAGTTATATAGTAAAAGGGAATAAGTGTTAGGGTTGTTAAAAAATCAAAGAATTTCTTAAAATATTTTTTATATATTGTATTTATCTTCGGTGTAATCTCAATTGAAGGGATATCATGTAAAAAAAGAGTTGATAAACCTGTTTCGAATTCTCTGTTATAGATATTGAAAAAGAATATTTTCACCCTTTTTCCGACGAGTAGTTCCTTTAATTCGGTAATTTGCTTGTAATAGTCTTCCCACATATGAGCGCGAGTTTTTATTTTTTCGGACGGGAAATAACTTATTAATAGTATCCCTTTTTTCACTTTTTTTTCAATATCATCACTTCTTTTTAATTCTACGGGTCTTTTTGTATATTTTAAGAGTTTACTTTTAAATAATCGTTTGTGTTTCGGTGATAAAAGGTAATATATTTTTGTTGTTTTTAAAAGAAAAGTTCCGAGAATAATTCTTAAAGAATAAAAATAAAGAATTCCGTAAACAAATATAGCCATTAGAATTATTAAACGGGATGAATAATTCCATTGTGATTTTAAAAAAAGAAGCCAAATGCCTCCGAAAAGGATAAAGGTTGTTATTATTGCTTGTATCCCTCTTGATATATATAGTATCTTATTAAAGAAAACCTCTATATTATATAATCTGTAAAACCAAAATGAGAATATAAAAAGGATATATAGCAAAAGAGAGGTTATAAATATGAACGGACGATTAAAAAAATGTGAGCAAAGCAGATAAAAAATAAAATAAAAAACCGTATCAGATAAAAAAATAATAAATTGCTTAAATCTCATTTTTCTCTAACTTCCTTAATATTTTAGCCGGATTTCCGGCTACAACTGTCCAAGGGGGAACATCCTTGGTTACAACCGAACCTGCTCCAATAATCGCTCCTTCACCTATTCTGATATTCCCGAGAATAGTAACGCTTGAGCCTATTGAAGCTCTTTTCCCGACATTAGTTTCTAATAATCGCCAATCGGAATCACCCTGAAGAGAACCGTCTTTATTGGTTGAGCGGGGGTAATTATCATTTATGAAAGTTACATTATGACCTATGAAAACTTCATCCCCGATCTTGACTCCTTCACATATAAATGAATGAGAGGATATTTTACATCTTTTTCCTATTTTAACCCCTTTTTGAATTTCAACAAATGTTCCTATCTTAGTTTCATCACCGATTTCGCAACCGTATAAATTTATAAAACCATAGTATCGGATATTGTTTCCAAGTAAACAATCCACTATCTTGATTGTTCCCTCTGTTATAGTCTTTTTATTCATTCTGAATCTCCTTTTGAAATACTAATTATATTATTTTTCCCCCCTTTTTTTCAAACCTTTGAAAAGATAAAATATAAAATACGGGAAACCTTTCAAATATCTTTTCCCCATCCTGAAAGGTTCCTGAAAAATTCGATATAACCATTCCAATCCCAGTCTCCGAAAAATTTCAGGGGCTCTTCTTTTTGTTCCCGCAAAAAAATCAAAAGCCGCTCCGATTGATGCGATTATCCTTGCCTTGATTCTGTCTCTGTTTTCGTAAACCCAAATCTCCTGTTTTGGTGCTGTCATCGCTACCCAAAGAACATCTGGATTGGCATCGTTTATTTTTTTTAAGATTTCATTATTTATCTTTTCATCCCAATTGCCAAAGGGGGGGGATAATGTTCCCGAGATTATTATATCGGGATATTCCGCTTTTATCTTATTCTCAATTTTTTCGAGAGTCTCGATAGTTGAACCGAGAAAAAAATATTTTAATTTGTTTTTATTTGCTTTTTCATTAAAAAAGAGAAAAAAATCGGGTCCGGTAACCCTTTTTTTTATTGAATCTTTACCATAAATTATTTTTGAAAGGAGGACTATTCCCATTCCGTCCGGTAAAACTATTTCGGAATTTTCAAGAGCATTAAAATAATCCCTGTTTTCGTGTAATTCTCCGAGTAAAGGCATACTTAATGTGGAGAGAATGGTTTGATTTTCCGAATTGATTACACAATTGGAGATATCTTCCAAATTATTAAAAATTATTTTAATTCCGGCTATATTTTTTTTAATTAAATTTAGCATCAGTTTCTCCGTTTAAAATATGCAATAAAAGGCTATTAATATTTGTTTCCATCTTTTCATAAGTAAAGTATTTTAAAAACCTTTCTCTTCCTTTTTGACCCATTATCATCGCTATTTCTCTGTTTTTTATTAAATATTCGATTTTTTTCGCCAATGCCGTAGAATCATTCTTTTGAACTAAAAACCCTGTTTCACCATTTTTCACAATTTCAGGGATTCCCCCTTCAAACGAGCTGATGACGGGTAATCCTGCTTGCATAGCTTCGAGAATCACTCCCGGGAAAGTTTCTCTTATCGTAGGAAGAACAAAAATATCGGAATTAAGATAGGTTTCAAATCTTTTATCCCCTTTTATAAAACCAAGATATTTTGCCTTATCCGTTAATCTTAATTCCCTGATTTTTTGCATAAGTTCCACTTCGGAAATATCAACGGGAGCTCCGACTATCAAAGCTGAAAAATCAATCCCTTTTCTGGCAAGAACGGATAGTGATTCAAGAAAAATTAGAATACCTTTGTTAATTATTAAATTCGACATAAAAAGAATGATCGGGTTTTTATTCTGTTTTTTATTCTTAATATCAGAATCGGATACAATCTTTCTAATACCATCATACACAATGTTTATTTTTATGTTTTTTATTTCATTTAAATCATTCATTATGAATTTTGATAAAATCATTATCTCGGAATTTTTTAAAATAAAAGATAATATTTTATTTTTGAACTTTTGTTTTTGAATTCTTTCCCGAAAAACAATCAATTTTTTAATTGAAAACATTTTCATTATAAGGATAAATACGGAATCTCTAATAAAAGCGAAACCATTTGGTGAAAACGAGAAAAAAACCAAATTCGGTCTGTTAAATAGTAATTCTTTTTTAAGTTTAAAAATTATTATTATTGTTTTTATAATTTTTTTAAAAGAGAATTTTGAAAGATTTTCCAATTTTTCCGAAAATCTTAATGGAATAATTTTAATATCAAAACTATCATTTATTAATTTGCTCTCAATAATATCTCTGTTTCTTAAAGAGGCTCCGTGTATAGGGGGGGGGAGTTGAACGATAAAAAGAATTCTCGGTTTTTTATCCTGTTTTTTATTCATTTTTTATAATTTTTAATCTATCACAGGGATTGTGTATTGTCAATTATAATCGGTGACAAAAATCAGAGAGAAAGAAATATATCCTTCAAATCCTTTATTTTGTCTCTTATTTTTGCTGCTTTTTCAAACTCAAGATTTTCGGCTAAAGTTTTCATCTCTTTCGACAATAATTTAATCAATTCCTCAATCTCTTCGTCGGAACCATACGCTGTTTTTTCTTCCGCTATTTTTAGAGCCGGGGATGGAGTTAATGAAAAATAGTTTTTTATTGCTTTTTTTATTGTTTGCGGAGTTATATTATTTTTTTTATTATATTCCGTTTGAATTACCCTTCTTCTGTTTGTCTCATCGATTGCTTTTTTCATTGATTTTGTTATCTTATCAGCATACAGAATCACTCTACCATTAATATTTCTTGCCGCTCTTCCGAATGTTTGTATCAGTGCTGTTGATGACCTTAGATATCCCTCTTTATCAGCATCAAGAATAATTATTAAGCTCACTTCCGGAAGATCAAGTCCCTCCCTTAGAAGATTTATTCCCACGAGAACATCAAAAACCCCTTTTCTCAATTCTGAGATAATTTTGATTCTTTCGATTGCATTAAGGTCAGAATGAAGATATTTTGATTTTATCCCTTTTTCATAAAGATATGATGATAATTTTTCAGCCATTCTTTTTGTTAGCGTTGTTATAAGAATCCTTTCTCCGTGCTTTATTGTTTTATTTATCTCTTTTATCATATCTTGCATGAAATTATCTGTCTTTCTGACAACCACTTCAGGATCTGTCAGACCGGTTGGTCTTATTATCTGCTCTATTATCCTCCCTTGCGATTTGTTTATTTCATATTCAGAGGGAGTTGCTGACACGAAAATCACTTTATTTAATCTTTCCTCTATCTCCTTGAATCTCAGAGGTCTGTTGTCAAGGGCGGAAGGGAGCCTGAATCCGTAATTAACAAGTGTTTTTTTTCTTGAATGATCGCCAGCATACATAGCATTCAGTTGGGGGATTGTCATATGACTTTCATCTATGATAACAAGGTAATCATCGGGGAAGTAGTCCATCAGCGTATAAGGTGCCTCCCCCTCTTTTCTCAGGGAAAGATGTCTCGAATAATTTTCTATTCCCGGGCAATATCCCATCTCTTCAAGGAGCTCAATATCATATAAGGTTCTATCTTGTAGTCTTTGAGCTTCCTCTGTTTTACCCGCGGAAGTAAGATGCTCAACCCTTTTTTTTAATTCCTCCTTTATCTTATCTATTGCTAATTTCAATCTATCCTCGGGAGTTATAAAATAATTCGTGGGGTAAAGATTAAAATTATCGATTCTTTTTAATGTAAAACCTGTCAAAGAATCTATCTCATAAATCTCTTCAACGATATCATTAATTATTTCAACTCTTATGGGAAAATCATGATAAGGTGGGAATATATCGATTATCTCCCCCCTTATTCTGAATTGGGAAGGCTCCAATATGGTTCCGTCCGCTCTTTCATATCTTAATTCCGACAGAAAATTCAGCATCCGTTTTCTCGTTATTATTTTATTTCTTTTTATACTCATTTTAAGGGAAAAATAATTTTCAGGGTCTCCTATTCCGTAAATGCATGAAACGGAAGCAACGACAATAACATCCTTTCTTTCATATACCGAGCGGGTTGCGGATAATCTCATTCTGTCAATCTCTTTATTTACGAGAGTCTCTTTTGCGATATATGTTTTTGAAGCGGGGATATAAGCTTCAGGTATATAATAATCATAATAGCTTATAAAATATTCAACCCGATTATCGGGGAAGAAATCCTTTAATTCCTGATATAATTGAGCTGCAAGGGTTTTATTATGAGAGATAACAAGTGTCGGGATATTAAGTTTCTCTATAACTTTTGCAACAGTAAAAGTTTTTCCCGAACCTGTTACACCGAGAAGAGTTTGAAACTTATTACCCGATTCAAATCCTTTTAAAAGGGATTTAATAGCTATTTTTTGATCTCCCGCGGGTTTGAAAGGAGTTTTGATTTTGAAATTTTTCATCTCGGGGATGGGGCTTTTACATATATTTTAATTTTGGTATTTGCCTTGAAAACTTTTCTATAAAATCCTCCGAAAGGGATTATCTCAATCCCCTCGGTTAATAACTTTCTTTTATTAACCATAGTATAGTCTTTCGGAAATTGATATATAATCAAACTTTTCCCGTATTTTATCATCTCCGCTTTTCTGTTTAATCTTTTTTCGTAAAATCTGATTACTTTGTTTACTTTATCATTTGTAAGATAGGTCAAAAGCCATTGTCTTTCACCTGTGAAAGAAAGAATCCCCGAAAAACGGGATTTCGGGTATATCGGATAACCGTTTATCGACTTTATTTTATTAAAAGGGGTTGTTTTCTTCTGAGAGTATGATATGTTTGTCAATAGTTGTAAAAAAACAATAAAGACTAATATAAATTTTTTCATCATATTCTAATATATAATTATGATAAATATTTTGCAAGTTATATAATTTTTTGTTTGATTTTTATACTTGTTAGTTTAACAAATTTTGAGCCTTTATATTTAACAAAAATATTCGCTTTGAGAATCTTCCAATTTTTTTTATTCGCTTCAAAAGCCTGAGGGGAAGAGCCTATATAACCATGAAGAGTTTGTATTTTCAGGAATCCGCTTGTTTCACCTGTTTTTATGGGTTTATCAGGGAAAACACCCCAGCCCGAATCATAAGTGATTTTATCCCCTATAATCTTAAATGAAACGACAAAATTAAGAGTGCCTTTAGAAATTTCCTCATTAAGCATGTTTTTAACCTTAAACTTCACGAAGGGAACAATCTTTATCTTATTCATGGCTCTTTCGGTTATCACCCATCCCGAATCAATCTCCGTAAGCTTAATCTTTTCTTTAATTATTTTTGTGGAGGGTGCTCCTATTGAAAAGCCGTCGGTAATTTTATAAACTCCGAAGATAGCTATTATTAAAATAATTACAAATATAATCCAAAAAATCTTGTTTTTCATTATTATGCTCCGAATTTTTTTAATTTAAAACTATTCGCTAAAAGCAAAGGTAAAATATCCGTCGAGTTAAATGTTCCGAGAATCCCCTTTGCACACTCGCGCTCGGTAAATTTTTCAACCGCATCGGGTATAATATAATCCGAAAAAATCATAAAAGGGTTAGGATGCCAGGAGTGTCCCTCCATTTTACATGGTGTTGAATGATCTCCCGTTACCGCAATTACATCCGGTTTTAAAGATAGTATTTCAGGTAAGATTTCATCAACTTTTTTGATTATTTTAACTTTATTTTCAAAATTTCCATCTTCTCCGTAGGAATCTGTTTTTTTTATATGAACGAAAAAATAATCATAATTATTCCACTCTCTCTTTAATGTTTCTATCTCATCATCTATCTCAGCCCCAACTTCAAGAACATTCATTCCTACGAGTTTCGCCAAACCTCTATACATGGGATAGTTTGCGATTGCAGCGGGATTCAGCTTGAATATCTCTTGCATTGAGGGGATTTTAGGATATTCGGCAAAACCTCTTAAAAGTAAACCGTTTGCAGGGTGCGAATCTTTTAAAATTTCTACGGCTTTATCCATAAATTTTTTAATTATTTTGATTGTGAAAGCCTCTTTTTCCCCCGAAATTTTCGGTTCGGGATATTTCAGAGGTAGGCCCTCTTTTTGTGGATCCGCATCCGTTATTTTATCCGATAATTCAGGGTGAGCCATTTTAAGGACAAACCTATGCTCTTTTCCAGAATAAAGAGTTATTTTAACTCCGTCTATCTCTTTTATGTTTTCTGATAAAAGTTTAATGATTTCCCTGTTTTTTTCCGTAGGGATTCTTCCCGCTCTTCTATCGGTAACGATTTTATTATCATCTATCGTGCAAAAATTTCCCCTTGCAACAACATCATGTTTTGCCACCTCAACATCTATTCCCAGTGCTTCGAGTATTCCCCTTCCGACATTATATTTAATCGGGTCATATCCGAATAGGGAAAAATGTGCGGGTCCACTTCCCGGGGTTACCCCTATTGCTACGGGGACGGTTCTTCCGCAAGATGATTTTTTTGCAAGCTCATTAAGATTTTTTGCTTCAGCTGCTTCCAAAGCTGTTTTCCCGTTATATGGGATACCACCCACTCCATCCATGATTAAAAGAATGATTTTTTTCCCGTTTTTAATTGATAAATCTTTGAAAAATTTCTCTCTGTCCATGTTGACCTCCTACAGTATTATCGAAAATTTTTAAAAGGATGTCAAGTATTTCTCTAAGTTATATTTGTTTTGATGATAATCAGATATAAATTTTTAAAATCATCCAAAATGCGGCTACAATTAATACCCATACAAATACTTTTTTAAGATGTTTTACCTGAAATCTTGTGGAATAATGTGAGCCGAGAATAGCTCCAGCCGCCACAAAAACAGCCATTGTCAATGATAGTTTCCAATTAACCCCCATACTTAAACCTCTCCCTATAAAACCTGAAGCGGATGAAAACAAAACCATTATTGAATTTGTGGCAAAAGCTATTCTCAGAGGCATCCCCCCGAGAATTATAAGAAGAGGGACTATTAAACCTCCTCCGGAAATCCCGACCATTCCCGCTATAAAACCTATTATAAAAATAGTCGGCAAAACTATGAGAACAGGAAAACCGTATGACTGCCCGCAACATTCTCTTTTCCATATAGGACCTTTCATGAATTTTTCGGACGGGGCTTTTTCAGGTTTTGACAGAAAATAGCTTGATATTAACAGAAGAATCGCGAAAAGGATTTTTAAATAAACGGGTTTTATCCCCGCTGATACAAAACCTCCGACAAATGCTCCTGAAGCCGAAGCTATGATAATTGCTATTCCTGTTGTCCAATCTATTAATGCTTTCTTATGATATATAATCATCATTGATAATCCTGATACCATAAGGATAAAAAGGGATGTTGTCGCAGCTTCATGAAAACTTATTCCCGCAGTAAGAAATATCGGGACAAAAAATTCTCCTCCCCCTTTTCCGAAAATAGATAAAATAAAAGCTATTACAAAAAGGATTATTCCGAGAAGAATCACTTGTTTTCCCCCTTTTCCATGAGTTTTTTAAGAAGTTTACCCGGGGTGAATTCGGTCGCCAAACCAGTGTATCCTCCCTCTATTATTTTAACTTTATCCCAAGTAAAGCCATAAAGTCTCAAATATGCGTAAACTATGGCAGCTCTTGTTCCCGAAGAGCAAAAAATCCCAATGGTTTTATTCTTCGGAATCTCTTTAATTCTATCGGGAATCTCATCCGTAGGGATATGGATAACAGGCATATGGTGATAGAGAGTTAAAGCCAAAGTCTCATATTCCTCCTTTGACCTGATATCGAGCAGAACACCCTCCTTATCATTAAAATGCTCCGAACTTTTAACTTTATGTTTCCCATTTCCGAAAAAATCAAGATTCATACTTTTTAATAATTTATCGAATTGTTTCATTCAAACCTCCCAAATAATTACATAAAAGTTTTTTTTCTTAAAATTCACTACTATAAGAAAACTAAGATTTGTCTTTATTAAGAATGATTTCAATTTTTTTAAAAATTTCATTAAGGTGTTTTAATTTTTTTTTCTCATTATTAATGAATCGCTCAAGATATTTTTTACCTTCCGAGGTTATGCTATACACCCGTTTTGCTGCTCCCGTTCCCTCTGTTTCCCATTCGGAAATTATAAATCCTTTTAATTCAAGGTCTCTTAATATTCTGTAAATTACCCCTTGACTTAAAAGTTCGGAGGATATTCCGAATTCCGATATTTGTTCAACAAGTGAATATCCGTGTGAAGGTTCTTTAATTAACATTGATAAGACGGTGCTCTCAAGAATATCCCATGTTTTTATTTTAAATATACAACCTCTTTTTTTCATTAATTTTTTAAAATAGATTTAATCTCCGCAATCTCCTTTCTTAACTCTTTTACATCCATCTTTAATCTTCTGACTTCATCTTCTATATCAATTATCTCCTCGTGTTTATGCTCCATGGTTTCAGCGGGTTTTTCCTTCTCGAAATAATCAACTTTTGTTCCCAAAATCTCTTCAAGAACATCTTTAACTTTTCCATAGACACCTATAATAGGTTTAATTCCGAAAGCGGCGAAAAACTCTTGAGCTTTAGGCCCCATACCGCCGGTTGCAATGATATTTATTCCGAGTTCTTTCATTAAATTGGGGAGATCTCCGGCAGCATGTTCTTTTGCAAGCGGGTTTTCCATACTTTTCACATTTAAAATACCCTTATTATCATCAATCTCCACAATTATAAAATAGGGGCAATGCCCGAAATGATAACTCATTGTGCTTTCGAGTCCGTTTTTTTCATCGGAAGTAAAAGCTATCCTCATTTAATCCTCCTTATATAGATAAATTAATTATATATGTAATATATATCTTTATATGTTTTTTGTCAACGGTCACGGGGTTGAATAATTTATGAAAAAAGATATAATTTATTTTAATCATTAGGAGGTATTATATGAGAAATATAAAAGGAATGGGAATAGTAGGTTATAAAAAGAGCGGTAAAACAACCCTTATTGAAAAAATAACAGAAGAATTAAGGAAAAGAGAGATTAATGATATCACTGTAATCAAACATAGTGAACACAATATCTCTTTGGAAAATAAAACAGATACCGAGAGAGTTTTTAAAGATGCTTTTAAAGTCATAGGATTATTCGGGGATTCAAGTATTGTTTTATCAAAAACAAAAGAAAAATATAATGATATTATAAGGACCCTAAATACAAAAGTTTTAATTGTGGAAGGTTTTAAATCGGTTAAAAATATTCCGAGAATTATTTGCATAAAAGATGAGAAAGAGATAGATGAATTATCCAACGGACTTGAAATCGGATATTTTTCCTTGGAGAAAACAGATTCGAAAAAACATAAAATTTGGGGGTTGACTGACATCAGGGAGATCACTGATATGCTTCTTGAAAAAGGGTTTGTTTTGCCTAATATTAATTGTGGAAAATGTAATGAAAGGACCTGTTTTGAATTCGGAGAAAAACTTATTAAAAAAGAGACTGATATATACAGATGTTCCTATATAAAAGATAGGGAGCCTATAAATATAACAATCAATAATGAAGAGCTTGTATTAAATAAATTTACCGCTGATGCCCTTAAAAACATCATCACCGCTTATCTTAAAACATTAAAAGGGATAGATGAGGGACCGGTGGAGATAAAATTCGAATTATAGGAGGTGTAATTGATGTTAAATAAGAATGGAGAAAAAATTAATCTTTCAACAGAGATTATCGCGGGATTTACCACTTTTCTAACCATGGCTTATATTATATTTGTAAATCCTCAAATTTTATCCGCAACAGGGATGAATAAGACGGCACTTATAGCTGTAACTTGTCTTGTTAGCGGCTTGGTTACAATTTTTACGGGTTTATTAACAAACACACCGATAGCAATGGCACCAGGGATGGGGTTAAATGCATATTTTGCTTATACTCTTGTTATTAATCAGAAAATCAGTTGGCAAATAGCTCTCGGGATAGTTTTTATATCCGGTTTATTCTTCTTTTTATTAACACTTGTGGGATTAAGGGAAAAACTTGTTCAGGCGATTCCGAAAGATCTTCTTAACGGGATAGCCGTAGGAATAGGGGTTTTTATAGCTTTTATAGGACTTCAAAACCTTGGAATTATTGTAAAAAACCCTGCGACAATGGTTGCAGCGGGTCCCATCTCAAAAACCGCACTTATCGGTCTTGCGGGTCTTCTTCTTATAATCTTATTGGAAATTAAAAAGATAAAAGGTTCCCTCTTAATCGGAATCATTTTTTCAACCTTATTGGGGTTGATTCTCGGATACTCCCGTCTGCCGAAACAGATTATCTCATTTAATCTTCATATATCAGAGATTTTCGGCAAACTTGATATTCTCGGTGCTCTTAAAATCGGATTTCTCGCCCCTATTTTTTCTCTTATGTTTATTGATCTTTTTGATAGTATAGGTTCTCTTATCGGTCTTGCTCATGAAGCTGATTTGGTTGATGAAAAGGGAAATATACCGAAACTTAACTCCCTTCTTGCGGTCGATGCCGGAGCCACTATGTTTGGTGCTATTGCGGGAACATCAACCACAACAACATATATAGAGTCTGCGGCCGGGATAGAGTCGGGAGGAAGAACCGGATTAACATCAATAACAACGGGATTATTGTTTCTTATAGCTATCGCTTTTGTTCCCCTTCTTAGCATTGTTCCCCCTTATGCAACAGCTCCCGCACTAATAATGGTGGGATTTTTCATGATGAAAAATATCATAAAGATTAATTTTCAAGATATGGAAGTGGGGTTCCCTTCATTTATCATCATCATAATGATTGCTCTGAGTTACAGTATTAGCACCGGTCTTGCTTTCGGTTTTTTATCTTTCAGTTTGATTAAAATTATGAGAGGTAAAATCAGAGAACTTTCCATAACAATGTGGGTGATAAACATACTTTCCATATTGTTTTTTGTAGTATAAGAGAGCTGGTATCCGCCTAATATTTATCGAAAATCTCAAGCATGGGGAAAATATAAAAAATGAACAGAAAGAGGAAGTGTTTAAGGGGAGTAATTTAATATAAAATAAAATACTTTATCCTCCTTATTGGTTCAACAGAGTTATTTATCCGTTTTATCCTTTTTTGCTGTTTTCAGAATGGATGAAAAACTTGATTTTTTAGAAAATTATCATATATTAATATATTATTTAAAAAAGATTTATAAAAGGGGCTTATGGAAAGTTTTGGAGAATTACTATTTTATTGTATCGAATTTATCTTTTCTGAAAATATTTCATACGAACATTTTCTAATTTTCATCTAATAAAAAGGAGGTGTATGGTGACAAAAAAAGAGAAAAAAGACAAGATTAAAGGGGAGGTTTCAAAAAAAGTTAAGGAAAAGGTTGAAGAGTTGGCAAATATTGTAGCTGAAGGATACGCTCCTCCCGGAACCCATCTTCCTCAATCGGAGGATAATAATACTGACGATAATCAGGACATTGAAGTTGTTGTTGATGAACCTGATACCAATAGTGTTCCTCCGAGTCATGTTACGGGGGAAACTGTAATTGAATCAATTAACAAATCAAAATAAAAAGAATCGGTAAAAATCAAATAAGGTAATAAAGTGGTATAAAAAACTTCATTTAGTATTATGAAAAATTCCGTTTTCTTTTATATTTGATTTATGTGTGGATATAAGAGATAATATTACCCTATAAATAAATATAGAAGGAAAATGGAACTAACACATAGCCTTGAAGATTATATTGAAGCAATTCTTATAATAAGTAAAAGGAAAAGGATTGTCCGAACAAAGGATTTAATGAACTATTTTAATTATAAAATCTCTTCGGTAAACAGAGCTGTTTCCGTTTTAAAAGAAAAAGGATTGATAAAACATGAGAAATATGAACATATAGAGTTAACAAAAAAAGGGGAAGATTACGCTAAAAAGATATTTGAAAAGCATGTTATCCTTACAAGGTTCTTTTCTGAAACATTGGGAATATCGCCGCAAAATGCTCTAAAGGACGCTTGTAATGTAGAACATTATCTTAGTCAGGAAAGTTTTGAAAAACTTTCGCAATTCATAAAATATTTGGAAAATAATCATCAAAATATTATAAAAGAATGGCATGAATTAATAAGCAAAAATAAAGGGAGAACGGAGATGCGATTATCGGATCTTAATGAGGGAGAATATTCCATTGTAGTGAAAATAAAAGGAGATGATAAAATCACGAGGAAGTTAAGAGATATGGGAGTGTTTCCCGGTGAACCGATAAAAATCGTATCAAAGGAAAAAGAAGCAATATTTATAAAAATAGATGATTGTAGTTTCTCCATACCTAAAAAGGAAGCAAGAAGTATAAAGGTTACGAAAGTAAAATAATCACTAACTTATAAGAATAACCTCTCACCATGTAAAAATCCCGTTAATTTTTATTATTGCAAAAACTTGACATATAATATAGTCTATGCTATATTTTATAGCTTAACCTATTTTGGAGGTGTGTATGAAACTTTTATTTAAAAGCATTGATGGCATGGTAAGCATTTATGTGTGTGAAAGAGGGATAATTCATTTAAACTGGTTCAACACCACATTACGATTTAAAAAGAATGATTTTATCACTTTTTACGAATATTTGAATAATGCAGCGGCAAACCTTATAACTTACGACCAGTCGCAGAGCGAGATACTCGGATTTAAATCTAAAAAAAAATATACTAATTAAGGAGGTATTAAATGAAAAAAATCTTAAGTAAGACTTTTCTTTTAATTTTTGTAATCTGTTTAATTTCATCTCTACAAGCTGAAACAGGGCTTTTGGTAATTGTCCATGGCTCGCCATCCGATAACTGGAACAAAACTCTTGTTAACTTCGGTAATTCTCTTTCATCTCAACTAAAAAAAGAAAAAATTCATTTGAAAACAAAACTTGCTTTCATGGAGTTCGTAAAACCCACCATAGCTGATAGGGTAAAAGAGTTTGAAAATGAAGGGATAAAGAAAGTTATTGTGCTTCCACTCTTTATAGCTCCTTCCTCCCACTCATCATCAGATATTCCTAATATACTGGACATATCATTTTCACCGACCGTAAGGTCCTCTTTAAAAGAGGAAGGTATAAAAATTGTAAAGAGTAATATTAAGTTCACTCTTCTTCC
>Ga0256835_1000247_pt1 | contig 43478 bp, 44 predicted proteins | sample PIR30metaG_FD_185972 | JGI IMG/M metagenome (GOLD analysis project Ga0256835, IMG submission 185972) | Hydrothermal vent microbial communities from East Pacific Rise, Pacific Ocean - PIR-30 | ecosystem: Environmental > Aquatic > Marine > Hydrothermal vents | place: Pacific Ocean: East Pacific...
CTCAAGTATCTCCCCAGCCGAGCGGGCGAACGCCTCCACATCCCCGGTCTCGTCCTCCCTGATGGCCAGAACCACCACATCACATCCGTTCTCGTCCTCTAAGGAGACGTAGCACTCCTTATCCATTACCTCACTCAGCTCCGGCTCCTCATCCCCCAGCTCTATCCTCTCTATCCTAGCGTACCATCTGCCGCACTCGTATATTATCGCGTTCACCCCCAAGAACTTGGCTAGGGGAGTGAGGTTCTCCATTATCACCCTCCTGAGTTCCTCAGGACCCAGCTCGAGGAACTCGTAGGGGTCCTCCTTTATCCTCTGGGAGAAGCGATCCCAGTTGAGCCCTATTTGCTCCACTTCGTCCATTTGCCCTCAGCTCCCCCTCAGGGTGGAGAGTAATAAGCGTTTTGTTTTTTGAGCATGAATCCATTTAAGGGAGCGCCGCTGGAAGCCATATGGAGTTCAGATATCTGGGCACCTCTGATATAAGGGTGTCCGCCGTTGGATTGGGTACCTGGCAGTTCAGTGATTCTTGGGGTGTTCAGGAATACGAGCAGGCCAAATCAATAGTGGAAAAGGCTATAGAGGTGGGCATCAATTTCTTCGACACCGCCGCAGTTTACGGTAGGGGTTTGAGCGAGCAGTTCTTGGGTAAAGCCCTTAAAGAGCTGGGAGTGAGAGAAGATGTCGTCATAGCCACTAAATTGCCCGGAGAGTTCCTGTCTAGGCACGACGTCCTCAAGGGAACTAAGAGGTGCTTGGAGAGGCTGGGCACCAGCTACATCGACCTAATGCAGGTCCATTGGCCCCCGCTCTGGAACAACTTTCCCACATGTGAGTACATGCGTGCCCTAGAGGAACTGGTTCATCAGGGGGTCATACGCTACATAGGACTGAGCGACTTCCCAGTGGAGCTCGTTGACTCGGCTTGGTCTTGTCTCTCGACCGAGGATCTGGTCAGCGACCAAGTGAGGTACAATTTGGTTGAGAGAGATGCTGAGAAGGAGATAATCCCCTACGCTGAGGCTTACGGGCTGAGCGTAATTGCCTGGTCCCCTCTCGCCAAGGGCGCGCTGACGGGGAAGTACACTCCAGATAACCTGCCCGAGTTCAAAGATGTGAGAAGGGGTTCGGCCCTGTTTCACCCGGATAATTTCAGGCAGATCTATGGAGTGGTCGAAGTTCTGAAGGAGATAGGGGATAAGTACGGGAAGACTCCCTCTCAGGTCGCGCTGAACTGGCTCCTCAGGACCAGTGACACTGTCATCGTTATACCGGGAGCTAAAACGCCGGAGCAGGTCGAAGAAAACGCTGGGGCGGCAGGGTGGAGGATGACCTTCGAGGAGTGGTTGAGACTGGAAGAGATCAGTGGGAGGGTTCTGATCTCGAGGGTGGTGTGGTAGGCCCCGAATTGCGCAGCTCCGCTCCAGTCCCCGCTACTGGAGGTTCAGGCCTCTTGAACCTCTTTCCATATTTTCATGAGTTTCGCGTGATCCTCCTCTGTTAGCAGCGGTACATACCACGTCCTATTCTTGACATCGGCCGGATATATCTCTGGATCGCTGAGGACCTTCTCTATCAGGGGTTTGGCGTCCTTCACTGGACTCATGTACTTGACATAGAGTGAATTGACCGCTGCCACAGCCGGATCCAAGAGGAAGTTTATGAAGAGATGAGCCGCCTCGGGATGGGGGGCGTCCTTGGGTATCAGCATGTTGTCCGTCCACCTGGTCCCTCCCTCCTCCGGTATTCCGAACTTGACCTTATCGGCGAGTTCTGGATGCTCTTCTGACCTCAAGAGAGCAATATCTCCGTTGTAGGCCTGGGCCACATCAATGCTCCCGTTGGCAAAGCCTTTGTAGTATTCACTAGTTCCCCCGTAGCCAGCCAAGTAGGGTTTCTGCTTTATGAGGACCTCCTTCACCTCCTCCATCGTCTTGTCCCTCCAGTCATAGGGATCCTTACCTAAGTAGGCCTTGGCAGAGAGGACGACCTCCATGGCTTCCTCCAGCATCGTCACCCTCTTCCTGTGCTTCTCCAAGAAGCCGAACTCGGGATCAAATATCTGCTTGAGGGTAGTCACCCCTTCCGGGACGAAGTCCGCCCTCCAAGAGTAGGCGGTTATACCCCACATGTAGACTATGCTGTACTCGTTGTCGGGATCGAAGGGTGGATGCAGGAAATCGGGATCCACGAACTTCAGGTTGGGTATCAAGGACTTGTCCAGCCTCCTGACGTATCCCTTACTGATAGCGAGAGCAGCCACCGCGTCCGGGAGAACTACCAGGTCGTATCCGCTCCCTCCGGCTTCTAACTTGGAGAAAGGTTCCGCAGGATCCTCGAATACGTCATACACTAGCTTTTTCCTGTCCATGCCCATTTCCTTCGCGAATATGTCCAGTAGGAGCTCCTGGATGTAGTAGGACCAGTTGTAAACTTTGAGGGCCTCTACCCTGTGGGATCCCTGCTGTATCATAGATGCTGCTTCCTTCCCACTAACACCTTCTAATTTGTTCCTCTTGATGGGTAATCCCACAAGAGAACCTGCCACGAAGCCCGCAGCTCCGGCTATGGCTATCTTGAGGAACTCTCGTCTCTGCATACTGGAATTCCTGTCCTGAATTTTATTAGTATTGCGTGTCTCTGCAATCATCCGTCCTCCTTACCGCTACAATCCAGTCGTTTTTTAGATATTACCCCATTAAAGTAGAAAAGTGTAGGTGAGGTGGGAAGGGCAACTAAGGCAGCACCAATAGGTAGTTCTACCAGAGAGATAGAGATTTTTCTTCATGACTCCAAGTAGCAGGGGGCGATGAGGTGGCGAAGGGGCGCGGAGTCGTGAAGACGCAGTGCCGATCCGAGCCCCCTGGGGTGATCCTATGATCCTGCTGACCGGATTCGAGAGCTGGGGCGATGTGTCCTCCAATCCCACCAGTGAACTGGTCAAGCGGCTTGCGAGCGATGATGTCGTAGGCGAAGTTCTACCGGTCTCGTTCAGAAGAGCGGGTGAGAGGCTGGAAGAGCTCATAAGGGAGCTCAGGCCTGAGGCCGTGCTTAACCTAGGTCTCGCGCCTGAGAGACCCGTTATCAGGGTTGAGAGGGTCGCAATAAACCTGATAGATGCGAGGATCCCGGATAACGATGGGGAGCAGCCAGTAGATGTCCCCATAGATCCGAATGGGCCTCCATGCTACTTCTCCACGCTCCCGACTAGGGAGGTAGTGGAGGCCTTGAGGGGAGAGGGTATACCCGCCTTCCTCTCCTACTCGGCCGGGACTTACCTGTGCAACTACGTCATGTATAAGACGCTGAGGACCTTGGACGTCATGGGACTCAGGACGCCGGCCGGCTTCATCCACGTCCCCTACTCCTCCGAGATGGCCTCTAAGATGGACAAACCGGTCCCCAGCCTGCCCCTATCGACCCTCGAGAGAGCTGTTCGGATAGCGTTGGACGTGATCACTTCCTCCTCCCAAGCTTGAGCTTCATCAACTTCGCTAGGGCCCGGGCCTCGTGAACCCTCCTCCTAGAGAGGAACCACTCCAGAGCCTCCTCGGCCTCCTCCCTGGTGAGGGGGTTCTGCTCGAGGAACTCCTGCAGGCCCTCCTTCACGACCTCGTATCTCTGCCCGTCGCTCAGCTTCCTGAAGCCTCTGAACCTCCCGGTCACGTTAAGATAGTGATGAGCCCTCCTAGCCCATTCACTCATCCCTTCAAGGGGTGGGACCTACCTAATTAGGTTGCCCTTTCCCTCTCCTCCCTTCCCTGCCTCCTCAGCAGGTAAAGCGCTGCGGACAGCGAGGTGACTATCACAACCACTGTGACGGTCAGCGGGGCGTATCCATAACCCACTCCCGCCGATCTAACTTCTCCAACGTTGGAGAGGGCTCTCACCACATCTTCAAGCTTCTCGGGGATGCTCCTCGGTTCGAGTGGTGATGGGACGCTTATCCAAGGTATGCCCATCTCCTCGGCCATTTCCACAGCCTTCCTGTTGAGCGGGGTCTGCGCTTTCCCTACCAATACCATGACCCCTATCTCGCCGGAGAGAGCCCTCCTCCTGATCTCCGCCAGCTCGGGAGGAGTCGCTGGCACCCCTCTCTCCTTCAGGAGCAGGTACCTCACCCTCACACCTGCCCATTCGACCGCGTACTGGGCGGCGGGGCTCGTGGCGACGGCTGACAGGTTCAGGCGGGGCGCCTCCCTCTTTATCTTCAGGATCCTCTCCCTCACCTGCTCGTACCTCTTCCTGTACTGGGAGGCGCATTCGGGGTTCTCCCCAGCCATTATCTCGCTCAGGCGCTCCATGAACGTGAGGTAGTTGTCGGGATCGTAAATGGGCATGTGGTAGTTGGGCTGTTTAGTTGCAGGATTCGTCAGGATCTTGAGCCCCAGCTTGGGGATCTCCACCAGCTCCGCTTTTATCTCCCCTGAGGCGACCTTATCCCTGATGAGCCTCTCGAAGGGAGCATGAGCCGTTGATATTATGATGTCCGCTCCCTTGAGCACGTCTATGTCGTCAGGCCTGAGCTCGTAGTCGTGCGGATCGACACCGGGTGGAACGAGTGATACAACCCTGTCGGAGGGGCATGCTAAGAGATCCACATCGTACTTCAGGTTGGAGAAGGTCACTACTACATTGAGGCCGGGTGAGCCCTCGGCTGATTGTACCGCCAGTGTTAGAGTCAGAGCCAGCAGCAACAGAGCGCCCGCCCTCATCGCCCCTAGGAGTGTGCACTCCTTTATATTTGATTTGCCCTATTTGTGCACGATGAGCGCGCTGACCCTAGAGGTGAGGGGACTCGGGGTGAGCTACGGTGACGAGGAGATCTTCTCTGATGAGAACTTCCGACTCGAAGGACCCGGTCTCGTGGTGGTGATGGGCCCTAACGGCGCTGGGAAGACCACCCTGTTCAAAGCTATTCTAGGTCTGATCCCCGTCAAGGGAAAGGTTCTGGTCAACGGGGAGGACGTGACTGGCAGACCAGAGAGGGCCGGCAGGCTCATAGGCTACGTTCCTCAGTGGAAGGGGGAGGATTACAGCTTTCCGGTCAGCGTCAGGGAGATCGTCGAGTCGGCCATAGCCCTGAGGAGGAGGCCGCCCAGGCTCTCCTTCCCCAAGGACGAGAGGGAGAGGATAGAATCAGCCCTCAGGAGGATGGGAGTCGATGATATAGCAGGCAAGCCGCTGTCAGAGCTGTCCGGGGGGCAGAGGCAGAGGGTCTTCATAGCCAGGGCCTTGGTATGGGATCCCTCCATCCTGATAATGGACGAGCCCCTCACCGCCGTGGATCCGATGGGGAGGGTGGATCTGGTCAGGATGATCAAGGAGATGTCCTCGTCCAAGCTGGTGATGGTGAGCAGCCACGACCCAAGCATGTTCCTCGACAGGGCCAAGCTGATAATGGTCGTGAACAGGGGGATAGTCGCGCTGGGTCCGCCTGATCAGGTCATAAAGGAGGAGCTGCTCAGCAAGGTGTACGGGAGGAGCGTCTTCATAGTGGAGAAGTGCGTTCACGTGGTGGATGGCTATGCCGTTTGAGCTGGTACTGGACTTCAGGTGGGTCATAGTGGTAGGGTTGGCCTCCATCGTCTACGGGGTGCTCAGCCCCGTAGTGGTGGCGAGGAGGCTCCTCTTCCTAGCCGGAGCTCTTCCCCACTCCGCCCTTCTCTCGGCTTTGCTCGCCATAATAACGATGAACCTGCTGGGGTGCCCGTTCGAGATCTGCTCGATAGTCTTCAGCCTCATCCTGGTATCCACGGTCTCCCTCCTCATATCTAGGGGAGTCAAGCCCGACTCGGCCACCGCCATATTCGTTTCGATAAGCGTGTCCCTCACCACCATATCCCTCTACTATATACTGACCGCCTTCCCGATGGAGACCAGCGTCTGGTCCTACATAATCGGGGATCCCCTACTTGTGACCTGGGAGGATGTCTGGTTCACCGTCGCCGTCTCCGCCGTCGTTCTGGTCCTGACGGTTCCCTTCCTGAGGGAGCACATACTCATAGGAGTGGACAGGGACTTCGTCAGGCTGTCGGGGGTCAGGGCTTCCCTTTACGATGCCATGATGGTCGCCTCTTTAGCCATAGCCACCGTTGGGCTGTTGAAGACCGTTGGATTCGTGGTCGAGCACGTGATGGTCCTCCTTCCGGGCATAACGGCCTCTGCCTTGGCCAAGAGTGGGAGGGTAGCGGTGATGCTTGGATTCCTCCTGTCACTGGCTGGCGGCCTGATGGGCCTGCTGATAAGCGTGGCCACCGGGTTGGCACCTTCTGGGGTTATAGGCATCGTCATGCTGGGATTCTACCTGATATCCCTGCTGAGGGGAAGGTAATATGAAGAGGAGATTCGGTATCTCTCTTCCGGAGGACTTGGTGAAGAAGATAGATGAACTGTCCTCCAAGCTGGGGATGAGCAGGTCCTCCCTGATACAGAACATAATAGTAGAGGTAATAGAGGACAGGGCTCACCTCCTGACCCCTCACAGATGCAGGGGCGTGCTGATTGTGGTATCGGAGGGGAGGAGTAGCGAGCTCGTTTCTAGGGTGCTAGAGAGGTACGGGAGTTGCGTGATCACTAGGACGCATCACCACACCGAGGGCGTGTGCGTGGACGTGAGTTTCGTCGAAGGGGATTCTCAAGTCATCCTCGAGCTTGAGAGCTCCCTGAGGAAGATAAAGGGTGTCAGCGAGAGATATCTGCCGCTCGGCTGCCTGAGATAACCTTAATATGGGGGGCTTCCACCCCAGATTATGAGCAAGAGAGAGAAGAGCGTCGAGCTGCTCGAGTTCTTCACCTTGGCGTTCATGAGGCCCACGGAGGAGTGGGTCAAGGAGATCGAGTCTCTGTTGGAGAAAGTTAGGGAGAGATGGCCCCAAGCTGATTTAAGAGTAGAGGATCCCCACTTAATGAATCAGGAGTACGTGAGGCTCTTCAGATTCGGCAAGGAGATCCCCTGCCCTCCCTATGAGTCGGTGTACAGGACCGAGGACAAGGTGCTCATGTCCCACCTAGCCGTCGATGTTCAGGATCGGATGAGGGCCTTTGGCGTCGACGTTTCCGATGAGTTCAAGGACCTCCCGGAGCACATATCTGCAGAGCTTGAGTTCCTCCGCTATCTCTATCTGTTAGGTGAGGAGGAGGCGTTGGAGGAGGCCAGGTCCTTTCTAGAGGACCATCTGCTCCAGTGGGTGCCCCAGTTCTGCGAGTGCGTGAGGACCAACTCCCGGGTCGATTTTTATAGGGAGGTGTGCGCCCTTCTACCCGAGTTCCTCAGGGAGGAGTTCGAGGCCCTCAGGTGATTCGAGGATTGAGCGGGAGAGACTCCGGAAGGATAATGGTCTCCGCTGCCATGACCGCTCTCTCAATAGGGGCGGGCATGGGTGTGCAGAGGGCAGTCCTCCCGCTGTACGTGGGCGGGTTCGTCCAAGAGACCTACTCGTACCTCTTCATCGTGCTCCTCCCCATACTATCATTTGGTGCCTTCAAGGGCCTGGCTGACCTGCTAGCCGGGTATCTGGCGGACAAGCTGGGAAGGAAGGTAGCCGTCGTACTGGGTGCGGGATTGTTCTTCGCCGGTACCCTCCTGCTGATCTACAGCAGGGATCTGTTGATGGTGGCTGCCGCCTCCCTCATGATGGGTTGGAGTCAGGGACTGGTGGATTCCGGCGTGATGATAGTCTTGTCGGAGGCTGGAGGAAGGGAGAGGCATGGACTCAGCCTGGGTATAATGGAAGCCTCGGTTTACGGCGGATACACCGCGGGATCGTTTCTAGGGGGTTACGTGTCAGAGGCGAGGGGGATACCCGATGCCTTCTATATCACACTGATTGCTTCGGCCCTGGCCCTGATCCTCTCCTTGGTGGGCATCTCGGAGACCAAGGTGGAGGGGGAGAAAGGTGAGGAAATACCCACCGTCCAAGCTTATTCCATGTGCCTGAGGAGCGGAACCCTGAGGCTCACCTACTTCCTCGGTCACATCGCCCAGTTCTCCGACGCCCTTATATGGGGGCTTCTGCCCCTTTACCTGAGTTCCTTGGGGTTCGGGGCCACCCAGATAGGTTTCATTCAGGGTCTGAACACTCTGTCCTGGGCCCTCCTGATGCCCTTCTCAGGGAGGATATCGGACGTTTTCGGTAGGAGGATCCCCATCTTCATGGGGTTCTCCATTAAGGCCGTCAGCATATACCTCCTCCACTCCCTCAGGGATCCTCTCTACCTGGCCCTAGCCTCCGTCACCTTGGGGCTGGGTGTGGGTCTCTACTACCCCATCCTCCCGGCCATATCGGCCGATGCAGCCCCACCCACGGTGAGGGGGCGATCCATGGGCCTGTACACGTCCCTCAGGGACTTCGGCTACATGACCGGTGCCCTGACCTTGGGAGTCGTGGGCGAGGTCTACGGGTTCGGCGGTACCTTCATGCTCACCGCCCTGATGATGGCCGCTGGATCCTTCCTCATCTTCCTGATGAAGGAGACGAGGCCCTTCTGGCCTGCCTATGACATGGTGGTGGATCACGCCTCAAAGGTGGTCAAGGCGGTGGAGAGCTTCGCTGACATGGTGAGCAGCTACTCCAAGGGGATAAAAGATGAGAAGAGCTTTAAGATGGTTAAGGAGTATGAGAGACAGGCTGATGAGATCAGGATAGCCATAGACAGGCAGCTCTGGTTCAGTAGCCTTTCTGGCCAAGACAAGGCCGACTTCGCTAGGCTCGTCGGCAGGGTGGACAGGATCGCCTCCTTCGCCTTGGGCGCGTCAAGGAGGCTCAGGACCCTAGATCCGGAAGATATACCCCCGAGGATAAGGGAACTCATGGGGGAAATGGCAAAGGTCTCCAAATGGATCTCAAACAGACTCTTCAGGGCAATAGAGATCATGAGAGAGGATATCGAGTCATCCTTGGAGATCGTGAGCGAGATCGACACGCTCGAGTCTGTGTTCGATGAACTGCACCAGCAGGCCATGGAGGAGCTGCTTCACGTGGAGATGAATGTGGTCAAGCTCATGAACCTGAGGGACTTCGTGGAGCTCTTCGAGAACATGATAGACGCCGTTGAGGACGCGTCAGACGTGTTAAGGGTTATAGCGTTCAAGCACATGGCCTGGCCGGTGTGAGGTTGAGGAGGCCGGGAAACTTCTCCTTCGTGGACGAGCATGTGGCCGGCTCCGCTCTTCCCTACTCTCCAGAGGAGATCGACTGGCTGGCCAACAAGGGGATAAAGGTCGTGATATCACTCGTGAGGCCTGAGGAGTACGACGAACGGGTTATCGAGAGGGTGAGGGAGCTGGGATTGGAGCATTATTTTTTCCCCATCGAGAACTTCTCGGCCCCACCCATAGAGCTCCTCGCCCAGATAGTCGACCTGATCAACCAGAAAGTTGAGGAGGGAAAGAAGGTGCTGGTCCATTGCCTGGCGGGATGCGGGAGAACCGGCACCGTCCTGGCCGCCTACTTCGTCTCGAAGGGAATGCAGCCGGATGAGGCCATCGAACACCTCAGATCCTTGAGGCCGTGTTCCATAGAGACCCAGCAGCAGTACGATGCGGTCTGGTTCTATTACACCTACTTCAGCTTCAGGGGGAGAACTCGCTCTCTATCTCCTCGGCGAGGGCCTTGAGCGCGCCCTCCTCGTAGGTCAGATCCCTTATGCTGAGCACACCGACCGGGATGCCGTCCTCGTTTACGACGACGAGGTGCCTGATGCCGTGTTCCCTCATGAGCTTCGCGGCCTTGTAGAGGGTGTCCGTGTCCTTCACCGTGACGACATCCTTTGTCATGAGTTCCTCTACCTTGGCGTCCTCCTTGTTGCTGGCCAAGGCCCTGATGATGTCCCTCTCCGAGAGGACCCCTACCACCTTTCGTGGGTCACTCGAGTCCACGACCACTAAGAAGCCGATCCCCTTGTTCGCCATCACCTTAGCCGCGTCTCTCACGGTTTTGTCTGGGGTAACGCTTATGAATCCATACCCCTTCAGGAGATCCCTTACCTTCATATAAGGCATCCTCTACGCCCCCTTCACCATCGAGGAGGATTCTAAAAAAGTTATGGTTCGAACGGAGGAATGTGAAAAATTTAGGAGGATAGGAGATCAGGGGTTGGGTATCTCGTTGTAAAGCCTCTCGTACCTCTCTACAGCGGCCTGTCTCCAGATCTTCTGCATCTTGTTGGCGAAAGCAGTGTCTCTCAGCTTCTCATTGATCTGCTTGGCGTATTCCAAGGTGAAAGTGATCTCCTTACCGTTCTCGGTCCATGTGAGAGGTTTACCGAGCTCCCTAGAGAACTCCTTGAACTGTTCCTCGGTCAGCTTTCCTGACTTGTACGCCTTCACCAGCTTCGCCCAAGTCCTCACGAGTTGGTCGTGAGGATCGCAGTAGACTGAGTCGAAGTAGTACTTTAGGGAGAACAGAATCTCAGTCGCGAGTTTCTCGTCGAAGGGAATCCCTATGTTGTTGACTGTCTGTTCGTAAGCTCTCTTCAGGTCGGGTCTCTCCTTACCCTCGGGAGTGTCGAAGACGTCGGCCCTGACTGGCATCCTGTTGATCTTCTTATCCAGCCATATCTTCTGCCCTTCAACCGACAGTACCCACTTTATGAAGGCCTGGGCCGCGTCAGGATGTTTCGAGGTCTTCAGGAGGGCGATCGGATCCCCGTTTACTATCGATTCGTTGTAGGGGAGGATGTACTTCAGACCGGGGAACTCGATCTGGGCACCGTATCCGTAGAAGTCGATCATTATGCCTATGGGGGTCTCCCCCGTCTCCACGGCCGTGAGGGCCTCCACGGATCCGCCATAGGGCCTGCCGTTTGCGGCCATCCTGGCGAGTATCTCCCATCCCTCGTCCCATCCGTACTTCTGAATGATGATCTGGTATATTCTGGTGTGGGAGGTCGAGGTGAGTGCTCTAGCGTATGATATGGCTGGCTTGGGCAAGATCTTAGCCATTTCCGGGCTCGCGAGATCCTTCCAGGATTTGGGCTCGGGAAGACCGTATTTCTTCAGCAGTGGCTCATTTACGCTGAAACCGAAGGAAGAGATGGCTGCAGCGACCCACAGGAGTTTACCATTCTCGTAGTGCTTTATCTCCGATCCTCCTATCTTGTCAGGTAGGTTCTCTATCTCCTTCAAGGTGCTGGGGTCTGTTATGGGCGCCAGCAGGCCCTGTCTGATCAACTCGTTGAACAGCGCAGGCCCTCCACCCCAAGCCACGTCAGGCTCCTGTTTGAGTATGGTGTCCCTCCAGAGAGCGACGTGAGGGCTGTAGAACTGGAGATCCACTATGTTGTACTTCTTGGCCAGTTCAGTCTTTAGAAACCTCTCCCTTGTCACCTCCTGGATCTCGCTAGCGTGCCTGGTTATTATCTTCAGCACTATCCCTTTCTTCTGAGTCTGTTGAGCAGTGGTAGTAGTCCCACCTCCGGGCTTTAGCATGAAAAATGCGGCTGCGCCGACCACTAGGATCGCGAGGACCAAAACGATCAAATACTTAGCATTCACGGACACCACCTTCTTTTTGAAGAAAAAGGAGGAAAGGGTTTAAGACTTCTTCTTCATCGCCAGGTAAGCGCCGACCACGGCGATTATTATCACGACGATTATCGCCGCTATCCACTCCATGGGCAGGCCGGCGCTCTCCACGGTGGTGCCCCAAGCAAGGGCATTCTTCACGAAGGTCGGACCCTGAAGCTTGACTCCGTGATACTCCTCGCTTATTATGGTCCTATCACCGAGTAGGGACTCGCCCGTGACTATCAGCTTGCTGTAGGTGGAACCCACAGGTATCTTCTCGGCCGCGGCCTCAACGAAACTGCCGACCTGTCCCACCTTGTAGGCCTTCGGATCTATACCGTCGTGGCTCACGACAGTTCCCTTGTCGCTGCTCCTGTAGAGCCACGTGCAGGTGTCGCTGATCACCTGATCGAAGGGCACGAACTTCCCGTCCTTGTATCCGGCCAAGAGGGTGGGTCCGTGGAAGAGGACCTTATCGGCTCCCTTGGTTATCTCAGCGGCCCATCCCTGATGGTTGGCCTTGTAGCTTATGACCCTGTAAGCGGCACCGGCGTTGGACTCGGGATCCTCCAAGCTAGCGTATTCGACACGTATGGATGAACCTATGGCTGAGAGTATCTTGTTGGGCTCCTCCGCCTTGAATCCAACGTCCTCAGGTTTGAGATATGGTTCGACGTAGTCCGAGTCGGAGCCAACCCACAGGAGCTTTCCTCCCTGCTTGAACCAGCTGGCGATGGCCTGCACCTCGGACGGGGAGAACTTGCTGTTGTAGTCCTTCATCTTACCGATTATCAGTACATCCACATCCTTCAGGGACTCGGGGGTCAGCTGGGTCAGCTCCTTGACCTCGTAGCCCCAGGAAGTCAGGTAGTCCTTGAGCTTCTTCAGGTACTTCTGACCGATCTCGGCGTCTAGGTCCTTGACCCTGCCCGGGGCTACGTCTAGACCCACGACCTTCTTCTTCTGAGCCGATAGCGGAAAAACGGTGGCGCCAAACACGAGTACGAAAGATAGGGCTAGAAAGAGGGCTACTCTCCTGTTCATACGAGAGCACCGAGCGTTCAAGATTCAATACAATATAAAGATTGGGTCTAATTTAGATACTAAAGTTAGGAGATTAGCTAAAATGAGGAAAAGCTTTATAACATAAAGGCGAATATAGCGAGTCCGTTTTAGTGATCCGCCCCAATCCCAACCAATGCGATGATGCCTATAAGCGTATGCGGTCTCGCTTCAGTTCGAGAGTTTAAACCGGAGTAAACGGTCACTCGGTCGCCCTAGGGAGGTACCGGATGTAAAAATTAGAGAGGTTAGATCGTCAGGTTGTACACCTTTCGGGCAGTTTCCTCGGAGATCTTCCCGTCTAAGAGGTCCTCCTTCACGAGTGACGGATCTCTAAGCTTGGGGTCCCCGTAACCCCCACCGCCTGGGGTGTTTATGTAGACCACGTCTCCCTTCATCAGCTCCATGGTGTCCTTCGCCCTGAGCACGATCCTCTCACCGTTCCTCACGATGTAATGGAAGCCGCTCTTCCCCTCCAATCCTCCCTCCAGCCCCCAAGGCCTGAGTTTCACCCTCTCAGTCGCTATGGATAGCACGGCCCTGTCCGAAAGGATCTTGAACGCCCTAGTTATCCCAAGTCCGCCCCTGAACTGGCCGGGACCTCCTGAGTCGTCTCTGAGGCTGTACTCGACGAAGAGGACCGGGCATTCCCTCTCTATGACCTCTATCGGGGTGTTCATGGTGTTGGTCATGTGAGTGTGAACGCCGTCGACGCCGTCCTTGCCAGGCCTGCCTCCCATCCCGCCACCTATAGTCTCGTAGAACGCCCAGCTCCTGCCCTCGTGCATGCCTCCCACCATCACGTTGTTCATGCTCCCGTGGGAGGCTGCGGGTATCCTCCCCTTCAGCGGCTCAGCCAGCGCCTTCAGGACGGTCTCGGCTATCCTCTGGGAGGTCTCCACGTTGCCCGCAGCGACGGGAGCGGGTTTCTTCGGATGGACGAGCGTTCCCTCCCTGGTCTCTATCCTGACGACCTTGAAGAACCCGTAGTTCATGGGAAGGTCCGGATCTAAGGCCGCCTTTATCGCGTAGGAGGTGGCGGCGACGGTTACACCGTAGACGGCATTTATGGGGATGTCGACCTGCTCATCAGTCTCGGTGAAGTCCACCCTTATGGACTCCTTGGAGAGCTGCACCCTCACCCTGATAGCCAGCAGCCTGTCATCGGCCTCCATGTAATCCTCGGCGCTGTAGAGGCCCGGAGGCACCTCCTTCAGCTTCCCCTTCAGGTAGTTGGCCGTGTAGTCTATCGTCCTGTTCCAGGCCTCTATCACGGTCTCCAGTCCGTACTTATCTATCAGCTCCCTCAGCCTCCTCTCACCCACGTTGAGGGCCGCTATCTGGGCCTTCAGGTCACCCCTCGTATATCTGGGAACCCTCACGTTACTCAGGATCAGATTGAGCACGCTTATGTCTAGCTGGCCCCTCCTGACTATCTTCAGCGGAGGGAGGACAAGTCCCTCCTGAATCAGCTCCTTCGCGCTGCCGCTTATGCTACCGGGGACCATCCCCCCGACATCGACGTGGTGGGCCTTGTTCGCCACGTACCCGAATATCTCCCCCCTGTGGAAGAGGGGTTTCACCATGGTCACGTCGTTCAGGTGAGTTCCCGCTATGTACGGGTCGTTCAGCACTATTATGTCGCCCTCCTCCAGCTCTATTGCTGATCTCTGCAGGTAGTCTATGGTGTTCTTGACGCCGACCGCCATGCTCCCCAGGTGGACGGGTATGTGTTCCGCCTGAGCTATCATCTCCCCGTTCTCCAGGAGGATCGCGCAGCTGTGGTCCATTCTGTCCCTTATGTTTGGGGAGTAGGCAGCGTTTCTCAGCACGATACCCATCTCCTCGGCTATGTAGGAGGAGGAGCTCCTGATCACCTCCACGGTGACGGGGTCCACCATTCACATCACCCTTATCCTGAGGTTCCCGAACTCATCCACCCTCAGCAGGTGTCCCGGTGGGACCAAGGTGGTCGAGTCGTATTCCTCCACCACAGCAGGTCCTTCGAGCGTGGCGCCCGGTTTGAGTTTCTCCCTGGAGTAGACAGACGCATCTACCCATCCCCTGTCCTCGAAGTACACCTTCCTGGATCCCTCGGGCTCTGGCCTGTACTCCTCGGCCCTCATCCTTGGGAACTGGGGCTTCCTCAAGGATCCTATCAGTGCCAGCCTCACGTTCACGATCTCCACGGGCTCGTCCGGAGATGAGAACCCGTATACCCTTCCGTGAGTGGCATGGAAGTCTCTTATGGCCTGATCGACCGATCCCCTCCACGGTACATTGAGATCGTAGGCCTGTCCCCTGTACCTCATGTCCAAGCTCGGGATGGCATGCACCTCCCTGACCCCTTCCAGCTCCTTGCTGGCTTCCATCTCGAGCTGAGCCAGTACCTCCTCCACCTCTCTGTCCTCGATCTCCTCGGCCAGCTTCATCACGCTCCTGACCTTGTCCACCCTGTAGTCCGTCAGGAGGAGTCCGAATGCCGAGAAGACTCCTGGATGGATCGGTATCAGCACCTCCTTCGCCTCCAGTTCCCTCGCCAGCTCCACCCCGTGCAGGGGACCCGCGCCACCGAAGACGTACATCACGAAGTCCCTGGGATCGTGACCCCTCTCCACCGTCACTATCCTCAGGGCCTTGGCCATGACGGTGTTGGCCAGCTTTATTATGCCCATCGCAGCCTCCTCCATTTCCAGACCAAGTTCGACGGCTAGGCCACCGATAGCCTTCTCGGCCAGCTCCTTCCTCAGTATCAGGCTTCCTCCCGCGAGCTTCTTTCCCAATCTACCCAAGAGGAAGTTCGCGTCCGTTATGGTGGCCTTGTCCCCTCCCCTTCCGTAGCAGGCCGGACCCGGCTCAGCGCCCGCGCTTATGGGGCCGACCCTTAAAGCCCCGCCCTCGTCTATCCAAGCTATGGTGCCGCCACCGGCGCTGACCTCCGCCAGATCTATGAAGGGGAACCTGACGGGGTAGCCGGATCCCTTCACCAACCTACCGGCATGAACCTTTCCGCCCACCTCGTACTCGGTGGTGACCGTCGGCTCTCCCCCTATCACCGTCGAGGCCTTAGCAGTGGTTCCGCCCATGTCAAAGCCTATCACCCTCTCATCACCGGTCAGCTTGGAGTAGTGCGAGACAGCTACCGCTCCTGCTGCTGGACCGGATTCTATGAAGGCTGCAGGTCTCTCTACAGCGTACTCGACCTTAGACACCCCGCCACTACTCTGCATGACCAGAAGTTTGCCCTCAAACCCCTTCTCTCTGAGTTCCCTCTCCAAGTTCGTCAGATAGGTTGAGAGGAGCTTCCTCAGGAAGGCGTTGACCACCGTGGTGCTGGTCCTCTCGTACTCCTTGTGCTCGGGGTTTACCTTGGATGAGAGTATGACATCAAGGTTTGGACACCTCTCCTCGAGTATCTGGAGCATCTTCTCCTCGTGAATTGGGTTCATGTAGCTGTGGAGGAAGGAGACGGCGACCACCTCATATCCCTTCTCACAGATGAGGTCCGCCAGCTTCTCGGCCTCCTCCACATTTAGAGGGGTTATCACGTTTCCCCAAGCGTCAATCCTCTCCTCGACCTCGTACCTGTCCCTCCTCTTCACCAAGGGTGGTGGCTTCTCGAAGAAGAGGTTATAGAGCTCGGGCCTGCGCTGCCTCCCTATCTCCAAGACATCTCTGAAGCCCTTGGTGGTGATCAGGGCGACCTTAGGGGGGGTCAGCCCCTCCTGCCCCAGGAACATGTTGGTACCTAGGGTCGTGGCGTGCACCAGAGTTGAGATGTCAGACAACTCTATCCCGGATTCCTCCAAACCCGATAAAACAGCTTCACTAGGTCTCTTAGGAGTTGTCAGAACTTTTAGAACCTTCAATTCACCGGATTCCTCATCTAGGAAGACGATATCGGTGAAGGTACCCCCGATGTCGACTCCCGTCCTCCACATCTCCTATCCCGGTCCGGTCAACCCTTTGCCATCAAAGATCTTTACCTAACTTTTAATCTTTACTGTCGTCAAAATCGTTTATTTTTCAAAGATTTTTACCTTTCAATGGAAAGGTATATATGTAAGGCTGCCGACAGAATTAGATCAAAGGTGGTCGCGTTGGTGAGGAGAAGGGGGTTAAGTAAGTCCCTTCTAGCCGCCATTGTTGTAATCGTTGTCATTATTGTGGCAGCTGCCGTCCTAATGATGCAGGGAGGAGGGGGTGCCGTCAAGGAAGTTAAGGTCGGCGTGGTGCTCCCATTATCTGGCAAGCTAGCTGAGACCGGAGCCGACCTGAAGAGGGGATTGGAGTTCGCCGTTGAGGAGATAAACAACGCAGGCGGTATCAAGAGTCTGGGAGGGGCTAAGATCGTTCTCGTGTTTGGAGATAGCGCCGGCAAGCCGGAGACCGGCGCCGCCGAGGCCGAGAGGCTCATAACCGAGGAGAAGGTAGTGGCAATGCTCGGCTCCTACCAGAGCGCCGTCACCAAGACGGTGAGCGAGGTGTGCGAGAGATACCACGTCCCGATGCTCAACCCCGAGTCGACATCGCCCACCCTCACCGCCAGGGGATACAAGTGGTTCTTCAGGACCACCCCGCACGATGAGATGTTCGCCAAGCAGCACGTGGACTTCGTGAACTGGCTGAATAAGAAGTATGGTAACCAGATAAAGAGGATCGCTATAATACACGAGGACACCGAGTGGGGAACCGCCACCGCCAAGGCCTGGCAGAAGTACTTCACCGAGGCCGGCTATCAGATAGTTAAGGTGGTGAGCTACCACGCAGCCACGATAACCTCCATGGACAGCGAGATAGACACGCTGAAGGCTGCCAATCCCGATCTAGTGCTTGTGGCCAGCTACGTGCAGGACGCCATACTCTTCGTCCAGACCGCCAAGCAGAGGGACTTCAACCCGAAGGCCATACTGGCTCAGGACGCTGGCTTCATAAACCCGAGCTACGTCAAGCAGGTGGGCAAGGACGGGTTCTACATCTTCAGCAGGGAGGTCTTCAACTGGGACCTCGGCCAGAAGATACCCAAGCTGAAGGAGGTGAACGACAGGTACAAGGCCAAGTACGGGGTGGACCTCAATGGTAACTCCGCAAGAGATTACACCGGCGCCTGGGTGCTCTATTACGCTCTGGAGGAGGCCGGCAAGAAGGCCAGCCCCGCCAACCTTGAGGAGTTCAGGAAGGCGGTGAGGGACGCCCTGGCCAACCTGTACATCCCCGGCGACAAGCTGATCATGCCTTGGAAGGGAGTGAAGTTCGACTCCAACGGCCAGAACACCCTCGGTCAGGGTATAGTCGTCCAGATGATGAAGGACGGGAAGTACCATACCGTCTTCCCCGAGGAGTTCGCGACTGCTGAACCCGTGTTCCCTATGCCCAAGTGGAGCGAGAGGGGCTGAACTTCCCCACCCCTATTTTTGCGGAGGGTCGGCTTTGGTGGGTCTGGATTACGTCGCCAATGCGGTAGTCAGTGGTATCCTCATAGGGAGCGTCTACTCCCTAGTTGGAATGGGTCTCGCGCTCATCTGGGGCATAATGGACGTGATAAACTTCGCCCAGGGAGACTACATGATGCTGGGAGCCTTCGTGACGTACTGGGCCTTTACCTTGGCTGGCGTCGATCCCCTGCTGAGCGTCCCGCTCTCCTTCCTGGTGACCTTCGCGCTGGGGGTGCTCACCCAGAGGGTGGTGATAGAGAGGGTTCTGGACGCTCCCATGGTCAGCCAGATCACCGCCACGTTCGCCCTGCTCCTGATGATCAGGTACGGCGCTGAGGCAGCCTTCGGACCCTACACCAAGAGGATCTACGTCCCCTACGCGGACGTGATATTCAGGTTCGGGACGATAAGTCTCCAGCTCCCCAGACTGGTAGCCTTCTTCGTGTCTCTGGGGGTGGCAGTGGCCTTCTACGTTTTCCTGAAGACCACATACACGGGAGTAGCCTTGAGGGCGGTCTCCCAGAACAGGATGGCTGCCTACCTCATGGGCATCAACGTTAGGAAGATGTACTGGATAGCCTTCGGCATCGGAGTAGGGATCTCGGCCGTGGGCGGCACTCTAGTCGCCACGTTCCTCCCGATCCATCCGGAGATGGGGGGGTTCTACGCGCTCATCGCCTTCATAGTGGTCGTGTTCGGCGGCTTCGGGAGCGTCTTCGGGGCCTACATAAGCGGGATCATAATAGGGGTCACCGAGTCGGTCAGCGCCCTCTTCATCTCCCCGTCACTGAAAGACGTCGTTGCGTTCCTCCTCTTCATAGCCATAATTCTGGTGAAGCCCACAGGACTCTTCGGGACCGAGCAGAGGTGATGGGGCATGCTCCAGTTCATAAAGGAGGGATTGAGCGGTAAAAACGGCCAGTATTTCGCGATCGTGACTGCTGTGATGCTGGTGGCTCCCCTGATCTTCTGGAAGCTGGACCTGCCGTTCGCAGCCAACGCCATGCTCCTCTGCCTCATGTTCTCCATAATGGCAATGGCCTGGAACCTGCTCGAGGGCTACACCGGGCAGCTCAGCTTCGGGCATGCCGTGTTCTTCGGCGTCGGCGCCTACACGACAATGATCCTCATGCTCTACTACGGGGTGACCCCCTGGATAGGCATATTCGTTGGAGGGCTAGTAGCGGCTCTGGTCGGCCTGGCTCTGGGCGTCCCGCTCTTCAGGCTGAGGAGCCACTGGTTCGCTCTGGCTACGATAGCCGTGGGCGAGATATTCAAGCTCATCTTCATCTCCTGGGACTACGTGGGAGGATCGGCCGGTCTACAGTCCCCCATAGTTCCGGAGGAGCAGAAGCTGTACTACCTGCAGTACGCGGGCTCCTACGTCTACATATACCTGGCCCTGGGCCTGCTGGGGCTCGAACTTCTAGTCATGTATCCGCTGGTGAAGAGCAGGATAGGCTACTACCTGCAGGCCATAAGGGAGGACGAGGACGCGGCCATGAGCCTCGGGATAAACCCGTTCAAGTACAAGATGGTGGCCATGTTCTTCAGCGCCCTCTTCACCGGCATAGGAGGAGGCATATACACGGTCAGGTTCAGGTTCGTCGACCCCTTCGCTGTCTTCGACCTGATATCCGTCTCGGTCTACATAACCATAGCCGGCATCTTGGGAGGCATATACTCCTTCGTCGGTCCCATAGTCGGCTCCTTCGTGTTCGTACCCATAAGCGAGTACGTCAGGGTCTACATAGTGTCCAGGTTCCCGAGGTTCTACGGGCTCCATGTCTTCGTGCTGGGTGTGATCCTGCTGGCAATATCGCTTCTCGCGCCTGAGGGCATCATGGGCTGGCTCGAGAAGAAGGGCTACCTGAAGAAGAGGGAGGAAAGTGGTGAGGTGGGAGAGAAATGAGTCTGCTGGAGGTTAAGGGAGTGGTGAAGAGGTTCGGTGGGCTGGTGGCGGTCAATGACGTCTCCTTCTCCATCGATGAGGGGGAGAGGATCGGTCTCATCGGGCCCAACGGTGCGGGAAAGACCACTATGTTCAACCTGATCTCCGGTTACTACAAGCCCGATAAGGGCAGGATAATCTTCGATGGAAGGGACATCACCGGGCGGAGGCCCTACGAGATAACCAAGCTGGGGGTGGGCCGAACCTTCCAGATAGTGAAACCCCTGTCGAACCTCACGGTCCTCGATAACGTGGCGATCGGCGCCCTGCTGAGGCATCCGGACGTGAACGAGGCCAGAAAACGTGCAGAGGAGGTGCTGAAGCTCACCGGCCTCTACGAGAAGAGGAACATGAGGGCCGGCTCTCTGAACCTGCCCGAGAAGAAGAGGCTCGAGCTTTCCAGGGCGCTGGCGACCGAACCAAAACTTCTCCTGCTGGATGAGGTCGTGGCCGGGCTCAACCCCTCGGAGGTGGACGAGCTGCTGAAGCTGCTCAGGGAGATAAACGAGTCGGGCGTGACGATCCTGATGGTGGAGCACGTGATGAGGGCCGTCATGAACATCTCGGAGAGGATAATCGTGATGGACTACGGGGTGAAGATAGCCGAGGGAACGCCGCAGGAGATAGCTAGCGATCCCAGGGTGATAGAGGCCTACCTGGGGAGGGAGGAACTATGAGCCTCTTGGACGTCAGGAATGTTGATGTGTTCTACGGCGATGCCCAGGCGTTGTGGGGCGTCTCCTTCCAGGTGGAGAAGGGGACCATAACGTCCATAGTCGGAGCGAATGGGGCCGGGAAGACCACCATCATGAAGACCATATCGGGACTCCTCATCCCCAAGTCCGGGACCATAACCTTCGAGGGCCGGGACATCACGAGGGAGGAGCCCCACAAGAGGGTGGAGATGGGGATAGCCCACGTCCCAGAGGGTAGACAGCTCTTCCCGAGGCTCACGGTCATGGAGAACCTGAGAGCGGCCGCCTACACTAGAAGGGCCAGGGAGAAGTTCCAGGACACGCTGGAGGAGGTGTTCAACCTGTTCCCCATCCTCAGGGAGAGGAGGAATCAGCTTGCTGGTACGCTCAGCGGTGGAGAGCAGCAGATGCTTGCCATAGCCAGGGGACTCATATTGAGGCCCGAGATACTCATGCTGGACGAGCCCTCGCTTGGCCTGGCGCCCAAACTCGTCATAATGATCCTCAATCTGGTCAGGAAGCTGAAGGAGGAGGGCTATACCATCCTGCTGGTCGAGCAGAACGTCTACCAGGCACTGAAGCTCTCCGATAAAGCCTACGTCTTGGAGACCGGGAGAATAGTTAAATCCGGAACTGGTGAGGAGTTATTAAGGGACGAAGACGTGAAGAGAGCTTATCTGGGGTTGTGAGGATGTACGGTTGGAGGGCCCGGATCGGTCTCATAGTACCCTCCTCCAACACAACCATGGAGGAGGAGTTCAGAAGCGCTCTACCCGATGGGGTCTCCCTCCATGTCGCTAGGGTCAGACTGAGGAAGGTCAACGTCGAGGAGCTCAAGAAGATGGAGGAGTTCGTCGAGCTTGCCGCTGACATGCTGGCCGACGCTGGTGTCGACGTCATAGCCTACGGCTGCACCACCGGAAGCTTGGTCGGTGGAGTGGGCTACGACGAGAGGATAGCGAATAAGATAGAGAGGATGACCGGGGTCAAGGCCGTTGCTACAGCCACAGCGGTGCTGGAAGCCCTTCGCCATCTGGATGTGAAGAGCATTGCCGTGGCCACTCCCTACATCGATGAGGTGAACAAGAAGGAGGAGGAGTTCTTGGAGGGCAACGGGTTCAAGGTCGTCTCCATGATAGGGCTGGGCATAGAGGACAACATAGAGATAGGGAGGCAGGCGCCGGAGGTCGCCTACAGGCTTGGGAAGGCGGCCTTCCATCACGACGCCGACGGCCTCTTCATAAGCTGCACCAACTTCAGGACATTCGAGGTCCTGGAGGCATTGGAGGTGGACCTAGGTAAGCCCGTGATATCCAGCAACTCCGCGACCCTCTGGGCCGTCCTCAGGGAGGTCGGAATCAAAGAACCGGTGGTGGGCCTGGGAGAGTTACTGGAATTCGGCCTCGGCTGACTTCCCCTCCTCAAATTTTCCGGATCACCATGTTTTACGGCCGTATACCGACCGCTTTTTCAACTTTTGTGAACCTCGTGAGGTGGTCTTAAATCGCTGTTAGAACCCTCTAGCGGATCGAATGGATGAAATGGCCATGTATACGCCCACGAAGGCCAGGCAAGCTGCTGAAAATCCGAAGGCCGCGGAATAGCTGAATGCTGCTATGAGCGCGCCGGTCACCAGCGGTGCCGGTAGTCTAGAGAAGGATATGGCCGTTGAGAGGAATGCCACCGCATCCTGCGGATTTTCAGGGGCCATCTCAGACACCGTAGCGGTGGCTATGGGGGCGTAGCTCGACATCCCCAGTCCCAGAAGGAAGGCGGAGATGAGGAAACCAGGTATGCCCGCGTTCGGCACGATGTAGACCGCTATCCCAGAGACCATGAAGAGCTCCGAGAGGGCGAGGACTGACCTCTTGTCCTTCACCCTGTCCGAGAGCCAGCCCACCGGTATTCCGGCCAAGGTGGACGTCAGGGTCTCGATGACCGCAGCCATGGCCACGTGTTCCACGCCAGCACCGAAAATTGCGGGGGCCATGACCAAGTGAAAGGGCAGGAAGGAGTTCCTCGCGAAGTTGTTGACTATGGTGAGGGCCACTATCCCCTTGATCTCTGGAGTGAGGGATCCCTTCCAGAAGGAGATCTTCCCCTTGCCCTTGATCCCGAATTCCCTTATCATCGGGGAGATCAGTGCGGTGGAGACCAGTCCCAAGAACAGGCCCAACGCTAGGACCAAGTCCCTAGTCGCCATCGCCACCAAGAGCGCACCTGCAGCTGGTCCCAAAATGGCTCCCACCTGCCACGAGACCCTCACAGAGCTGAAGGCGGTCCCTACCTTCTTCTTGAACAGTAAGCTGGTGACCTGATTCCTCCCCATTATGTGCAGCGCCCTGCCCATCCTAGCCAAGGCGAGGGAACCGAAGATCACGGCGGGCGATACACCCACTAGTAGCAGACCGGAGGAGAGGGATATGCCCAGGGAACCGATGAGAAAGGTGAGTGATGGCGAGGCAAAGGCGGCGAAGGCCCACCTGAAGACGAACTCCATGAGGTTGGCCCCGGAGGCTATGATCCCGTAGGTTGCGGCGTTAACGCCGGCCTCCTCCACCAAGAAGGGCCATATTGGCTGGTAGAGGGAGATCGTCATCCCGGCTAGGAAGGAGCTGAGCAGGACTATGAGGAGTTCCCTCCTGATCCTCGGAATGGGCTTCACCGTGAGAGTGGTCCCCGATTTAATATCTCCTTTCCCTAACGGTCGCTCCCCCTATCCTTGAGCACTTCCCTGCCCAACTTGGACAGGCGTATCAGGCTCCCGGATCTCGTTCGCTCCACCTCTACGAGTCCCTCGCTCTCCAACCGCCTCACCCTCCTCCAAGCAGTGGTCTTGGGGAGGGACAGCTCCACCCTTATAGTGGAGAGGCTCTTCTCACCTTCCGCAAGTGAGTTGAGGATCCTCATATCCGTTGAATCCAACTCGAACTTCTTGTCGCGGGACCCTTTATTCAGGAGGAAGAGGGCCATCGCTAGAGCCGGCAACAGGGCCAGTAGGTAGTACAGGACGCTGTTTCCTCCACCCCCACCTCTATCCATCCCAGGAGGGGATGTATAGACGTAATCTAGGGTGAAGGGAGGTTCTATCGTCAGTTCCAGGTAGGAGGGTCCCTCCCTTATGGAGATGGGGGTCTTGGAGAGCCCCACCACGTCGGGATCCCCCATCAACCTGACCGACACGAGCGAGTACGATGTGGTGGACACATTCAGGCTCCAGACGAGGCCCCTCTTGTAGGTCAGGCTCTGGGTCTCGTAGGTGACATTGATCTCGTCGGCCACCTCGGCATCTACCACGATCCTGTCACCGTCCAGCGTGTAGTTGAGGGGGAGGCCCTCCTCGTCAACGACGGACAGGAGAGTGGGCTGCCCCAGAAGCGGGATCTCGACTATGGGGTCCTCAACCGGTGCCCTGATGCTGACCACGCACCACCCATCCGGGTATACCTCTATTATCGCGCTCGTCGGGCCTCCCACGGCTGTGATCAGCGTTATCGCTAGTACTATTGTAAGTAGAAGTGGTAGTGGGAGACCCCGCTCCATCGGGATGCCCCTCCGGAAGTAAGAAAAAATGATATGGTCAGGCACCCATCCTGCGACAGATAATGAGATACCTGAAGAGCTGCCTGACGTCCTCCAAGGCTAAGAATCTCCGTCCATTCTCGACATGCCTCTTCAGGGAAAGTAGCGTTTTCTCGATACTGTTCTTCAGTTTCAGCACCTTCTCAGCGTCTTCCGTCCTGTTCTCCCTAACAAGCTTCTTGTAGATCATGTCCAGCCTGACAACGCATCTCTCGGAGGCCCTCTCAATTCTCTTCACCCTGTTGAGGACCTTCTCCTTGGTTAGGTTGAGATGCTCCTTAGCAGCTCCCCTCACACCGCTATAAAGGGATCTCAGTTCATTGACCGCTTCCTCTATCTTCTCTCGGGCCCCATCCAAGTCTCCGGACTTGAGGAGCGATTTGGCCTCTTCCAAGAGCGACTTGACCTCCTCCAGTTGGGAAGTGAAGTTCGTGGTGTCCACTCCCCTGTTCTCCAAGGCCTGTATCACCCTCTCGATCCTAGCCACTGCGCTGCTCAGTCTCCCAATGGCTATCCTGAGCCTCCCCCCTTCCCTTATTACGTCGACATCCTTGATCTCCTTCAGCACATCTCTTATCACTGAAAGGGCTTCCCTGGCTTTTTCAACCGCGGATTCGTAATCTCCGGAGGAGAGAAGCGAATTAGCCTCCTCGATCAGTGGATCGGCCTTAGCTATGGCATCTTCGACTTTGCTGGCCGTCTCGTCATCGAGGTTGCCCATTATTCCTTGGAGGAAGGACTTGACGTTCTCATACGACTGTATCAACCTCCTAGCCAGTTCCTCATTACTCGTCTGGGCGTAGACGGGAAGGGTCAGCAGAGCTATCAGCGAGATACCGGCCAGGATCAAGATGGACTTTTTCCACATCATCTCATTTCAGCCCTCGCCATTGATGGTCGGATGGTAGATTAGGGATGCGCGCGGAACGCGGTGGAACGACATCCAAGGGGGCCTGCGGATCACCTTTATATAATGGCCAAGGGGCACGCATGCAGAGGTGATCTCATGAGGGGTCTCATCGCCCTGAGGCTAGATGGGGCCTTCCTTGGAGGTGTCAGCCTTTCGCACCTCCGAGGTGGTGTCCTTTGGAGAGCTGAGTGACTGCTCCTACTTTTGGAAGCCCTGCGTGGACAGGTTAGCTAGGATCCTGTCAGGCGTGAGGGAGGAAGAGTTCTACGAACTGGCAATTCCACGCGAGAGGTTGAACTGGCTCCCCAAGGTGAGGGAGAAGGGAACACTAGCTTCACTTGGATGGGGACTAGCACCCACAGCGTCCATACTGACCGAACCCGACTTCCTCGCTGCATCCGAACCTGTCTTCAAAGCTGGGTACCTTAGGGACCTGTTGAATCCGCACGACGACTTCGGTTCCTCCTTGACGGCAGCGATGAGGGTTACCAGAACGCTCAAAGATAGATTAGTCGTCATGAGCGACGTCGCTACGGGGCTTAAGGGCGTCACCCACGTACCCCCTGGAGGCGACTTCTCGGTAAGTCCCGATAGAGAGGAACTCTTCCTGCTGGCCGATAACCTCCCCAAGGAGCTGGATGACAGGCTAGAGAGCTTGGGAGAAGTTACGAGGGACTGGAACAGGCTAGAAGAGGCCACAGTAATCGTAGTTAGAACCAGTAAGAGCCTGGGACCGGAGGAATTCAGAACGGCGAGCCGCCTCAAGCTCGTGATCACCGCAACACACGGTCTCGATCACATAGATGTGGCAGAGGCCAAGAGGAGGGCTGTGATAGTTGAGAGAGCTCCCGTGAGGGCCAGGGCCGTGGCCGAGCTCACCCTCGGCCTCATCCTCGATCTGGCCAGGGGCATCAGCTTGGGCGACAGGAGGATGCGCGAGGGAGAGTGGGTCAAGAAGAGGCTGAAGGGATTCGAGGTATCTGGGAAGAGGGTCGGCATAATATCGATGGGAGTAGTTGGATCCGAGATAGCCAGCCTGCTCAGGGCCGTGGGGATGGAAGTCAGCTTCTACGACAAGTACAAGGACGGGGGGAAGCCCCTAGATGATCTGCTCAGGGAAAGCGACGTAGTGGTTCTGGCCTCACCCCTGACGGAGGAGACCAAGGGGATGATAGGGAGGAGGGAGTTCTCCCTCATGAAGGACGGCGCTTACCTAGTTAACGTTGGGAGAGGAGAGCTCGTCGATCTGGAAGCCCTCATAGATTCTCTGGAGAGCGGTAAGCTCGCGGGAGCGGCTCTCGATGTGTTCCCGAAGGAGCCACCGTTCGGGGAGGATGCGTATGAGAGACTGAGCCAGTTGGATAACGTGATCCTCACGCCTCACATAGGTGGGAACACGAGGGAGTCAGACAGGAGAATTGTTAGGGAGGTGCTGGGGATCCTTGGCAAGTGGTTCCACGATTAGCTTCATCCCCGGACCAGTCAATCCGAGTCCCGAGGTTATGAGAGCGCTCAGCGAGCCGATGCCCTACCACAGGGGAGAGGAGTTCTCGAGGATGTATGAAGAGATCATTGAGGGGATGAAGCCCCTCTTCGGCGCTGAGGGGGATGTCGTCGTCATAAGTGGATCCTCCACCGCCGGGCTCGAGTCGGCCCTAGCTGGCTTCGCGAGAGACAGGAAGGTGGTAGCCCTAGTCGACGGCAAGTTCGGAGAGAGGTTAGCGGAGATATCATCCCTCTACGCCGAGGAGGTCAGGAAGGTCCGTTCTGAGTGGGGCAAAACACCTCCTCAGGAGGAGCTGGAAGCCTCCCTAGACGGTGCTGACCTCCTAGTGGTCGTCCACAATGAGACATCAACGGGTATCGAGCATGACATGGACCTAATATCGGATCTAGCGTCAGATAGAGGAGTCGACCTTGTGGTGGACGTTGTCAGCTCGATAGGAGGCATTGAAGTGAGGGGAGATAGGTGGAGGGCCAAAGCCCTAGTGGGGGGTGTTCAGAAGTGCATAGGCGCTCCACCGGGCTTGGCCCCTGTGATGGTGAGGGACTGGGAGGGCTACGGAGGAGCTCCCTACTACCTAGACCTGAGGAGGTACAGGAGCTCGGCGGTGGGTGACCTCAAGCAGACACCCTTCACCCCGGCCCTTCCGCTTTTCGCAGCTCTCAGGGTCGCGCTCCGGGAGATACACTCCGAGGGACTGGAAGCTAGGTTCCTCAGGCATCATAAGACGGCTGAACTCTTGAGAGAGGGGTTGGAGGATCTTAGAGTGGAGCTGTTCGCGCGCTCCGGTGAATTGGGTAAGCTGTCCGATACCGTGACCTCCTTCATGGTCCCCAATCCAGAGGTGGTCAGGAGGGAGCTAGCCAAGAGGGGCATACTGGTGGCGGGAGGGCAGGGCCCTCTGAAGGGGAAGATGCTGAGAGTTGCTACCATGGCCGGCATCACGGAGGAAGACGTTCAATTACTGCTTTCCGAGTTGAGAAAGGTCCTGCGCTCGGAGATCAGTCCAGAAGTTCTTCCTTGACCTTTTCCTTCAATCTCTCAGAGAAGGCCTCGAACAACGAATCCACATCCATCTCAAAGGTCTGTTCCTCCTCGTTCCACAGGTCAACGGGTATCTGCCAATTAGAGGGACCCGCAACCAGCAGGTGTTCGACTTTTATCAGCTGGTCACTGAAGAGGGTTCTCAGAGACTTAACGAGTGTTCCCAGAATCCTCTCATTAACTAGGATGACGCTGGTTATTCCCGTAAGGGAGCCCTCCGTGTAGAACATGATCGGAGAGGAAACACTAGATAGTACCCCCCTTATCCTGAGGAAGTCTTTATATGGAGCGTCGAAACGCGCGAGCAAAGCTTCTCCCAGACCCACTCCTGTGGGGAAGTACCCCTTAACAACGAGTCCGTTCCTTCTGTATCGAGCGAACCTCTCTGCAGCGTTTGGGACTCCTATTCTCCTGAGATAGGAACGAGAGGCTTTCCCCTGACTGTTAATAACGCTAAGCGCTAGTATGTCCTTCTTGTCAAGTTTTATCGGTGGTTTAACTCCTCTGTAAACTTCCCTCCAAGTAGGGGGAGTATCTGAGGCTCCGGAGTAGCCATCCACCATGAGACCTAGCACTTCTTCGGGTTTTATCTCGTCGAGGGAGTGGAGGTCGAATGAGAAGAGGATCTCCTTACCTATTCTCAGCCCTTTGCCACTCAGTTTCAATAGGGTCCTCTCGTACTTCAAGGGTACCAGTAGAAGTACATAGTAGGTCCCTCTTTCGGTCACATAAACATTGTATGTGAAGGGAAACTTCTCTAGGAACTTTATCTCTTGTGTGGATGGATTTTCTATTTCGAGTACATAAATCGTTAAACCCATCCTCAGAGGATAAATCGCATATGGACCATGAACTATATTTCTCCCAATCAGGTCTTTTAAAGCCCTTGAGATAGATGCTAAAGAGAGCCCTGTGTACTTTGAAAGGTTCTCTAACTTGGCATCCTCAGAGCGGGTCACATAAACTAGCGATCTGAGGACCTGTAGTTCCCTTTTGGACAGCCTAATGGATGGATATCTTCTAGTGATAGAGAGCAGCAGTATATAATCTTCCAAACTTAGTTCTCGACCTTTCTTAGAATACAATAAGTTTATAGCCTTAGTAACACTCCTGACGATGCCCAGCCTCTCCCTAGCACTATACGCCTGAAAAATCCCGGGCGCGTAATAAGGAGGTACCGTGGGCAGATCAACCCTCTGGGTACACTCAGACCACCAAGAAGGGTCAGCGTTAGAGTACGCCCATGCAAGGTCGTAGATATGGGGGAAATCGAGGGGGGGTAAAAAAATGATGAAAGCTTCCCTCTTGATGACCACTCCAACCTTGTCGGGCGGGAGCTCCCTACTTATTAGTAGATCACCGCCTTCCTCCTTAACACCACTCCTGAGATTCTTCTCTATCTTAACGTCTGCCAGCAGTACTCTTTTGGGAATCCTCCTTATAGGATCGACTCCCAGCTCTTTTTGGATCTTCCTAATTTCCTCTTGGAAAAGTTTAGTCAGATCCTCATTTTTTTCAAGTCTCTTCTGTTGCACACTAATTAGTGTCGTTAGGGCTAATAAAGTTTTTCTTCTCATGAGATCGGTTGTGATGTTACTTATTACACCCGCAATACATGCTCTCATTGGTCTACTAAATAAAATGAGCAGGTACAGACCATATAGGTTTGGTCTACATAAGTAGTAAAGGAGGAAGGAGGTTGATGGAAATGATGATCGGGCCGATTCACCCGCCCGCTCCCCCTGTAGTGTGAGTTCTCCTTCACTTATTTTCTTATCTGTCTGTTTTCTCCCCTTTTAGCATTTATTGAAAAAAATGTCGGGAAACAGTATTTAATCCAGGCAGGTCCGGATCCACCAAGGGATGACCAATAGGGGAGAAAGGCGGTGGACCTAACAATACAATTTATATCACGGCGGGCATGGTAAAAGAATTCTCCAAAGATGGCGTAGAAACTTTGGAACCGCTCTCATCAATATTGACGGAGAGATTGGGCGAGGAGTGGGAAGTCTTCCTTGTCAATAGGGATGGAAGGGTTGTGTTCAGCTTTGGTCTAGGTGTCGGCATAGAAACAAGGCCCGTTGACGACTGGATAATGAGTCTAGAGTTCTTAGATGACGGAGAAGTCATAGTGAGGACCTTAGGTAAGTCCGTGAAGGTGAGATGGGAAGGAGAGAGGAGAGCTCTGCTCCTGGCTTCGAAGGTGGCGGCCCTCGCTCTTTACCTCTACAGAAACCCCCTCATGTGTCTCAGGGAAGATCTCGTGGTGGCGGGGATCTTTTACCTCAATCCGTGCCTCTGGTCGGATCCCGCGATCTCCGGTATAGAGCTGGCCGCTGCCTTCTCAACCATCTCGGCTGGATTGGAACTGGAGAAGAAGTACAGATCCTTCGTGAAGGCCCTCCACTTCCTGAGCCAGTTGGACCACTTGCCTGAGATGGTAAAGGCCCTCAAGGCTCTAGCCGTACTGGGTATCGCCCCGCCCCTGAGCAAGAGGGACCTCTTCTACGTGGACCAGCTGTCCCCGGTGGAGATAAAGGTCCTGAATGCCCTTACTGCCAAGGAGGCCATAGACAGGCTGTACGGTCTGGACGAGAGAAAGGTCGTGGCACTTCTCTCGGAGCTGCTCGGATTGAGGTCCGAGACCTTCGATAGAAGGAAGCTAGTCAGGTCCCTGTCCCAGAGGGAGTCAAAGGAGGGCCTCACGTTGAGCGAGATCTCCCACGTGCTGGGGATCGATAAGGCCTATCTGTGGAGGGATGTCCTTCCCAAGATGATAGAGCGCTTCCTCATCACCGTGGGGAGCGATAGGTATAGAGGCAAGACCGTGAAGGTCTACAGGCCCAATATATCTCTGCCGACCATAGGGGACATGGTGCTCACTTATACGCTCAACCTCAGCTACTTGATCAGCAGGGGCTGAACCTTGAGATTGAAGAAGGATTTCTTCTGCAGGGATCCTGTGGTAGTTGCCAGAGAGCTCCTGGGAAAGCTACTAGTCAGGGAGTTCGAGGGGGATAGGATATCCGGAATGGTCGTGGAGACGGAGGCTTACTTGGGGAGGAATGACAGAGCCTCTCACGGTTTCGGTGGGAAGAGGACGCCAAGGATGTGGCCGCTCTACGAGGGATGCGGCCTATTCTACATATACCCGGTTCACGGATACGCGATGTTGAACGTGACGACCGCCCCGCCTGAGGAGCCCACGGCCGTCCTCGTGAGGGCGCTGGAGCCGGTGGAGGGTATAGATCTCATGAAGAGGAATAGAGGGGTTGAGGACTTGAGGAACCTGTGCTCCGGTCCCGGGAAGCTCACCAAGGCCCTAGGGATCACTTTAGACATGAACGGCTTGAGCGTCGAGAACGGGCCACTCTACTTTGAGGAGTACAGGAGCGTGGATGAGCGGGAGATAGTGGCCGCGAAGAGGGTGGGAGTGGATTACGCTGGCAGGCACGCGGACCTGCCCCTGAGGTTCTACTTGAGGGGCAATAGGTACGTGTCAAGGCCATGATCCCCTGAAGATCACCTCGACTTCCTCCGGATCCACCTCCCCGTTTCCGTTGTCGTCCACCCACCTGACTAAGATTATTCCATCGATTCCTCCCTCAGCTATCTTGATCGCCGCTGCCCGGGTCCCGAATCTCGTGAGACCCTCTCCTAGCACTATCCTCCTCCCGTCCCTCTCTAGTGATGCGATCAGAGCGTAATCCGAACGACCGTACTCCACCCGAAACCTCCACACGCGATCGCCCACCTTTATGATCCCCCTCGACCCGTTCACGTCGACAACTATTCCCAACTCTTCGTTGAGCCTAGCTGCAAGCTCGTTGGCCTTGGGACCACCTAGAATTACGAGGTTTCCATCAGGTAGCTCATTTCCAGCCTTCATTGCCTCCAGATTTAGAATCGAGGCCGCTTCGCGATCATATTTCCCATAGAGGACCTTGTACTGCCTATCGGAGTTAGAGGAAGCCTCGACACTGACCCTGCGTTCCTCGATGGTAGAGCCAGCGATCACCCTCACGATCCATCTCCCGGGTTCCGATAGGGTGAGGGATATCCGGAAGTGCCCGGATGAGACCATGGCTGAATACTCTTCTTCAGCTCCATCAGGTGATATGAGAACTATTCTGACGCTGTTGACGCCGGAAGCATTCCCTTCTATCACCAAGGGTTCGCCGACCGGCACCTTGCTCGGGACGCTCAACTCCAGACTCACAGGTCTATGGTAGGCCGCCTTGATCTTCTCGATAGTGACTGAAACCATATCAGGAATGTAGGGGACATCCTGAGGCTCTATCTTGGTGAACAGGTTCCCAGAAGGATCTATTATCACTACAGTAGCCGTGTACTTGATCCCGAAGTAGAGGAGGTGAGACCACGAGACGCTCAGGAGGATCCAGCCGGGGGGCGGATTGTAGCTCCTGAACGCTGGCAACGCGGCTTGAGGATTCGAAGGTGAGTACATGGCAACTGCCACGACATAGCGGCCGCTGGAAAGTTCGGGATCGGATCTCCAAGCTTCGGCCAATAGGGGTATGAACTTCTTGCAGTGGGAGCACGTGGGCTGGCTGAATATGAGAACGACTACCTTTCCCCTGTAATCGGAGAGCCTGAAAGTCCCCCCTCCGTAGATCGGAGCCTCGAATCCGGAGGCATGGGTCGGCAGTATGGGAGAGATGCATATGATCGCCAGCAGTAGCAGCGGTGCCGTTCTCTTCATCATCAAATCCCTTTTAGGGCCCTATTTATAACAGCTCGTCGTTATACGCCAAAGACCTTCCGGATAACTATAGCTAAATATGCTCATGAGATGATTTCCAGAGGTATAAAAAGTGGGGGATGACCGGTCCTCGAGTTCATCGTCGCGCTGAAACCCTCTTGTATAGGAGGATCGCCGCGATCAATATGGCTAGTGCCACCACTCCACTTATCAGCATGAAGGGAGGACTTGACCTGACGGATACGTACTTCTCTGACGGGAAGCATCCCTCGGCATAGGCGGCTATCCTGACTTGAGATTCTCCGCCTGTGTCGGGAATCTTCAACCTAGTCTCGCCGTCTTCCACCTTGTAAACGGTGTTATTGAATATCAGGAGCCCCTTAGCAGGTTTTCCGCGGCATGTCACCCGTATTGATGCCTCCGTGTTCCCTACCAGTTCATCAGGAGCCATTATCTGGGCGTGAGGGAGATAGGTCACTTTTAACCTCCTCTCCAACCTGGTGCTGTTGTATATGGCCTCCACCACGACATCGTTCTCCCCTGGGGCAAGGCTGATGGTCGAGGAGAAGGTTCCAGTCTTTGAAGGCCTGACCTCCCGTCCGTTGACCTCGACCAGGGCGAATGGCTGGGTCCTACCTCTCACCTCGAGCGTGGGAGTGTCTACTACGCTGGGGAGATCGTTGACCTCCAGCACCGGAGGCTTGACCAGCTGATAGATCACCTTATCTCCGTTCACCCGCACTACCATGTAGTGGAAGAAGAGGTACTTCCCAGGATACTGATTGTCAAGCTCGGCGCCCCCGCCTCCCGTGATGAAGGCTCTCACGCTCTCGTTCTCACTGCTGTAGTACATGTGCTCGTGGCCCTGGAATATGGCATCTATCTTGTCTTTATGGAGTCTCACCACCGCTCTTAGCCTCTCCAAAGCGGACTTGTCCTCGATCCCGTGGGCATAGGGATAGATGGGTTGGTGTATGAAGACGAAGACGTGCTCCGCCTCCGTGGCGTCCAAGTCCTTCGCGAACCACTCTATCTGCTCGTCGCTCATCGAGTACCTGAAGCCGGGCACATTGGCGTTCAGGAAGATGAAGTGGGAGTTCCCGTAGTCGAAGGAGTAGAAGAGCTTGCCGAAGAAAGACATGAAGTTCTTCTGTGCGGTCTTGCCTATCTGGTTCTCGTGGTTGCCCTCGGCTATGAAGAGGGGGATCTTTATCACGCTGGTGACCTTCACGAAGTCTTCGTACTCCCTGAGCTCTCCGCTGTAGACTATGTCTCCCACGTTGGCGTAGAAATCCGCGTTCTCCTCAACAATGTATTCTAGCAGTTGCTTGTAAACCTCCGGCTGTTTCGCACCTCCGGATGGCCTATTATCCCCTAAGACGATGAATGAGAATGCATCCCTATCGGGGGAGAGCTTGGTCCCGTTCCTGACGTTTTCGACCCAGATGAGCTTCCTGAACTCCGCGTAGCTGCCGTTGGAATCATAGGCCCTGATCACCATCATGTGTCTCCCATCCCAAGTGGTCAGGGTGTCCCACTTAGCCCTCCACGATCCGCCTGAGGGCTTGAACTCTATCAGCACGCCCTTATCATCGGTCCAGTTGTACTGCCCCTCGTAGTCGAGCCTGGCCTGTACCTTCGTAACGGGTGAGAGGTTGCCCGACACCTTCACCGAGAGATCGACAACTCCGCTCAAGTTACCCGGGAAGGACGGCACGACCACGAATGCTTCCGCCCTCGTGGGCTCTACTCTCTTCGCCGAGCTTACCTCGGTCCTCTTGGAATTGGCGGAGGTCGTGTCCAAGGCGATCACGTACTCCCCGGAAGAGTCAGCTCTCCACCTGATCAGGAGGTCCCCCGATACCAGCTTGAGATCGGACATGCAAGCTAACTCGGGGCCGGGCAGTATGAAGAAGGCGTAAGGCCTATCCCTCTCCAAGGAGGAGCTCGAGTATCCCAGGAATACCTCGGTGTATCCGTCTGAGGATACCTCGGCCTCGGAGATGACCCTCATGAGGGAGGCGTCCCTCAACGCCACTCTGAACCTCCCCTTGGCCGAGAAGGTGAACCCTATCGCATGGTCGAGGGCGGACCTGTCCACCATAACTTTGATGTAGGGGTCTGGTCCCGTGGCGAAGAAGCACAGTTCATCGTTCACGATGAAGGAAGCTGCATTCTTATGCTCGAGCTCCCACTCGATCACGGTCTCCCTCTCAAAAGACGTCGATACCGGTAGAGGAGACCCGTCCGGAGAGATCACCTCGACCGAAAAGGGATTCAGGGTCTCGTTAGATGGAAAACCGTGATTCACTATGTCCACTGCCAGCTCGTAGTTTCCGGGCTCGCTCACATTCACGTAGTACCGGTACCTGCCCATGGGCTGAGCTTGAATCGGTAGAACCGGTAACAGGAGAGCTAGCGCTAGCGCCAGCGCGAGTGCAGGAGATTTACTCATATGCCGTTTTCGAGAGTAGACCTTAAAAACCGTGGGAGTCCTCACTCCTTTCCCGCTACTTTCCTGTACTCCCTTTCCACGAGACTCTGGGCCAGATCCAAGTATATCTCGGTAGTTCGGAGGCTGCTGTGTCCCAGAATACGCTGTAATACTCGGGGGTTCCCTCCCTTGGAGAGGAACCAGACGGCGAAAGCGTGCCTAACCGCGTGGGGATGGGTCTTCAGGAGCTCAGACACCCACCTTCTGACGGTTCTGTCGGTCACCGGGAAGATCCTCCCGTCCCTAGGTAGCTCCCTCAGCAGCTCCGCAGTTCTCTCGGTGAAGTAGACGTATCTGAACTTTCCTCCCTTCCCTCTCACCCTAGCCCTCTTCCCGTTTAGATCCACATCTTCCCATCTCAGCGAGACCAGTTCGCCCACCCTCATGCCGGTCTCGGCCAGCATCATTATTGCCGCTCTCCTTATTGGTTTAGCGTCTGCTAGTATGCGATCTATCTCCTCATGGGTCCTTAGGAGGTCTTCATTCACCTTGGGGAGAGGTGGGGGAGCTCTTATCTCCTTAGCCAGAGCACAGGCTTCTTTGCTGAGGTCCTCCCGGCCTGCAACCTTAAAGAGCCTGCTGAGCATGTAGAGCTGCTGCTTTAGGGTGCGTCTACTAACCTTTTCCTCCCTTTTGGAGGCCCATATCCTGACATGAATGGGCTTAGCCGCTTCCAAGGAAGTGATTTTCAAGAATGAGTTGAATACCGGCCTGTACTTCCTCTTGCTCGATGGTGAGAGTCCCGCTAAGGCCGCTTCTATGACCTCATCCATTGCGTCTCATTACCACCCATGGTGGGAGATTTTAAAGAGAATTGATCTCAGTGAGCTTCCGACTAGGTCGACTATCATTTTATTATTCTTGCATTTAGGATCTATTAGGTATCGAGAAATAGAATTGCATGGAAAAATAGTTCAGGCCGCGAGCCAATCCCTCAGCGGATTAAAAAAGGAGGGAGGTTCCTTGGGTTCCACTCTGACTACCAGTAACCTGAAGAAGATCTACGAGGATGGACTCTCGCCTTGGGCGGTATTGACTTGGAAATAGATCTCGAAGGTAGGATAGTTGGCATAATGGGGCCGAACGGTGCGGGAAAGACCACCTTGGTGAGGATCGCCTCCACGCAGCTCAGACCGACCTCAGGAGAGATGAGAGTCCTCGGATACGATGTGGTCGAGGAGGCAGATCTCCTGAGGAGGAGGATATCCTCCTTACCTCAGGATATGAGGCCCTTCTTTTACACGACCACACCGCGAGAAGACATCTACCACATACTCAGGATGAGGGGAATTCCCGCCGGGGAGAGCAGGAGGTTAGCTGAGGAGACGATAGACAGGTTAGATCTGGGTAGGTGGGCCGACACGAGGGTAGGGAACCTGTCGGGAGGTAACATCAAGAAGTACCTCATAGCCCTGAGCCTCTCCCCTCCGGTGGATCTCTACCTCCTAGACGAGCCGACTTCAGGCCTGGATCCGGTCAGCAGGAGGAAGGTATGGTCTCTAATCCTAGATAAGGCTAAGGAGGGTGCTGGGGTGATCGTAACAAGCCACTTGCTGGAGGATCTCATGAGCCTCTCCCACGAGGTTGTGTTCATCTCTGAGGGCAGGGTCATTGATGTCGGGAGCCCCGCCCAGCTAGTGCGCAAGTATGTAGGGGATAGTGAGTGGAAGTTGGTCGTGAGGGCTGGCGATACCAATGAAGTCGGAGCGGGAGCTCTCAAGAATGCTCTCTCGGGCATGGAGGGAATCAAATGGGCGAGCTTTCAGGACTCCTTGAACGTGTATCCCAAGGACAACTCGCAGTTACGTGAGCTGGAAGACCTGTTAGAGGGCATGTCGGTGAGGTTCAGGAGGGTGCCTGTGTCCTTAGAGGACGCGTACCTCATAGTGGTCTTGGGAAGGGATGTGTTTGAGGCTGGTAGAGGTAGCTAGGTTCTTCGTGTACGGATACACGAGGCGGAACATAGAGGGCCACCTAATAGTGATGATCCAAGTGGCTGGGATCATCCTAGTCCTATGGATGATAGGGGGTTGGGATTACCTCCCACTAGCACTTGTTGGCTCCATTCTGAACGCCGCGGTGGTGGCCGGAGTGGGTCAGCTCCCGGTTGACCTGAACGGGTTGATGAGGAGTAAGTGGAAGGACTTCTTCGTGGCGTTCCCAATGAGACCTCTCGAGTTCGCCGTAGGATTCTCCGTAGGGGCCTCGTCACTCAGGCTCGTGGGAGCATTACTGCTCGTCCTGATTTTGTCGCTCGTGAGGGGCCTTAACATAATCCAGATAATAGAGGTCCTGCTCCTATTGGCGAGTACATGGCTGGACATGATCGCCTTGGGCTTCTACATGGGTCTGAGGCTGAGGGATCCAATGGGCCTGAGGAGGGTATCGGATGCTGCCGTCCTTCTGCTCACGTTCTTCTCACCCGTCTTCTTTCCCATGGATTTCATCCCGATGCCTCTAAAATTGGTGGCGCTCGCATCCCCCACAACTCCCGCGGCTGTCCTCATGAGAAACGTCATAGGCGTACCTGACGGTCTCGACATCCTTCCTATCGAGGGTTACCTTACCCTACATCTCTTCTACCTGATCCTGTTCCTCCTGCTCTCGGTGAGATACGCTCGATGGGTGGAGGAGTGACCCTCACTCCCCTTCGTTGCCCACCCTCACCAGCTTTTCCCTAGACCTGTGACCCCTTACTATCTCCACCCGGGACTTGGACACCCCGAAATGCTTGGCCAGTAATTCCACTACTCTCTTGTTGGCCCTTCCCCCCTCAGGGGGCTCCCTGACCTTGACCACGAGGGAGTCGCCCTCGGGGATGACTTCCTCCCTCTTAGCCCTCGGGACCACTCGGACCTTCACCAACATGGCTCATCCTTTCCAAGAGAGTTAGCATGCTCTCCGCCACGTAGTATATGCTCTCGAGGAGGTAGTCCTTCTTCAGGTGGCACCTGTCCAAGTCCATCTCCACCACCGCGGAGCCCCTGTCCACTGCAACCTTGCAAGGTATTCCCTTGTCCACGAGGTCCCAAGAGGCCCTCATGAGATCCAGTTCCCTTCCCTCCGCCTTCAAGGGTGGGTATGCGGTGGCCAGAACGTAGGCGACGCCCCTCTCCTCCTCGGCAACTATGTAGATGACCACGTCCTTCCCTTCCTCCCCTATCATGAGCACGAGCATGCCCTCCTCCCTGAGGGGAGTCAGGCCCGCTTCCCTGAGCATGGCCTCTATCTCGTCAAGAAGCAAGGTTCTCACCCAGTCTCCGTAAGAACGTGAGCGTTACGTAGAAGTTCCTCTTAAAGGACTCCCCTATGCACTCGCTCCTCAGGAAGGACGTCACTATGACCTCGTTATCTTCACTCAGCTGATAGGAAGCGAAGTTCATCTTGAAATTCTCCTCCAGCAACTTCTTGGCCATCTCGGCCGTGGGGATGAGGGGTGGATCGGTCCTCCCCACGATCACGGTCATATTCTCATCCGCCAAGACGATGACGTTGTAGGAGATCTCGCCCTCCCGGAAGGATGAGATGATGGCCTGCTCTACCCTTCTGTAGTTAATCCCTTCCTTCCTCAGTATCTCCTCGATTTGTTCCAGATGTCCCATAGGTATTCGTGCTTTTGTCAGACTACTAAAGTTTTCCTCAGGGGTTCGCGTACCTGGAGTGAGGGTGCTGGCGCCATGTGGGCGCCCCCTGTCCTTAAATGGGTGGCGTGGATGCGATCATGGTGACCGGAAATGGTTCGTGCCGTAGGCGGAGCCCTCTCAGGGGTACTGGGTTTCCTCCTCGCTGCTCTCCTATCTATAGCTGCCCAAGCCTTCTACTTTTGGGTGGCTCAGATATTCGTCATGGAGGAGAGGAAGGGCTTCTTCTCACTTATGGGCCTCGTGGTCGCGGGGAATTTCCTGTCCGGGCTCGCCTACCTCACCGTCATGAGATTTATCTCGATGCATCCCCTGCCGCTATCCTCCCTCTTCGGAGTGGCCTCCGTTCTAGTTGTGTGGACATTGGTCGCTAAGTACTGGTACGACACAACTTGGGGTAGGGCTTTCCTGCTGATATTGATAGCTAGCCTGTTGCAGCTGCTGACCATCTACGTGATGACACCCGAATCTTGGGGCCTGAGGCCCTTCAGGGAGTTGGGCCTCTAACCTAATCCCATCTTGAGCATCGGAGTCTCGAGATAGTTCAGGAGATCATCAGGGGATTAACCTGATCCCGAGTCCGCCGAAGTGCTTCCTATCCATGGTGGCTAGGTCTGATCCTGAAACGGAGGTGGTGGCGGCCACCAAGATATCGCTGAAGGGTATCGGTCTCCCCTTCCCTCTCAGTCCTGCATCCAGTTCCAAGGCCCTGATCATGATGTCCTGATCCGGTTCCACGATCACCCCAATTTCATGAAGCAGTTTCTTCCTATCCATCGCTGCATCAGGTCCTCTGGCCAGATAGTGACCGAAGAGGTATTCGTAGGCCACCACCCAAAGGGATTATTATTCCCTCATACTCGGCGATCAGATCAACAAGTTCTTCCCGGCCTCTATCCAACAGTTCAATCAGGAATGACGTGTCCAAGACGACACTACCACCACTCGCGTGATTCAACCTCCTTGACGATTTTTTCAACTTTATCGGCCTCCTCCTCACTCAGTCTCGAACTCCTCACGAGATCCTTCAATCTTTCTCTCTTCCTCTTCAGATATTCGTCGATAAGTCTGTCTATGGTCTCACCTAGGCTCTTAGCCTCCATTCTCTCCTTGAGGGATTTGAGCCTCTCGTAAGTGTCCTCCTTAACAGAGATTACCTTGCCCATCATTCGACTCTTTTTCTATAGCTCTATATTAGTATAGCGCTATATCGAAATCGGAAGCTTTCCCTTTATAAAGTCGATTCGACCTTTTTAATTCCATTCAATAGAATCTTATACCTAGTGTCCATGAGTTTATGGACAGATATACCTATTATTCCTTTAATATAAGTCATACTGATAGCAACTTTTTTATTGTCAGTCGGTGTGACAGTGGGATGAGTATGTCCCAGAAGCTCGAGCTGCCCCTCGAACCCCATGCTTTCGCTGAGGACATATTCAGGATAGTTAGTCACCCAATCATGCAGGAGGTCTACCGATTTAGGCACCTCATAGCCAGAGCCGTGAGGGACTTCCTGGATGGAGAGGGCTTCGTGGAGTTCGATCCCATAATGATCGGTCCCGTGACGGATCCGGGCACTAGAGGCGCGTTCGAGTTCCGAATCCCCTACTACGGCAGGGAGTACAGGCTGATGAGGAGCGGTATCCTGTACAAACAGCTCCTTGCCGCTGCGATGGAGGAGGGCAAGATCTACTTCTTCTATCCCAACCTTAGGCACGAACCGATAGATGCCGCTAGGACTGGGCGCCACCTCGTGGAGTTCGTCCAGATCGATCTGGAGGTCAGGGACGCCGACCACTTCCAGGTGATGGAGATAGCGGAGAGGCTGCTCAAGCACGTCATCGATGAGATGAGGAGGTACGAGGACCGCCTCCGAAAGATATGGGAGTTCTTCGGATCTGAGAGGGATAGCCTGCCGGACGTGAAGCTCCCCTTGAAGAGGATGACCCATAGAGAAGCGGTAGAGCTCCTGATGGAACATGCCAAGGATGATAAGGTGATTGAAGAGTTGGAGAGCAGGTTCGGCGTCAAGAGGCCCCAAGACAGGCTCAGTTTCAGGGCCGAGATCCCCTGGGAGTGGGAGTGGTACCTGTCCAAGATACACGAGCAGCCCTTCTTCATTCACGACTACCCGAGGGGAGCGAGGGGCTTCTACGACCGCGAGTATCCTGACAAGCCGGGCATACTGATGGACTTCGACCTGCTAGCTCCGGAAGGGCATGGGGAGCTCTCCTCGGGTGCGGCGAGGGAGTACGAGGTGTCGAGGGTTTTCGCTAGGATGAGGGAGACCAACGAGAACCCCGAGCTCTACCGCTGGTACCTACAGTTCCTCCGCGATCACGGGAGGCCGACTGCAGGCTTCGGTATAGGAATGGAGAGGTTGGTCAAGTACATCTGCGATCTCCCGTCCGTGCACCTCGCCAGGCCGGCTCCCAAGATACCGGGGGTGCACTCGCCATGACCGATTACCCGATAGACGAGATATTCAGGAGGGCCAAGCTGGGCGAGCTGGCCGTCTATCCTCCCAAGGATGAATTCGGTTACAATGTCTTCGGAGCTGATGTCTATACGAAACCGAGGAGGTTCCTCCTCCTGGATGACATAGTCCTGCTTCCACCCCAGTTCACGCCTGAGAGGCTTGAGAAGGGCATTGAGTTACTCAGGGAGCCCCTCTACACCGACGTGAGCACTGAGACCTCGGTGGGCGGGTTCAGGGTGAGGATGCCCGTCGTCTGCGCCGCCATGGGGGGCACGCACATCGCTAACCTCATAGGCCCCAAGATAGCCAAGGGATGCGCCGAGATGGGCGTCGTCTACTCGCTGGGGGAGAACATAGCCGCCATCAGGGGATACGATGAGAGGCTCACTAACCAACCATCATTCAAGGAGAGAGCCCTGGCCTATCTAGAGAACCTGAAGGACGGGTATGGGGGACTCGTCATACAGCAGAGCGTAGAGGACGAGAACCTGAAGCTCTGGGAGAAGGTCTACACGGACCCGGACTTCGACCAGTACGTGGAGGAGGGATTGATAGCCTTCGAGATCAAGGCAGGGCAGGGCGCCAAGCCCGGCTTAGGCGGGGAAGTGCTTGTCAGCAGGGAGGTGGCTCTGAGGATAAAGGACCACTACTACATACCGGAGGATCCGGAGAAGGTGGTCAAGGACTACTACGAGAGGCATTCAGCACCTGGAACATTCACCGAGGACATATTGGCCAGCCAGATCAGGTTGATCAAGAACAACTTCCCCCGCGTGAAGGTGTTCCTGAAAACCGGGCCTTACAGGGACTTGGACAGGGTGATAGAGATCGCTAGTAGAGAGGGGGTGGATGCCATAACGATAGACGGGAAGGAGGGAGGAACTGGGATGAGCCCCATAGCGGGCATGAGGGACTTGGGCCTCCCCACTGTGGCCTGTCTGGGGGCCATCGCGAGGGCCAGAGATAGAGGGATAAGGACCAGCCTCATAATATCGGGCAGGCTGTACGACGGCTCCCACGTGGTCAAGTCACTAGCATTGGGAGCCAGTGCGGTGGCGTTCGGTAGGCCCTTGGTGTATGCCTGTCTGGGAAGCATACCCCTCGCTCCCACGTTCATAAAGAGGGAGCTCTTCAGGAACCCATTGCTGAGGGAACTGGGCAAGGTGGCGCTGAAATGGGGTGTAAGGGGAGAAGGCTGCACCAAGGGAGTGGTGAACTACCTGAAGAGCGTGGAGAACGAGGTCAAGATGCTCACCTCCGCCCTAGGAAAGTACTACATGGACAGGCTGTCTAGGGAGGATGTGGGCGCCCTTAACAGGGATCTCGCGGAGCTCTTTGGGATCAGATACGTGTACAGCGCTCCTGAAGCGACAGGGAAAGTGGTGCAAAGAGGAGTTGAGCTGTCCTAGTGATGAGCAACTTCTCATCTAAACCATCTCTTTCCCCACAGGTCAGGCATACCAGAACGGCGGACCATTGGAGCTCGAAGTTCCCCCTAGTCATTCCATCGTCCCTTTACTCCTAGATGTTTGAAGTGCTGAACTATACGTTAGCAGCAGTCAAGGACCTCTGAAGGTCTACCTACGGACCCTACCACTCCATTTTCAACGATTGCAACCCTATCCGCCGTCCTCAGGGCTAGCAGATGATCATGTGTGGCAATGGCTATTCCCATCCCCTCCGACCTCAACTTCCCTATGAGGTCCGTCAGAATACCCCTCTTCTCCCTGTCAAGATGAGCCGTGGGTTCATCCAGCAGGAGTATCCTCGGGCCAGCAGCCACCGCCCTGAGGATCGAAACCACCTGCGCCTCCCCTGCCGACATCTCGCTCCTATCCTTTCCCAATAAGTGGGGTGAGCCCGAGCTCCTGAGCAGCTCTTCCGCCCTCCTAACCGCCTCTTTCCTAGGCACGCCCCTCAGCAGGGGGGCGAAGGCTACGTTGTCCAAAGCAGTTCCCCTCAGGAGGATCGGCTTCTCGTGGACGTAAACTACCGTCCTCCTGAGCTCAAGCCGCTTAGATCCATTCATCTCCCATATGTTCGATCCCCAGAACGTGACCTCCCCCCTCGAGGGCCTGTAGAGGCCTCCAGCTAACTTCAGGATGGTGGTCTTCCCTGAACCATTGGGGCCCACTAGGGCGAGCACCTCGCCTTGCCTGATCTCCAAGTTCACCCCCCTCAGGGCCCAATCCTTGGATCCTGGATACCTGAACCAGACTTCCCTCAGCTCTATTCCGCTCATTCCCTGAGCCTCCCCAAGAACCTGAGGGTGAGGGAGATCATCGCCAGTATGAGCAGCAGGATGACGCCCAGCGACACGGCCAGCTCGAACTCCCCCTTGGACACCTCGAGCGCTATGGCGGTGGTCATGACCCTCGTGTAACCCCTTATGTTACCCCCCACCATCAGGGCGACTCCCAGTTCCCCCAGAGCCCTCGAGAAGCCC